>Ga0207060_10087_pt1 | contig 35485 bp, 30 predicted proteins | sample Alteio_BWMinCont_30_FD_153270 | JGI IMG/M metagenome (GOLD analysis project Ga0207060, IMG submission 153270) | Enriched cells from forest soil in Barre Woods Harvard Forest LTER site, Petersham, Massachusetts, United States -... | ecosystem: Environmental > Terrestrial > Soil > Temperate forest >...
GAATCCAGAGTCTCCATCTCATGCGCCGTCCCCCGCTCCAACCGAATAGGAGAAATCACCGGAGGGCTCGTCATGAAATCCCCAATCTGCATGACTCACAAGAAGCAGACCACATTGTTCTCGATTGCGGGCTTGATGTTAGCAATCGCGCCGCTGTGGTTGACGCTGGCTGCGAATGCGCAGAGTTCCAACCCCTCACCCGCCGACTGGACCCAGTTCCACAGGGATAACATGCAACGGTGGAATCCCTATGAGACTGCACTTGGTATTAACAACGTCGGTGGTCTGGAATTGCAGTGGAGCAAGCTCATTCGACTTTTTTCCCAATCTTCACCCGCAGTCGCAAATGGAGTGACTTACGTTGGCTCCTTCAACGGCAACCTGTACGCTTTTGACGCCAAGACGGGGAAGCAGTTGTGGTTCTATGCCACGGGAGCTGGTGTATTCCGGTCATCGCCCGCAGTGGCGAATGGCGTGGTCTATATCCAAAACAGCAACGGGATCCTCGATGCAGTGAACGCCACCACTGGAGTCTTGTTGTGGAGCTATACCGTATCAGACGTCAATAGCGTAACTTCAAATTCCTCGCCCGCCGTAGCGCAAGACGTGGTCTACATCGGCGGTAAGAACAACCTCTATGCGCTAAACGCTGCTACCGGAGCCTTGCTGTGGAGCTATACAACCGGAGGCATAGTGGCTAGTTCGCCCTCGGTGGTGAATGGAGTTGTTTACTTCGGTTCTGACGATGCCAACGTATACGCATTGAGCGCCAGTACAGGAGATCTGCTGTGGAAATATGCGACGCGAGGTGCGGTGGAATCTGGTCCCGCCGTGGTCGACGGCGTGGTTTACGTTGGCTCGGTGGATAACAACGTGTATGCGCTCGCCGCCGGCACGGGCTCTCTGGTGTGGAGCTACGCGACGCAGAGCTTTGTGTATTCCTCGCCCGCGGTGGCCAATGGGGTCGTCTATTTCGGTTCTCGGGATAACGACGTACATGCGCTGAACGCCACCACCGGCAGCCTGAAATGGAAGTTCGGCACGGGGGACCATATTGATTCTTCTCCCGCCGTCGCCAATGGAGTCGTCTACATCGGCTCCAGCGACGGCAACCTGTACGCACTGAATGCCGGAACAGGTGCCAAACTCTGGAGTTACTACACAGGAAGCGGCATAATATCTTCGCCGACCGTGGTGAACGGGTTTGTTTATATCCCCGCCTTAGATCACCTCGATGCCTTCACTGTGAAGAGTGCCGACCTCTTCCTCCGCATCCAACCCACCCCGACCACGGTCCACCAGGGAGATCTCCTCACCTATGCCTTCCCGATGTGGAACCTCGGTCCGGACAACACTGATCTGGAAGTGCTAAACACGCAAGTGCCAGCGGGCACTACATTCGACTACATCCGTATCTCCGGGACGCCGGGGTTGGGTACATGCACGACTCCGCCCTACGGCGGAACCGGACAGATCGTCTGCCACGAAAACGCAAGCATGGCTCCGAACACCACGTGGACGGTGCGGCTGACCGTAAAAGTGACCGCGCTCGCAGGCACGGTCATCACCGAAAATGCGGCAACCATGTCAGACACGCCTGATCCGAATCTGGCTAATAACACGGCGACGTTGAGTATCAAGGTGCAATAAGCACGGCAATTGACGGATTCAGACGGATAGAGCAATGCAGCGTCATCCGTCTCTCCTCAGGGATCACGATCAAAGAAACCCCTCTTGCCTGCCGAAACTCTAAGGAGTAGAGTGCTCGGCGTTGGGCGGGTGGCGGCTGGCCCATTCGAGCCTTCCTTTGACACAACTTAGCCAGATCGGGGAACACTCACCCCCGAATGAAGGTCCACTACCTCAACGACTCGAACGATCCGGATAGTTCCTTACTGGGCAGTCGTTGCCTTGTCTGCAATTCGCCGGATGGAAGCAGCGTGCACAGTCGTAACCGTCGGCCTGACCACCATGGACTTCAGCATCAATCCCACCCGCGATGGGAGGCAGACGCAGAAGGAGCCTTTTGTAGAGCCGCGATGTGCGGGCCGGGAACCGACAGCCACGATGACGAGAAGGACGGCTGCGAAAATAGCGAAACGGCGCATAGGTCGATCCTCTGGAAGACGATACGGAGGCTGTGTCATGGCAGTTCCTCAAAACTTCAGCAATACACAAGAGCACGCAGCGGACCAAATGTGATGAGCCGCAACCCGCCGGAAACCAACAGATTTACCGGACATTCAACAACGGAATGTCCATTTAAGCGTCAGACGTGTCCACTTGTGGACAGGGCTGATTCCCCATTCAAGCCTTCTTCCGGCTTGAGTAGGGCAGACTTATATAGAGCATCTCCGCAAGATAGCTGCTAACGTCCCATCTGCCTCAGCGCCTCAAGAATGGGCGCCGGTGAAATCCCCAGTATTCCACTGAATGGCGAATACATCTCCAGAATGATGAAGATTGCGGAGGAAACGGCCAGCGCGCTCAGGGCGAGCGTGGCAACAACGGTGTAGTTAGGCGGTGCGAAAAGACCAAAGCTGGCAAAATTAGCCGCGAGCCACAAAATCAATACCACCAATAGTGGAATGGGTATAGGTCGCTGCTCCGATTTGAGAAAAAGCAGCCATTGGCTCTTCTGTAATGCAATGACCATCGATGTAGCCTGGGTTTTGGCCGCAACCTGTGTGTCATTCTTGGGCTCCAGGAGCAGCAACTTGTCAGCAAGAATTTGGCCGTGGTCTCCAGGCCTGAGTTCGGTATGCCGGGATGCCTCGCTGGGCCAGATACGATCGAGACTAAATTCCACCAGTTGTTGAAACTCGGCGCGAATTTCCCCTGTTTCCGGGCCATATTTTGCCAGTAAACGATCAATAGCGACAATCTCCAAGGACATCTCCGCGACCTCGTTCTTGCTGGCATCGTAGTGGGATTTTGCCGACGACACGAGCATCCCGAGCACCAGCGCGGACATCGTTGCAATGAGTCCGGTGGCGAGCCGTACAACGTCCTTTGCATCCGATCCGACGTGCTCCTCAGGGAGAGCTCTCCGGATCGCGATGCCGAGGAGTGCTGCCGCGAAGATGGATACGAAGACGATCGAGCTGACCACGATTGAATTCATAGTCGTCCCTGTCTCCCTTCCATTGACTTCTTGTGGATCTGGGTATCAGAAATCGGTGAAACTCGGCCGAGGAGCAAATATAACCTGTGTGCGGAAGGACCTATGAAGCCTAAACCAATGTCGCCAGCGATTATCTCACCGCTGCCGACAAACACGGCGCTTTACGTTGCGGGCCGAACATCATGCTGTAGACAGCAGCGTGTCCTTGTCGCCGAAAAGATCAGAAAAATGGATCGGTCTGGCTTCGGAGACGAGGTCGAAGTCTTGTGAAATCTCGCCGCCTTGAGGGAGAGCACGACGCTGTGCGGCGACACGCTCCAGGTGGCGGCGCAGTTCGATCTCTTCAACGAGGAGTGCATTGCGCGCTTGGCAATACTCCGCGCTCGTTAGGAAAGTGGGCCTTGTTGGTGGCGGCAAGCTGCTGAGCGGGTGCCAGCGTCGGCGTGTCGGGCATGAAATCTCCGCAGCTAACGACTCAGTTTAGGATGCCTCATGCAGATGACGCTGCCTGAACGGTTCGTCGCAAATCCTGGTTGATTCGACTCTTTGCTCGGTAGATCGGGTTCTGGTCACGGTTCTAACTTCCCCGCTCAAGCCACCCCGACCCTTTCGTCCGGCAAGGTGATGACAGGATTTTGCGGGCGGGGTATCGGCGACGCGGAAGGTCGAGGCTGATCGGATGCTTTTCTGATTCGGCGGCTGCGGCTTCTTCTTGGGCGATGTGTTGCGCCCGCATGGCTTCGGCTTCGTGGAAGAGGATTTCGCCGACGCTGGGTGGACGTTTTCTTTCCGCGATTTCTTTCAGGTCGGGGCTCTGCTGGGCCGGGCCGATGAGGGTGCCGTCTTCGTGTTCGTGGATTTCGCGGACAGTTTGCGCGGGTACTTCTTCTTTCGCGGCTTGTGCGACACGGTGACGATGGTTTTTGCGAGGCGACCAGGAGTCCATAGATGAGGACTTGAGATGAGGACTTGGGCGCGGCGCGGGTCGATGCGGTTGGCTGCGAGGGCGAGGACGACATCAGAGAATGCGCTGAATGGCGTCGGCGTCTTCAAGCGGAGTGAGGTGCTGGACTACGGTCGAAGGCTCGCCCTGCGTCACCCGAGTTCGGCGCTGCCGGTTGGACTGGTGGGAAGTACCAGAAGTTCTGGTCCTTGAGCGCGGGTGACTGGCACTTTTTGCCGCTGGTGAAGGTGTGTCGGCACTCGTTGTACATGGGTGGCTCCCCCCGGTATGTTTTTGTAAATTCGTCTTTTTATTGGTGGTTACGGCACCCGCTTTGGTACTCCCCTGGCATATTCTGTAAACGCGTCAGCTTGTTTGGGCTAAGAGGCTTCCGCGCTTCTGACTGTCCGACTCGATGAGAAGTGGGCTTGCTTGCAGCAAGGCAAGAAGCGCGCCTATCGGTGCGGGTCCTTCGACTCCGCTGCGCTCAGGATGACAGCGTTGACGAGACTGGGTTCCTCCGAAAACAGAAAAGTCGCATCTCTGGCGGGGCTTTTTCTCTCTATTTCTATTTTAGCAAATTCTGTCGTAATTCCTTGCGATGCGTTATGGGTTGTAATTGGTTTTAATTGAGTGGTTTGCGGGATCATTGTGTCGCCGGGGGCTTGACAGCATTTTGGAGAGCCCGGGGCTGAAGCCCCTTGTGCAGGCGACTCTTTCACCGGGCTAAAAGCCCGATGCTCTACCTGAAATCGCCCCGCTTAGTGCCGCCGAACCACCCCACTCAAGCCAAAAGAAGGCTTGAATGGGGCACCCTCCCACCCATCTCAGCGCCTAATATGTTTCTCGATATGTGCTCCCTACGAATATCGGTAAAAACGCTGATTATATTTGCCGCCCTCGTATCTCTGGGCGATGCTTCGCGTGTAAAGGCGCAATCGTGTGGTTCTACGGGATTGGCGGTGCAGGTACTTGGCTCCGGTGGGCCGGAGGCGCAGGATAAGCGCGCCTCGACCAGCTATCTCGTCTGGCAAGACGGTAAAGCGCGTGTTGTCCTTGACGCGGGAGGAGGCAGCGCGCTCCGTTTTGGCGAGAGCGGAGCGCAGATGTCCCAGGTGCATGTTTTTCTGTTCAGCCATTTTCATGTCGATCACAGCAGCGATTTCCCTGCGTTGATCTTTTCTTCGTGGTTTGAAGACCGCAATCGTCCGCTGCCGATCTACGGCCCGGAGGGGAACGAATTCACGCCCTCTACTACCGAGTTTGTGCACGATCTCTTCAGCGATCCGCATGGAGCGTGGCGCTATCTGAGCGACCTGGTCGAGCCCGGCACCGCGTCTGGCGGCTATACGTTGCAGCCGCACGATGTTGCCGCTGGCTCAACGCCGGTTCTGGTATTACGCAATGCCGACATGGCGGTGTACGCGGTGAAGGTCATTCATGGTGCGTTTCCCGCGCTGGCCTGGCGAGTGGAGATGGGCGGGAAGCGGATCGTCTTCAGCGGAGATACGAACGGCGAAGGGGACGGCCTGACGCAACTGGCGATGAACGCGGACTTATTCGTCGCTCATAATGCCGTGCCGGAGGGCGCTACTGGAGTGGAAAGGCGTCTTCATATGCCGCCTTCAGTGATCGGAACGATTGCCGCGAATGCTCATGTGCAGCAATTGGTGCTGTCTCATCGGATGCTGCGGACTTTGGGGAAAGAGAGTGAGACTCAGGCTGAGATAAGGCGACGGTATTCGGGGGCAATCCTGCTCGCGAACGACCTCGATTGTTTTCCGGTGAAGTGATGTTGATTTTCACATCTCGGTCTTCAGATAACTGGAAGCTGTGGAACTTCCCCACTCATGCAAAAGCTGGCATAATAGGGTAATCCTGCCCCTAACTTGCTACCATAAATGATTCAATGAAATCTGTTTTCAGTATTGTCTTGGTCATTTCAACCTTATCTGCATTCGCTGGTGATCATACTTCAGAGTACAAGGTTGGAATTTTCTCATCTACGGGACAGTTGCGTGACGGTAGTTACTCCAATGGACAAACACGTGGAGTTGCTACCTATAGTGCCCACCACAACATCCACTACGTCCGAACAGATGACGGTATGTATTCCATCTACTCGCCTTCTGTTCTTGGCAAGACCTTCCTGTTCAAGCCTCTGAATAACGACAGCACTCTGACAGACGACGACATGACGCCCAATGTGCATAAGCAGTGGTTTATGGATAAGCTCCAAGACGGAGACAAAGTTCTCTTCGCCGCCAAGTGCGACAAGAAGAACAACTGCTGGTTCTGGTTGCCGAATCCTGACAAGCCAGGTTCAGAGTTCACGACTCAAGGCTACTTCCTGCCTGACGCGATTGAAACAAACACCCAGTCGCTATGCGGGAATGGAAAACTTGCGCCGCAAGTTGAAGCTGAAGTTTACAACTGAAGGTGTCAGGCCAACTTCGTAGTTTTTTGATATGACCTTGGGACTCGTGGTCTGGTTCTCTTACTGGAACGCCACCGTGCCAGCAATCGAATTCCATGGTCTCGATTGAACGTGGCAGAATAACTTCTCCATCCACTAGCGATGCCAAGATCGTAACCGCGAACAGTTACGACCCGAATCAGATCGTATGCTTTGATTTCAGGATCGTTCTGAATGATGAGCCTAGCGGCTTGTTTAGCCAGCGCACTTTCCTGCCCGGATTTTCCTGCCCATCGGATATTGACCACGAGAATTCTTTTCTTTTCCCCTGCTCCCAAGTTCTGCCAATGCAAGTCGTTAACTCCTGCTTGGTGCACGCCATCCAAGCTTTCAACGAGGCGCACGTCCTGAAGCTGTTCGCGAAATGCATCGCGGCTTATGAATTTACTGACTAGCATTCCGAGAGACGTTAATACGACAAACAAGCCGGCGATTATCACCCAGTGCATTCTCCAAATCGGCTGTCTGTATGGTCGACCGACTCCACCCGCCGTCACAACATAGCTTCCCACCGCAAGGTCGTGAAGCCCTTGGCGGGTGCGTCGGTTAGATAGGACAAGATAAAGCGCTAAGCCCCCTACACCGAAAACGATCAAACCAAGCAGATAGGAAACAATTTGCGTAGAAGTCCAGGAAGTGGGCAGTAGCAATCCGTTCAAAAAGTATGGAATGGCTATTACTACATACCGGACAACGGACTTCCCAAGAGAGAGCGTGTTTTCGTTCGCATCAATAACCTGTAAATGCATTACCCGTTTGCCAACCGTTTGCCCATTTCCCATGTTGCTGTTCAGAACCACAAAGCAGGGAAACGCAATCAAGAATCCCAAGAGCCGTCCCCAGCTTCCCAAGCGTGACAAATGCTCGAAGAGAGGTAACGAAATTAGAAATACCGGGAGCGCGAGAATGAGTCCGTCGATCAGAAACGCAATCAGACGGCGCCATAGCAAGCCAATTGGTCCATCTTGTGAAATCGTATGGTCCAAAGGAAATGCGTCGGGAGATAGCGGGGGCGTAGCGGTGCTCATCGACTAGGTCTCTCAAAAAAAACCTGCAAAGTTAGTTTGGGGAGTTCCAAAAGTATTTCACGGGAGATCGCGGATCGACAACATGGTTGCCGGTTCTTAGATTCGGCACACGTTACTAAAGAACTAGTGTCGCCTGTGAAGTAGGTTGTTTCCTCGCATTCTACTTTCTGAGACGTGTGGGCTGCTACGCATCTTCGATTACGATGCCGGTGCGGCAGCCTTGCGAATCGCAGATGCCCCAGGCCATGCGGGGGGTGTTGTGGGCGATGCCGTAGCGGCCGTCGGGGGCTAGCAGGATGATGCCGCCGTGTCCGCCAAGGCGCTTGTAGAGGTAGGCGATGGCGTCGGGGGCGACTTGTTCGGGCGCACGGCCTTGTTGCACGCGGTCCACGGCCCACTTTCCCAGAACTAATTTCATGATCGGCTCGCCCCATCCGGTGAGCGAGACGGCGGCGCTGGCGTTGTCGGCGTAGCAGCCGCAGCCGATGAGCGAGGAATCGCCGACGCGGCCGGGGGCTTTGTTCAGCGTGCCTCCGGTGGAGGTGGCGGCGGCAATGTTTCCCTTTGCGTCGAGGGCTACGGCGCCGACGGTGTCGTGCGAGGCTAGTTCGGCGGCGGTTTCCGGAGACTTGTCGTCTCCGGCGAAGGTGAGGTCGGGGAGTCCGGCGCGCTCTTTCTCCTGAGCTTGTTCGAGGCGCTGGCGCTCGCGGTCGAGCACGAGTTCTGCGTTGTCGATGAGTTCCATGCCGTGCGCCTGAGCGAATTCTTCCGCGCCCTGACCGACGAAGTAGATGTGCGGGCTCTTATCGAGAACGAGGCGCGCAGCCTGAATGGGATTGCGCAGGCGCTCGACGCAGGCTACGCCTCCGGCGCGCATGGTGCCTCCGTCCATGAGCAGGGCGTCGAGTTGCACGCGGCCGTCGCGGGTGAGGAAGCTGCCGCGTCCGGCATCGAAGGTGTCGTCGTCTTCGAGTACCGCGACTGCTGCCTCGACGGCATCGACAGCAGAGGCACCTTTGGCGAGCCGAGCATATCCGGCGGTGAGCGCGTTCGAGACGCCGCGCTGATGCGCTTCGACCATGTCGTCAGGAATGGCCCAGGCTCCGCCGTGAACCAGAAGTACAGGTGTGTGTGGCATACGCAACTCCTGATTGTACCGGGGACTGCGCGTCCGGCGATACGCGCGCTTTGCGCGCCAGTCGTGCCACTTCGAATGGATTACCTTACTTTCTGCTCCCGATGGTCGCTTTGGATTTGTCGCGCTATGTCACGGACTCGACTCTGCTCTTCGCGGCTAACACAGGGAAGGCTCTTCGGGGTCGCAGCGCTTCAGGGTCAGAAGCACGGAGTGCTGCTTTGCGAAAACGCCGGTCGAGGTTTCGCTGCGGTCGAGTTCCTTGAGGTCGCCCGCGGCATAAATGGCGGAGCGGTTGCCGCAGGTTGCGGCGAGGCCCATACGGCCAAGGTAGCCAAGGCAGCCGACCATGCGCTGAGCCAGCGCTGCGCGGATGGTACGCTCGGGCAGGTCGACTTCTCCCTGCGCGTTGGTCATGGTCTGATCAAGGTGTTCCATGCGCTGCACGGAGGTCTGCTGCCACAGCTCACTGACGCCGGTGTTTGCCATGGGCGCACCGAACTGGTCGACGAGCTTGACGTGATAGGGGGGAACGACGGTCAGCTTCTTGGGGTAGAGCAGGACTACGAGTGCAAGAAATCCGAATAACCACCAGGCCCGATGCTTTCTCATCGCGGATACTCTACCGCGATTGGTGCTAGTCTGCGTAGGGTTTTCCGCGCTGGCAAGAAATATTTATGGGCTTGGTAAAGTGGGGATGCCGAGCGATGATGCGGGCGGCAGCGGCGTTTTGTTGTTGTCGTGATCGTCGAAGAGGTGGCGAAGCTGCGTGCAGCGGTTGTACCAGAGCAGCTGCGCGGCCTCGTAACGGACCTGCACGTTGCCGAGCCAGTAGGGGCGGTTCTCTTTCTTCCAGGCGTCTTCGTAGAGCTCGCGGGTGAAGCTGTAGCCGTCGCGGAGCTGATCGCAGCGGCCGTCGTTCATGTCGGTGATGAGGGAGAAGAGCGCGTCGACTTCGTCGTTCTTGCTGGCGTCGGTTTGCTCGGCGTAGACCTTGTTGTAGAACTGCGCCATCTCGTCGGCGAATTCGAACTTCATGCCGATGAAGTCCATGCGGCGCGCGCCCAGCTCCATGGCGTCGAGGGCGTTGCGCTCGCTTAGGTCGGGGTCCTCGTCCTTGGCCTGTTCGATGAGGGTGATGGCTTGCTCGGCGTGCAGGCGAAGGTCGCGGGAGGCAGGCCGTATTTTTTCGGCGATGGCCTCGCCGTCTTTGCTCCATGGATCAAGCCAGAAAATGTTGTTGCTGGCGTCGTCGATGTGGACTTTGCTCAGCGACTGGTGGGCGGCGATCATTTCGAGATGTGCCTGGTTGATCTTGCCTGACCAGTCGTGATGGAAGACTTGCGCGAAACTTTGCTGGTATTGGGGGATGCTGCTCTCGCCCTGCTGCCAGCTGGCGGCGGCGCCGAAGAGCATGCCGTACCAGACCTGATCGAAGAGGGTTTCGCCCTGGTCGTTCCACATGGTGGTGATGGCGCCTTTTGCGCCCATGCGCTGGCCGTCGCGGAGGAAGCCCTGGATGTTGCGCAGGGCGACGTCGTTGTTGGGATAGACCTTGAGCCAGCTGTCGACGCCGGGCGCGACCCAGGTTTCGAGGCCGGCATCGGTGAAGGGCTTGATGTACTTGTCGAAGCTGGGTTCGGGGTCGTACCACCACGGGACGGCGATGAGGTCTTTGGGAAGGCGCTTGACCTGCTCGGGGTCGTTCATGGCAACGTCGCCCCAGAAGAGGATCTTCTTGTGCAGCGGTGCGAGCTGATTGGCGATGGCGAGCAGGAAGTCGATGTAGACGGCGCCGAGGCCGCGCTTCTGCACCTCATCGTGCGTTTTGCCGCGGCCGAGGCCGAAGGTTTCGTCGGCGCCGATGTGAATGTAGGGGCCGGGGAAAATCTGCGCTATCTCAGTGAACCATGATTTGATGAGTTGCAGCGATCCGGGCTCGCCGGGTGCGAGTACGTCACCGTGTGGCGTCTCGCCCAGGTCGAGGTATTTGTCGTACGCGAGCACGCGGTAGAGGTGCCCGAAGGCTTCCTGCTCGGGAATGATGGTGATGTGATACTGCCGCGCGTACCGGACGAGCTCGGCTACGTCTTGGCGACTCATGGCTCCGGGGCCGGGTGCGGGCACGGGGTTGCCGCTGTAGCGTAGCGTGAATTCGAAATACGGCGAATAGGCGTTGAGCTTGTAGGCGGCGAAGGTGCGGATCTGCTTCTGCTGGTAATCGAGCGTGGGCATGCCGCTGCGGGAGAGGTCGTCGTCAGCGGCGCGGTGCGCGAGCGCTGGCCAGTCGCGAATGAGCGCGGTGTGCAGAGTCCATGCGCCGCTCTGCCTCGTGATCAACTGTTTCACCGTCTGCGCTCCGTAGAAAACTCCGGCAGATGTTTCTGCGATGACGTAAAGTGTGTCGTTCTTCGGGATGAGGACATAGCCTTCGTCGTGCATCTGCGAATCGAAGGCTGTGTGGCTGGCTGAGAGTAGGTCGCGGGCTTGCGCACTGTCTCTGCGCAACAGTATGACGTGGACAGTGTTCTTCGCTTCGCTCTTTTTCACGCCCCAGGATCCGAGTGTTTCCTGCAGGTCCTGCGCGGCGAAATTGTCTTCGGCATTGTTGCCGGGGACTTCGATTGCGATGCGTGCGCTGAGGGGGATTTCCGAGGCGAGGCGCACTTCTTTCGGCTGCGGGATGAGTGGCAGCGTTGCGGTTTGTTGTGCGGTCGTGATCTGCGCGAGAAACAGGATCGATGAGGCAGCGAGAAAGGCTGCGGTGGCTTTCGTTCTATGGAGCAAAGGCGTTCCTCCGGCGTTGCCAGTATAGCGGTGTAGCGCCCACATGCCGCTGCGTCAAAAATAAGCCTGAATGTGTGAGAATGAAGCCGATGATGCGCCGCCGCGAGTTTCTCTCCTCCTCTGCTCGCTATCTTGGAGCGGGTGCCCTTGGCTTCGCAGGCTCTGGCTGGAACAGGGCTATTGCCGCACCGCTTGAAACTGCGCCTGCTGGCGCTGTCGTGTTGAATCAGGTTGGGTATCTGCCTGCGCCCTCCAAGCGCGCCAGTGTCAATGACCGCGCTACGTCGTTTGTGGTTCGCTCGTCTGCCGGAAATGAGATTGTTCATCGTGGTACGCTCAGCGCCCCCAAGGCCGATGCCGCTTCGGGCGATTCGCTGCAGACGGCTGACTTTTCTGCGTTGACCACTCCGGGTTCGTATCTTCTGGAACTTGACTCCGGCAATCAGTCTCTGCCGTTTCGTATTGCGGGCGACATCTATCGCGATGCACTGCGGCTGACGATGCGCTCGTACTATGGGCAGCGCTGCGGATGCAATGTCGATCTCGGTGGGGGCTACGCGCATCCGGCCTGTCATCCTTCGGCTGCCTATCATGCGTCTTCGGGGAAGAGTGGCGTACTACACAATCACGGCGGCTGGCATGATGCGGGTGATTACGGGCGCTATATCGTCAACTCGGGGATCAGTTCGGGCACACTGCTGTGGGCTTGGGAGCTGTATCAGCGCACGTTGAGTAAGCTGTCGCTGCAGAATCCGGAGTCGGGCGGGAAGATTCCGGACTTCCTTGCTGAGGTGAAGTGGAATCTCGATTGGACGCTGACGCTGCAGGATGACGATGGCGGCGTGTGGCACAAACAGACGAGCCTGCGATTCTGCGCCTTTATCATGCCGCAGGACGACATACTGACCAGCTACGTGATTGGCACCGGAGAGCCTGCGTACAAGGGCACATGCGCGACGGCTGATTTCGCTGCGGTGATGGCTATTGCCGCCCGCTGCTATGGTGCATATGACTCCGCGTATGCCAAGCGCTGCCTTGCAGCTGCGCGCAGGGCGTGGAACTGGTGCAGGCGCAATCCGAAGATCCTGTTTCACAATCCGCCGGATGTGAGCACAGGTGAATACGGAGACACAGGTTGCGGTGACGAAATGCTATGGGCTGCTGCGGAGCTATGGCGCACGACGGGCGAGGCTGAATATCTGAAGGCCTTTGTCACAGTCGCAGGCAAGCCCGAGTCGATTGTGACCACTGCACCTTCCTGGAGCGATCTTTCGGCGATGGCGTACTGGACCTATGCGCTCGCTTCGAGAAAGGACGCGACCGGGCTGCAAAAGGCGATTCGGCAGGCTACTGCCAAAGCGGCGGAGTCGCTTGCGGCAAATAGTAACAGTAACGGTTACGGAAATACGCTCAGCGAGTCAGACTACGTCTGGGGCTCGAATGGCGTGGCCGGAAACCACTCGATGCTGCTATTTATCGCGCATCATTTTCATGCGAATAACAGCTTTGTTGAAGCCGCGCTGAACAACCTGCACTATCTTCTAGGGCGCAACTGCTTCGGCATCTCGTGGGTCACGCAGCTTGGCTCACGTCCATTTCTGCATCCGCACCATCGGCCGAGTGGAGCCGATCATCTGCCCGACCCGTGGCCGGGGTTGCTTTCCGGCGGACCTAACGCGCATCCCGCTGACCCGGTGGCGAAAGCGCTGTCGCCGGGGCCGCCCATGCGCATGTATGTGGACGATCAGGGAGCCTACTCAGTGAATGAGGTTGCCATTAACTGGAATGCTCCGCTGGTCTTTCTGCTGGCAGCGGCAAATAGCCTCTAGCCGTCAAGTCACCTTCGTAATGCCGCAAGGGCTTGTGTTGGGCAGCCCGGCAACCTAGGCTGATGTGCATGGGTCAGATACATGCGCCACTTTGGGGCCTGGCTCTCGTAGTTAGCTCACCGGGCCTACTCTTCGCTGCGAAGCCGCACATTGTCGCCCTAGGGGCGATGAAAAAGGTCCCATACTCGACTGCCGGAGATCCGGCGGGTGCGGCGGCTGACGAAAAGGAACTGCGTGTTCGCCCGCTGGTCATTGATGCAAAGATCAAGGAATGGACGACCGGCGATGCTCATGATGTAACGGATCGCAGCTTCGCCGTACGCCGCGCCATCCGATTGAATTACGCCCTCCCGACAGAGAAGAACGAACATTGGGTCTGGCAACGCGCTCCCTGGCTGCTGGTCGATCGCGTTACCGGGCACATTGCTGCCATCAAGCTACCTGATTACGATCCTGCGGTTTCAAGCGTAGTATGGTTCCGCGATTACGCGGCTTATTGCGGCCCTCACTGCCACGAATCGCCAACTCTATGCCGTGGTGGCGCAGGTAGCTGCGCGCAAGCCCGTGCTGGCCAAGAAGCTTGGCGCGTGGGATCCGGAAGATCATCCAAAACCAGCATGTGCTCCTTCTACATGGCAGCGTGAACCTCTGCGGGTTACGTTTCAGGCTACTGGAGCAGAACAGGTCAGCTATGACCTTGTTGGCCTCTCCGCCGTTCTGGTGGAGGATGGCGATGCAGGCGACTCTGAGAACTAGGCGATTTAACCCGACCCCAAAGTAACCCTGTTTCCCGGCTAAGAAATAAAAGTGGAAGCCCTGTGTCGTTTTCCTGTTGTAGATAGCGATTCTATCTTCAGATACACTGTCCACGTGCGACGCGCGCTCTCCATCTCGCTGTTGCTGCTCTTCAGCTTCACGCTGATGTCGCCGCTGCTTGCATCGGATGTTGTGCAGGCGAACCTGCCAGCTTGCTGCCGCCGTGCGGGAAAGCATCATTGCGCCATGCCGGATTCCAATTCGGAACAACGCAAGAGCGTCGGCATCGTTGCTGAGAAATGCCCGTACATTCCTGCGGCTATTGCGGCGTTGCATCTCCCGGTTCTCGCGCCACCAGCAAAGGCTGCGGTATTTGCCGGGCTGATCGCGCATCCGGCGATTCATGCGCAGATGGCCGCTCAGTACCGTATTTCTTTTGATCGCTCCCGCCAGAAACGTGGTCCTCCCAGTCGGATTCTCCTGTAGCTACGCATCGAGCCTCGTTTGCCATCTCCGGACAAGCGAAGGTTCTGAAATCTTTTCAGCTACATGAAGGAGGCTTCTGCCGTATGCGCAGAACTGTAATGCTTTTTCTCTTCGGCTGCCTGCTTTTCAGTCAGTGCGCGCGCGCCACCGTCTTTGGGCAGGTGGAAGGCATCGTGCACGATCCGCAGCACCATCCGATTTCAGGAGGGAAGATCGTTCTCAAGTCCGCCACGTCAGATTTTTTTCAGAACTCGCGAACGGATAGCGACGGAGCCTTCCGCTTTACTGCTGTTCCTGCGGGCGATTACCTCATCACGATCAGTCAATCCGGCTTTGCCACGATGGAGCAGCGCATCACTGTTGCGTCTAACACTTCGCCGATTCTGCATTTCGAGCTGTCTGTCGCGAGCGTAAATGAGTCCGCCGTCGTCACTGCGGAAACGCAAACTGCAAACGTAGACAGCGTCACACCGACAACGCTGGTCAGTCGTGAGGACATCGCCAACACACCGGGAGCAAGCCGGACGAATGGATTTGAAATGATCACGGACTTTGTTCCGGGCTCTTACGAAACGCACGATATGCTACACATGCGGGGCGGTCACCAGGTCAGTTGGCTCATCGATGGGGTCCAGATTCCGAATACAAACATCGGGAGTAATCTCGGTGCGCAGATCGATCCGAAGGACATTGACTATCTTGAAGCGCAGCGCGGAAGCTACAACGCTGATGTGGGCGATCGGACCTATGGAGTGTTCAACGTGGTTCCGCGGACAGGCTTTGCCGGGAACAATCAGGGCGAACTGATTCTAAGTGCCGGGAATTTTTACCAGACCAACGACCAGCTGAACTTCGGCAGCCATAGCGAAAAGTTCGCTTACTATGCGAGCCTCAACGGCAACCGCAGCAACTATGGACTACAGCCGCCGATCTCGCAGGTTTACCACGATGCGGTGAATGGCTACGGGGGCTTCGCATCGCTCATCTATAACCGGACGCCGCGCGATCAGTTCCGCCTGGTCACGCAGTTGCGGACCGATTATTTCCAGGTTCCTTACGATCCTGATCCGAATAGTTGGGAAAACCAACTCTATGATTCGAGTGGGCTGCGCGACGGCCAGCATGAGACCGATGGACTTGCAGCATTCTCGTGGGTGCATACTTTCAACGCATCTACCCTGTTAGAGATTTCGCCTTTCTACCACTACAACAGCGCCAATTACGAACCGAAGCCATATGACTTTCCCGTGGCGACGACGAGCGATCGCGCTTCCAACTATGCGGGGTTGCAGGGGTCGATTACGACTGAGATTGCTCGCAACACGATCCAGGCCGGGCTCTATTCTTTTGGACAACACGACAGCTATCTCTTTGGAAGTGTTTTTAATGATGGCAGCTACCCAAACTTCTCCACTCCTGACGCGGCCTCCGGCGGATTGATTGAAGAGTTTATTTCGGACAACTACAAGGTCACGCCGTGGCTCACGATCATCGCTGGGGTTCGTCAATCCTGGTTCCGTGGCGACTTTACGGAGAAAGAAACCAAACCACGGGTGGGCGCTGCGGTACAGATTCCGAAGCTGAACTGGGTCTTTCGCGGATATTACGGACGCTACTATCAGCCGCCGCCGTTACTAACAGCTACCGGGCCGATTCTCAACTACGCTAACGCTCAGAACACCGCGTTCGAGCCGCTGCATGGCGAGCGCGATGAGGAATATCAGTTCGGGGTGCAAATTCCGTTTCGGGGATGGTTGCTGGACGCGGATAACTTCAAAACGCGCGCTAACAATTTTCTCGATCACAGCAACATTGGCGAGTCGAGTATCTACTACCCGGTCACGATTGACGGCGCGCTCATTCGCGGATGGGAGCTGACGCTGCGCTCGCCGCGCCTCTGGCGCTATGGACAGGCTCATCTCGCCTATTCGAACCAGATTGCCGAGCAGCGCGGAGCGATCACAGGCGGGTTGATCTGCTACCCGGTAGGTTCTCCGGATTGCGCTGCGGATTTCAGCTATTCACCTCTCGACCACGACCAGCGCAACACGTTGAATGTTGGTTACGATGCGACGCTGCCGTGGCGTGTCTTTGCGTCGACCAACGTTTACTATGGCTCGGGATTCTCCAACGGCGAGCCGAACGAACTGTATCCAGGCGACTATCTGCCGCAGCATACGACCTTTGATTTATCTGTGGGTAAGACGTTTGCTGAAAACGTAACTGTGTCGGTTACATCACTCAACGTCGCCAACCGGCGCGTTCTGCTGGATAACAGTCTTACGTTTGGCGGCTTCCACTACAACGATCCTCGCCAGATCTACGCTGAGATTCGCTATCGCTTCCATTACTAAGCGTTTCCCATCCTTCGGTCTTGCGGCGCGATGGGTGGGAATCACTTCTTCATGTCGCGCGAATCCCACTGAACGCAGCCTGTGGGTTGGGTGTAGTCGAGCATCTTGCATCCTGAGAGGCTGCCCTGAGCTTTGTTGCCACTGTCGAAAGGCATCAGCGTCGGTGGTCCGAGTACGCCCAGGAACTGGCTGTCCCATTTCACGGGAACGAGAGAATTATTTTTGAGAGTGAAGCTGGCGGGAGCGGGAGTAGGCTTGCCCTCAACCGGATCGAAATTCAGCACGAGCGATTTCTTGTCGAGCGTCCAGTGCACATGCCAGGTTTCTGGATCTTTGTCGTGCCAGTTCTGCTGCAGGACTGCTGTGCCGTCCTTTGCCAGTTCGAGAAGAACGACGCGGTGCACTTCTGCGGAATACCCGCCGCTGCCCATGTAGAAATTCTTCAGCTTGTCAGCGTAACCGGAAGCTGTAGACAGAATCATCGCGAAGAGAAGAACGCACGTTGATCGGGATATCCGCATATCGCCTACATGGTATCGCGGACAGCGGCTTTTTCCATCGGCGAATAAATATGCTCGGGCCTTATTCCGAGACCGATGCCGCGCCCCAGTATGCGCTTGAGTCCGGGGATTCGCATAAATGCGCGCAACTGCCACGGAGCTTTTGCTTTCTCCGGACGGCCAAGAAAATTCAACGAGGCATTGTGGGCTCTTGCCTGGAAGGACTGAATGACTCGGACGGGGAATTCTCTTCGTTCCTGCACTTGCGCCAGCAGAGCATCCGTTACGCACTTTTCGCGCAATGCCTGCGCAAGAATGTTTGCTGTAGCGACCGCGTCCTGGATCGCAAGATTGATACCGACGCCACCTGCAGGAGACATCGCATGCGCTGCGTCACCGATGCAAAGCAGACCGGTTCTATACCACGTGCGAAGTCGGTTGATCTGGATGGATAGAAGTTTGACTTGATCCCAGTCTTTAATCTCTTCTGTGCGCTCGCCCAGGAATGGCGCTACCTGCAACAGGGAATTTCGAAACGCAGGCAGCCCCGCACTTTTGACGGCATCGAATGCTCCTTTGCGGATGATCAGGCCTGCCTGAAAATAGTCACCGCGATTGATGAGGATCAACATCTCGCCATGGTCGATGCGGCCGAGTGACTGATAGGGGTCGTCAGCCTTGCGGCTGATACGAAACCAGAGCACGTCTACCGGTGCGCCGATGTCCATGACTTCGAAGTTCCCGGATTCGCGGACGGTTGAGTGCCGCCCATCGCAGGCGACGACGAGATCGGCCTCGATCTCTATCTCACCTGCGGACGCCTTCACGCGAACTCCTTTTACGACGCCATCTTCCTGGAGAAGACCGACGACCTCATGTTCTACGCGCAGGTCGAAGGTTTTGAAACTCTTGCCGTGTTCTGCGAGGAAGTTCAGGAAATCCCACTGCGGCATGAGCGCGATGAACCTGCACTTTACAGGAAGATGAGAAAAATCGGCGCCAGTGAAGGCGAAGTCTCCGAAGAGTCCCCCTATTGATCGCAATTCCTGGTGCGGCACTTTTAGAAAATCTTCGAGCAGGCCTAGCTCATACATGAGCTCAAGCGTCGAGGGATGAATTGTGTCGCCGCGAAAGTCGCGGAAGAAGTCCTTGTGCTTTTCGAGCACGATGACGCTGACACCGGCGCGGGCCAGCAGATAACCGAGCATCACTCCTGCCGGACCGCCGCCGGCAATACAGCAGGTTGTAGCTTCACGTGCCTGCATAGGTCTCCTTTCGGAGGGCATGGGGCTGCTGGCAAGCGGCGAATTGCTTGTCAGGACTACCATACAGGTATGGATGCTTTTGACGAGCTACTGAGACAGGCGGAAATTGCACATGGGCATCTCTGCGCCGGTCAGATTCTCGGAGTGCGCTTGGCGAGGCTCGGCTGCGCGAGGCTCGGCATAGACGATCCGCGAGGAAAGGATCGCAAGCGGCTGGTGACTTATGTCGAGATTGATCGTTGCGCTACAGATGCGATCGGGGTGGTGACTGGATGCCGTCTCGGCAAACGTGCTTTGAAATTTCGCGACTGGGGAAAGATGGCTGCGACGTTTGTGGATCTTGCTGCGGACAAGGCTATTCGTATCTCGGCGAAGGAGTCATCGAAGGCGCTGGCGCGGGAGATGTATCCCGAGATGGAAAACAAGAACCAGCAGCAGATGCGCGCCTATCGCGAAATGAGTGACAGCGACCTCTTTGATGAACAGTGGGTGCGCGTCACCGTTGGGCCGAACGAGATGCCCGGCTTCAAAGGCGAGCGCATCGCCTGCCATCTCTGCGGCGAGGGCATTAACTACGATCGCTTTGTGCGCCGCGCAGGGCTGACGTTATGTTTGAGTTGCGCCGCACCGGAAGAGCGCTACTACCAGCCTCTCTAAATGAAGAAGCCCGGCTTATTGCCGGGCTTCTTCAAGTGGCTTGCAGTTGAATCAGAAGCTGAAGCGTGCTCCAAACTCACCGGTGAAGGAGGTCGGGATCACCGTGCTGTTTGGTGTGATGAAGCTGAGCGGCTTGAGGAATGAGGATGGGTCATTCGCATCCAGCGAGTTCACATTGCTTTGAAGGTTAGTACCGCCGCCAAAGTTAGCGCGGTTGGTTAGATCGAAGCCCTGGAAGAAGAGATCGACATTATATTTTTCAGCGAAGGTGATTGTCTTGCTGATTCTGGCATCCAGTTCCACGAAGGTCTGACCGGTGGTCGAGTCGTAAGAAGTTTCTTCACAGGTTCCGGCCGAAAGGCAGGACTTGTAGAAGCTACTACTGTAAACGCTGCCGTCCGGATTGAAGAGCGCCGTCAGTGATGCGAAGCTATTCATTTTGCCGCCCTTGGGAATGATGGCGTGAGCATTGCCACGACCACTGCCTACACCCCATTTGTCACTGCTCGAATAGATGTCGACTGGACGTCCAGAACCAACCTGGAAAATCGGAGAGATTGCAATCTTCCAAGGCAGAGAGAGCGTTGCGGCGGCTGTGAGGTGATGGGTTTCATCATTGGGAGCGCGGCCATAATCCTGACGGCGAAACTGACCGAGGAAGGGGTTAGTTGCTGTATTACGGAATGCAGCCGGATTGCCTTCAAACGCAAGGGCCTTAGACCAGGTGTAGTTGGCCGTGCCAGTGACATGGTGCCACATCTGCTGGCGATAGCTTAGGTTGAGCGCATCGTAATACGAGCGCCCGATCGATTGCTCGTCTCCGAAGCGACCGAGCACGGGAACCCCAGCCGCCGCAAAGGCCGCAGAGAAAGGCCGTGAACCATCGCTGAAGTATTGCGTGGGATTGATGTTGACTGTCTTGTTTTCATGAAGACCGCGCGCCTGCACGTATTCCACTTCCACAACGGAATGCGTATTCGGGGCGATCTGCACTCCGAGGTTGATCTGTTGCGTGTACGGGTTGCGGTAGCTCGGGTCCATCATACGGCCCGTAGAACCTGGAGCAAGGTCATAGCCAGCAGGCGGAATGACGGGGAAGGGATCGACTCCATATCGCCAGTTGCTAAGGACAATGTTTGTACCGGGAACGGTGTTGGCACTCGAGCAGCTGGCGTCGCCGGGTCCGTTGCAAGCGATGCTAAAGGTGTTCGCAAAGACGGTATTGTTAGCCTGCTGAATCATGAACAGCGGAATGTTTTCGAATGTCTGGCCGAAGTAGAGCCCATAACCACCGCGGATGATAAAACGGCTGTTCCCAAAGACATCAAAGGCGAGGCCGATACGCGGGCTGAAGTCGAGATTGTCGTTGCTGGGCAGGCCGGTATACGTTCCGCCAATGTAACCCAGATCAGGCACATAGCCGACGTTGGCATTATTGTCGTTGTGAGCCGCAGGTACAGTGGGAACACCGGTCGCGGCGGCGGCGATCAACTCCTGTACGGTTCGGCTATTTGCTTGCTTGTTGATGCCGTAAGTGTCGATATCGCGGTCATAGCGAATGCCAAGGTTCAGGAGAAGGCGTGGAGTTACTTTCCAATCGTCCTGGAAGTAGAGGCCCAGCATCTTGGGTGAGAGATTGAACGAAGGATCGCCGGAGGTGCCCGTCATGGCCTGTACGAGGCCTGGCGTAGCAAAGCCTTGTGGATATTTGCCCGGATCTCCAAGGATGTTGGAGGGTGTATCGAAGAAGTCAAATTCCGGAGTTGGATTGTTCTCGAAGAATCCGCCAACTTGAGGTTCATAAATGTAATCCACACCGCCGCGCAGAGTATGAGCCCCGTGCACCCAGGAAATATCATCGCGAAACTGGAACTTATGCTGACTCGACTTTTGTGGAACATTGATGTTTGTTCCGAAGCTCGTACCATCAGGGAACAAGATATACGGCGTTCTGGTCGTCGAATCGATCAGGTTGTTCCAGTATTGAAAGCCTGCGGTGAAGTTGTTGATGAGGTTCGATGTGAGGAGGGAGTTCAGCGTGAAGTTCGTCAGGATCAGATCGTTGATCGTGAAGTTTCCTTCTGACAGATCGTTCTGCGATGTGGACTGGTCGTTGTTGCTCTTGTTGTCCTGCGCCGTGTAGCTGATGAAGGCTCTCTCGTTCTCGCTGAACATGTGGTCGATGCGGCCGTTGTAGCGCTTGTCATCATACGGCGTAGGGATGGTATGCGAAGGCTGAGGGGCCGGGTTGAATGCACCGCTGTTGGCTGCCAATGTCAGTTCATTGAACGAATCCGGATTGGCGGAAAGGCTGGAACGCTCGCGCAGACCCTCGTAAGCGAAGAAGCCGAAATCCTTGTCCTTGCGAATGGGGCCTCCGAACGAGCCACCATACTGCTGCCGGCTATAGTCAGGCTTTGATTGATGTCCCTGTTCGGCAAAGTAGTTGTTGGTCTGGAAGTCCTGCGTGCGGAAAAAGCCATACAGGCTGCCATGGAACTGGTTGGTGCCCGACTTGGTCACTACATTGAGAGCCGCGCCTTCGCTTTTTCCGTTGGCGGCTGAAAAGCGGTTCGGGCTGATGTTGAATTCCTGCACGGCTTCCAGAGGAAGCTGCATGACGGCGCCGCCAACGGTGTTGTCCTTGTTGTCGATGCCGTTGACCGTAGTGTTGGTGTTGCGGCCCGACGAACCGTTCACCGCATAGATGGCATAGCGATTCTTCGTCGGGTCATAGCTGTCTACCTGCTTGACGCCGGGCGCGAGAATCGCCAAGTTGGCGAAGTCGCGGCCGTTCAGGGGGAGAGCCTGTATTTCCCTCTGCGTCACGGAGGTTGAGACATCTGTTTTTTCCGTATCCACCAACTGGTTGCCCGCGGTCACCTCAACGGTCTGGGCCACTTGTCCGGCTGTTACCGGAATGTTGACGGTGGCCGTGGTGCCAACCAGTACCTGAAGCCCCTTCACCTGGGCATGACTGAAGCCGCTGGCATCCACTTCGAGTTGATAGGCGCCCGCCGGCAACAGATCGAATCGATATTCACCGGACCCATTTGTGACTGTTTTGCGTTCCGCGTTGGTAGCCGTGCTGGTTACGGTGACGGAAGCTCCCACAACCGCGGCTCCGGTTGCGTCTGTTACCGTGCCAGCAATGTTGCCGCTCGCTGTTAGCTGGGCCCAAAGCCCGGAACTCCCTAGCAAAACGGCGGCAAGCACAAACAGTAAATATCGAAAGGGACGCAAACGCGCCCTGCCCTTAATAGCCATCACCACTCCTCCGGAAAAATGAAGCAAAATCGGTGTTTCTTAACGGAAACCGAGCCTCGGTACCACATTGTTACAAAGTTGTGACCGAAGATTGTGGTGATGGTAAACGCTTGCTGGCGAGTCGTCGACAAAAAAAGCAAAGCTGCCGAACTTTTTTTGTTCTCCTTTTTTGCCAGCAGCGGCTTCTGCTTCGCAAAAGGAACGCGGCACGCGTTTTAGCGATTCGCCATTTCCGGCAACCGCAGAGCCAAAGAATATGCGTCATAGACACTCTCGAAGACCGAGTCCCATGAAGCGGTGAGCGCTTCAGATCGCGCTGCGCGACGCATTGCACCATAAAGTTGTTGATTACGAAGGATGTCGAGGATCGTATTGGCAAAATCCTCATCTTCGGCGATGAACCCGGTCTGTCCTGCTTTGACGATGTATCTGGGGCCTCCATCAGGCGTTACGATCGCTGGAACTCCCGATGACAGAGCTTCAAGCACTACATTGCCGAAGGTGTCGGTGTGGGAAGGGAAGACAAAGATGTCCATGTTTGCGTAGGCGCGGGAAAGAGAGTGTCCGCGAAGCACGCCGGGAAATTCGGCGTTTGGAAGATGCTCGCGCAGCCATGGTTCTTCGACGCCGTGGCCCACAATGAGAAAGCGGAAGTTGCTGAAACCCGCCTCCAGTAACTGCTCACGGATACGCACGAGCAGAGCAACATTTTTTTCGACTGAGAGCCGGCCTACAAAGCCAAGGACGAAGTCATTGTCAGTCTCGGGGCGGTCGCGATGGCGTGGTGAAAAGAGTTCCGTGTCGACGCCGCGCTGCATCAGCTTACAGGGGCGGCCGGTGGCGCGCTCAAGCAACTGGCATAAGTCGATATTCGGCGCAAAGAGCAATCGCGCGAGCGAATAGAATCTCGCGCTGGCATACAGACTGACTCCTTCAATCTGGCGTGCCGCGGGTGGCGCGGTTTTTTCGGGGAGCCGCTTGAGAAACCACTGGGAACGCTTTGCTGCGTATTCATGGACATTCGTGTGCCAAGAGGCGACGAGAGGCAGCTGATAATGGTTTGCGAGAAGCGCGCCGATCATGCCGAAGTCGCTTGGGCCGGTGATGTGAATCAGGTCGGGCCGGAAGCCTCGCAGCGTGCGCGCAATGACAGGCATGTGACGAAAGAAGCCCAGATCGAAGCTAAGGTCTTTTTCGAGGCCGAAGGAGAGGGGACCGCGAGAGAGCTCCAGTGTTATGAGATTGCCTTCGGTGACGAGACGGGGTACGCGGTGTCCGGCACGAATGCATAAAAATGGCAGATTGCGGCGGCGGATAAAAGCCTCAAACTCGCGACTGGTGTGGGCCACACCATTGATTTCGTGGAATGAGTCGGGGAAATAAGCCACGCGCGGCGGAGAGGGCATACAAGGGGAGTGTATATCCTGCCTGTTACCACTTATAGAACCTCACTTGCCGGATTCGGAACGGATCAGTCGCAGCTCCTTGCTTTCACTGTCCTTCTTCGATGGCGACGCGATTAATAAGACGCTGCACGAAAACAATATGGAAGTTGACGTGGCGAGCGAGGTCGGGGAAAAACTCAGTGATGAAATTATTAATTGGGTCGGTGGCCAGTGCGGTGCCATAGCGGGCGGAAGCCGCGGCCCAGCCTGTATCGCGGTAGGGAACGTAAGCGTCGCCGATTGCCTCTTCAAACATTCCGCCCACGACATTGGCGTAGTTGAACATACCTTTACCGTCGTCACCCTGGGTCCAGACAACCTGATAGATACAGTGCGCGACCCGCCGCTTGTAGGAAGCGTTGGGAAAGCGGTGGTAGTGCGGGTCCTGGTGCATGATGGAGGGAATAAGAAATGTGCCGAAGAACTCGTTGGTCATGTCCTGTGTGAGGGACACGCCGGAGAGTTTGGCCCAGCCTTCCATTCCGGGTCCGTATGCAGAATGAGAATCGGATGCGACGGAGATGGCGGAGGTGCCGCCGATGGTGAGCAGGTTGAAGGGGTCGATGACGTCCTTTCCTGCCAGGATGGCTTTCTGTTTGGGTGTCATCGGATGCGTCTCGGCACCGTTGATGAATTTGTGAAACGAATCGCGTGCGGGATCGCAACTCATCTGTGGGGAGTCCGTGCCCTTGGATTGCGTGCCAACGCACACGGCCTTTGCCGAAGGAAACGGCGGCAGCGGACTCAGGGTCGACTTGGGGGGACCGGGCGCGGCGGGCGGAAAGGCCTGGCCCGGCTCCGAAAGAGCAACCAGCTCCGCCGATGGCTCAGGCGCATCCGGAAGCAGTTCTTGCGCCCTGCTATGAATGCAGCCATGGCCCGTGAAAAGAAAGATCAATACCGCCGCGCCGACTCCACTCCGGCGTCTGTATTGCATTCCACATATCTTCCTGTAGAGCAGCAGGATGCGCAAGAACTGCATATCTGATTGGACGCACGGCGCGTTAATTTTTCACTTCAACAAAGTCAAACCAGAGGCTATCGCTCGTTGTGGTGACGCCGGAAAAATCTTTCACGCGTATCGGGCCAGAACTCTGACCAGATATTGCCGCCGGCTTCTCCAAGCAGGGAGAAGGCCCAAGTCGAAAACACCACGCGGGCATTCGCACTCTTGTCAGGATAGTAAGCCATGGTGAGCGCCGAGGCCATCCCGTGTCCGATGACCGTCGACGTATTGAAGCCCGAGGCCCCTGAATCGCGTTGTCCCACAAAAACACGCGACGCCGCATACAAGCCGCGGTGCACTATGGGGCCGTTAGCCATGCGGTAGTAGCGTGGATCTTCATGCAGCAGAGCTGGCAGAACACCGTTGGAGAAAGTGCGCATGCTGAGATCGCGGATGGCAGCCGCTCCCAGTCGTTGCCCATAAGCTCCTGAGTCGACGCCATACCTCGGATCTGTGTCTCTGAGTTGTTCCCATCCAGAGGAGAAAAAGGTGGCAAACCAGCTTGGGGGCCGCAATTCCTCATGTACCGGAAAGAGCAGTTTGTCCTTCACATAGAGTGGCGGCACCTTCTCGCCGGGTTCGACGATATCCGACCACTTTCGCTTTTCGACGGCGGCCGGTGTGTTGTTGATTGGATCACTCGGTTTGGGAGCATCCGGCACGAAGCCCTGCGCCAGGGCGGAGAGTGCAGGTACTGTGAGCATCAAGAAGCTCACACAAATAATGGTATGTCTTACAAGCGTCAAAATTCGGTTCCTTGCTATCTGCTCGTTGTACGTATCGCAGGAATCAACTTATTTAGACGGCTGCGCGCTGCGGATGGATGTATCGGGGATTGCAAGTTAACGGCTTAGGCACCTATGGGAGAAGAGCCGTTGACCTTGCAATCGGGTGAAACGCACACTAAGGATGTACAGGAGTGTCTCTACATGCCCGGCAGCCCATTTGAAGAGTTCGGACGGAAAGTCGATGAACACATCAACAACGTGACTCCGCGTGTGGAAGAAGAGGTGCACAGGGTCATTGCTTATCTCAATGACGAGGTTGTGCCGAAGGTGAAACAGAATTCGTCAGAGGCTCTGCGGATAGCAGCAGACCAACTGCGAAAGCTGGCCGATCATCTGGAGAAGAAATGATGGAGCGGATGAGGCTGGGGGGAAAGCTGATAGGGGGTGTGTCATTTTCAGTGCTTGCTATGGCTGTGGGATGCGGACACAAAAAACAAGCAGTGTATGCTCCGCCTCCGCCGCCTGCGATACACGCGTCGGCGTCCACGACAGCGCAGACCCCGTCTCCAGTTCCGCCGACTACCAACACTCCGGCAGCGACGGAGGAATCAGCAGATGAGGCTTTTGTCGCGTCGCACTCGCCTATTTATTCGGAGACAGGGATGGCGAGTTGGTATGGACCGCCTTATCACAATCATCGCGGGGCCAATGGACAAGTCTTCGATCAGAATGCGATGTCGGCTGCTCATCGCACTTTGCCCATGGGGTCACTGGTCCGCGTCACAAATCTACAGACCGGGCAGACAGCGGTGATGCGAATTACGGACCGTGGGCCTTTTGTGCCTGATCGCGTGCTTGATCTATCTGTCGCTTCCGCAAAAGTGGTTGGCGTGTGGCGGCCAGGGACCGCGCAGGTGCGCATTGATGTCTACGCCGCGCCGAAGCCGATTGACGAAGGTGGGCGCTGGTGCGTGCAGATTGGCGCTTTCAGCAAAGAGAAAGAGGCGCTGAAGCTCGAAGAACATCTTGAGCACAAGTACCATACTGCCAATGTGATCGAATTCACTGGGCCAACCGGGCATTGGGTAAGGATTCGTCCTTTGAATGACGACAAAGGCAAGGCAGTGGAGATTGCCAAGGAATTGAAGCCGGAAGAAGGCGAGGCTTACCTGGTGCGGCTTGATTGAAGATGTGAGCCGGGGCATCTCGTCCGTTTACACGCTTCCTCCTGACAAACTGGAAAAGGCGATTCATCTGAGCCAGTGGCGCGCGGCACTGCATTTCGGCGGTGTTGCCTGGACTGTCCTGATCCTGTGCGCGCTGGTGCGTTGGGGCCTTGGCGAACGCATTAGTAGATGGGCCGCTTCCATCACGCCGAAGCTGTGGCTGCAGGGCTTTCTCGCAGGTCCGGTCTGGCTGATGATTCTCGCGCTGATCGATCTCCCCGCGGAGATCATCTCGCGCGCGGTCTCACTACACTATGGGTTGTCGGTGCAACGCTGGCCGGGATGGTTTGGCGACTCGGGAGTCTCTTCGCTGCTGCTGATTTTCTTCGGCACGCTCGCGCTCACTTGTGTTTACGCTTTGATGCGGAGCTCGCAGCGCCATTGGTGGCTTTGGCTCTGGCTGCTTACTGTACCGGTGGAGATGGCGGGCATCTTCGCGGCGCCTCTCTTCATCGATCCGCTGTTCAACCACTTTTCTCTGTTGGAGAAGAGCGATCCTGCGCTGGTGGTCCAGATGGAGCGCGTAGTGGCTCGCAGCGGAATTGATATCCCTCCGTCGCGCATGTTTCTGATGGATGCAAGTGCCAAGTCAACCGGTGTCGACGCCTATGTGACAGGCTTCGGCTCGTCGAAGCGCATCGTGGTATGGGATACGACGCTGAAGCTCGCACCCATGGATGAGATCCTTTTCATCTACGGGCACGAGCAGGGGCATTATGCGCTGCACCACATCGTGAAAGGCCTGCTCTTCTCTTTGGTCCTCTTCTTGATCTTTTACTGGCTTGCGTTTCGTCTGTTGCGTGGGCTGGTCGGATGTCGCGGAGATGCGTGGCGCATCCGTTCGCTCGATGACTGGGCTTCCGTCGGGCTGATGCTGCTGGCGATGACGCTGCTGAATTTCATCGCCGAGCCGATCGGGAATGCCTTCAGCCGTAGGATCGAGCACCAGGCGGATGTCTATGGGCAGGAGGTTATTCACGGACTCGTGGCCGACCCGCAGCAGGTGGCCGTTGAGAATTTTCAGCGGCTCGGCGAGGTCTGGTTAGAGAACCCTTCGCCGAATCGGCTTGTCGAGTGGTGGACCTACACGCATCCTTCGATAAGCGAACGATTAGAGTTCGCGGAAACCTACGATCCATGGGTCGAGGGCAAAGAGCCGCGCTATTTCAAGAAGTAGTCGCTTGCCTAGCAAATCACCGCAATTTTTGCGCGCTTGCCCACGCGCACTGGAATACGCGCGGGACGTTTTGGCACATCGAGAAACTTCTGCGTCGTTGTCGTTCCGTCGATGTTCACTCCAGCCGCCACCTGCTTTTCAGCTTCGGTGCGCGATGCTTTCATGCCGAGCGCGACAAGCAGCTTGGCGACGTTGACACGAACCTCGATGGACGGATCCTGGAGGGCGCGTTCCAGCTGAGCTGCGTCGGCAACCGCGACTTGTTTCAGATCGACAGATTCCTCTTCCGCAACCGCCGCCGTATCTCTTTGCTGAAAGAGCTTCGCCCAATTCTCATCCGCTTCTTTCGCCGCTTCCTCCGAGTGAAACCCTGCAACAATCGTGCGTGCGAGAAGCTTCTTCGACTCCATTGGATGCAGCGCGCCTTTGGCAACATCGGCCTGCATTTTGTCGATCTCGGATTGCCGCAGGTCTGTGAGCAATGTCCAGTACCGCCACATCAGCTCGTCGTTGATCGACATCAGCTTGCCGTACATTTCCTGCCGCGGCTCATGGATGCCGATGGCGTTGTTGAGAGACTTCGACATCTTCTGCACGCCGTCAAGCCCTTCGATGATCGGCGTCATCAGCACGATCTGCGGCTGCTGGCCAAAGTCGCGCTGCAGCTCGCGCCCAGCGAGTAGATTGAACTTCTGATCGGTGCCGCCCAATTCCACATCGGCTCCGAGGGCGACCGAATCATAGCCCTGCATGATCGGGTAGAGCATTTCGTGCAACGCAATCGGCTGTTCTTCCTGAAAGCGCTTGTGGAACTCATCGCGCTCGAGCATCTGCGAGACGGTAAATTTCGCAGCCAGACGGATGACGCCTTCAAAACCGAGTTTGTCCAGCCATTCAGAGTTGAAGCGCACTTCAGTCTTCGCGCGGTCGAGGATACGAAAGACCTGATCGGTATAGGTCTTCGCGTTCTGCTCGATCTGCTCCCGTGTCAGCGGTTTGCGCGTGGCCGAGCGGCCCGTAGGGTCGCCGATGAGCGAAGTGAAATCACCGACAAGAAAGATGACCTGGTGCCCGAGGTCCTGAAAATGCTTGAGCTTGCGCATCAGGACGGTGTGGCCGAGATGCAGGTCGGGTGCGGTCGGGTCGAATCCAGCCTTGACGCGCAGAGGCGTGCCGGTTTGCCGCGACTTCTCAAGGCGCTCGCGCAGGTCGGATACGCGAATGATCTCTGCCGCGCCCTTTTGCAGCAGGTCTAATTGCTCATCTACAGGGAGAAATTGTGACATCGCTCATTTCAGTATAAAAGGGACTAGCCCCATCGACTGTGCTCAGGGCGCCGGCTGTCCGAGGCATTCGCGCCTCCGACGCATAATTGAAAACTATGGACGTGGAACGAATTCGCGAATTCCTGCTGAAACTGCCGCACGTTGAGGAGACGATGCAGTGGGGCGAGAACCTCGTCTTCTGGGCGGGTGACAAGGCGATTGGCGGCAAGATGTTCGCGCTAGCGAACCTCGACGGTAGCGGCAAAGGCGTGCTCTCGTTTCATGCCGGCACCGATCGCTATAACGAGTTGCTTGAGAACGAAGGCGTCATCCCCGCTCCGTATATGGCGCGCATCTACTGGGTCTGCCTGGAGCAGTGGGACGTGCTGCCGCAGCGCGAACTCGAAGCATTGCTGACGCGGGCTTACGAACTCGTCTTCGCCAAACTGCCGAAGCGCACGAAAGACATCCTCGCCATGCCCGCTGCACAGCAGCGGAAGCTCATCGCCGAGAGAAGAAAACTCCTGGCCTCACAGAAGAAACAGCGGTAATCAATCGCAGACTATGGCCGCGCCTCGAAGACCATGTTGAACGGCGTCTCCGTAGCACGGCGGAAGTGCGTGAATCCTCCGCCAGTCACCACTTCCCGAATGCGCTTCTCGCCAGCCTGCGCGCCCAGTCCCAGGCCAACTTCCTGCGCACGAGATGCTGGCACGCAGCAGATGGTCGAAGCGGAGTAATAGATGCGTCCAACCGGATTCAGATTCGAGGCGATGTCGTCGCCGGCCATTGGCTCAACGATCATCCAAGTGCCGTTGTCGGCAAGCGACTGGCGCACGTGCGCCGCAGCTCCCGTCGGATCGCCCATGTCATGCAGGCAATCGAAACAGGCGACGAAATCGTAATCCTTTCCCGGAAACGACTTCGCCGGTGCAGTGTCGAAGTGCACTCGGTCGGCGCATCTGGCTGCCGCAGCTTTCTTCGTCGCTTGCTCGATCGATGCGTCGTGATAGTCGAATCCATAGAACTCGGAATTGGGATAGGTCTTCGCCATCAACAGCGTCGAAGCGCCGTGACCGCAGCCGATATCGGCCACGCGGGCGCCAGCTGTTAGCTTCGCTTCCAGGCCTTCGAGCGCGGGAATCCAGTTCGTGGTCAGGTTCGCAAGATAGCTTGGGCGGAAAAAGCGCTCGCAGCCTTCGAAGAGTCCCTTCTCGTGCTCGTGCCAGCCAAAGCCTTTGCCGGTGCGAAAAACTTCGGTCAGTTTTTCTTCATCTTTCATGCACGATGCAAGCATGTGATAGAAGCCGGGCAGATGTACGGCGGTGTCGTCCTGCGCGAGGGCGAAGGATTGCTCCGGCGTCATAGAATAGGTGTCCGTGGCCGGATCGTACTCGACATATTTGCCGGCGGCATTGGCGTTGAGCCACTCGCGCACATAGCGTGCGTCGGTTTGCGTGCGGTGGGCAAGCTCTGCGGCGGTCACGGGCAGGCAATCGCCCATCGAGCGGTAAAGGCCAAGCCGGTCTCCGATGACAATGAGCGTCGAGTGCATGGCGGCACCCATGTCGCCTACAGCTTGATGCAGGAGCTGATTGAGCTTGTCTGGATCGAGCGGACGAACGGATGGACTTGCTGTTGACATAAGAATTCCCTCCTGTCGGAAAAAGCCACGGATCGGAAGCGAGGAGCGGGACGTTATGGAACTGGAGCGGGCGAGAGCCGTCCGTGTGCGAGCACGCACATGATAAGAGGCACTCATTGGGCCGCGCAACACTTTCTTCGGCTGTCTTCTTGCCTGCTTTGCGAAGGTCCTTTAGCGTCAAGGATATGGGTGGAGTCGCGTTGTCGCTGGATGGAAAAGTTGCGCTGATCACAGGCGGTTCACGTGGGATTGGCGCGGAGTGCGTGCGGTTGTTTCGCGAAGCTGGAGCTAGAGTTGCGTTCAATTATCGTTCCGCGCGCGAGCAGGCAGAGGCGCTTGTTGCGGAGTGCGGCGGCGAGAACTGCGTGGCTGTCGGACAGGAGCTTTCATCTTCAGAGGATGGGCGGATGCTCGTTACGAAGGCCGTAGAAGCATTTGGGCGGCTGGACTGCCTGATCGTGAATCACGGCATCTGGCCATCGGAAGATGTTCCGATTGCTTCGATGTCGGATGCGCAGTGGCGGCAGACGCTTGGAGTGAATCTCGACAGCGTTTTTGGGCTGGTGCAGGCGGCTGTTGCGCAGATGCAGAAGCAGGCGAAAACCGGTTCGCCTATGGGTAATATTGTCCTCGTCAGCTCGACGGCAGGACAGCGTGGCGAGGCCTTCCATGCCGACTACGCGGTGACAAAGGGCGCCGTGATCAGTCTTACGAAGAGTCTGTCGACCGAGTTGGCGGGCGAGGGGATTTACGTGAATTGCGTGGCTCCGGGCTGGGTGGCGACGGAGATGTCTGCGCCCGCCCTGAACGATCCTGTGACGAGCAGGAAGATCTTCAGTACCATTCCGCTGGGGCGTGTCGCGAGTCCACGAGAGATCGCAGGGCCGATTTTGTTTCTCTGCACACCGTTTGCAGGTTTCATGAGCGGTGAGATCGTGAATGTGAACGGCGGCGCGGTTCTGGTTGGGTGATGATGAAAAAGCTATCGTTCTCGGCAATCTGTCTGTTGCTGTTGATGAACCCACTATGGGCGCAGAACGGCACACAGGACGCCAATTCGAAGAAGGCTCGGGCGGCGCTGGATGCGATGGTGCAGGCTTTGGGCGGCGACCGCTGGCTCAATCTACAGAACACCTACATTGAGGGGCGTACGTCGGGGTTCTATCAGGGCAAGCCGACCGGGGCGATTGGCGATTTCTATTCGTGGCATGTGTTTCCGGACAAAGACCGTATTGAGCTGACGAAGAAGCGCGATGTTGTCGACATTTTCCTTGGTAAAGAGGGCTGGGAGGTTACGTATCGGGGTAAGCGCGCGCTTCCCGCGGACCAGATGGATGAGTTTCTGCGCAGGCGCGACCACTCGATCGAAGTCGCAATTAAAGTCTGGCTGAAAGATCCGAATACCATTCTGCTTTTTGACGGGCAGTCGCTGGCGGAGCGACATCTGGCCGATCAAGTGACTCTTCTCTCTGCGACCAATGACTCGATCACGATTCAGATGGACGCTGAGACGCATTTGCCTCTGCGGCGAACTTATCAGTGGCGCGATCCGATTTACAAGGACAAGAACGTGGAAGTCGAGGAATATGACAACTATCAGGTCATCGATGGTATTCCCACTCCATTTGCGATTACCCGATTCCATAACGACGACATGACGAACCAGCGGTTTGTTTATAAGGCCAGTTACAACGTGCAGCTTCCTCAGAATGCGTTCGATGTGGAGGCTACGGTGGCGAAGATCAAGAAGTAATAGGGGTTAGGGCACCCAGTACTCGGCACCCAATCATCAATCTACGATATCCGAGCTACTTTCTGCTGCGTGTGTTAGCTTGGGGGGTTCAACAGCCGAGTCGTCATAAAGCCTACATTTCATCTTGAAGGAAAAGCAGCGCTCACGTAGCCGATGAGCTTGCGAGTTTGCAGGGTTTCCCGCGTCTGGATCTGAACCGTTGCTCAAAACGTGAGAAAAGGATTCCGCAATGAACCGTGTTTTGAGTTTTGTTACTGTCGTCGCGCTATGCACCGCTGTGCCCGTTGACACACATGCGCAAACAGCTTCCGCTGCTAATCATGACAACTCAAAAAGTCGTGCCGTAATCACCGAATATCCTACGGCTTCTGCAAAGAGCTTTCCGCAGGGGATTGACCTCGATGAGGACGGCAACATCTGGTATGCCGAGACGGGCGCAGGCAAGATCGCAGTGCTGCGGCCGAACCACACGACGGCTGAGTACCCGGTTCCGAATGGAGGTCAGCCGATCACTCCAAAAGTCGCCAGGGACGGAATCTGGTTCACCGACGGTCCCAATCACGCCATCGGGCATTTGAATCCGGATACCGGCAAGATTGTGGAATACCCAATCCCTTCCGGCGCCTTCCCTCTTTTCCTACAGATTGCGGCGGACGGTAGTAAATGGTTTTCCGAGCTTACAGGCGTGGGACGGCTCGGGTTGAACGGAGTCTTTACCCAATGGGATGTTGTGCTTGAGCATCCTGACGATAACATCGAGCAGCTGAGCATCGACCGTACCGGCGATGTATGGTTTGCCGAGCGCAACTTCGATGGTGTGGGTCCGGCGGGGACCAACAAGGTTCGCCGGCTGAATCCATGGACGAATGTCATCAGTACCTACCTGGTGCCTACGCTGGGCGGCAACCCGGCTGGAGTGCAAGCCAATCCGGATGGAACGGTGTGGGTCTCAGAATACTTTGCCAATGCCTTTGCGCTGCTCTTTCCAAATGTCGCTCCGCATACGGATGAGGTGGTGGCGCCGAATGCTCAGTCCGGAAACAGCAGTTCGGCCAAGGCGCGTCCTACAAACCTCGGCCGTGTGACAGGTGTTCGCACACCGGTGACGCCTACGATCAATTTTGTGAAGCCCAACTTTACCCTTGGCTGGGTGGAATATGTGATTCCAACTGCCGATACGGAATCGGAAGATATGCGCGTCGACTGCTTCGGGCGCCTATGGTACGAAGGCGACACTGGATTTGTAGGCGTGCTCAATCCTTTCGCGGCCCTCTTTACGCAATACGCGATTCCGTCGGTCGATAGCGGCTATTACAACGTAGCTCTCGATGCGAAAACGAATCGGCTGTGGTTTACCGAAGCTGGAGCTTTTGCTCCGGTGGATACCAAGGTCGGAAATCTGAATGCGGGGAACTGGTGAGGGCTGGCTTCTAACCGAATCCCAGGTCTCAAAAGCGAGACCTGGGATTCGGCACCCCGCCGAAAACCTCGCATATAATCTCTTCGGTAATCTTGCGTCCTTCTTAGGTCTTGAAATCGTATGAAGAAGATTCAGAAGATTGTGTTCCCTGTCGACTTTACTGACCGATCGATAAAAGGTGCGTTGCACGTCTCAACGTGGGCCAGGAAGTTTGACGCGGAAGTGATTGCGGTACATTTCGTGGATCCTGAGGATCACGATGCTTTGGCTCCGCCTGACAATCTTCGTTTTTTGGCCGCCCTTCCCGTTTTGACGGAGAAGGCTATGCAGGACCTTGGTTTCTTCTGCGAGCGCAATCTGGCTTCCTGCAAAGTGCGGCAAATTGTGCGAATGGGCGAGAAAACAATTGGAATTTGCGCCCTGATACAGGATGAGAAGGCTGATCTGGTGATGATTCCGCGCGACCATCAGCCGTTTCTGGAGCGTTTTGTCGCCGACTCGTTTACGGCAAAGATACTGAATGAGTGTCCCATTCCGATCTGGACTTCGGAACGTCTGGATGATGATCCGAGTCCGGAGATCGCCCACATTTTATGCGCGGTGCATGTTGAAGACAGCGTTTCACTTGATGCTGCCAATGAACGCCTGATTCAGGCGGTGAGGCATGTGGCTTCGACGTTTGGCGCGCGGGTGACCTGTCTCTACGTCGGAGAACACGGTTCCGGGTTTCTTCGATCGGACTCCAAAATTGCGGCGTCGATCTCGGAGCGCCTGACAAAGATTCATCATGAGATGGAGGACATCTCTGAGTTTGAGTTGGAGTCGGGGGGGATTGCGAAGTCCATTCATCGAGTCGCGGTGGGGAAGGCAGCGAATTTGATTATGACGGGACGCTCACGCCCCGGAACCATTTCGCTTGGAGTGCAGCTCCATGTTTTGGCCATTGATCACAATGGGCCCTGTCCGATCCTGAGTGTGTTGTAACCGGGGCTGAAGCCCGGTGATTCCAACAGTAAGCCAGGTTTCAAGAGCGAGACTTGGAGCATCCGGCTACCCCCTAAGGGGTGGGGGTAGCTAAATCTATGATTTTATTCGGTTTTTGTACCGAATCGCTGCTAAATTACTGATAATGCTATGCTTACACGCAAGTTATTGGAAATAATTAACTTGCTCGCGCAGTAGCCTGTCGGAACTTGAATCCGTGATGGGGCGA
>Ga0207060_10088_pt1 | contig 35426 bp, 24 predicted proteins | sample Alteio_BWMinCont_30_FD_153270 | JGI IMG/M metagenome (GOLD analysis project Ga0207060, IMG submission 153270) | Enriched cells from forest soil in Barre Woods Harvard Forest LTER site, Petersham, Massachusetts, United States -... | ecosystem: Environmental > Terrestrial > Soil > Temperate forest >...
CACTTCGGGCACCCAGACTTCTCCGGGCTTTTCGGAGACAGGGTAGTCAAGCCGGCCGTCGGCGCGGAGGAGGCGGTCGCAGATGAGCAGCGGGATGTCGTGGGGGCCGGTGGGCAGGCGGAGGTCGTCTTCGCGGGCGTCGCGGAGGATGCAGAAGCCGAGCATTCCGGAGTAGGTGTTGAGGCGGTTAATGCCCATGGTGTGGTCGTGATAGAAGAGCGTCGCGGCGTGCTGGAGCGAGGGGTAGTGGCAGGTCTGTGATCGGCCGGGGAGGGTCCATTCCTCGGGGTAGCCGTCGCTGGCGGCCGGGGTGCGGCCTCCGTGGAGGTGGATGACAGCGCGGACGTCGGGGATGGTTTTTTCGGCTCCGTGGAGGGAGTGGTCGATGGTGAAGAGATGGCGGGAGGGCAGGCGGTTCTGCCACTCGACGATCATTCCCTGGGCGATGGGCGATTCGAGAGTCAGGCCGGGGAATGATCCGCCGATGGTCCACATGCGGGTGGGAGGCAGATCACGGTGGAGTTTGATGGGGGTCTCGGCGATGGGGAGGCGGTAGAAGGGAATCTTCTGTTTGGGGTTGTCAGGATCAGGGCGCGTTCCGGCAGGCTGGGCCATGGCGGGGACGGGCATCGGGTCGACGAAGGGCGCGAGGGTGGAGGCGTCGAGGATCGGGGATTGGCTGTTTGCTTTGGTTTCTGCTGACGCGGTGCGGAGGGAGAATCCAGCTAAGGCAAGACCGGTCGAGGCGACGAAAGTGCGGCGGGTGATCTGAGGTAAAGACTTCAAGAGAGCGTCGATCTCCTAAAAGAAGAAGGGTAGCAGCGCGGGGCCGCTACCCTTTTCCTGTTTTGCGAGAAGTGAAACTTTACTTGCCGTTGTTGGTGGTGACGAGACCGGTGAGGGGATCCAGCAGGTATTCGCCAGAGTTCGAGGGGCTCGTGAAGTCGAGCATGCTGTTAATGGTTCCAGCGAGCGCGTCAAAGGAGCCGGTGATGCGTTGTCCGCCGAGCCAGTTGTCCTCGATGAAGCGGGTGATCGAAGACTGGTCAATGACGGAGTGGTCGACGAAGTTTTTCTTCGAATAGGGCGAGATCACGAGGAAGGGAAGGCGCGGGCCGTAACCGCAGCGTCCCTGGGCGTGCTCAACGCTGACTCCGGCAAGGGCGGTGTTGGCGCTGCTGCCGCACTGTCCGGGGGCGGTGAGGGCGTCAGCGGCGGTCTGGGACTGGTTGACGATGGGGCTCATCTGGTGGTCGTACCAGCCATCGGAGTCATCCCAGGCGATGACGACGGCGGTCGACTGCCACTCAGGCGTCTGCTCAAGGATGTTGAGTATGCTCACGATGAACCACTGCTCGTCGAGCGGGGTCGAGTAGCCGGCGTGGCCGTCCTGATAGCCCTGCGCTTTCAGGAAGCTGACGGCGGGCATGTTGTGGGCCTTAAGGGCGGTGACGAAATCCTCGACGTCGTACTGGTGGTTGGCCTGGTCACCGTCGACGCCGATCATGTTGACCGAGGTCGGACGGAGGTGGTTGGGATTGGCAGTCGACTTGTAGTACTGGAAGGGCTCGTGGTGGGGGATGTAGTCGGCCTTCGAAGTACCCACGGCTCTGGACGTGCTGGAGCGCTGGCAGCCAGTGGTACCGTTGGCGTTCTTGATCGAAAGGTTAAAGCCACCCGAGAAGAAGCCCCAGGTGATGCCTTTGGCGTTGAGTAGGTCGCCGATGTTCTGGCCGTTGAACTGAACGAGCGCACCAGTGGTGGTAGAACACTTGTCGCCGATTGGATCAGCGTCGCTGATAAGAGTGAAGCCACCCGCACCGTCGTCAATGATATCGCCCCCGGCGTTGGATTGATCGGAGACACCGTTGGTCTGGCCGGAGATCAGATTGATCGCGCCGGGTGTCGAGGGGCCGAAGTTGGTGTCGTAGGAGTTGTCGCTCATGGCGTAGCGCTGAGCGTAGTTCCAGAGCGCGGTCACCGTGTTGCCGTCGTAATAACCCATGACAAGGCCATTCGTTGACTTTCCGTTGGGTGGAGGGCCGGCGGTGCCTGTGAATTCCGGGAACGAGTCCATCAGGCCGCCGTGGAAGGCCTGCTGCTCGGGCGTGTAGTCGTGGTCCTGATCGGCGGTCGCGGCTTCGGAGCGATCAAGGCGGAAGGGATTTGAAGCGCCGTCGGCGTTGCCGGTCTTGTTGAGCCAATTGGGATTGTTGAAGAGGAGGCCGTCGGTGTATCCGTTCACGGTCGGCGTCCCAGCCTTGGCATGGAACTGGGGTTCATTGGGCGGGTTGGTCGCATAGGGATAGGTGCCGAAGTAATGGTCGAAGGAGACGTTCTCCTGGAAGATCACAACAAGATGCTTGATTGGGGTGGAAGTCGAACCATAGGACTGTGCCTGAAGCGGCACGGATCCTGCCATCTGACCGGCAATCATGAGTGTTGCCAGCGATGTTGCAAGAGCTTTTTGCATCACGGTTCCTCGGGGGTGCGGCGTGTTGCCGACGACCGTACCAAGGAATAAATGTCCGAGTGTGAGGGACGCTTTACGGAATGGTTACAGAACGGAGAAAAAATTGGGGTGTCCTTAGCCGCGTTGGAAAGTTTTTATAACGTCAATTTTCGATGCTCGCCCACAAGATTATCTGGCCACACAAAAAGCCGGGGGATGGGCGAAGCCATCCCCGGCGCGGCAGGGTAACGGGAGATTAGAAGGCGAACTTCAGCTCGACCTCTGAGACACGGCGCCCGGTGCGGAGCGGCGCGGACCCAAAGACAGCGGCATTGGTGTTGGCAGCATCCGCAAGGGCATTGTTCACCGGCTGTGCCGCGCCCACGGCGTTGTTGTTGAAGTTCAGGGTGATGTTGTTCGGCTGCACCGCGCTGGTGAATGTCGTGTTGGCGTGATTAATAAAGTTGAAGGCCGAGAATCGGAAGAAAATAGCCTTGCCTTCGGCTACCTTGAAGCTCTTCTGCACCGCCAGATCGCTGTCGGTGTAAGCTGGCCCATGCATGTACGGCTCACGATAAGGCCCGTTGACGCCGGGCGCGGAAGGCAGTGAAAAGCAGGCGCCGTTCACGTACTGATGCGATCCCGTCGTGGCCGCCGGATTGCAGGTCAGCCTCGGCATCAGATACACGTCCGGAGTGCCGATAAGCACCTGATTGTTGACCGGAATCGACGCCGGCTGCCCGGTTGGGTCGAGCACGTCGAGCGTGCCGCCCAGCGAGAAGTTGGGGTTGTTCTGGGCAAAGATGTTGCCGCCGCTCTGGAGGGTGGGTAATGCCGGAGATCATCCAGCGATTGGCAAGCGCGGCGAGGAAGCGCTTCTGCACCAGGTCGCCCATGGTGTAGGAGTAGGTTGCGTTGAAGATATTGGTGCGGTCGAAGGCTTCCGGACCGTAATCGTCGCGATAGTTAAAGGGAGTGGCCGGCGTACCGTTCCCATTGGCGCCGAGGATGCCCAGTGCCTTGGAGTACGTGTAGTTCACGCCGTAGAGGAAATGTCCCTGCTGCTTGTTCCAGACAACCTGCAGCGAGTTGTAGTTGGTATTCACGTTATGCTGTCCCACGTTCAGGTCCGTGTACTGCGGATAGGGGCGAAAATCGTCAACTTGCTGCTGCGTGAGGCCGCCGATGGTTGTGGAGCCCGCAGGGCCGGCGATCGGGTACGTCGTCCCTGTGACCGGATCGGGACCGTAGAGCGCGCCGACGGGTATCGCATTGATGTTATCGAGGGTCACCGGCTGCGTGGAGCCGTTGTTCAGCAGGTGACGGCTGACATTGCCTAGATAAGCAATCTCAAACAGCGAATTAAAGAATGCCTTCTGGTCGATGGCCAGATTGTAGGTGTAGACCTGCGGCTGATGATTGTCGTTCGGGAAAAAGCCGAAGCCGCTTTGCGTGGGGACAAACGTATTGCCCCCCGTGGCCGAGCCCTGCGAAGGCACTGAGGATAACTGAAGCGGTCCGCTGATCGTGACGGCGCGTTCTCCGATCGCATAGCTGGCCGGCGTCGCGATGTCGTTCGAGGAGTCGTGTGCGGTGTAGATGCCGAAGCCTCCGCGAATGACGGTGGTCCCGTTCTTGTGCACGTCCAGGGCGAAGCCTACGCGCGGTTCGACAAACGCCCAGCGTGAGGCCAGACCAGAGGCGGGAATGCTGTGATCGATGGAGTGCCACAGAAAGCCGGGAAGCTCGGGATTCTGCCCCGTGCTGTAGGTCGAAGGAACCCATACCGGAATACCGAGGCCGTGGGCATCCGTCCAGGGGGTGAAGTGGTCGAAGCGAACACCATAATCGAAAGAGAGATACGGCGTCACGTGGTAATGATCCTGCGCATAGCCATCGATGTTCCAGAAGTAAAGGTTGGGCGCCGGCGACACGTTGGTCTGCATGTACTGGTAGACGCCGCCTTCGAGGAAGTCGGCCAGATAATTGCCGCCGTTGCCACTGCCGACCACGCCGGTGTTGTGGATCGTGCCCTGTACCGGATCGGCATAGGTTTCGCCCATGTAGTAGAGAGTGACCCCGCCATTGGTGGCAATGAAGGGCGTTACCTGGTGGTTGGTCTCCATCTGCGCGAAGAAGCCTACGCGAAGTGTGTGGCTTCCCAGCACCTTGGTCAGGTTGTCCTGCCCAGTCCGCACCCATTTTTTCGCGTAGATGCCGCCGAAGGTGGTATCGGGATACAAATTCACCGGAAGGCCGTCGTAGCCGTAGTCCGCAAACTGAGGGATCACGTGCGAGCCGTTGTTGAAGAGGCCGGTATTGGTCCACGCGCCGTTCAGCGTCAGCGCGGAGAAATCGTTGGCGACAAAGTTCTGGTCGAACCAGGAGCCCGACAGACTGAACTGATTGGTGAGAGTGGGGGTAGGGATGTAGGTCCAGTTGAGCGTGCCAATCTCGGTATTGAGATCGCTCAGCAATCCGCCGCCCGGCGTATTGGTTCCGCCGAGGGGGCCGCGGGGCGAATAGTACTCCACCTGGGGAACGCCGTTCTTGCCGCGTTCCGTACTGTACATGGCAAAAACCTTGTTCTTGTCGTTGATGGAATAGTCGATGCGGCCCTGGGCCTGCCACAGATCGTTATCCACCAGGTTCGTGATGATGTAGTTGTAACCCGCGCTGCTGGTCGCCTGATTGGGCAGAGGCAGCGTATTGAGCAACAGTTGGTTGGTCGGGTCGACATTCGAACCCAGTTGACCGTTCGTCAGCGCCGCACCGTTCTTGCCGGTGACGGGTACCGTGTTGATGTTGGCGTAGGTGGCGCTGCTTACCAGCGGGCCAAGGTATTGATTGATCTGCGTCTGGCTGAAATCGCCAGTGCGCATCCCGGACGTGGGTACGAGCGCAGAGAGGATCGCGCTACTGGAGCTGCCGTAAGCATACTCATTGCGCTGCGCGTAATCCTCCGCCCCGGCAAAGAAGGTGAGGCGCCTGCCGCTATTGAAACCGGTGTGCGGAATAAGAATCGGGCCAGTAAGCGTGAAGCCGGGATAGATCTCGCGGTCGGGCGGCCCCGGCTGGCCGGTGTACTTTGAGAGCCAGTCGGTTGAATCCAGCTGATAGGTGCGGGCATAGGTGTAAAGCGAACCGTGGAACTGCGAGGTGCCGGAAAGGCCGACGGCATTGATCACGATGGGGCCGTGGGGCTGGTCGGCGGTCATGCTGGAGGTCTGTACCTTGACCTCGCCTACCTGGTCATAGTTGATGTTTTGCAGCAAGGAGGCGTAGGCGCCGGGATCGGTGACGTCGACGCCGTCGTACAGCAGCGCGACCGAATTGGTGATCGTGCCTTCACCGGAGTAGGAGCCGTATGCCCCGGTGATGGTAACCTGCGACGGATCGTATGTGGTGTTGTTGAGATTGTTATTGCCGTTGGTGATGGCGAAGCCGGGCAGAATCTTCAGCAATTCCGTGACGTCGCGCCCTTCGACCGACAGGTTTTTGATATCTTCCGCCGAAATCATCGTGCTCGCTTCGCCGGAGTCGAGGGTGATCGCCTCTGTAGCCGTCCGCACCGTGACCGTCGTGCTCGTTTGACCGGGGATCAGCTTGATCTCGCGCAGGCTGCGCTGGTCGCCCGGATCGAGATGAATGCCGCTTTCCCTGACTTCCTCGAAGCCCTGAACCTTGATGTCGAGCTCATAGGTGCCGACCGGCAGCACTGAAAAGGTGAAGTCGCCGGAGCCGTTACTCCTGGTCTCGCGGGTGTCATTGTTGGCTACATTCTTCAGAGCCACCACGGCGTTGGGTATGACTGCGCCCGTGGGATCGACAACCGTGCCACTCAGGTTGGCTGTGGTGCTTCCTTGCGCATGAAGCGCTGAGGGAGCCGCAAGTAAGGAGGTGAGGACGATCCCGCACGCCAAAGCGCAGTGCAGCCGCCTTTTCCAAGTTTTCATTTTGAAACTGTCTCCTCAATAGGTTGAACGCATTCGGACAGGTATTAGGAATGTTTACTAAGCGGACACTTGTAGATAGCTAACCTTTATCGATCTCCTACTCATTGATGAGCGATACACTGATTGACCCATTCGCATTTCGGCATGGCGCCGTAACGATTGTCAAGGAAAAGCGATTTACTTATGGCCGCGATACTTGACAATGTGAAAAAATAGCAGCACCCTGACGGAGCCGCCTCAGATGCTCTTCTTTCACTAGATGGATTTACCGGGGAATTATCCGGGAGTTTTCACTCCGCGCTTTAGCATCTGGACAGCGTTTTCGAGGCGGCGGGAGCGGGTTTCTTCCTTCTTCGCTTCGGTGATCCATCGACAGTACTCTTTGCGGTGGGTGTAGCTGAGGGATTCGAAGAAAGGCAGCAGGCCTTCCTTCTGCATCAGCTTAACGAAGGGGTCGGGTACTTCGAGGACGCGCTCGGATTCGTCTTTCCAGACAACGACGTCGATGGTGTCGCCGGGGACTTTGTCGAGCTGCTCGCGGATGGCTTTGGGCATGTGGAGGGTGTGCTGCGGGAATCCATATTTGATGAGGGAGCCGGTGTAGGGCACGCCGTCGAACGTAGCGTGGACGGGAACCCTGCCTTTGATTCCGAATTCCTGGTGGGTGTCGTAAGGGAAGAGCACTCCGGCTCCGCCGCCATCACCGGCGATGATCTTTGCCTGGAATTTGTATTTCTTCATGGCGCAACTATTTTGTCACTGCGAAGTGTGCGATCCAACAGGTTTCTGCTGCGCAATTATGGGTGCCAGCGCGGCTGGCGGAGGTTAAAGCCCCGGGTCGTCGATTCTACCGGTGAAGAGTATTTGTCCGCTGCGCTCATCGCGAATGGCGACGAAGAAGGGACGATCCACGACCATGTGGAAGGGCGGCGGCTCGACTCTCATGGCCAGCGGGCGAATGCCGATGCTGGTGGCGGCGGCGGCCTCAGTGCCTTCCTCGTCGACGCGCAGGAACGAGGCGTGGCGCACCTCGCTGATCTCGAGCCGACGCGACTTCTGAATACCGGCGAAGTCGGCGGTGTCGCCGAAAGCGATGCCCATGCCGAGTTTCCTGAGGGCTGTGTTCAGAGTTGCGCCGATTTTGATGGTGAAGCGGGGCAACTCGATGGTGCCTTTGCCTGTTTGGAGGGATGAGGTCAGCTGGTTGAATGCTTCCGGCGTCAACTGCGCAAGAAATGACTGCATGCGGGCGGCGTTTTCAGGAAGGATGACGTACATGGCGAAGGCGCCGTCAGTGTAGGACAGCCGAATGGCTTCGAGACCGTTTGCGCCCGCGTAGGCGTACTCGGCTGCGTGCTTCATCATCGGGACGGAAATCGCCTTGCCGTTTTCGCAATTGAAATCATGCGGCTGAGTGACCTTGGGGTCGAAGGGAAGCGTCCATTTGCCCTTGAAGGCGACGGCGTTGGTGAGCATTACCAGCGTGGAGGGATCGATCCGATCGAGGAGTTTCGGAATACGGTCGCCGGTCTGCTTTGCGACCCAGCCGTTGATGGTCTGGAGGGCGGCCGGGTTGCGGAAGTCGACGTTTTCGGCCTGCGCGCTGTAGTCCTTCTCGAGGACCTGTTGGAAAGATGGCTCTACGGGGAATCCCTGCTCGAGCCAGAGGGCATTTGCCATGGAGAGCTGCACGGAGGTTGCATTGCCGAGTTCGGCGACCAGAGCGCGATTGGCGGCGTTGAACGCGTCTATAGATAGCGAGTCGGCGTGAAGGGTTTTGAGGATGGCGTCGCGCGTGGCTCCCTGCGCACCGTTCGAGGTCATGGCAAGAGCGACGGCGATGCTGGCTGGAGAGATGAAGAGGTTGGTGTCGCGGTGAGTGGCGGCGAGTTCGTGCAACAGGTCGAAGCCGAATTGCGCGTAGGGCGCCGCGAGGACGCGCTGTGCGTCGGAGGGATCGCGGCCGGGAAGTGTGACGGTTGAGGACATCACGCAGACCAATAGCGCGGCGAACGGCTTCATCATAGTAGAACACCAAGTTAGAAGGCCGGGCAGGGACACCCGCGTAGAGCCCAATATTAAGACTGAAAGGAACTTAGAGGGATAGCGGAATTCGTTGTCTGCCGGTGCGGTTCTATCAGCGCGAAGGATCGGGCGGTGCCAGCGCCTCGTCACACTTGTTGCAGTTGAGAAGCTGGCCCAGTTTTGAAGCGCGGCCCTCGGGGGTGACAACCCAGGGGCGGCTTTGCCACGGCGGGTCGTGGCGGACGTGCTGGGTGTGTCCGCAAGCGAGGTCGGCAACCCAGTGTTGTTCTTCGTCCTGATGAAAGCGGGTGATGGGCTGCCTCATGGCTTGTTGATTTTCGGTGGTGTCTCAGCTTGAAATTAGGTTGGTGCCTGGATTCGGATTCTCCGGGGTCGCCTGCGCAAAGTGCCACAGTACGCCCGACGGATCGAATACATAGGCTACGGTGAGGCCCCACGGCTCGACCCGGGGGGGCGCCGGGGGCGAAACGTCGAATTGACGGGTCAGGGCCAGTGAATCGATATGTCGCCACCACGCATCGACATCCTCGACGAGGACATGCATCACAGTATTTTCGGCCCATTCCTTGACGTAATAGCCTTGGAGCAGGAAGGCATGAGTGCCAAGGCTCAGTTCGGCGAGAGTCTCCCCGAGCGGATAGGCTTCGAAACCAATCGCCTTGTAGAAGCGCAGACTCGTCTCGAATTCCTTTGCGGGAAGGAAGGGGCGAAACGCACGAATTTCGGCAATAAGACCGGTGAGATCGTCCACCGAGACCTCCTTTCGACTCCGCGAGTATAAAGAAGGCGGATCAGGCCGTCATCAAGCCGTCAATCGGGCCGGATTGACGGCTCGGTGACACAGCAGATTCCTCAAACTAAGACACCGGTCCGATTTTCGCACGCAGTGGCAGATTCGACGTGCCTGTTAGATGATGGTCGGATGAATTCGAAGGCGGATCGGGCGGTCGACAGGCGGAAGGTTCTCAAGGGATTGGCGGTTGCGCCACTGGCGGCGCGGGGTTGGTGGGCTGAGGCTGCGAAGACGGGCGGCGGAAACACGTTGTTTGTTGGCACGCAAACGAAGGAATCGAGCAAGGGAATTTACGCCTATCGGTGGGATGCGGCGAAGGGCGAGATTGCGCTGATCGGGCTGGCGGCGGAGACGGAGTCCCCGACGTTTCTGGCGCTGTCTCCGGATGCGAAGTATCTGTATGCGGCGAACGAGGTCGACAGCTTTCAGGGTTTGAAGGGCGGAGGCGTCAGCAGCTTCGTCGTGGATGCGAAGGCGGGGAAGTTGACGGCGATTAATGCGGTGTCGGCGAAGGGGACGGGGACATGCCATGTTGCCGTGGATAAGACGGGGCAGGCGGTCTTCTGCGCGAATTATTCGGGCGGCAGCGCAGCGTCGTTTCATGTGAAGGCGGATGGCGGGCTGACGGAGGCGGTGTCATTTTTCCAGTACAGCGGGCATGGTCCGAAACCCGATCAGGAAGCGGCACATGCCCATCGCGCGACCGTCACTCCGGACAACAAATATGTGCTGATGAATGATCTGGGGCTGGACTGCATCCATATCTACAATCTCGATGCGGCGACTGCGAAGCTGACTCCGCATGATCCGCCGGAGTGGAAGTCGGAGCCAGGTACGGGGCCGAGAGCGCTGCGGTTTCATCCGAACGGCAAGTGGGCTTACTGCGTGCTGGAACTGTCTTCAGAAGTCGCGGCGCTGCGCTGGGATCCGCAGGCGGGATCGCTGACGACAGTGCAGACGGTGAGCCTGATTCCAGAGGGATACGCGGGCAAGAATCCTCACGCCTCGGAGATTGTGCTGGATCGGGCGGGGAAGTTTGTGTATGCGGCGGATCGGTTTGACGATGTGCTGGTGAGCTTCAGGGTGGATCCGGCGACGGGCAAGCTTACGAAGCTGGGATCGAGCAAGTATGGCGGGAAGACGCCGCGGCACATTGCGCTCGATCCGACAGAGCGGTGGATGCTGGTGGCGAACCAGGACTCGGACAATATTTCGTTGGTGAAGCGGGATACCAAGACAGGGTTGCTGGCGGAAACGGGGAAGGAATTTCCGATTGTGAAGCCACAGTGCCTGGTGTTTGTTTAAGCGGTGACGAGAGCGGCGGCGCGGGCAGGAACTTTTTCCTTCAGCCGATCCTTTAGCTTGGACTTGGCCTGGCCAAGAGTGACGAGCTCCCATGCGGAGCGGTCTTTGAGAAGGCGCGAGACGAGCGCTGTGTGCATCGCGTGTCCGGCGCGCTCGGCGACGACGTGGCCCAGAATGTGATGACCGGCGAGAGCAAGGTCGCCGATGAGGTCGAGGACCTTATGGCGGACGAATTCGTCGTCGAAGCGCAGAGGGCCGTTGAGGACGCCTTTGCGGTTGAGGATGATAGCGCTTGATTCCGAGACGCCGCGGATGAGTCCCATGTTGCGCAGCATCTCTTCGTCTTCCTTGAAGCCGAAGGTGCGGGCCGGGGCAATCTGAGCGGCGTAATCGCGGGTAGCGAGATCGACGGCGAAGCCCTGGCGTCCGATGGGTGTGGGGAAGTCGATCTTGTAAGAGACGCTGTAGCCCTCTCCGGGATACACGCCGATGAACTTGTCGCCTTCGCGGACCTCGACGGTCCGGCGGATGCGGAGGTATTCGCGGCGGCGGCGCTGAATCTTCAGACCGACATCGCGGAAGGCCTCGACGTAGGGAAGCGCACTGCCGTCGAGGATGGGAAGTTCCAGGTTGTCGATCTCGACGATGACGTTGTCGACGCCGACGCCGATCAGGGCGGAGAGCAGGTGCTCGGTGGTGGAGATGAGGACGCCCTGGCGCATGAGGCTGGTGGCATAGCTGACCTTGGCGACGTTGCGGCCAGTGGCGGGGATTTCGAAGTTGTCGAGGTCGGTCCGGCGGAAAAGAATGCCGCAGCCGCCGGGGGCGGGCAGCAGCCGCATCTTAACGGGAGCTCCGCTGTGCAGGCCTATGCCGGAGAACTCGATTGCGTCGGCTATGGTTTGTTCGAAATGACTACTTTCTGTCAAACGGCGACCTCGTTCCCCAGGCTTGCTACTGCGTATGGGTACGAAGGCATAGACTAATGTCAGCATAGCGAAGTTTTACTGTTGTATATTTGCCACAGTTATGCGGGTATTTCGCACACACTCAGTGACTGGTGTGAGTATGGTTGGCGGGGATGGTAATGTTTTTTGAATCAATAGGTTGCGACGCGCTTGATTTACTGGAGGTGATGCGCCGGCGACAGGATCGCACACTCAGCATGCTCAAGGATCTTGTCGAACTTGAGTCTCCCAGCCATGACAAGGCTGCGGTAGATGCCTGCGTCGACCGGGTGGAGCGGGAGTGCACGGGGCTGGGCGGACGGTTGCGGCGACACCCGCGGAAGAAGTTTGGCGATCTGCTGGAGGTGCGCTTCGGGCGGGGCGGGCGCGGCGTGAAGCCGATCATGCTGCTGGGTCATCTGGACACGGTGTGGGAGCTGGGCACGCTGCGGCGGATGCCATTCAAGGTGGAAAGAAGCAGGGTGTGGGGTCCGGGCGTGCTCGATATGAAGGCCGGCGTGGCGATGGCGCTGACGGCGGTGGAGTATCTGCTGGAGGCGAAGCTGCTCGAGCGGCCGGTGATTCTTCTGCTGGTGAGCGACGAAGAGATCGGCAGCACGGTTTCGCGTTCGCTGACAGAGAAGCTGGCGCGGGAGTGCGAGGCAGTGTATGTGCTGGAGCCGGCGCAGGGGCTGGAGGGCGCGTACAAGACGGCACGCAAGGGCGTGGGCGGATATACGGTTCACGTGAAGGGAGTGGCGGCGCACAGCGGTGTGGACTTTGAACGCGGGCACTCAGCGATCGCGGAGCTGGCGCGGCAGGTGGACACGATCCAGGGGTTTACTGAACTGAGGCGAGGCATCACTGTCAATGTTGGAACCATTCAGGGGGGAACGCGGTCTAACGTGATAGCGGCCGAAGCGAAAGCTGAGGTCGACGTGCGGATTGCGAAGGCAGAGGATGCGCTGCGAGTGGATCGGAAGTTTCACAAGCTGCGCGCTTACGATCAGCACTGCGTCCTGACAGTGGAGGGCGGATTGAACCGGCCCCCGATGGAGCGGACGCGAGGAACGGCGGCGTTATTCCGGCGGGCAGCAGCTCTTGCCGGGACGATGGGTTTTGGTCTGCAGGAAGCAGCGACGGGAGGCGGGTCGGATGGGAATTTTACGTCGGCGCTGGGTGTTCCTACGCTCGACGGGATGGGCGCGATAGGCGAAGGCGCGCATGCGGTACATGAATCGATTGTGCTGAAGGAACTGGCGCCAAGAACGGCGCTGCTGGCGGCGATGATGTTGAAGCCGGAAGGGTGACGGACATGCTGAGACTGGTTGAGTACGGGCTGCTGGCTGTATCGCTGCTGACGGTGGTGGGACTGATCACGATGTCTCCACGGGGGCCTGCTCCGAAGCCTGCGGAGGGCGCTGAGGCGGAGAAGGGGCAAGCGCCGGAGAGATAGCGGCGGTCGATTCTCAAATGGATGAAGCTGCCGCCGCTTCGGGGACAGGGGCGGCGGTTTTCTCGAGGCGCCGGAGGGTGCCTTCGATCATGTTGCTTGCGAGCGAGAGCGGCAATCCAACGACATTGAAATAGCAGCCGTGGACACGCGGAATCCAGCGGGCGGCGCGCCCTTGGATGGCGTAGGCCCCGGCCTTGTCGATGGGCTCGTCGGTCGCGATGTAGTCCGCGATTTCCGATTCGGACAAGGTGAGCATGGTGACATGCGTGACCTCGGCGGCGGATTCGACGTTGCCGGGTGAGACGACGGCGACTCCGGTGATGACCTGATGGGTGGCTCCGGCGAGCAGGCGGAGCATGCGGGCTGCGTCGGCCTTGTCGATGGGCTTGCCGAGGATCTCTCCGTTTGGTGCGACGACGGTGGTGTCGGCTCCGAGGACAAGGAGCGGACGTATGAAGAGCGGGCTGGAGTCGTTTTCGCGACTAGAGTGCTGAGCAAAGACGGCCTCGGCCTTTTCCCGGGCAAGGCGGACGACGTAGGCGATGGGCGATTCACCAGGCAGCGGCTCTTCAGGAATGTGTGGAGGAGCGACGGTGAAGGTGTAGCCGGCCTGCGCAAGGAGTTCTTTGCGGCGCGGCGAGGCGGAAGCTAGTACGAGCATCGGTTAATTATCGCTGAAAGTCAGGGCTCAGGGCACAGGGCTCATGAATGAACGACGGCCCAAAATCATCGCAGGCATTATTCGATACGGGTGCCAGTGCGGGGGCCGTCGGCGGTGCAGATCCCCCAGGCCATGCGCGGAGTGTTGTGGGCGAGGCCGTAACGGCCGTTGGGGTCGAGCAGGATAATGCCGCCGTGCCCTCCAAGGCGTTTGTGGAGGTAGGAGATGGCTTCGGGCGCGACTTCTTCCGGCGAGCGGCCGAGTTGAACGCGGTCGGTGGCCCACTTGCCGAGGACCAGCTTCATGATGGGCTCTCCCCAGCCGGTGAGAGAGACGGCGGCGGCGTGATTGTCAGCGTAGCATCCGCAGCCGATGAGGGATGAGTCGCCGACGCGGCCGGGATCTTTGTTGAGCGTGCCTCCGGTGGAGGTGGCGGCAGCGATGCGGCCGTGGGAGTCGAGTGCGACGGCTCCGACGGTGTCGTGAGAGTCGACCGGAGGGAAGGCGGTTTGGGGTGATTTGTCGTCACCCGCAAAGGTGAGGTCGGGCAGACCGGCCTGCTCCTTGGCCTGGGCCTCGGCGAGGCGCTTGCGTTCCCGATCGAGGACGAGCTCGGAGTTGTCGATCAGCGGCATGCCGTGAGCGGCGGCGAATTCTTCGGCTCCCTGGGCGACAAAGTAGACGTGCGGGCTCTTGTCGAGAACGAGGCGGGCAGCCTGGATGGGATTGCGCAGGCGCTCGACGCAGGCGACTCCGCCGGCGCGGAGGGTGTGGCCGTCCATGATGAGGGCGTCGAGTTGGACGCGGCCGTGGCGGGTGAGGAAGCTGCCACGGCCGGCGTCGAAGGTGGTGTCGTCTTCGAGTTTGGTGACGGCGGCTTCGACAGCGTCGACGGCCGAGGCTCCGCGCTCGAGGAGCAAATAGCCAGTCTGGAGGGCGTCAAAGACTCCCTGCTCGTGGGCCTCGAGCATCTCGTCGGGGATGGCCCAGGCTCCGCCGTGGACGAGAAGAATGGGGCTGCGTGGCATACGTACAGGGTACAGGGTACAGGGTGAAGGCGGCAGAGTGCAGTCGTCAAGCGGCGCGCTCGTCATCGCCGGGATGAGCTTCGTCACCTGCGTGGAGCGCAGGGCTGTGGTTGGGATTCTGGCTCACGCTCCCAGATCTCCTCGGGGCGCGAGTTGTGGTCGATGGCGAAGGTGTCGGCGAGCGAGTAGTGCTGATGGATGTAATCGCGAAACGGCGTGGAGTGATCGCGACGGTTGGGTGCGCCGGTTTCAGGGTCGAGGGCGACGAATCGCGGGGTATTTTGATGAAGGGCACGGATGACGGCGGTGACCTGTTCGGGCCGGGTGAACTCGTCGTTGTTGACGAATTCCACGGCGGTGAGGTTGGAGAGCGAGAGGTAAAGGGCGAGTCCGGAGTTATTGAAGAAGAGTTCGGACGTGTGGGTGCGCTGGGCGAGCCACTGGAACTCGCGGAACTCCTCGGGGTCGGAGAAGGCGGTGCTGCCGATGGGCAGATCGAGAATTCTGTAGTGCTGGGCCTGGCGGTAAACGGGCAGCAACAGAGCGAAGAAGAGAGCGGTCGCAACCAGCGAGCGGCGCAGGGAAGTTCGGATTGAGCCGCGGCCGCTGAGAAGCCAGACGCAGATAAGGATTGCGGGCGGAGCTACGGTGCAGAGGCGGTAGAAACGCGGTCCGGTGGCGACAGCGAGGACGAGAGCGAAGCCGGTCAGATGAAGGAGGATGAGAGGCTGGCGTTCAGGAAACGCCGGGGCGCGTCGTTTGCGCCATAGCTGGTATGCGCCGATGAAGTAAATGTATGGCACCAGAGCGTAAATGAAGAGATACGGGATCAGGCGAATGAGTCCGGCGAAGGAGTGGAGTGGCGGGAACTGACGTAGATAGGCGCGAGGGGAGTTGAAGTCTCCTGAGAGGTAATGCAGCGGGAACACAACGAGATCGAAGAAGAGTGTCTGTGAGCCGGCCTGCCCGGCGTAATAGCCAAGGATGCAGGAGATGATCAGCAAATAAGGCATTACGAAGGCGGCGATTCGGACGAGGAGTTTTGGTGACGAGCGGGTGGACCACACGAGGTATAGGAGAAGAGCGGCGAAGGTGAGACCGCCCTGGGTCTGCGTGAAGAGCGTGGCAATTCCGCAGAGCAGGCCGGCGGATGAGATTCGCCAGAAAGTCGATTGCCCGGCGAGTGTCGCGATGGCAGCCAGCGCGGCCAGCGTGCTGAACCAGTGGTGGGTCGGGACCATGGCCACGTCGTAATCGAATACGAGAAAGAGCAGGCCGGGCAGCAGGACGAGCGGGCCGGTGAGTAAGCAGCGGGCGAGGAGCGTGACGATGGAGAAGAGCGCGAGGCCAAGGGCGATGCTCCATGCCTGGAGAAGCCAGGCGTGAACGCCGAAGAGGCGAAAGCCCACGGCGTAGAGCAGGTCGATGCCGGGAGGGACGAATTCGAAGACGTCGCGATAGAGGGCGTGTCCGTGAAGGATGTGGACGGCGCGGGCGAAGAAGAGTGTCTGGTCGTCGTGGGCGACGAAAGGCGTTGCGGGGAGCAGAAAGGTGCGGAGGTAGAGAAATGCGGCGGCTCCAGCGAGAGCGAGCAGAAGGTGGGAATTAGAGAGGTGGGTGCGCGGGCTGGACGAAGGCTCGTTCATGCGAAGTGGCGTTATCGCTGGCGGGTCGTTTGCGACGATGGCCGATTCATTTGCGGCGCTTTCCGGACTTCTTCTTTGGGAATGTGTGCGGTTTTGGGCTTTGTCGCTGCATGCTGGGCTTCGCCTTGCGCTTTGAGTCTTTCTTCGGCTTTGTCTTGGCCTTCCTGCTTTCCGGGCTCCTGGGAGAAGACAGCGCGCCTTTGTTGGCGGGTAAGACCGGGTCGGATTCTTCATCGATGATTGAGAATTGCAGGCGCTTCTGGACGGCGTCGATGCGGTCGAGGAGGATGCGAACGCGCTGGCCGATACGGAAGCGGCGTCCCCAGCGCTCTCCGATGATTTCGCGGGCGTTTTCGCGGAAGGTGTAGTAATCGTTGTCGAGCGCGCCGAGAGTCTGGATGGGCACGAGGCCCTCGACGAAGAGGTCGGTGAGCTCGACGAAGAGTCCGTACTTGGTGGCGCTGAGAATCATGGCGTCGAACTCTTCTCCGACGCGGTTCTGCATGAACTTGACCTTCTTCCATTCGACGAGCTCGCGCTCGGCATCAGCGGCGCGGCGCTCGGTGTCGGAGCATTCGGTGGCGATGAGGTTCAAGTCTGATTCGGAAACTAATTCAAGAAGCAGATCCTTCGACTTCGCGCTTCGCGCTGCGCTCAGGATGACATCGTGTGTGCCTGTTCCCTGAGCCTTTTGCCCTGAGCCCTGTTTTGCGTGGGGTTCGCCGGGAACGAGGTGTCCGTGGCCGCTGACTCCGGCGTCGAGTAGTGATTTGGCGATGCGGTGGACGATGAGATCGGGGTAGCGGCGGATGGGCGAGGTGAAGTGCGTGTAGCAGGGGGCGGCGAGGGCGAAGTGTCCCTCGTTCTTCTCGCTGTAGCGGGCCTGCTTGAGGGAGCGCAGCATGAGGTAGGAGAGGATGCGCTCTTCGGGCTTTCCGGCGATTTTAGCGGTGAGCCTCTGGTACATGCGCGGGGTGACGGGGATGTCTTCGGGGATCTCGTGTTTGCGTGGGTTGGTGCGGCCACGGCCTCCGTCGCGGCGCTGGTGCTCGCGACGGTCGCCTCGGGTTTGAAATTTGCGGACAGGGAGGTTGCCGATGCCGAGTGAGTATCCGAAGGATGCGGCGATGTCTTCGAATTCGACGATGCGGCGGGGTTCGGGCTTCTCGTGGATGCGGTAGAGCGAGGGCCCGGCGAGTTGTTCAATCCAGGAGGCAACGCACTCGTTGGCGGAGAGCATGAATTCCTCGATGAGGCGGTGGGCCCAGTTGCGCTCGGAGCGGGTGACGGACTTCATGGCTCCGAACTCGTCGAATTCGATGATGGGCTCGGGAAGATCGAAGTCGATGGAGCCGCGGCGGTCGCGCTTGTGGTTGAGGACTTCGGCGAGCTGCTTCATGCGATCAAAGGCGGAGACGAGCGGGGCGAACTGGTCGCGCGTGGGTTCGTCGCCTTCGAGGATCTGATGGACCTGGGTGTAAGTCATGCGGCGCGCGGAGCGGATGACGCTTTCGGTGACTTCGTAGCTGAGAATGTTTCCGCTGGCATCGATGTTCATGAGGCAGGAAAGGGCGAGGCGGTCTTCGTCGGGGCGAAGGCTGCAGATGTTGGTCGAGAGCTCCTGCGGGAGCATGGGGATGGCGCGGTCGGGGAAGTAGACTGAATTGCCGCGCAGGCGAGCTTCAAGGTCGAGCGAGGTGCCTGGGTGGACGTAATGGGCGACGTCGGCGATGTGGACCTGAAGGTGCCAATGGCCGGTGACGTCGTCGTGCTCGACGAGAACGGCGTCGTCGAAGTCGCGGGCGGCCTCGCCATCGATGGTGACGATGGGCAGGTCGCGGAAGTCACGGCGGGTGGCGATGACTTCGGGATCGAGATGAGCGACTGCGCGGGCTTCGGCGAGAACCTTTTCGGGAAAGATGCGGGGGAGATGGTGTTTGCGGATGACCATCTCGACGTCGACGCCGAAGTCGTCGGGTTGGCCGAGAACTTCGATGATTTTGCCGCGGGCGGGGCGAGTGGGCGTAGGCCACGCGGTGATTTCAACGTCGACGACGAGACCTTCGAGCTTGCTCGGATCGTGGTCGCGGATCTGGAGGCGAGCTTCTTTGCCGAGAACGCGATGCGGAGTGGCAGTGACGTTAGGCGTGGGGAGTTCGGCGTCGTAAGAAATGACGACAGGCTGGGTCATCCGGTCGTCGAAGGGGGTGACGTAGTTGCCGCCGAAGTTTTCGCGGCCGCTGCCTTCGCGTGCGTAGTGAAAAATGCCGACGACGGTGGCATTGCGGCGGGTGAGGACGCGCAGGATGCGGCCGAGCTTTCGGCCGTCGGGCCGTGGCGGAGCGAGTTCAACGAGGACCTGGTCGCCCTGCATGGCGTCGCCGATTTCGTTGGGGGGGACAAAGATGTCGTCTTCACGCCCGCCCTGGGCGGGGCGGACAAAGCCGAAGCCATCGCGGTGAAGGTCGAGGCGTCCGGCGACGAGGTTTTCGGGGCGATAGCCGGTGGTGCGGTCGGGTCGTGAGTCGGATCGGCGATCAGACCGTTGATCGGACTTGGCGGGCGGCTTGGGGATGGCCCATTGCTCACGATCGGTTTTGAATAGATGGCCGGCGGCGGTAAGGCGGGCGAGATGTTCGAGGAGAAGGCGGCGTTCGCGGCCTCCGCCGAGCGAGAATTCGCGGACGAGCTGCTTGTATCCAGCACGCTGGTTCGGGGATCGCTCGATGTGGCGGAGCAGTTCGCGGTCGGTCACAGTGATTATGGTAGCGGTTGGCGGGAGCGGCAAGTCAGCAAATCAGCGAGTCGGCAAATCAGGAGTCAGCGAACGGGCGGTTGTTTGGACCGGTTTTTCCACACTGGCGCTGTTTGCTGATAACCGCTACAGAACGCGAAGTATTCCGTTTCGGTAAGTGACTCAAATTGGGCACAGCTGTTGAAAACTTTACAGCGGAGGGTGCATTTTTCCGGCGACCGTGTATAAGATCGAGACACAACGCCGATTGTGCGGATTTGCGGTTGGCAAACAGGCCGGGCAAGGGCCTGAGCAACGAGGGATCGACGTAGTATCAAAGCCCCGTGGGTTGCGCGGCGTAGTGATGGGCGAAAGATTCCCACGGCGCCGGGTGGCCGGGCCGGGGCAAGTATGAAGAAGAGAGGACAAATCAACACGATGTGGAAACCGAATCAGCAAAGCAGCTCTTCACAGACGCCCACCAACGAACCGGTCCGTCCGGCGGCGCCTGCGACTCCCAGTTATGAACCGGCGGTCCGCACGTCCACGGGCAGCGCACAGCCCGCTTCCGCCGACCAGGCGACGATCGGCAAGAGCCTGGTGGTGAAGGGCGAGGTGAGCGGATCGGAATCGCTTTACATCGACGGCAAGGTGGAGGGTGCGATCAACCTTCCGGGCAACCGCGTTACCGTCGGCCGCAATGGCCAGGTTGCGGCGAACATCACTGCGCGCGAAATTGTCGTGCTCGGCAAAGTTCGGGGCAATATGAGCGCGAGCGACCGCGTAGATATCCGTAGCGAAGGCTCGCTCACCGGCGATGTAACTGCGCAGCGGATTTCCATCGAGGATGGCGCGTTCTTCAAGGGCGGCATCGACATTCGCAAGCCGGGCAACGAGGCAAAGCAGGTGAATTCGGGCGCCGGTGTGAGCGCGAATTCAGAGGCTGGCAAGCCGGTTCCGGTGCAAGTGTAACTCGCGCGGCTACGTATTAAGCAAAGGCTCCGGGCACACGTCCGGGGCCTTTTGTGTCTTATTGAGTTCGGATTGGTACAAGGAGGGATGGATTGGCGGGGGCTATTGCGGGCTCCTGTTTTTTTTGCGGGTCAGGCGGCCCGTGGCTTAGAGAAACGGGCCAGAAGCTGATCCGGCAGGGCCGAGCCGGTGAGCTTGAGGACGGCAGTGACGATGATTGCGAAGAGCACGGATGCGGCGGTGAGTAGCAGCAGCTCGTGCGGGCGGCTGGTCGAGGGGAAGAAATGGGCCAGTCCGGCGAGAGCTGCGTAACTGGCGATGGCGGCCAGGAGGGAGCGAAACAGTTCAGGGTATTCGAGGCCGCGCAGCGGCACCATGCGGCGGCGGTCGAGGAGAATCGCCAGGGTGAGGGTCTGAATGAGGATGCCGATGTCGGAGGCGACGGCCAGCCCGGCGGGTCCGAGTGACTGGTAGAGCGACCAGTAGACGGGCAGAGAAGCAACGGTGACCAGGGTTCCAGCGACCATGGGGGTGATGGTGTTACCGGCAGCGTAGAAGGCGCGCGCATAGATGGCCTGCGCGGACCATAGGCAGAGCGATATGGAGAAGATGGCGAAGTAGAGGGCCATGGTCGCGGAGTCGGCGCGATGGAAGGCTCCGCCGCGGAGGAGCAGGTCAACGGCGGGAAATGCCATGGCGATCATGAAGGCGGTGAGCAGGATGGAGACGGCGAGGATGCGCGAGACAGATGCATTCACTGCGCGGCCAAAGGGTGCGGGATCAGGCTTGCCGCCCTCGTCGCGCCGGCTATAGAGGGAGGCGAGGAAGGGAAGTGAGGCGGCTCCGGCAGCCTGGCCGAGGGCGACGGGGGCGGTGAAGATCTGCTTGGCGTAGGCGAGCAGAGAGATGGCTCCGCCGGTGTGCGAGGCGTAGTGGTTGATGATCCAGTTGTCGGCGGTGACGAGCGAGACGCCGAGCATCAGCGGGATGGACATGCGAACCCACTCGCGGAGGCCGGGATTGGACCAGTCGAGCAGGGGACGGTAGTGGGCTCCGGCGCGGTGGGCTTCGATGGCGTTCATGAGCAGCGGGCCGCAGAAGGCTCCGGCGACCGTGCCGATGGCGAGGGACTCGATGCCGATGGCGTGGGCGAAGAAAACGCCGCCGAGGATGGTTCCCAGGCTGTAGATGAGAGGCGAGATGGCCTGCACGGCGAACTGCTTGCGGACAAGGAGGACGGCTCCGAGGACGCCTCCGGCGAAAAAGCAGAGCTGGGCGGGGAGCAGGATGCGGGTTAGCCGCGTGCAGAGGGCGGCTTTGGCGGCGGGAAATCCGCTGAACCACCAGCGGACGTACCAGGGAGCGGCAAACTCGGCGAGCAGGATGGCAGCGCCGAGGACGAGCAGCATAGTGGTAAGGATGACGGACATGGCTCGCTCGCCTTCGTCGTCGCGCCCCTGCTCGTGATAGCGGCTGAGAATGGTGACGAAGGTGATCGACGCCGCTCCGCCGACGAGGAAATAGGAGATCATGTCGGGGAGCTGGAATGCCGCGTTGAAGGCGTCGGCGTCGGCGTTGCGTCCGAAAAGGTAGGCGATGTACTTGACCCGCACCAGGCCCATGACGCGCGAGAGCATGGCCGATACAACCAGGACGAGCGTGGCGGTGAAGGCGGTGTGGCGGTGCGAGGGACGAAAGAGTGAAATTGCTCGTTGCCAGCGCGGAGCGTTTGAGGTGGAAACCATGAAGAATGGTCTGATTTTACCTTTCGGTGCAAGCAGCCTGTGCAGGCGCGGCGGGGGTGAGAGATTCCGGAAAGGCGTGGGATGGAAAATTTCAGACTGAAGGTGTTTCGCACGGTCGCCGAGCAGGCGAGTTTCCGCAAGGCGTCGGAGCGGCTGAATCTCAGCCAGCCGGCGGTCAGCCAGCAGGTGCACGCGCTCGAAGAAGAGCTAGGGGTCACGCTGTTCGATCGCACCGGGAATCGCGTGCGGTTAACACCCGCGGGGACGGTACTGCTGAAGTACGCGCGACGCGGGGCACAACTGGCGCGCGAGGCTGTCGAGGCGCTGGCGAAGATCGAGGGGGAGCCGCGTGGTGAGCTGCGTCTAGGCGCGTCGACGACGGTGGCGCAGTACATTCTGCCGCGGATACTGGGGGCGTTTCAGAAGCAGCATCCGCAGGTAGCGCTGTCGGTGACCAGCGGGAATACGGAGCACATTGTTGAGGTGCTGCTGCGGGGCGGGATCGAGATGGGGATCATTGAAGGCCCGGCATCGAGCCGGGAGCTGCGCAAGCGGCGGTTTCTCGAGGACCGGATGGTGCTGATTGTGCCGAAGGGGCACCTGTGGGCGGCGCTGCGCGAGATTCCTCTCGAAGCGCTGAAGGAGGTGCCGCTGTTGATGCGAGAGCCAGGCTCGGGTTCCCGGCGCGTGGTGGAGCTGGCGCTGAAGCGCAGTGGGTTGAAGCTGGGGAAGTTGCGAGTAGCGATGGATCTGGATTCGACGGAGGCTATTGTCTCGGGTGTGGAGGCTGGACTCGGGGTGGGTTTCGTCTCCCAGTGGGCAATCGGCAAGGAGGTGCGGCTGGGGACGCTGAAGCCGGTGAAAGTGGCGGAGCTGGAGATCGTGCGCGACCTGACGCTTATTCAACGTTCGGGAGCTTCGCCGGACGGAGCCGCGGGAGCGTTCGAGCGATTTGTCCTGCATGAAGGGGAGAGCGGCGACGACCTGTTGTCACGATAAGGAAAACTTATCATTCTTTCAGAAATACGTCTGGACTGCTTATGAGACGGATGCCACTCTGATAGAGACATGAGCAAGAATCTCTTCTTCGTAGGCATTATTCTGGCGGCGGCTGGAATCCTCTCCCCGCCACTGGCGCTGGCCGCAGGACTGGCGTACGGATTGTTGACGGTCCATCACTATCGCCTTGAAGCGCAAAGGCTGTCGAAGTTTCTGCTGCAGGCTTCGGTGGTTTGCCTGGGTTTTGGGATGAACCTGGGAGAGGTGGTCAGAGTAGGGCGTTCGGGAATGCTATACACCGCCGTAGGGATCACGTTTGCACTGGGGCTGGGCCTGTCGCTGGGCTGTCTGTTCCGGGTGGGGAAGACGCAGTCGTTCCTGATTTCGGCGGGCACGGCGATCTGCGGCGGCAGCGCGATTGCGGCGCTGGGCCCGGTGACCGGAGCGACCGAAGAGGCGATGGCGGTTTCGATGGGTACTGTGTTCGTGTTGAATTCTGTCGCGCTGTTTATCTTCCCGTTGATCGGCGGCGCGCTGCACCTGTCGCAGACGCAGTTCGGGTTGTGGGCAGCGCTGGCCATTCATGACACCAGCTCGGTGGTGGGTGCGTCGGCGAAGTACGGCGCGGTTGCACTGGCCGTCGGCACGATGGTCAAGCTGGCGCGAGCGCTCTGGATTATTCCGGTGGCGCTGGCCGTCGCAGTGGCGAGAAAGAGCAACGCGCGAGTGCAGTGGCCATGGTTTATCGGCTTATTCGTGCTGGCGGCGGTCATGAACAGCTACGTGCCATGGCTGGGACCGGCGTACCCTGCTATGGCCAGGTTGGGACGGCTGGGGCTGGCGGTCACGCTGTTTCTGATCGGGACGGGGATCAACCGGGAGATGATACGCAAGGTGGGTGCCAAGCCGCTTATCCAGGGAGTGCTGCTGTGGATCGTGGTGGGCAGCGTCTCGCTGTGGGCGATTGTGGAGGGATGGATCCATTTGTGAAGACAGCGGATTGAGCAGGCTTTAGGATGGTGATTCATCATTCTCCAGCCCGCAAAGGAATCTGCATGCAGAGTCGAAAGCTGTTTTCTGTTCGGCGCCGGGTGGCGATTGTCCCGGCGCTATTCTTTTTTGCCCTGAGTGTCCCGGCCCAAACTGTGCGCGGCGGCAATGGGGTTTCCCTGGCCTCTCCGCCGGTCGCGGCTGTAAAGACAGTGGTCGACGACTATCACGGCGTGAAGGTCGAGGATCCGTATCAGTGGCTGGAAGATGCGAAGAGCCCGGAGACGCGGGCCTGGATTGACGCCGAGAACGAGTACACGCAGAGCTATCTAGCGCAGGTGAAGATGCGGCCCGAAATTGTGAAGCAGTTGACGGCGCTCCAACGGGTCGACTCGTACTCCGTTCCGCAGCTTTGTGGAGGAAAGTACTTCTTCGAGAAGAGACTGGCAGAGGAAAACCAGAGGTCGATCTATGTGCGTGACGGCTGGAAGGGCGCGGACGAGCGCCTGATTGATGCTACGAAGCTGAGCGCCGATCAGAATACTTCGGTGGACATCCTGGACGTCTCGCAGAACGGCGACCTGCTGGTTTATGGAGTACGGCAAGGGGGAGCGGATGAGTTGACAATCCACACGCTGGATGTGAAGAAGCGGACGGAGCTGGTCGATGTGCTGCCGCGGGGCCGGTATTTCGGAGTGAGCCTGAGTCCGGGAGGCAAGGGCCTGTACTATTCGCGATTTACACCGAAGGTGGGAACGGCGGTGTGGCTGCACACTTTCGGCACACCATTGGATAGCGACGTGAAGGTGTTGGGCGGCGAATATCGCGGGGTAAAACTGGGCGAGCTGGATTTTATCGGAGCCGGAGTGACGGACAATGAACGTTATCTGATCGTGCAGATCAGTCACGGCGTTCCGGCTACGCGTGACGACATTCTGGTGAAGGATTTGCGCAAGACGGGGAGCGATTTTGTGGCGCTGATTTATGGCGTAGATGGCCATACGCAGGCGGCAAATATTGGAGACCGGTTTTTTCTGATGACGGACGCGAAGGCTCCCAATGGGCACATTGTGGAGACGACACCAGGCGGCGACCCGTCAGAATGGAAGCCGATTATTCCCGAGGGCAAGAACGTGATTGACAGCTTCAGCATTGTCGGCGGGAAGCTATTCGTTTCGCGGCTGAAGGATGTGAAGACGGAGACAACGATTTACAGCCTGGAGGGCAAGCAGATCGGGACGGTGAGCTATCCGGGTATTGGGACGGGATCGGTGGTTTCGGGGCGTACGGAACAGGTGGAGGGTTTCTACACCTTCTATTCCTTTATCAGGCCACAGACGATTTATCGCTACGACACGAAGACCGGGCAGACGGACGTCTTCGCCGAGCCGAAAGTGCCATTCGATTCGTCGCACTACGAAGTAACGCAGGTCTTCTATACGTCGAAGGATGGCACGCGGGTTCCGATGTTCATCGCAGGGAAGAAGGGGTTGGCACGCGACGGCAAGGCGCGCCTGCTGATGACCGGGTATGGCGGCTTCGATGTGCCCATGACTCCGTTGTGGTATCCGTTGTACGCGTGGTGGATGGAACAGGGCGGATTCTTCGCGCTACCGAACCTGCGCGGCGGTAACGAATACGGTGAGGCGTGGCACAAGGCGGCGATGTTCGAGAACAAGCAGAATGTATTCGATGACTTCTTCGCCGCGGCGGAATATCTGATCAAGAACGGTTACACAACGCCGGAGCATTTTGCCATTCGCGGACGGTCGAACGGCGGATTGCTGATGGGAGCGGCTATGACGCAGATGCCGGACCTGTTTGGAGCCATCTGGTGCGGATATCCGCTGCTCGATATGCTGCGTTACGAGAACTTCGAATTTGGACGCGCGTGGACGACGGAGTACGGTAGTGCGGAAAATGCGAATGACTTTGCATATCTGGTGAAGTACTCGCCATATCAGAATGTGAAGCCGGGAACGAAGTATCCGGCGATCATGTTTTTCACCGGCGACAGCGATACGCGGGTGGATCCGATGAATGCGCGCAAGATGACGGCACGGGTGCAGGCAGCAAATGGAGGTGACCGTCCTATTTTGCTGCACTATTCGCTGAAGGGCGGGCACAGCGCGGGTGTCTCGATCTCGCAACTGGTGGAAGACCAGGCGGATGAGTTGTCTTTTCTGTGGAATGAGACGGGCCGCAATCAGTAAGCCAGATATGAAAGGCATTCGGGCAGCTATCCCAAAATCGACCAGCGACTAACGTTGGCTCGTGGCGCTCCGATAATCCGCATGCGTGTGCAGGCAGGCGTGTTCCCGGAGAAGGGGCGAAGCTGCGTCTTCCGGCGAGAGGAAGCGGAGATATGGCTGGCGAGCAAAATCAGGAGGAGCGGTTCCGCCTTGCCATTGAGGCTTCGCTGGACGGCTTCTGGGAATTCGATGTAGGCGGGGCTGTGGCACACTACTCGCCCCGGTGGCAGGCGATTGCCGGATTTGAGCCGCGTGACCACTCCGGCAGTCTGGAGCACTGGCTGGAACGGGTGCATGCCGACGATCGACCGCGCTTAGAAACTGAGCTGAAGGCGTTGCGCGCCGGTAAATCGAGAAGAATGCGCAGTGAACACCGCCTGCAGGATCTGCACGGCCTGTGGCGGTGGGTAGCGGTTCGAGCTGTGGCTGAACATGGCGGACCGGACGGCGAGGCGGGTGAGGTGACGCGGATCGCCGGATCGATGACCGATCAGACAGAGCGCAAGATGACCGATCCGCTCACCGGGCTCCCGAACCGGATGTACTTCATTGACCATCTGGAGCGGCGTCTGGAGCGGGCGCGCGAGAATGAGACATGGGACTTTGCGGTGCTCTCTCTGGCGATTGAGCGCTTCAAGATGCTGAACGAGAGCCTGGGCTACGCGGGCGGGGATGCGCTACTGCTGGAGATGGCTTCGCGGCTGATCGATGCCATGGCGGAATGCGTTGCGCCAACTGAGCCGGTGATTGCGCGGGTCAATGGTGCCGAGTTTCTGGTGTGCATGGAAGGCGTGGCGGGAGAGCAGCAGGCGATTGTCCGTGCCCGCGATGTCTACGAGGCGCTACGCGAGCCTTTCCAGTGGCGCCGCGAGCGCGTGGCGCCATCGGCAGCGATGGGCCTCGCTCAGGCCGATGAGGCATACGCGCATCCGGAAGAACTGATGCGCGACGCTGACTCGGCGATGACGGAAGCCAAGGCCCTGGGGCGCGGGCGCCTGGTGTGCTATTCGCGGGGCATGCGTGAACGCGCCATGGCGCGGCTGAAGATGGAGGCGGATCTCGAGCAGGCGATTCGCACCGGTGAACTTGTGCTGTACTACCAGCCGGAGATTGACCTGACGACGGGCTCGGTGGCGGGATTTGAAGCGCTGGTTCGCTGGCAGCATCGAGAGCGTGGGATGATTCCGCCGGGAGAGTTTATTCCGCTGGCTGAGGAGACAGGGTTGATATTGCCGTTGGGCGACTGGGGATTGACGGAGGCCTGCCGGCAGGTGGCGGCGTGGAAGTCTCTGCCTGGGGCGCACTGGCAGTCACTGAGGGTGAGCGTGAATCTGTCGGCAAGGCAATTCGGGCGGCCGGGGCTGGCGGACCATGTGGCAGAGGTATTGGAGAAAACTTTTGTCGCGGCGGACGATCTGCGGCTGGAAGTAACGGAGAGCAGCCTGATGAGCAATCCTGAGGCCGCACTCGAGACGATGGAGGATCTGAAGGCGCTGGGTGTAGGGCTGCACATGGATGACTTCGGCACTGGCTACAGTTCGCTGAATCATCTGCACCGGTATCCATTCGACACGCTGAAGATCGATCGCTCGTTCATCCAGGGAATTGCGGATGAGGAGGATAGCGCGGAGATCGTGGGAACGATTCTGGAACTGGCGCGTTCGCTTGAGATGGACGTGGTTGCGGAAGGGATCGAAACCGCCGAGCAGGTGGAGCGGCTGAAGTCCTTGGGCTGCCGGCTGGGACAGGGGTACTACTTCGCGAAGCCGATGAACACAGAGGCGATCAGCGAAATACTGGTGGCGGCGAACGGCCCGTATTGCCTGCCGGAAGTGACGCGGTCCGCCTAAAGGTCGCGTTGCCTGAAAATTCTCTAATCGCCTTGAAACGCCTCCTATGATGTAACCGTCGCATCGAAGGTCGGAAACTTGATCTTAGTTCCGAAGGCAACGTCGAGTGTGGTTCCGATTTCTCCCCGCCAGCGCCGCCCTTCTGATAGAACTTGGCCGTAAACTCGGAACGCGTTTTGTCGCTCTGATTTGCTGTCTCAAGATCTCCCTTGAAACTACCTCCCGCGAGTCCGCCCTGAACATCGGCCTGAAGAGAGACGGAGAGATTCGATTGAGTTTTGGAGTCAACCGAGGTGACGCGCATAACCGCGTAGAACTCGCCGCCCTTGAATTGAGCGCGGACGAATGAATCGCCGAATGCTCGGTTGAATGACGGCTGATCGGTGTCGAGCAGATGCTGGAACTCGGGTTTGAGTTTGAAGTTCCTGCCGCGGCTGACGGTGTTCGCCAGAACCATTCTCGCCACGACGAAGGTAGACGAGCTGTTGTATTGGGTCGAAGTTGCGTAGTCGACCTTTCCACTTGCGGAGGAGAATGCGTAATGACCCTCAAGTTCGGCGGCCATGTGCAGCTTGCTCATCAGGTCTTCATGCGAAGTGATGATGCTCACATCGGCCTCTGCCTCTTGCGACAGGTCTCCGGTCGGAGGCGTAAAGTCGAGGCAGGTTCCGATGGCGAGGCCGGTGTCGCTGTTGAAGCCCATGCCAATGTCCTCGCCGTCGTAATTGAGCTTCCGAACCTGTGGGACATTTCGTCGCATTGGCCATTTTGCCGTTCTCCAGAGAAAGTGAGCGCTCAGTTCCGACTGGCCTACATGAGCCAAAGGTCAACGAGTAGGCGCAAACCCCTCCGTGCGCATCACAGTGGTATGGTGAGATGGCTGCCCCACTCGTTTCTTCGGGATAAAGAAAAAGCTGTCGAACTGAGAGGTGGGATAAATGAAGAAGGCAATTTGGGCTGCGGCTTCCCTGGGAATGCTTACCTTATTGGTTTCGATGGCTCCTGATATCCGCCGTTATCTGAGAATCCGGTTCATGTAGCGCGAGCCCTGGAGCCGATCACCCCGGTGCCCCTGGGCGGCCATACGTCTGCTCTTGCTCAAATCCAATTTGAGGCACAAGATGGACGCTGATTCCTCCGCGGTGAGCCGCGGAAGACAGAAGTGGCTATGTCTCCCATGGGACCTGCACGCCGCCCAGCTTCCAAATCGCTGCCGATCGCCGAGATCGATATTCTGTGGATTACGGCCGGCCTAGGCTGTGACGGAGACACAATCTCGGCGACGGCGGCTACACAGCCGAGTCTTGAAGATATTGTTCTCGGCGCCCTTCCGTGGATTCCCAAGGTGCATTTCCACAATCCCTTTCTTGCTTCGGAGGTTGGTGATGCTTTTATGGAGCGCTTTCATCGCGCCGCGAACGGGAAATCAAATCCCTTCATTCTGGTAATGGAGGGCTCGGTCCCGGACGAAACGAACAAGAAGGAAGGCTACTGGGCGTCCTTCGGGACGGACCGGGTGACGGGCCAACCCATCACCACGTGTGAGTGGATTGACCGGCTGGCTCCCCGGGCGTGGGCGGTGATCGCTGCCGGGACCTGCGCGACCTACGGCGGGATTCACGCAATGGAGGGCAATCCCACCGGGTGCATGGGACTGCCGGACTATCTTGGCTGGGAGTGGCGATCGACCGCGGGTATCCCCATTGTTTGCATCCCGGGTTGTCCGGTCCAACCGGATAACTTTACGGAAACGCTCCTGTATCTGCTGACTATGGCGGCGGGGCGAGCGCCCATGATTCCGCTCGACGAGGCGCTGCGTCCGGCGTGGCTTTTCGGTAATACGGTGCATGAAGGCTGCGACCGCGGCGGGTACTACGAGCAGGCGCAGTTTGGGGAAGAGTACGGCTCACCGCTCTGTATTGTGAAGCTGGGGTGCTGGGGTCCGGTGGTGCAATGCAACGTGGGCAAGCGGGGCTGGATGGGTGGGATTGGCGGATGCCCCAATGTCGGCGGTATTTGCATCGGGTGCACGATGCCGGGATTTCCGGACAAATTCATGCCATTCATGGATCAGCCGCCCGGTTCCCTTTTGTCATCGGCTGCGGTCCAAACATATGGCCGGGCTATCCATGCGCTGCGCCGTTTTACTTTGGCCTCGCTCAACAAAGAGCCCAGTTGGAGGCAACGGCGCCATGGTACGGGCAACCAAAACGAGGCTCGAAGGACTCCGTGAAGACGGCGGCAAGGATGCGGGTTTAAGCAGTTCGGATTGAGAGATGGCGTCGTCTGTGCGTACAAGCCGGGAGCGAAATGGCGGCGCAGGGCAACATCCTGACGATTTTAAAGAGTCGCAGGAGATCATCGAAGCAGAGTCGGTGCTGCTCGACCTGGCGGGAACTTTTTTTGATGCCACTGGTTCCGCGGGCCTGGGCGACTATCGTGGCGAAGATGAACGAGAGCCGGCAGATGCAAGAACTCCGAACCTCGAAGCCAAATACCGAGCGCTGCTGGAGCAGATGCCTGCCGTTGTTTTCATGGCGTATCTCGACCGCGGCATCAGCGAGGCCTACGTAAGCCCGCAGATCGAGGCTGCGCTGGGCTATTCGCGTGAGCAGTGGCTGGAAGATCCGGTCCGCTGGTACCAGCATATTCATCCTGACGACAAGCAACGCTGGAGCCTGGAAGCCGCGGAGATGTTTCTTTCGGGCAAGCCGCTGCGGTCGGCGTATCGCGTGATCGCGCGCGATGGCCGCATGATCTGGTTCCACTGCGATGCGCGGATGAAGCGGCGGGAGGACGGGCGTCCCTGGTTCATTCACGGCGTCGCGTTTGATATCTCCGATTTGAAGCGGGTGGAAGAGGAGCTTCAGGAAGAGCGCAACTTCGTGTCGGCGATTCTGGACACGGTCGGGGCACTGGTGGTTGTGCTCGATGATGAGGGCCGGATTCTGCGCTTCAACCCGGCGTGCGAAATCATCACCGGGTATTCGATGGAAGAGGTTCGGGGCAAGTGCATCTGGGATTTGTTTCTGGTTTCCGAGGAAGCCGACCGCTTTCGGACGATATTCGAGGTACTGAGGACGGATCTGCTTCCGCAGGATTACCAGAGCAGCTGGTTGACGAAGCACGGCGACCAGCGACTGATTGCATGGACGAGCACACTTCTGCCGGGCAGCGGAGAGACTTCGAATTACATCATCGCGACCGGGATTGACATTACGGAGCGGAAGCAGCTGGAAAAGGCGATTCTCGAGATTAGTGCAAGGGAACAGCGTCGCATAGGGCAGGACCTGCATGACGGGCTGGGGCAGCACCTGACAGGAATTGCCTTCATGGCAAAGGTGCACGAAGCAAGACTGGCAGAGCAGAAGCGGTCAGAGGCTGATGACGCGGCCAAGCTCGTCAAGCTGGTCAACGAAGCGATTCACAAGACACGCGAACTAGCGCGCGGGCTGTTGCCGGTGGTCTCGGAGTCTCATGGATTGATGTCGGCCCTGCAGGTCTGGACGGCAGAAGTGGAAGATCTGTTTGGAGTATCATGCCGCCTGCAGTGTGAATCGCCGGTTCTGATTCACGACGTGACGACGGCCACTCACCTTTATCACATCGCGCAGGAGGCAGTGAATAACGCAATGAAGCACGGGGGTGCGCGCAAGATTGTGATTGAGTTGAAAGCGGAGCAGGGGCGAGGCAGGATGGCTGTTTACGACGACGGCAAGGGCATTGTTGAGGGTCCTGAAAGAACGCAAGGCATGGGTCTGCATATCATGCACTACCGGGCGGGAATGATTGGCGGATCGCTGGAGGTGCGGCGAGAATCAGCGGGCGGGACAGTAGTGGCTTGTAACTTTCCCATGAACGAGAGCGAATAGAAGCTGTATGAAGGAGTTCCCTAGGCAGAACGGCGCGACAGAGGTGAAGAAGAAAAGTGTCTTCATCGTGGATGACCATCCACTGTTGCGCAAGGGCCTGGCATTGTTGATCAATCGCGAGCCTGATCTGTCGGTTTGCGGGGAAGCGGAAGAAGCGCAGACCGCGATGAAGGGTATCATTGCGAATAGACCGGACATCATGATCGTCGATATCTCGCTGAACGGTCCGGACGGGCTGGACCTGCTGAAGAATATTCGGGCGCTCTATCCTGATCTGCCGGTGCTCATCCTGTCGATGCATGACGAGTCCATTTACGCGGAACGCGCGCTGCGGGCCCGTGCCAATGGTTACATCATGAAGCAAGAGGCGACGGAAAAGGTTCTGATCGCCGTGCGTTGCATTCTAAGTGGAGAAATTTATCTCAGCGAGCGGATGTCGAGGAAGCTGCTTCATCAATACATCAGCGGCGCATCAGCGGAAACGACTTCGCAGCTCTCAGCGCTCTCTGATCGCGAACTTGAAGTCTTCCGGTTAATCGGTGAGGGTCGCGGCACGCGGCAGATCGCCGACAAGCTTCACATCAGCGTCAAGACAGTCGAAACCTACCAGGCACATATTAAGAGCAAACTTTCTCTTCGCAGCGGACGTGAGCTTGTCCAGCACGCTATCCAGTCGAAGATCGATGAAAAAGCCCAGTAACGATCGTCGGGGAATCCCCGATAGGACGCCTCGTATTTTGCACTAAGTGAAAATCGGGCTGGTCCTGCTTGTTATCCCTTTATTGGCTCTGTTCCTATGGCTGTCTGGTGACGGGACAGCCGCGCTGGTTCCGCTGCCGATTACCTCGAAGACAGGGTCACATCTGACAGGAGGAACTGGCGTTATGACAGCGAAGGCAGCAGCGCCCTACGGCCGCGTTACGCAGAAAGCACCGGCAGTGGCGGAGATACATATCCTCTGGATCACCGCCGGCCTGGGCTGCGATGGGGATTCGGTGTCGATTACGGCGGCGACCCAGCCAAGCATTGAAGACGTGCTGTTGGGGGCGATTCCCGGGCTGCCAAAGGTTCACCTGCATAATCCTGTTCTTGCCTATGAGGTCGGCGACGACTTTATGAAGTACTGGTATCGGGCTGAGGAGGGAAAACTCGATCCGTTTGTTCTGGTGGTCGAGGGCTCGATTCCGAACGAGAAGATCAAGAAGGAAGGCTACTGGGCCGCGATGGGGACGAATCCGAAGACGGGGCAGCCGATCACGACGAATGAATGGATTGACCGGCTTTCTCCCAAGGCACTGGCTGTGATCGCCTGCGGGACCTGCGCGACCTACGGGGGCATTCATGCTATGGAGGGAAATCCCACAGGCTGCATGGGTCTCGCCGACTACCTGGGATGGGACTGGAAATCCAAAGCGGGGCTCCCGATAGTGAACGTCCCAGGCTGTCCCGTTCAACCGGATAACTTCATGGAAACGGTGCTGTACCTGCTGTACCAGGTGGCGGGGCTTGCGCCGATGATTCCGCTTGATGATCAGCTGAGGCCTACATGGTTGTTTGGGAGGACTGTGCATGAGGGTTGCGATCGCGCCGGATATTACGAGCAGGGCGACTTCGCCAACTCTTACAGCTCCCCGAAGTGCATCGTGAAGCTGGGCTGCTGGGGACCGGTTGTGAATTGCAACGTGCCGAAGCGCGGCTGGATGGCCGGCATCGGAGGCTGCCCGAATGTGGGGGGTATCTGCATCGGGTGCACCATGCCCGGCTTCCCGGATAAGTTCATGCCGTTTATGGATGAGCCGCCGGGGGCAAAGCTCTCTAGCACAGCGGTTGGCGTTTATGGCAAGGCGATACGAGCGCTGCGGTCGATAACCAACGACACCGTGAACAAAGAGCCGAAGTGGCGGCATCCGCGTGCTGAACTTACGACGGGCTATCATCCCAGGTCTTTCTAAACAGTCCTGCCAACTCACTCCAAGGAGTCAATCAGATGGGCACGATTACTGCGGAACGCAAAGAAGAAGCCAGCCAGCCGAGCCAGTTAGTAGAGATGAATTGGGATCCTATTACCAGGATCGTCGGCAGTCTCGGGATTTTTACCAAGATCGACTTTGGCAAGCGCAAGGTGGCGGAGTGCCACAGCACATCTTCTATCTTTCGCGGTTACAGCATCTTTATGAAAGGGAAGGATCCGCGAGACTCGCACTTCATTACCAGCCGCATCTGCGGCATTTGCGGTGACAACCATGCGACATGCGCGACCTATGCGCAAAACATGGCCTTTGGAGTGAAGCCTCCCGCGATGGCCGAGTGGATTGTGAATCTTGGCGAGGCCGCGGAGTACATGTTCGACCACAACATCTTCCAGGACAACCTGGTCGGTGTGGACTTCTGCGAGCAGATGGTGAAGGAGACGAATCCGGGTGTCTGGGAAAAGGCAGATAAGACGGCTTCGCCACACGCTGAACTTCACGGTTACCGCACCATCGGCGACATCATGAAGGCACTCAATCCATTCACCGGCGCCTTCTATCGCGAGGCGCTGCAGATGAGCCGCATGACTCGCGAGATGTTCTGCCTGATGGAAGGGCGGCATGTGCATCCATCGACGCTATATCCGGGTGGCGTGGGCACGGTTCCAACGGTTCAGCTATTCACGGATTACATTGTCAGGCTGATGAAGTACGTAGAGTTCATGAAGAAGGTAGTTCCACTGCATGACGACCTCTTCGATTTCTTCTATGAGGCTCTGCCCGGCTACGAAGAGGTCGGCAGGCGGCGGATTCTGCTCGGCTGCTGGGGCTCGTTTAACAATCCTGATGTCTGCGACTACACCTACGAAGGAATGACCGACTGGGGCCGGGGCATGTTTGTAACTCCCGGTGTAGTGGTGGACGGCGAACTGGTTACTACGGATCTGGTCGATATCAATCTGAATATCCGCATTTTGCTTGGCAGCTCGTATTACGACGACTGGCAGAATGCGGAGACCTTTGTGAAAAAGGATCCGTTGGGGAATCCTGTGGATCAGCGGCATCCGTGGAATCAGTCGACCTATCCCAAGCCGCAAAAGCGGGATTTTACGGGCAAGTACACGTGGGTGATGTCTCCGCGCTGGTACGACAAACGGACAGGAGACTATCTCGCGCTCGACACGGGTGGCGGCCCAATCGCGCGCTTCTGGGCGACAGCGCTGGCTGGAATCGTGGACATCGGCTATCTGAAGGCGACCGGGAATAGCGTCAAGATCTACCTTCCCAAGACCATGTCTCTGCCCGAGGTAGAGTTGGAGTGGAAGATTCCCAAATGGAGCAACGCGATTGAACGCGATCGCGCGCGCACCTACTTCCAGGCTTATGCTGCAGCCGCGGCGCTCTATTTTGCGGAGCAGGCGCTGGCGGAATTACATGCCGGCAGGACGAAGACATGGAATGACTTCAAGGTTCCCGAAGAAGGGATAGGATGCGGCTTCCATGAGGCTGTGCGGGGTGTGTTGTCGCACCACGTCGTGATTCGCAACCACAAGATCGCGAATTATCATCCGTATCCGCCGACGCCGTGGAATGCGAATCCGCGGGACAGCTTCGGCACGCCGGGCCCATATGAAGATGCGGTGCAGAATACGCCGATCTTCGAAGAGAACGGACCGGAGAACTTCAAGGGAATCGATATCATGCGGGCGGTGAGGAGCTTCGATCCATGCCTGCCGTGCGGCGTACATATGT
>Ga0207060_10076_pt2 | contig 35378 bp, 32 predicted proteins | sample Alteio_BWMinCont_30_FD_153270 | JGI IMG/M metagenome (GOLD analysis project Ga0207060, IMG submission 153270) | Enriched cells from forest soil in Barre Woods Harvard Forest LTER site, Petersham, Massachusetts, United States -... | ecosystem: Environmental > Terrestrial > Soil > Temperate forest >...
GGTGCTTTTATCCAGCCTTGCTGCGCAACGCTGGATGTTGGAAGTTTAATTCGTACGGTTCGCCTGCGCGTAGAACTCGACAGCCGCAACGAAAAGATGAACGCAAAAATCCGCGACTTCACCATGCAGAAAGTCCCGTATGTACTCGTCATGGGCGACAAGGAAGCCGAAGCCAACGCCGTCAGTGTGCGCACACGCGGCAAAGGCGATCAGGGCTCCACGCCGCTCGACGAGTTCATCGCCAGGAGCAAAAAGCTGGTAGACGAAAAGTCAATAGAGTTGTAACGCTGTGACAACCACAAATTTGTCATCCTGAGCGAAGCGAAGGATCTGCTTTTTGCAACCGGATAGCACGAAAACGGGTGCCCTATCCTTTCGCGTAGTTTGCGAAAGGGTGGGAAAGCACTACTATCACCAGCCGTCATTCTGAGCGAAGCGAAGAATTCATGCGACGGTGGCAGTTTCGCAGATATATATCGGGCTTTCCGGCAAAATCTGATCTTTGGCTCTGACGTGCAGGCGAACCGTACGAATTAAACTTCCAACATCCAGCGTTGCGCAGCAAGGCTGGATAAAAGCACCAGGCTTCAGCCCCGGACCTGTTCTCAATTGCGCCTCGACGAAGGAGAGGAGACCCAAATGAACTACCCATATACCGCCATTCCCGAAAGTGCGATCCCACAAGCCTCCAACCCCTTCTTCCAGCACCTGCTCGATACCTACGCAAGCGAAGCCAACAAAGTCGTCTCCATCTGGAGCGCCTTCTCCGACGCCGATCTCGACTACAAGCCGCACCCCAAATCCGCGAGTGTGTCTGATCTTCTCAAGCACCAGTTACTCGGCGAGCGACGCTTCTTCGGCGCATACCATGTCTTTCCTGAACCACCGCCCGAAGACGTATTACCCGAGACCCTGAACATCGAAACTGCGTCCGCCCGCTTCGTAGAACTCACCCTGAAGAGACTCGACTTCTTCGCCCAGCAGGACACAGACTGGTGGGCGGAAGTCATCCCGTTCTACGACGTCCAGCGTCAGCGCATTTGGGTCTTCTGGCGTCGCGTTCTGCATGCCGCCCACCACCGCACCCAACTCACCGTCTACCTGCGACTATTAGGAAAGCCGGTCCCATCCGTCTACGGCCCGACCGCGGACATCTCCGGCCGGTGAGCCGACCTCGCTGCGAGGCAGCAGGTAAGAGTCGTCGGAATCTTGTCAAGAGGGAAAATCGTGTTCTTCCGTGTAACTTATAGATTCCACTTTATATTCGTGATAACGATCATTGGCATGATTTCGCTCTGCATCAAGTATCCTTGAAATAGCACCGTGAGTGATTCTGGTCGGGATACGCGCCCCCAATCACACGGCAAAGAAAAATACACGAATCGTTTAGTTTCAATAACTTAGCACTGCTAAACTAAATTATTGGACAATCGATCTCCATACGGTGCCTCAGCTGCAAACCTTGAAAATAAACGATCCTCGTACAAACGCGGGGAGGGGTATCCCGGACAGCAAAACCACTCCAAAATGAGAGGGGGAAAGCTGTTAGCTCCTTCCCCTCTCTCTGGCTCACTATCGACCGTGAGGGTGGTCGTTATGCGGCTGCTCCTGCGGGTGCGCCTCAGGATGCTGCTGCGGTTGATGCGTCTCCTGTGGTGCCCGTGGCTGCTCTTGCTGGACCACGGCGTGTGGCTTCTCCTGCTGTGGGCGAGGCTGGGACTCCTGGCGCGGCGCCTGACGGGTTTCCTGCGGCGCGTGCGGATGTTCTGGCTGCACTACCGGCCGTGGCTGCTCCGGTTGCGGCCTGGGTTGCTCATGCTGGACCGGCGCTGGCCGGGCCTCAGAACGCTGCTCTGTCCGTACCGTGTTCTCCGGATGAACCTGCGGTCTGATCAGATTCGGATGCTGCGGTTGCGCCTCCGGTTGAGGCCGCACAGCACTCACAGCTCCCGGTCTTGCCTCCGGGTGCTGCTCAGGAATCTGGGGCCGGTTGACGGGACGATTGATAGCGTTGCGCTCCACGAACCCCGGATTTGCCACTCCCCGAACCGGAGGCTGAGCCGCCGGAGCATGAAAAGGCGTATCCAGTGGACGATTCACCGCCACCGTCTGCGGCCGTCCGTGGTTAACATCAAAGAACTGCGCCCGGTCCTGACCGGCCTGACGCGCATGCAGTGTCTGCGCCGTCAGCGGCGGCAAGTGGCGCTCCTGCGATGCCTGTAGTTCCCCCGGAGTGGGCCGAGCCTCGATGCCGCCATGGCCGCCGGTATAGCTGACGCGGTTGTTGTTGTAGTTGTTGATTGCCACATTGTTGATCGTGACGTTATGCACATAGACGTTCTTCACGATCGTCGTATTCACGTTCGTGATCGTGCGGTTGTAGTAGAAGTTGTTGTGGTTCCAGTAGCCGCCGTAGTAGCCGCGGCCCACATAGCCGTGGCCATAGTTGATGCCGCCGTAGTAGCCGATGTGCGGTCCCCAATAACCATGGTTCCAGCCGTAGTGGCCGCCGAACCAGCCCCAATAGCCCGGTGTCCACAAGGCGCCGATATAGGGCGCGATCACCCAGACTCCAGGAACCCAGTAGTAGCCGACAGGCTGGTATCCCCAGTATCCCGGAGTCCAGATGTAATTCGGCCCAGGAGCAGCCGGCTGTTCGTAAACCGGCAAAGGAGGCGGGGGCTGCGGAGCATACACCGGCTGCTCCACGGCCGCCGTATCGTAATAACCGCTCTGGTCAGAACTGACCTCGGTCGCAGGAACAGTATTGTCCGCAGGATACGAACTCGCAGTCTCATCCGGAGGCGGAGGCGGCACATCATCGCTCGAACTCGCAGCACTCTGCGACGAAGACCGCGCAGCCGGAGCTGGAGCGGGGCTCGCTGAGCTCGGCGGCGTAGCACTCTCGTTCGCCGGTGCAGCTTGATCCGCAGGCGCCATGTTCGCACTCGCAGGATCATAATTCGGATCCTGCTGATTCTGCGTCTGCGCCGCATTGTCTGCTTGCTTATTGCACCCGGCCACCCCAAAGGCGATAAAGAGCCCTACGGTTGTGGCTATTCCAAACTTACTTAACTTGCGCATCAATTCAATCTCCGAAGAACTTAGATGCACTCTTGGGAGAAAAGTCGTGGTCTTGACCGCAAGCAGGCCAGAAAGCGATCTAGCCGAAGGGCCGGTCTCGTCCTGAGAGTTTCACCGGCAGCTTACAAGTGCAACGTTCTCCCAGCGGTTAGAATTGACACCAGCACTTGCGACATCTGACTCCCTATTGCGGCCCGTCCAGCGACCGGTTATTCTGCGTGTCAACCGCCAAAAAATGAGCGTGGCAAGAGATCACAATACAGGCAAACATTTGATGGACAGACGCTGCTTTATGCAGAAAACGGCCCTGTTAGCGGCTGGTTCAGCTTTCGGCGGCTCCCTACTGGGCTGCGGCATCGAATTGCCAATACCATGCCTGGGCCCGGCGCCAGCGCCGGTGCCTGTTCCGGGCATGACTTATATCCGGGCATCGGAGATCGGGTGCGCTCTCGATTGCAACCTGGAAAACGGGCACAACAAGTCCACGGGCGGCTCAGCCACTGACGATGGACCGCGTATCAATGCGGCGATGGCAGGCGCATCGGCAGAGAATCCTATCACGCTGATTATCGACGGAAGCGCGCTGATCTCGGGTCTCTTCCTGCCATCCGGCGGGTATTGGAACATCGCTGGACTAGGCTGCGGTACAGGTTTCTTTGTAAAGAAGGGCACTAACAACGACGGCATTCACAATGGACCTCCCAATGCGGCTATACCGTCCGATCCGGGACCGCCGGCCCCCGCGCGAGGAATGAACGTCTCACTCAGCAACTTCACGGTGAATGGTAACCAAGGAGATGGTCATAACGGAGATTCGACGACCGGAACGCGGCAGGGCAAGAACGGCGTGGCATGGTACTTCGGCATCAACCTGATGAACCTGAACAACATTGTCATAGAGAATGTTGTGGTGGTGAATACCCCCGCGTACCACATTCGGCTTTCGAACGTCAGCAATGTCAAGGTTTCCGGATGCGTGATGCGGAGTTTCGGCGTCAACACGGACGGACTACATTTCGATGGGCCGGCGAACGACATTTCAATATCAAACTGCGACTTTACCTCGGGCGACGATGCGATTGCACTGAACTGCCCGGAGGGCTACACGGGCAATATCTCGCGCGTCACAGTTACCAACTGCAGGTTCAACAGCTTTACCTTGATGCGGCTTTATACGATTAATGGGACCGGTAACCCTCAGAAGTTCAACATCGACACAGTCACGGTCAGCAATTGTACTGGTACATTTACGGTAGCCGGGTTTCCGATCGGCGATGGCTCGTTCAGCAATCCCAATTCTGTTACCGGTCTGACGGTATCAGATTGCACCCTAAATGCCCCCGCGGTACTTGATCTCTCGGCAAACTTCGGTACCGTCGTGCTGCGTAATGTAACCCTTATCGCATCCGACTCCGCCCGTGGGCCGGGTCTCGCATTTGCGCGAACGGCCCCCGTTTATGGCCCGATGACTTATGTTGGATTGAGTCTCATCCTCGACAATTGTTCAGTTTCCCCAAGTGGACATTCACTCAGCGCTGCACTGATTCTCCAAAATAACTCGACAATTTCGCATTTAGAGTTCAATGGGTTCACGGCGCGAGCGTCGGAGTTGCTTAAGATTGAGTCGGGATCGATCGGACAATTAGTCGTCGATTCTATTGACAGTTCACACATTCAAGCCCCGGTCTCTGAGGGCGGGTTCTCGAGTGTTGGGTTAGTCAGTGGAGCAGGTGTGCTTGCAACCAGCTGGGAGTTTCCCGATGCTGTGATGGCAAATGAGGTACCGTACATTTCAGCAGAGACCGGTCTGCCTTCGATCAAAATCAACGGTGTGGTCGAACAATATTCGCAATCCTGATTCGCGGATTCAACACCGAAGGATCTGATTAAGACAGCGGCCGGCACTGCGATGTCCGTGTGGAATTGTATACAAATTTCGTAAGCCTTAAAGGCTGCGTCAAACCCAATCTCATGCTTTCGGATTGACGCCAATTCGGGGAGAGATGGATGAACGCACTTACTCTCCGCGCCTACGTTGCAGCCACCTGTGCCTGCGCGCGAGCATGAAGGTAATCAGTCAATCCCTTGCGCCAGTCAGTGAATACGTTCAATCGTGCCGCCTTAAGAGCGCGATTTTCCAAAACAGAGTACTTCGGGCGCTGTACCTTTGCCGGAAATTCTCCGGGATCCGCCTTCTCCAGACGGACCGTTGTTCCAGTGGTATGAAAAATTTCGTGAGCAAACTCGTACCAAGAGCAACTACCCTCCGCTGTACCGTGATAAAGTCCGTAATCCTTCGATCGGCTGAGCGCAACCAGCTGCCGCGCGATCTCCACGGTTGGCGTTGGCGTCACGAATTCATCGTCGACAACGCGCAACTTGTCGCGTTCACGGGACAGTTTCAGCATCAATTCAACAAAATTGAGACCGCCCTTGGCCCGGCATGGCTGAAGACCATATATGGCCGACACTCGCAGCACAAAGTGCTTCGGGCACGTCGCCGCAGTATAGTTCTCTCCAGCGAGCTTCGTAATGCCATAAGCATTCAATGGAAACGCAACATCGCTCTCTACATACGGAGAATCTTTTTTCCCGTCAAAGACGTAATCCGTGCTCATGTATGCGACCGTTGCGCCAGCCTGTTTTGCCCAGTCGGCAACATTCCTGGCACCGACCGCATTGGCGGTAAAAGCCGCGACGGGATCGGCTTCGCATTTTTCTACGTGATGCATCGCAGCCGTATTGACAATGAATTCCGGATTCGCGGCTGACAAAGCCGCCTCTACGGAGGGTCCTGACGTTAACTCCACATCAGAGTGCGTGAGCGCAACCACGTCATCGCCATTCTGAACAAAGGTTGCACATACATCACTTCCCAGTTGGCCATTCGAGCCAATGACTGTGATTCTCATTTGCTGAGCCCCGCGGGGAGGAGCGACTGTTGCGAAGCGGCTTGGTCTTTCTTCGCGAGTTCTTTAAAGACCTGAATATTGTAGTACAGTGGATCGTCCCAGTTACTGTACTTGTCCATATTCGAGATCAGGCTGCGCACGATCGACCTGACGCTCTGGTGCGGGTGGAAGCTTAGGATCGTATTTGCACGTTCAATCGAGACCTTATAATTTCTCATGTCCTTGATGTGCTTAATGTCGAGCGCAATCTTCCTGCCGAATTCCTCCTCGATCGCGAGCTTTACAAGATCAGCGACCTCGCCGACGGTGTGATTGCCAGATGCAATATTGAAGATACCGCTGAGCGATTCATTGGCTTCAATGGCTCGCGTGTAGGCCATAGTCGCGTCATCGATGGCAAGGAAGGGCCTCCAGATTGCAGGATCGGTAACCCGAATCACGCCCTCCTGCATGGCGCACTTGAACATCGTGTTGACCAGCAGATCAAAGCGCATACGCGGGCTGTATCCGGAAACGGTACCTTTCCGAAGTGCAATCACCGAAAACTCAGAATTGGCCATCTGCATGACGGCCCCTTCGCCCTGTAGCTTGGAAATGCCGTAAGGATAGGACGAACTGACAGGACTATCTTCGTCAAATAATTGGTTCTCGGTGTAGCCATATACTGAGCATGAACTTGCATAGATGTAACGCTTGACTCTCGCCTTTTTTGCGATGTAGGCAAGATAAGCCGGCGCGGAGGCATTGAAGACAAAATTTTTGGCGGGAGAAAAATCGGCCATCGGATCATTCGACAGACCGGCAAGAAAAATGACCTGATCGTAGCCTGACAAGTCTGCGACCTCTAGATCGAAGATGTCCTTTTGGAGAATGCCGACGTCACTCGGCAGGCTGTTGCCAAACCAGAACAAGTCGACGACATCAATTTTGTAGCCTCGATCGAGAAGCTTTGGAATCAGAGCTGAGCCGACATAGCCGGCACCGCCGGCGATCAGAATGCGCATTACTTCACCCTTTCACGGGACGCTGATTGGTTGATAGACAATGTTGTCAGAAAGGGGCGAAGCCAGCCACTGCTTCAGGGACTGCGCGTTCGCATCTTTGTTTGAAACCTGGACATCCTGCAGCGGCCACTCAATGCCAATCGCCGGATCGTTATAAGAGATCCCGGATTCCGCTCCGGAATTGTACATGCCGGTGCACTTGTATTGGACTTCGCAACCATCGGTTAGAGCACAAAATCCGCGCGCAAAACTGTACGGCGCGTAGACCTGCTTTTTGTTTTCAGCCGAAACCTCAAGCCCGAACCACTGACCGAGCGTCGGCGATCCCTTGCGAATGTCGACAGCAACGAGAAATGCGACACCACTCGTTACGCGCATCAGCTTGCTCATTGGCGGGCCCCATTGGAAATGTAAGCCGCGCAGAACACCCTTCGAAGAGCGAGAGTGATTGTCCTGAACCCACTCTGTAGGCAGACCAAATTCACGAAAATTGTCAGCGCGATACGTTTCCATAAAGAAGCCGCGGTCATCACCCAGGATCTTCGGGGCTAGGACAACCACATCTCCACCAATGTGCGAACTGAGCACTTCCAAGGGCATATAACTTGCACTCCTCAAGCTACGATCAAATATATGAATACGAGAAGTATACTATCGTGAGGATGTTCGTCCGCAGAGGAGTTGATGATGTCTGGTTCCGACTCGCTTGAAGGAAAATCTAACGTTGAGGTTCCATACTTCTGGAATGCCTGCTAATGAGGCCAAGCCATATCAGATATGCAGTTCGATCGTACTTTTTGAGAATGATCCCGCAGAGGTGACCGGAGCCATTCGGAGCGTTCTCGATGCGCCGATGCGAACGACATGTACGGTCATTGATAATTCTCCCACTAGTTCATTACGACAATGCGTTCTGAATGCCGGCGCGCAGTACATCCACTCTGCAGAAAACGTGGGCTTTGGTGCAGCGCACAATATTGCACTGAGAGCACACATCGGAGTTTCGGAATTCTCACTCATACAGAACCCTGACGTGGAATTCTCTGCTAACACTCTCTCTGCACTCTACGAGTTCATGCTTGACAAACCGGAGATTGGATTGGTCATGCCTCGAGTACTCTACCCGGATGGAACGGAGCAGCGACTCTGTAAACGGCTTCCGGGACCGGTTGATTTAATTCTTCGGCGCTTTGCTGGGCCGATTGGCCGCGTGGTCTTTCCTCGACAGCTAAAGCGGTATGAACTGGCCCACTTGGACATGGGAATTCCTCGCGAAGTCCCCTGTCTCTCAGGCTGCTTTATGTTCATTCGTTCGTCCGTGCTCCGTGAGATCGGTTGCTTCGACGGGCGGTACTTTATGTATATGGAAGACGTAGACCTCTGTCGAAGGATCGGGGTTAACTATAAAACAGTTTTCTACCCCAATGTATCTGTAACTCACGGGTATCGGAAAGGGTCTTATCGCACCAGCAAGTTAATGAAATATCACATCCAATCGGCTATTCGATATTTCGGAAAGTGGGGGTGGCTATGGGATCCCATTAGAAAGGATTTGAATAATCGAACTGGTCCACTGGTATCATGAAGCGCCCATCAGAGCATATTAAGAGATTGGTTAGGGTGAATAGCTGCTGTTGTATTTGTTCTTCAACCTAAATCTTCAATCGATATCTCTTAGCCTTCGCAAATAAAGCCAAGTAAGATTCTTCATCAAAGCCCATCGCCAGCGGATCATTTGCATCAACGGGGCGTGCTTATCCGGGGAATCGTTGCTGCCATGACGCCGATAGAATAAAAGCGGTTCCCTGATGAATGCTGCTTTCCCCACGAACTGATTTACTAGCCCGATCCACACATCGTGAATCGGAATATCCTTAGGAAACGGTAAGCAATATTCCAGTATCGAGCGGCGAAAGGCCATTGCACTTCCCTGGTATTGGTTGCGTATAAGATTACGAAACGCGCCCTGATGAAACTCGCGGGCTCCGAACCTTGGCCCAGAAATAATCTCACCTGACGCATTCATGATCACCAGGTCGCTCATAGCAACTGTGACATCCGGCTGCGCTTCGAATACTTTCAAAAACTTCTCTACCTTATCGGGACGCCATATATCATCGTGGTCAGTCAGGAAAATGATTTCACCCTTGGCCTCTTCCAGAGCGCGGCCAAATGATTGCACGATCCCACGGTTTTGTTCCTGGCGGACAATGCGAATGCGGCTGTCATGGAAATTCTTAATGATGGAAATAGTGTTGTCATCCGACGCGTCGTCGACTATTACCACGTCATCCTGTTCTCCTAATTGTGGGAGAATAGACGCAATTTGTTCTGCAATGAAATTCGCGCCGTTACGAACAGCCATGCAAACAGATACTCTCACGGATCCGGACCACTCCTATTCCCGGCGCGCGACACTGACGCTACTCAACACTGCGGTGCTAATTATTCGTCGAACTCTCATCTGGACCAACGAACGCGACCCATTAATAACGCTCTTCGCGCTCGAAATCGAGACATTATGCCTCTAGAGGAGGCAAACAGCGAGGTCCCAATCTACCTCGCCACCCATCAACGGCACCTTGAAATATCTTTCCTAAACACGCAGTTCTCTTCGCTCCAAACAAGACAATGGCGCCTGCATGACGAAACAGCTGCAAGGCTGCAAAGCGCTTCGTCTTTGCTGTAGGAAACAACCGAAAACAAGAGTAGGTTAGATTTCGGCTCATATAATATTCCCGCCATGGGGCGTGTTGTGACCAGATGTGGTGACGCCCGCCGACTCGGATAATCTTTGCATCGCCGAGCTCGTGCGAGAACTCGCATTTAGTGATAACAGCAATTTTGTAGTTGCGAGCCCGCATTCGCAAACAATATTCGAAATCGAAAAAGTCCATAAAGAAATCGGCGCGCGGCAAGCCGACCGCTTCGACGGCTTCTCTGCGCACCATGCATCCCGATGCAATGACGACGTCGGCGAACCATATCGGTTTCTGCAATATCTCACTCGCGGGTCGCACAAGCCCATCGCGCCACAGTAGCGGTGGATATGCAGTCCCGGTGGCCTCATGAACGGGCAGTGGCGCGAGCATGCCTAAAGTCTTGTCCTCAGTGATCTGGCTCCCGGCTGAGAGCATTTTTTCCAATGTCGATTCGCCCGGAACGCTGTCATCGTCGAAATTCCAAATCCAATCATGTCTTCTTTCAAGTGCGGCATATCTTAAGCCGGCTGCCCAGCCACCCGCTGCGCCCGCATTGGTCGATAAACGTAATACCGTTACTTGCGGATAGCGCTCCCGGACCATCGCGGCTGTCCCGTCCGTCGATCCGTTATCGACTACAATGATCTCCTGCAGTGGCCGGCTTTGCCTAAGCAATACGTCGATCTGACGCGGCAGAATGCGGGCAGCGTTATACGCCGTAGTGATACTTGCTATGGACGGATTCATACTCAACTTGCCTTCCCTCGGAGCCGCCAAACCGAATCGTCATTGACTACCTCCGATAGCTCCGCACTCGTACTCGTCGACCTGGCTGTATAAATTGCCCATACGTAACTAGTCAAAAAAGCCTGTGCGATGGTTCCAGCGTTACTCATCCTATAGAAAGACAGCCCCTTCATAACAAACGAAACCTCAAGCGCTTCATAAGCCAGAAGTACCCAACCGCGAAAACAATGACGTTCAGATGTCTCGAAAATCCATGATAATTATCGTCAAAGGTGCTAAACATCAAAGAACTACTCAGGTGAACAAGGAACAGCACCGCGAACGGATTGCCGCGGATTGCTGAATAAAAGATAGCGCCCTCAATAAGTCCGAACAGAGTAAAGGCAACAAAACAGCCCAGCGGGCCGAAGTCTTCATAGTATGGCTTGTAGGCAGTATAGACATTCGCCGGGAATGGGACATCGACAAACCTGTCGAGTGTCGAGCCATCCACTTCCAACAACGTATGGTAATGAATGAGCTGTAGATGAGACAAAGGAGTAAGTACTTGTGCAAAGACAGCTGCCGGTTGATCTTTGTATTCCTCCGGATGGTATACGGCATAGTTAAATGCCGCCAACGGGCCAGTGATATACCTCCACGCACCAGTCGTCACGCTAATCTCGCCCGATTGGACCCAGTATTTTGTGAGAGACATTATTGACATCAAGAAGACAATTGCCAACGCTGCAATACTCATTGGCGTGGCCATTTTGCGGAAGGTCCGATCCTTACTCCTCAGCATGAACAAGGTGATGCAGCCGCAAAACGCTGCCATCACCAGACCGCGCTGCGTAACGAACAAAGGGAATATGCAGGCACAGATGGCACAAAGCGCGATTTTCCATCTGCGCTTCTCTTCCATGATCAGGACCCATAACGCCAAGACCGGCAGAAATCCACCTGAACCGAGAATGATGCCGGTGAAAGCATCGACATCCTCAAGGGGACTCTCCGGTGAATTGAGCTTGAGGAGGAATGACAGGCCCAAGCCAGAGATGCCGCCGGCCAGCCGTGTAATAAGGACGACAAACAGAGCTGTGACTAAGAGAGTGCAGCCAAAGAGTAAATTTCGAGCCTTGGGGTTATCGTGATAGCAGGTAGCCTTTCGTTCGCCAAGCTCCACGTGTTTAGCCCGAATGAGGGGCCTCTTTCCAAGAAACGCTCCGATACTGAAGGACGCCCCTCCCGCGAGAAAAATGGCGACTGTCTTCGAACCCAATCTATCGACTTCTATTGGGCAAAAGTTGTATACCGCTGCAATTAGAGTCCAGATCGCCGTATAAATAAAGGCAGGATAGAGAACATCTCGTCCACCTATAAAGTAATTTACATAGGTCATCACCAACAATCCCAGCAGAAGAATCCCACTGGGAGAGGGATTGAACGCAATAAATGCGAGACCAGCAATGATAATGGAAGTCACACCGATGGCAGGCAACAGGACAGATGCGGTCCGGTTGGCTTTTTCGGTAAGGAGTCTCACCCCGGTGAGTCCTTGCAAGGCTGGCTGTACCCACTCTTGGTCCATCTTGATTACCTTGAAATCGGATAGCCCAGCAGCCCATCCATGCGATTAATCACTTTACCCGCCAGCATCCACATCTTGGCCAGCGGAATAGGAAGCCGTAATACAGGATAAATAAACAACCAGTAGCGCGGGTTATTACGATACAAATCCTCGAGGACGCGCGCAGCATCTTCCGCTAAGTACCGCTGTCCACCGGTGATGCGGCTGTGCAGCATCGCCCACGGGAAAAAAACCTGAATGGTCCGGTTCAGGATTGCCCGTCCTATCGGGTTCTGAACTCCGAAGTACTCGTTCACGATTGCCCTCAAAGTCGTTCCGAAAACGTGACATGTACCGATCCCGCCCGAGTTATCTGCACGTGCCGCTACGAGTTCGTCAAGAACACAAGCGCACTGGGGATTGCCCCGTAGCAGGCTGAATGTCCAAGCTAGCTGGCCAAGGTTACTGCCTATTAACTTGTTAAATTCCTGAATCGGCAAATCCCGAAAAGCAGCCTTTCGACTTATGTTGGCAGTAATAAATGTCAAGCTAGTACACGCGTACAGCGCAAAGTCTCTGGGAGAAGCGAATGCTTTGATGCTCCCGGAAAATGGAAGAATCTCCTTCTCTCTATAACGATCCCGAAAGGTAGATGTCCTGAGATAGAGTAAGTCGTACTTGTGTGTTTCAAGATGCCCAAGCAGAACATGTAAGCCGCCGGGCACGAGGATATCGTCGTCCCCAAAGATCCAAACGTATTCGCCTCGGGCAGCCTGATAGCAGCGGATAAAGTTAGCATCAGGGCCGATATTCGTCTCATTCCTGAGATAGGTCAGTACGAGTCCTCGCTGCTGAAATGATTCAACTACGCGCGGCGTATCATCCTGCGATGCGTTGTCTGATATGACCAACTCGACTCGCGTCTCATTAGCAAGTTGAGGCGCAAGCACAGTAAGCAACTCTTCTAGACAACCGTGCCGGTTATAGGTGGGCACTGCAATGGTCAACAGGGGTCGCTCATCGTGCATGCCACAACCTCCGATACTTTAGAAATGTAAGCGCACACAGTGGCGTAATCAGTAGCCCGGACAGCAGCGTGCCAGTCACCATCCCTAGCGCACCGTAAGTTCTCCCTAGAAAATAGGTTGAACAACCTACAAGGATCGCCCCCAGAACTGAATACAGAAGGAGTTTCTCCTGTTTGTGGGCCCTCAGATAAATAGCCAGGGCAAAAACGATGTTGTTCAGCATTGTACTCACAAGAAGAATTGCCAAAGAAGTTGGATCCAAGACCCGGTTGGCAAGTCGGAGATGGGCCCAGTTCAAGTATATTGCACCGCACACTGCCAGAAGACAGCCCACCGTGCAAACTAAAAAGGACTGCTTCAGTGTTCGAATGAAGAGATGGTCAAGCTGAACATATTCTTTCCGGGCGATCAGAAAGCCAAAGGGGGCGGCTTTGGTATTGATCCATGAGACGGAAATGGACTGAATAGCGCCAGCTATGCTTAGGGACATTCCCATCTGTCCCGCAACGATAGCGCCTTTGTACGCAAACAGCACAGGGTTATAGAGCTGGAAAATGAAATAGCCGCATAACCAGCTGACTGCGATACGCCATTGAAAAGACCAGACCTCAGATCTCCAGTGGATGCGGTGAGATCCGACCTGGTATCGCAGTAGTCCGAGGAGCAGTCTGCGACGCCTGAACAGCCAGATGCTCGACACGCAAATATTACCGGTGATCATCATGGAAGGTGTAAAGAGTCCATGATGAGAGACCAGCGCCATCCAAGCTAGCGCGTTGCCAATCGCGACCTGGCCAAAACGGACGCGGGCGATGTTGGCGACGAAACCACACCCCTCCATGAATGAGAGCACCGGATCAAGCTGGAAGGTAACCGCAGCGGCGATCGCAGTGGTGTACCACGGCCAGCGCCAGTGCACCTGTGTGCCCAGCTGGGTATGAGCGGCGAAAAAGTGGCTTCCCGCAACAATCAAAAAGATAGCCAGCAAAACAGCCGCGCTCGAGTACCAACGAACCGCCTTCTGGAGTACAGATGCGAGTCGGGCGTGAGCAATCGGATTCCCACTGATTTCGTCGGCGGCAGAGATCGTCAAGTGGGCCCTCTCGTGGCTAGCCAATTGCAAGATGACAAAGGAGAAGCCAAGCTCAAAAACAATCTGCAACGCAACTAAGCTGCCGAAGACGTAGTAATAGCCCTGCTGCGCGGGTGTAAGAAAATGGGCGATGAGAATCAGCGTGGCGAGACCGCCAAAGCTAGCCCAAACGCGCGCGAGAACTGTGAAGGCGATTGGCCTATCGACGCCTAATCTGGTGCGCAGCAAGTTGAGTGTCCGTCTGCGCTGCAATTCGAGCCAGCCAAGAGGCGCTAACTCGTCAAAGATTGGGGACATCAGGAATGCCTCGACGCATTACGGAAACAGAGGGGAACCAAAGGATTCTTTCTTTTAAATTCTTCAGCGCTAGCTGTATTTAGATTGTACTGGTTCGCAGTGACGAATTCGAGGCTACCCCCATCTGCGAGGTCCGCTCACAGTATCAAAATGGATAGACCATTGGACCTTCCGGTACGCAGATTCTGGACGCCCACCACTGATGGCCGTTGAACGTTATCGACAAGTGACTAACTCTGGCTTTGGTCCGGCCACGATAGAATTGTTGAGTTGCCAGGGCGATTTTCCAGAGAATGAATGCCCTCATTGCAACTACAGGGAGAAATCGTGGGAGAGTGCAGGAATTGCGGGTCAGTTGCAATAAAGGATCTTGGACCGATTGGAGCAGTTGCGCCATTCCTATTGAAGCGCGTTCTGAACCTGGACACCGGACTTGCTCCCTCGAGACATAGACTGAAGCGTTTTCTGCGGAGTATCAGAGTGTTCCGCGAAGTTGCCAGGAAGGTCTACGGAAGCACTGTGCTTCTGGAGATTCAAATTTGTACGACCTGTTCATTTATTCAGACCAGGATTCCTCTTCCGGAGGAAGGTTTGGCTAAGCTTTATGTTGACTATCGCTCAGATTCCTATAACCGGGAGAGAATCCATTACGAACCCGAATACTCCTCAATAGCATCCCGGGTGGGCAGTGACGACAAAGAAGTCAATGGTCGTAAGGGAGGTCTCACAGCGTGGCTTACCTCTAAGATCGATATCGGAAGCGACTTTTCGATGCTCGATTATGGCGGAGCGGACGGAAAATTTCTGCCCGATCTGCCGGGCCGCAAGTATGTCTTCGAAATCTCCGATATTGCACCGATTGCAGGCATCGAGAGAGTGAAGGATGAGGCGTCCTTAGGAATCTACTCCTACGTCCAAATCGCGCACGTTCTGGAGCATGTCCCGTTTCCTCTCGCGCTGACACGCAAGGCAAGCTCCTATCTTTGTCCCAAGGGCTATCTATATGTCGAAGTCCCTCAGGATTTAAGCGATGAGGAGGTCGCTCAGCTTTCAAATGGCGACCCGAACATGAGCGTAGGCGTTCATGAACACATCAACAACTACACTGTGAAGTCGGCAACCAAACTTCTTGAATCTGCCGGACTTACTCTGATTGAAGTGCAGCCAGTGACACTGGATATCGGATGGGTCCAGGCACCAATTGTCAGGGCGCTGGGAAGAAAAAAATGAAACCACAAATGAATCGATGAGAATACTGCGGTACCGTGAGCCTTAGCGTCGAGGCTTCTAGGCCAATGTTTTGCCGGCACCTTGTTCTTTCAGTATCACGCCCCTGTTGTAAATTGCGCGAAACAGCGCAGCGAGGGAGGATATAGGAGCGATGAGTTTGTCCTTTCCGATCATCATACTTGGTGCTGGCAATCTCGGCCGTCGACTTGCGAAGGCGATGCGTCCGGAATTGTTCTGCGATAACAATTCCTCCATGTGGGGCACCGTAGTTGAAGGTATACCAGTGGAATCGCCGAAGACTGCTATCGAACGTTATCCTGATGCGACCTTTGTTGTCGCGATCTGGCATCCAAGCCGCACAGAGAGCATGGTCGACCGTATCGCCCAGCTCAAGTCGCTGGGAGCCCGGAATGTCATTCCATTCACGGCGTTGCTGTCGGAGCACGGCGATGGTCTGCTGCCGCATCTGCTGTGGGAGCGTCCGCAATACTATGCAGGCCATGAAGAGGAAATTACCCGGGCGCGTGCTCTGCTGGATACTGAGGGCCGTGAGGAATTCGACCGTCAGATGAAACTGCGGATGGGAGATCATTCGGCCCAAGTAATCGACGCCGGCGTGCAATACTTTCCGACCGATCTGTTTCAACTTAGCGACAACGAGGTCTTTGTCGATTGTGGAGCTTATGATGGCGATACGATTGCTGATTTTCGGCGGGCCTCTAACGATCACTTTGAGAGAATTATTGCTTTTGAACCGGATCCAGCCAACTTTGATTCTCTTCGATCAAGCGTAAATGGCGATCAACGAATCTCCTTGCTGCCATACGCAACTGGCGCGCGGCGCGAAACTCTTCACCTATCCCTGGCTGGCACAGGATCGCATATCTCGGACACCGGAACCCGCACGATCGAAGCGATTGCGCTGGACGATGCCCTTGCGGAAGCTGCCCCGACGTACATCAAATTCGATATCGAGGGGAGCGAGCCGGACGCGCTGGAAGGAGGACGCAAGATCATCACGCGCTATCGTACGAAGCTGGCTGTTTGTGTTTACCACGCACCCGATCATTTGTGGAGTATCCCGCTGCAATTACACGAGATGTTGCCCGATGCCCGTCTTACATTGCGAACCTACAATGCTGATGGTCTGGACTGCGTCTGCTACTGCCTTCCTCGCTGATTTCAGCGAGGAGGTCGCAGCGCTTCATACGCTTCTATCTGATTCCAGGTGAAGTCTTTCATCTCGTCGCAGTGCTGGCACGCACGATACCAGTTCACGGTCCAGTCAAGAGCCGATTCGATGGTAAGCCGTGGCTGCCATCCGAGCTCGGTCCGCGCCTTGCTGACATCGAGACGCAAAACACCCGCTTCGTGAACTCCGGGATCGGCATCGCGAATCCATTTCGCGCCTTCGCCCCAAGCCGCAGTCATATGATCGGCGATCCGCTCGACCGGCCAAGCGTCGCCTTCACCAGGACCGAAGTTGAAGGCTGAAGCAAACTGCTCCTCGCCGGCGAGCAGACGTTCCGCCAGCATGATGTACGCCTGTACTGGTTCCAGCACATGCTGCCATGGGCGGATGGCTTTGGGCCTGCGGATGCGTACCGCTTGGCCTGATTGAAATCCTCGAATCAGGTCGGGAATAAGCCGGTCCTCTGACCAGTCGCCGCCGCCAATCACATTCCCGGCTCGCGCTGTAGCTAGCGCGACCCGATGTTCCTGCGGACGATCAAGCGAGAAAAAAGAGCTGCGATATGCCGTGCTGACGATCTCCGCACAGGCTTTGCTCGACGAGTACGGATCGTGGCCACCGAGCGGGTCTGTCTCACGATAGGGCCAGACCCATTCCCGATTTTCGTAACACTTGTCGGTTGTGACGCAAACCACGGCACGGACTGATGGAGTGGTGCGAACAGCCTCCAGCACATGCGCCGTTCCCAGCACATTGGTTGCGTAAGTTCCCAGGGGATCGGCATATGACCGACGCACCAACGGCTGAGCTGCGAGGTGAAACACCACCTCCGGACCGAACTCCTGCATCGATTTCTCAAGCCGGGGGCGATCCAGGATGTCGCCGCGGATGTCGTCGACAACGCTGGCGATGCTGGCCACGGTAAACAGGTTGGGTTCCGTGACGGGGCCGAGCGAATAGCCCCGGACCTGAGCGCCCAATCTCGTCAGCCAAAGAGCGAGCCAGCCTCCCTTAAATCCAGTATGACCCGTCAGGAAGACGCGCAGTTCGCGCCAGGGGTTCACCACTTCTTCCACGGTGCGCTCCCGCTGGCCCAAAGCTCTTCCAAGCGTTGCTTGTCCCGGACGGTATCCATCGGCTGCCAGAAACCACGGTGGAAAAATGCCTGCACCTGATTTTTCGCAGTCAGTCTCTGCATCGGTTCATTCTCGAACATTGAGGAGTGGTCGTGAATCTCTTCGAGGACCTGCGGCGAGAGCACGAAGAAGCCGCCGTTGATCCATCCCCCTTCACCTTTCGGCTTCTCCTGAAAAGCGCTGACCTTTGATCCATCGAGACCGAGTCCCCCAAAGCGGGCAGGCGGCTGCACCGCTGTAAGTGTGACGCTCTTCCCATGGTTGCGATGGAATTCGATGGTGGCTCCGATGTCAAGATCGCTGACGCCATCGCCGTAGGTCATGCAGAAGGCGTCTTCGCCTGCCATGTATTGCCCGACTTTTGCGAGTCGTCCTCCGGTGCCGGTGTTGTCGCCTGTGTCGATCAGGGTTACCCGCCAGGGCTCAGCAACGCTTTGATGTACTTCCATGCGATTTCCCTGCATGTCGAATGTTACGTCGGACATATGCAGGAAATAATTCGCGAAGTACTCCTTGATCATGTAGCCCTTGTATCCGCAACAGATGATGAAGTCTTGAATCCCGTATTGCGAATAGATTTTCAGAATGTGCCAGAGAATCGGCTTTCCGCCAATCTCCACCATGGGCTTGGGACGTATGTCCGTCTCTTCGCTGAGGCGAGTGCCAAGGCCGCCCGCCAGAATGACTGCTTTCATTTCAGCCCTTAAATTCTCCGCAGGAACAAGCCAATGAGCGAACAAAATGCAGCCCTGTTCGCCAACATCATTCCTTGACTACCTATAACAGTAACAATAACAGTACTCTGCACCATTACATGCGGGTTCTCAATTGTGTATCCTGAGTTTACGGGACCCCCGATGACCGATCAAACAACGCAGCTTCGGCAGCAAATCCTTGCTCTTTGTTCTCAATATTTTCAGGAGGCTTTTCCGCCGAGCGAATTCGAGCCCGGGAGTTCGTCAGTCCCAGTTTCCGGCAAAGTGATCGATGCCGCCGACCTCAGCTCGGTAGTGGATTCAGCCCTCGACTGCTGGTTCACGACAGGACGATTTGCGGAGGACTTCGAGCGTAAGCTGGCTCGCTTCGTCGACGTCCGTTGTGCTTCACTGGTCAACTCTGGCTCGTCGGCAAACCTAGTTGCTCTCAGCGCGCTGACTTCGTCGAAGTTGGGAGACCGACGCCTGATGCCCGGAGACGAAGTCATTACCGTAGCCGCCGGGTTCCCGACCACCGTCAATCCGATTATCCAGAATCGGCTGGTTCCAGTATTTGTTGATGTTACGGTCCCTGGCTACGAGATCGACGTGACTCAGTTGGAGGCAGCGCGCAGCGAAAAGACGAAGGCTGTGATGATTGCTCATACGCTGGGGAATGTGTTTGATCTTGATGCGGTCACTGCTTTCGTCAAGAAGTACAATCTCTGGCTGATTGAAGACTGCTGTGACGCGCTCGGCTCAACATGGAAGGGCCGTCACGTCGGCACCTTTGGTGACATCGCTACGGTGAGCTTTTATCCGGCACACCATATCACCATGGGTGAAGGTGGCGCGGTGCTCACGGACAAGCCCAATCTTCAGGTACTCATTGAGTCCTTCCGCGACTGGGGACGTGACTGCTGGTGTCATACGGGCAAGGACAATACCTGCGGGAAAAGATTTGACTGGCAGCTTGGCAGCCTGCCCTGTGGATACGACCACAAGTATACGTACTCGCACATCGGCTACAACCTGAAGGCTACTGATATGCAGGCCGCGCTTGGCGCGTCGCAGATTGCAAAACTGCCACAGTTTATTGCGCGCCGCAAAGAGAATTTCAGCTACCTTCGGGATGCGCTTCAGCCTCTAGAGGAATACCTTATGTTGCCTGAAGCAACTCCTGGGTCTGATCCGTCATGGTTTGGCTTCCCGATTGCCGTTCGTGAGAACGCGCCTTTTCGACGTGACGAACTGATCCGCGAGTTGGAATCTAAAAAAATAGGGACCCGCCTGCTCTTTGGCGGCAATCTCCTGCGTCAGCCAGCATACGAGGGCTGCGAGTACCGCGCGATTGGAACTTTACCGAACACCGACTTTGTCATGAACAACGTGTTCTGGGTAGGTGTCTATCCCGGACTCACGAAGCCGATGCTCGATTTTATCGTGGATGCTCTTTGCGAATTTGCAGCAAATTCCAAATCACTACCTGTTCTTTCATAGGTCGCAGTCAATCACCAGCGATGAAAATTTCTGATTACATTTTTGGCCAGTTGCTCGAGTGGGGAGTCCGTCATGTGTTCCTCATCACAGGCGGCGGTGCGATGCACCTCAATGACTCGGTCGGCACGAGCGGACTGGGGTATGTCTGCACACACCATGAGCAGGCTGCTGCCATGGCTGCCGAAAGCTATGCCCGGGTCACGCGTACGCCCGGCGTGCTGAACGTAACAACCGGACCTGGCGGGATTAATGCGCTAAACGGTGTTTTCGGAGCATGGACGGATTCGATACCGATGCTGATCGTTTCCGGGCAGGTCAAGCGCGAAACGTGCATGTCGACCTATGGGCTCACCAATCTTCGTCAGCTGGGCGACCAGGAAGTCGATATCATTCGCATGGTCAAGGGCATCACGAAGTATTCGGCCTTCGTAAGCGAACCGGAGTCGATCGCATATCACCTGGAGCGCGCTTGGCACCTTGCGCAGTCTGGGCGCCCCGGGCCTTGCTGGCTCGACATTCCCGTAGATGTGCAATCGACACAGATCGATCCCGAGAAACTTCGTCACTATGATCCGTCCGAAGATGCTCTTGTCTTTGAATCTGCGACTGTAACCGCTCAAGTGGCTGACGTTCTTGACCGTATCCGCAAAGCCGAACGGCCAGTGGTTTTTGCTGGCAGCGGTGTCCGGCTTGGCGGTGCTATGGCGGAGTTCGAGGAGGTTATCCGGGCCCTGCGCATTCCGGTTGTCACGGCGTGGACGCACGACCTGATTGGGAGCGATGACGAGCTCTTCTGTGGGCGTCCGGGGACAATTGGCGAACGCGCCGGAAACTTTACTGTGCAAAACTCTGACGTTCTGCTGGTGCTTGGTTCACGTCTCAACATTCGCCAAACCAGTTATAACTGGGGTTCGTTTGCGCGCTTCGCAACCAAGATTCAGGTAGACGTGGATGCAGCGGAGTTGAGGAAACCACTGCATCAGCCGGATGTTCCCATCCACTGCGACGTGAAGCTTTTTCTGGCAGAGATGGCTCGGCAACTTGGAACCAACAGTTGTACCAATTTCAAGCATCAGGAATGGCTCGCGTACGCTCGTCAGTGGAGGGAGAAGTATCCGGTGGTCCAAACGAAGCAGCGTGTGCCGGGACCGCCAATGAACCCGTACGACTTCATCGACAGGCTTTTCCATCTGCTCGCGGATGATGACGCAGTGGTCTGTGGCAACGCGACGGCGTGCATTGTGCCATATCAGGCAGGCCAGCTGAAAAAGGGGCAGAGACTGATCTCCAATTCAGGCTCGGCTTCGATGGGTTACGATCTGCCGGCGGCTATCGGAGTGGCTGTGGCCAAGGGCGGACGCACGATCTGCATTGCAGGGGATGGCTCTCTGCAAATGAACGTTCAAGAGCTGCAGACGATTGTTGGTTACAATCTGCCGGTCAAGCTCTTCGTGCTGAACAATGGCGGATATCTTTCGATCCGGCAGACGCAAACCGGCTTCTTTCAGGGGCGCCGCATCGGCGAGGGGCCAGACAGCGGCGTGACTTTTCCCAAAATGGTGGAAGTTGGCGCCGCATACGGAATTCCGTCGTTCACGATTGAGAAGGTCGCTGATCTGGAAATTATTCAGCGCGAACTAGACAAACCCGGACCCGCACTGTTTGACGTTCACCTAGACCAGGCTCAGGAGTTTGAGCCGCGCCTTCGTTCACGCATATTGCCTGACGGGAAAATCCTCACGCCAAATCTCGAGGACATGTATCCATTCCTCTCGCCTGAGGAACTGGCCGCGAACATGCTCGTTGAGGACGGGAAATGAATGGTCCGTTTGCCGAACTGCGTGGTATTTGACCTTGACGGAACAATCCTGGATTCGCTGCCTGGAATCGAAGCCTCAGTTCGCGTTGCCTTTGCGGCCTGCGGTCAGGCCGCGCCGACGGGAGGTCTGCGCGAGTTTATTGGGCCACCGATCCGAACGATCATTGCCCGTGCAGGGAAGATCACTGATGAAGCAACCTTGGACGCACTCGAATCTGCTTTTCGCAGCGACTACGACCGCGAAGGGTGGCAACGAACGATCTGCTTTCCAGAGGCTGCGCACGTTTTGCGAATCATGCATCAACACCGACACCGACTTTTCGTGGCGTCCAATAAGCCTCAGCAGGTTTCTCTGAAGATTCTTGAAAAAGAGCAAATCGTCGATGCATTTGAGGCTATTGTCACGCGCGACTCCCGGTTCCCGCTTTATGAATGTAAAGAAGAGATGATCGCGACTCTTCTGGCGGAACGCTGCATCGCAGCGGAGAACAGCGTGATGGTGGGCGATACAATGGAGGACGCTAAAGCAGCCGCAGCGGTTGGAATTGGGTTTATTTACATGACTCACGGCTATGGGATGGTTGACACTGCATCCGCACCGGTAGCATGCAAGTTGGACAAGTTTTCGCAATTTCTACCATTGATAGCAGAGGAGTTGGTGAGTGATTGACAAGGATATTTTCGAGGACCTGTTTGTACTGGAGATGGCCAACAACCATCTCGGCAGTCTTGAACGTGGTTTGAAGATTGTCGCAGAGTTTTCGCAGGTTGCTCGATTCAATAACATCAGGGCGACGATTAAATTGCAGTTCCGTGACGTCGATTCGTTTATTCACAAGGATTTCGTCGACCGCAAAGATCTTCGATATATCAAGAAAACGCTCGATACGCGCCTGAGCGACGAAGATTATGCAACTCTAGTCAAAGCGATTCGTCAGGCCGGATTTACTGCCACTGCTACGCCCTTCGATGAACGTTCAGTTGACCTATGCGTGGAATTGGGCATTCCCATTATTAAAATCGCCAGCTCTGACCTGAATGACTGGGTTCTCATCGAAAAGATCGCAAAGACCAAAAAGCCGGTTGTGGTTTCGACCGGAGGATCATCCCTCAAGGATATGGATGACATCGTTACGTTCTTTGCCAACCGGAACATTCCTCTGGGAATCAATCATTGCGTGTCGATCTATCCGTCTGAAGATTCTGAACTTGAATTGAACCAGATTGACTACCTGCGCAATCGTTACCCTCAAAATACGATCGGGTTTTCCACGCATGAATATATGGACTGGACGAACTCCATGCTGATTGCCTATGCGAAGGGTGCGCGCATGTTTGAACGTCACATCGACATCCAGACCGACGGGGTTAAGGTTTCTCCTTACTGCAGTCTTCCTCATCAAGCGGATGAGTGGTTCAAAGCGTTTCATAAGGCGAAGGAATTGTGCGGCGCTCCGGGCACACAGAAACGTATTCCGCCAAAAAAAGAAATTGAATATCTCGACGCGCTGGTTCGCGGCGTCTACGCGAAGGCCGACCTGCCTGAAGGCCATTGTCTGATGGATGACGATGTCTATCTGGCGATTCCGCTGCAGAAGGGCCAGTTGTCCTGCCGTGAACTAATGCGAGGCGAGATGTTGCTGAAGCCCGTACAGAAAGATGCCCCGATCAAGATCGACGATATCGAGAGCCCATACTCACAAATTCCTTCTCTTCGGAAGACCATCTATCAGCGCGGCCTCGATACCGAGAACGGATCTCATTGACTTGGAATCCTCTGTCATGACGTGCAGACTTCCGGGTCGCGACACTGATCTGTCCATATGAACAGACTTACTCCAGACTTGGAGTTGATTGCCGCCAACACCCGCGAGTTGTGGGATGAACTGCGCGGGGAGCGGCTGTTTATCACCGGGGGAACAGGCTTCTTCGGCTGCTGGTTGGTCGAGAGCTTTTGTTTTATGAACCGCCGCCTCGGCTTAGGTGCCGAGGCCACGGTACTGACCCGGAATCCTGAAGCCTTTGCGAAGAAATGCCCGCATCTTGCGTCAGATCCGGCGGTGCGTCTTCTTGTCGGCGATGTGCGAAGTTTCGCGTTCCCTGAAGGTAGATATGCCTATATCATTCACGCGGCAACCGAAGCCCGCGCGAGGCAGGCTGCAGAAGCGCCGCTTGAAATGCTCTCGACGATCATCGCGGGCACGGAGCATGTGCTTGAGTTTGCAGCTGCTTGCGAGGCGAAAAAGTTTCTGCTCACGAGCTCAGGTGCGGTGTATGGGAAGCAGCCTGCTGACTTGACCCACGTGCCGGAAACTTATACCGGAACACTTGATCCGCTGGATCCCGCGAGCGTTTACGCGGAAGGAAAGAGAATCGCGGAACTGCTGTGCAGCATTTACCAGAAGCGGACAGGGCCGGAGTGCAAGATCGCTCGCTGCTGGGCTTTCTGCGGCCCTCACCTTCCGCTGAACGAGCACTTCGCGATTGGCAACTTCATCGGGGACATACTTGCGGGCAGGTCGATTCAGATTCAGGGAGACGGCTCTCCGAGAAGGTCCTATTTGTATGCAGCGGACCTGACGGTGTGGCTTTGGACTATGCTCTTCAAGGCACCATCTCTGATTCCCTTTAATGTAGGCTCGGCTCACGATCTCAGCATTCTTGAATTGGCACAGGTCGTGGCGGCGACGCTCGACCCGAAGACAGAAATACGAGTCGCCCAGCAACCTGTCCCCGGAGTTGCAGCGGCGCGGTACGTTCCTTCGGTCGATCGTGCGCGAGAAGTTCTTGGATTGCGCGAGATTACCCCACTTGAAGAGACAATCCGTCTTACTGCAAGATGGTACCGCGAACAATAGCCAGGAACGTTCTGGTTCGCAAAACCTCACACCGATTACTTCCCGACGCAAAAGGTGGAAAACTTCAAATTAACCCTATGATGAATGCGGCCCTGAAGTGGCTGGATAAAATGCGTACGAGGAGCGCAGTGATTTCCTGCTCTATCTGCGCAACGAAACATTGTTCGACGGCTTGCGGGCTGATCCGCGGTTTGTTGACCTCGAGCATCGGATTGGGATTTGATAAACCCATGCGTTGCAGTGGGATTGGGCTTATGGCCCCGCGACGGGCAGCCTCTAAGAGGGCACGTTCTATTGCGGAACCCATACCCCAGGGGCTGAAGCCTCCTTTTTTGTTAATGGACACAGAGTACCAATCTTGAAGGCTTCCACCCCAGCGAGCAAAGCTCGCCGAGGTCCTCCGGCATGCTGTACATTGAAGCGGATCGCCCTTTTACCGCGATGCCCATATGTGGCGAAAAGCTGCCAGATATGGGCACCCCGATTTCAGGGCGGATCTGGCACGTGGCGCGAGCATACGGTCTATCGGGAAGCGGAAGACTGGATATTCGCCAGCCTGTTGCATTCATGTGGCGAGCGAGATCATGTGCCGGAAGTGCGCAGGCCTGAAGTACGAAAGGCAATATCGCTCCACCTTCGACCGGAACATCCGCAACTGTCAGATGATCCGTCTACGGCTGGGAGGCCCGGCTAACCTCTTAAAGCCATTTCCACCACGACCGAAAGGCATGCGATTGGCTCGCTACCTAAGGCTGTGGGGTCAGGCCTCCCAGGCCGAATCGCTTTGTTGGTCTGCTCTTAGCAAAAAGGTGTCAACGCTGGTGTCAAGAATGACAACCGGCCAAGGTAAGAATGCATTCCCGAAAATTCGCATCCTCTGAACTTAGCCTACTTCCCCCGCTCCGACGCAATGTCGATCGCCTTGTGAATAGGATCTCGGGTTGCAGACAACTCAGCTCGTGGACTTGCAAAATCCAGGGCGCTGGCCAGATTCCCGATTTCGGCTGAAGCATCTCGCGCAGTGAGGGGGCGCAGATTCCAGCGCCATTCGATCAGCTTAAGCACCGATGTATGGTCAAAAACCATACTATTCACGCGAGGAAATAGCGCTGAAAGAAGACGCAATCACAGTTGGCACACGAAAGCCCCAAAAGAACGCGACCGCCGATGAGGTCCGCACCAATCGTGTTCGGCGCGACGACTCTGAGCGGCGGCACGTGATCGAAGAAGCCGCCCCACTCGTCAAAGTTAATAATCAGAACCGAGCTGGGCCAGCAGGAGCTATTCGCCAGAGCGTGATATGTCTGCGACTGAAAGCTCCTGCGCTGGCAAAGATGCGTATTCCTCCGAATCTGCTGCGACAGCGACGATTCAGCTCTTTCATCAAGGCAAACTGCAAATCGGGAGAAATTACAGAGAACGCGACTGGGGGTAAAACGAGGCGCATCCCTGCCGATTCTGTGGACACTGGCACATAGGACACTCGGTACCTGCATCGATCCGGCGAGCCTGAAGACACCCCGTGGTACTCTGTTGCTGCCCAAAAGGGCAGAGGAGCGAGCATGGATCGGGTTCCGTCTTGGTTTCTCGGGGTTCTACTAGCTTTTGCAGGGGTTTTCTCAGCGTCGGCGCAAACCCCAGTACCACTTCCCATAACTGGCAATCTTGGTACGATCCCCGGTAAACCGCAAGCCTATTCAGGCGTCCTGATTCAGCTTCAAAACTGCCCTACTCCTGCCGCGATTACGGGCTATACGGCGATCGTCCAGACCGCCTACCAGATTCAGGCTAGCCCTGCTGGACTCGTCAATGCGACTGTCTGGCCGAATGACCTGATCAACTGCAATGGAACCACGGGAAACAGCCGGTATTCGCTCTTCTATCTAGTCAATGGCGTCCCTTCAGGCACGCAGCAGTGCTACCAGGTCAATTCGACGCAAGGCGTTTGGAACCTGAACACGCAGCAACCGATCGCCTGTACGCAGAGTCCTCCAAACCCGCAGGATCTTCAGATTCGGAATCTCAGTGTGACCGACTGTATCTCGATCAGCGGAAGTTCGTGCACCCCGCAGGTGTACGTTTCCTCGACACAGTCCACCACGCAGACGATGGCAGGGCCTCTGAATTCGACTTCCTTGAGTGCCACAACTCCTGGCGTGTTCACTCCTACGCAGCCGAATCAGCCCAACACCTTCAACACGAACAGTCTGAATATTCAGAATGAAGTTGTAGCTGGTCAACCTGCGGGAACGCACTTCACTGAGGCTCTTACCGCGGGAGTCAATATACCTGTCGGTACACAGATTCAAACGAACTCAATAGGTTCTTTTGTTCTAAATAACAGTACCACTTCGGCAGCGGTAGCAGGTTACTTTGAGTGTCATCAGAATGCAACTTCTACTCTAGGCACTGGCTGTTGGGGTCTTAACCCCATAGTTGTCGGAACAGCCGGTTCTGTGGGTAAGCTCACCGGAATCGAGGTGGACTTAAATACTAAGAACAACAGTGACACAGCCTATGGGGTAGATGTGAATGGGTTAGCACTCAGCTTCTCTCCAAACACGTTTGCCCTCTACGTGAATCCGTTGGGGAATTTCCCGTGGAATTATGGCCTGAACCTCGCGGATAACTGCTGCATGACGCACTACATTGGCAAGGTGACAACAACTGGTGCTTCTTCGTCTCAGCCCCTATTCTTTGCTTCTCAAACTACCGGAGGCACAACTTATCAGTCAGAGATCGTCTTAGATAGCACCGGCAACTTGCAACTCATTCCGCCGGCCAATGGAAGCAATTCCTTGAGCATCGGCAACAACGCAACTCTGAATGCCATCGCCGCTAACTTCTCAAATTCGATCACTTTCACATTTGGCGGGGTGGGCATCAAAGGACCGAATGCAAATCAAGGGCTCACGGACGATACCGCCGCCGGCTGGAACTTTTCAATCGCTACGGGCTCCGCATTCGGATGGCGATTCTGGAAGGGCGCTCCGGGTACGACACTGCTGGCGCAGATAGATCCTTCTGGCAGCTTCATTAACGGACACGGAACCCTGCTCCCCTCCACGTTTACCGGCAACACAGGAAACCCAACAGGGCAAGTTGTTGGCGGTCTGACGTGCACAACGGGGAGCATCGGAGGTAGCGCCCTGACTGCGGGGCAATCTGCGACAGGAACTTGTACGATTTCTGCCTTTGCGACCGGACACCCGGCAATAGCAACTGAAAGTGATGGTTCAAACATAGGTGGCTCTTTCAATGTTCGCGCCACTGTAAGCGGCACGACCGTCACGGTCGCTGTGCAGGACGTCGTTGCGGGAACCCCCACAGCAAAGACATATAACGTGACGGTCTTCTAAAAACATGGACTTCAATGCGTGAGAGTGGCATACAGAAGAATGAGGTAGATACGAAGTCTCTTAGGGTTTGGGAAATCTATGCCTATCCATGGGTGACGGCGTTTGCCGCAACCGCACCGGTTCCCCCGCGCCGTGTTAGCGTATTGGGGCCGAGTGATGAAGAAGCTACTTCAGACCATTTCCCTTATCGGTCTAAGCGCCGCGCTTGGCGCCAATCCCGCTCTGGCGCGGGATTGGGTGCTGCTCGATGCGGCGAAAGCCCCACAGAACTGGCAGATCACCAGCCAGGAACTCTGCTTGAAAATCGACAAGCCTTTCTCTGTAGGTCTGCGCATTTTGCATGGCGGGCGCCAGGAATCGAATTCAATCCGTCACGCTCGATCAACTGTCAGGCTCGGTCGATTGCGCTGTTTCTCAGTCTCATGAAACGCAGCAAGCTATGAGGCCGTCCGGTCCCCAACGGATTTTATCCGGGTGCTGTTGGACTCAGATTATCGGCCGCAGCTCAGGACGGATGACTTCGCTCCTAAGCGCCTATTTGGCGCAATGTCTTGAACGATCACGCGGCTGGACGCCGTTTCGTGCTGCCTTGGTCGCTCAGAATTCGAAACCTTGAGGCAGTGGCACTTTTCCCCAGCGGGAGTATCATCGTCTCGCAATGGTGCGGCTTTTTGGAGGTCAGGCATTCGGAGTTTTTGATCCGGCCAATCCTGCGAAAGCCAAACAGGCGCTGCAAAAGTTCCTTTTGCCGAAGCGCGTAGTTGCAATGCTCCCCCCTGAATATGGTCGCGGACACGCACTGGGCGCACTTCTAAGATCGTGGGTCTCGACTCGGGCGGCCGAGATTCAACTAGAACGCGACTTGGCAAAAAGAGCTACAAGCTCTCGATAATTATCCATCAACTCCCTCCTGCGTTTCTCTATACCTATTCAGTTATGGGTGGCTCCTGTGCAAAAACCCTCGACGATTACAACGCATTTAAGCGTGATGCGAGATGGAACTCAACAACGTCGTCATCACTGGCTTTCAGCTTCGTCCCTTCGCTGATCGTCTCTTTGAGAGTAGCTTTCATCGGAAGACGCTTTTGGTGGAATCGGCTCCGATGTGCTCGGCATATCGACCTTCCTTCACTTAATTCTTAGCGAAAGGCACGAGCAATAATCAGAAAATCACGTTGCTCCAATACACGCCGCAAGCTGAGAGGAATCTCTGAAACTCTAATCAATTTATTTGGCGCGGGCCCTTCACAGAACCGCCTTCGTCCTACCAACGGCATCAGTCAGAACCGATTTAGTCGTTCTGCAGCTACAAATCGTTTAGACGATAAGATCCGGACGCTTGACTCTCTTGTGATTTATCACAGTTAGGCTGTCGCAAATTGTCCGACAATGATTTTTTCTCGCTTGCTATTCCTTCAACGAAGTCAGCCCAGAACTGCAGCATTTTACAGCGTTGCTCTGCGTATTCAGCCTGGTTGTAGACGCCGCGTACCCCGCCAATCGCATGGTTGAGGGCCTTTTCAATCACGTCTGACGGAAAGCCTTTCTCGTGCAACAGGGTCGATGCCGTGCGACGCAGATCATGAATGGTAAAAGAAGGCATGCCGAAATTCACTCCCTCGAGAGCCTTGTTCAACGCATTCTGTGCGAAGGGCTTCCGTAGGCTGCGGCGACCACGAAGTACCAGTTCGGAATCACCAGCCAGTTCTCGCAATTCCAGAAAAAGCGCTGCCGTTTGGGTTGACATGTAGATGACGTGTGGCTTCCCATTGTTGGTTCGTTCTGCAGGTATCTCCGACACACTGTCCTCGAAACTGACTTCTTCCCACTGAGCAAGCAGCAACTCACTCTTGCGCACCAGCGTGAGCAGAATCAGGTGTAGGGCAAGCTTGAATTGCCGGCGGATGTTGCTCTTGTAAAGCGTCTGAAGGTAGACGCGAATCTCGTGCGGCGCGAAAGCCCTAGTGCGGGTTCGTGCACTCGTAGCAAAACGCAGCGGCAGTGAGGCATGGGATTCATCATGAGCAGGTGGCAGGCTATGGCGTAATCGAACAAGCCCTTCAACACTTCACGTATCTTGGCAGCCGCGGATTCAAAGCCGTGATCCCGCTTACGGAAGACCAGAGCTTGCACCTCAGCCGGCGTGCTCTCTTTCAGCGCCTTATTGCCTAAGGGGGGATAAATATCGTTGTCTAGCCAACGCCGAATATTGCGTGGATCCCTCCATCGCTTTTGAATGACCTCGACAAAATACTCCTCACCAAACTCCCTGAGCGTCATCTCCGCTGTGAGCTTCTGGCGTTCGAGCTTCTTTTGTTGAACTGGCGATTTGCCATCCGCCACCATGCCTGCCCGTTTGTCTCGCTCTTCTCGCGCACGCATGAGGCTCATCTCCGGATAACGTCCTAGACGATCTTTTCCGGCTTGCCACCGAATCGATAGCGGTAGATACAAGAGAGCTTTCCGCTCGGCAACACTTCGATGTAGAGACCGCGTCCGTCTGATTCGAGATAGCGGACTTCGCGAGGCCTCAGACTCTTGATTTTGGCGTCAGTCAATGCCACTTGATTTTCTCCAAGATTGTGTTCTCCACACCCCAGTTCTTAGGCAATTATGCCCTAGAGTACAACGCCGAGTACACACTCTTCGATGGATGGTCACGCACTTTAATAGACGTCATGGTACTGCGAGCAGGGCCAAAACACAGGCGATTGTTGCCTCTAATAAACCGGACAGGACGTTGCGAGACTTAGCTTTACTTCCCGATGCAGAATGTCGAGAAGATGAGATTCAGGATATCGTCTGGGGTTGTTTCGCCCGTCAGTGAATCCATATGACGAAGTGCCGCGTACAGATCTAGCAGCAGCATTTCGTGCGGTATTTTTTTGCTCACGGCTTTGTTTGCCGCTTCGAGGCTTTCCAATGCGCTCGTGATGGCCTGATGCTGGCGCATATTCGTGAGCATGCCGTCTCCGGCTCCAGAACCACGAACCAGATCAAGAATAGCTGATCGTAGATTGTCGATACCTAGTCCGGTCAGAGCAGAGGTTCGGATCGTGCGCGCCTTGTCGGCTAACTGCCACATGGACAGTTGGTCGCTGATATCGAACTTATTGCACACAATGAGTGCTCGCCGGTCAGCTACTGACGCGATCAAATCCATGTCTTCGCCAGACAATGCAGCCGAGCTGTCCAGGACGACTAACACCAAATCGGCGTCAGCTAAAGCTTCTCGCGATTTACGTATGCCGATGGACTCGGCCTCGTCGACGGCTTCCCGCAGCCCGGCGGTGTCCACCAGTTCAATCGGTATTCCGCCAATTGCAACTTTCTCAGTTACTAAATCGCGTGTCGTCCCGGGCATCGCGGTAACGATCGCCCGCTCACGCTCTACGAGCCGATTGAACAGTGACGACTTGCCTACGTTGGGGCGCCCCACGATGGCAAGTGCCAGACCGGAATGCACGATACGACCCTGCTCAAACGAGCGGGCGAGTTGTGCGAGTGGCGCCGTGATGCCGTCGATGCGCGCTGTGATCAGCGCATCCGGCGCTACGTCCACGTCGTCTTCAGCGAAATCGATGCCTGCTTCCAGGACCGCAATAAGTCCAATCAGACTCTGTTTGATTGGCTTGATACGTCGAGAAAGTGACCCACCCATCTGTTGCGCTGCAACACGAGCCTGATAGAGCGTCTGCGATTCAATCAGATCGCGCACGGCCTCTGCTTGTGTCAGGTCGATGCGACCCGATAGAAACGCGCGCTCAGTAAATTCGCCTGGATGTGCCAGCCTGGCGCCGGCAGCCAGCGATTGCTGCACGAGCAGGTCGAGAATCACCGGGGAACCATGCGCTGCAATTTCAACGATGTCTTCGCCTGTATAGGAGTTGGGTCGCGCAAAATAGGTAACAACTACTTCGTCTAGCTTTGACTGCGTTTCCGGATCGACAATCCCGGCAAATCGCGCGCGTGCAGGTTCAAGATCGCCGCGCAGTTTCAACAGCGGCAGAGCAATGTCGAGAGATCTAGGCCCTGACAAGCGCACAATGCCGATCCCACCCCTGCCCGGCGGTGTGGAAATAGCAACGATCGTTTCGTTTATTGAGACTGCGTTCTCAGATTGCACGGCTATCTGCGTGAACGTGCCTTTGTCAGTTCATGGCCCTTGGGATAAGCAACGACAAACCGTCGCAGGCCCTCACCACTTGAAGAGGTTTCCAGATCATCGTAGCTGCGAAACGCCAGATGCAGCATGCGCCGTTCGCGCGAACTCATCGGAGCGAAGCTATATGGCTGACCGGTGCGGCGAACCTTCTCGGCTGCGGTCTCAGCTGCGAGCTTCAACTCGCGGGCGCGCAATGCCTTGAAGTTATGCGCATCGAACGACACCTTATCGTGTTCCTCCGCATCGAGCCGGATGATCTTCGCAGCCACATGTTCGAGCGACCGCAGCAGTTCTCCGCCTCTCTGCGTCAGCAGCGATGCGTCTGGGCCGGCCAACTCGACGTAAATCTCCCGTGCTTCCAATCCATCCGGATCAGCAGCGCCCGCGCCTGCTGTAATCCGATACTTCAAGCGGAGTTCCCCGAGGGTCGTCAGGCTTTTCAGGAATGCGGCAATCTTCTGAGCTGCAGCAGAATAGTCTTCAATCGGCATCAACTTAGTATCTCATTGGCGACTGGCGTCGTGACAAATGCAGGAAAAGAATCACCGGCCAGTGTTGATGCTCATTCCAGTTCTCTGGGACGTAGACCTGATACTTATGGGTCGTGCCCTGCAGAATCACAGACCGGTTGAGGAAGCCAGTGTCCTGGTGGCGTGCGAAGGCGGGCGAGTGGAGCAGAGCAGCAAAACCCAGAAGGAAGAAGAAGCGGCGCAAACCCATTACCCGAGAGCATAGCAAGCAGGTGCCGCGAAAACGCAGCAAAATCGTTTTTTATGTTCGATTTGTTCGCCCTTAGCCGCCAATTCACCATCAAGTTACCGTTCTTTCTTGACAATAAGGCTGGAAACAAACGAGTATGACGCGCGCGGTCGGGCACAGAGCCTGACCTTTTTGCGAGGGAAGCCTCACGATGCCACAAGCAGACAAAGGTGGCGTCAAACGCAAAACAGAGTCCAACATGACAGGTAGGAGGCGGGGATGAAACGCAAATACTCGTGGCTGGCAGTACTGACGTTGACCGTGATGCTGATAACCGGTCTCAGCGAAACCAGGGTAGCCGCGGCAGCGCAAACCCCACCGACTTCGAGTTCCGCGGCAAAGACCGCTGCTTCGGCAAGCAGTCTGCTGGACATCAATTCTGCGAGCATCGATCAATTGAAAGCGCTGCCTGGGATCGGCGATGCCTACGCTCAGAAGATCGTGGCCGGACGGCCCTACACTAGAAAGGATCAACTGGTGCAGAAGAAAATCATTCCGCAAGCGACTTACCAGAAAATTGCCGGAATGATCATTGCGAAACAGCCCAAATAGCAGGGGTGAGCTATCAGACCGAATTTGGCTCAAAAACGACACTCAAACGCATCGAAAACGCGCTTTTTGAGTGCATCTAGATGCGTTTTTTGCGCCTATTTTCACCCTTTGTTGCCAGTAATCAGCCGTAGCAGGAATGTCAGAATCACAGCGCCGAGAACGGCGATGATGATCGTATAGATCATCCCGCCTTGGCCCGTGCCACCGAGGGCCCTCATGATAAACCCGCCAATGATCGCGCCAACGATGCCGATCACGATATCCATGATCGCGCCATAGCCGCTGCCCTTCATGATCTTGCCTGTAAGCCAGCCGGCGATCAAACCGACAATGATCCACCAGATAATAAACATGAAAATCTCCTTTCCAGTGAAACGCGCAGGTGTATTTACAACACCGTGAACCTGCATGCGTGTAAAGCGCAGGTACGGTAGCGCAAAGGAGCGAGTGTTTTCAAGCGATAATCGGGTGCGATGCTAAACCAAGCATAATCAGCTATTTAGTGTTTCCTGAAGCCTGCCGATCATGCGGTTCAGATCTTTATCTGTACGCCGCTGTTCCTCGATTTTGTTGATGGAGTGCATCACTGTGGTGTGGTGCTTCCCGCCGAATTGACGGCCAATTTCCGGCAGCGACGCCTCGGTCATCGTCTTCGCCAGAAACATGGCGATCTGGCGGGGAACGACAACCGCACGCGAATTGTTCTTCTGCTTCAACTCAGCCACGCGCATGCCAAACTGCTCGGCGACCGCGCGCTGAATGGCTTCAATCGTGATCTTGCGTACCTGCGTGTCGATAAATTGCTTGAGGCACTGCTGTGCCGCAGGTAGCGTGATTTCGACGCCGCTCATGCTGCACCAGGCGAAGAGGCGCGTCAGCGCTCCTTCCAGTTCGCGGACGTTCGTTCTTACATTCGACGCGACGAAGAGCGCCACATCGACAGGAAGTGTCATGTGGTCGTTTTCCGCCTTTTTCTGCAGAATCGCGACCTTGGTCTCAAGATCAGGCGGCTGAATGTCAGCGATCAGTCCCCACTCGAAACGCGAACGCAGGCGATCCTCGATTTCTGCAAGCTCCTTCGGCGGCCGGTCGGACGCGATGACAATCTGCTTCATGTTCTCGTGCAGCGCGTTGAAGGTATGGAAGAACTCTTCCTGTGTGCGCTCTTTCTGCGCGAGAAACTGGATGTCGTCGATGAGCAGCAGGTCAACGGTCCGGAACTTGTCGCGGAAGCTGGTCATCTTGTCATAGCGCAGCGAGTTGATCATCTCGTTGGTGAACTTCTCGCTCGACACGTAGCAGATGGAAGCGTTCGGCTCGCGCCGCTTTACTTCATGGCCGATGGCATGCATCAGATGGGTCTTGCCCATACCCACGCCCCCGTACAGGAAGAGAGGGTTATAGGCTTTAGATGGGCGTTCCGCTACAGCCTCTGCCGCGGCACGCGCGAACTGGTTGCCCGCGCCGATGACGAAAGCGTCGAAGGTGTACCGAGGATTGAGTTGCGCGGCTGTCGACCAGTCAAAACGGCCCTGCTGTGGTGTTCCCCCCATGCGGGATGGGCCACGAACACCGTCGCGTGACCCATTCGGAGGAGCCGTTGGAGAGTGGGTGGACGCCGGCGCAAAACCACCATCCTCACGCACGCGCACGAGCGTCGGATCTTCCTCTGGAGTAATGAACGCAACCTCATCGAA
>Ga0207060_10047_pt2 | contig 35291 bp, 36 predicted proteins | sample Alteio_BWMinCont_30_FD_153270 | JGI IMG/M metagenome (GOLD analysis project Ga0207060, IMG submission 153270) | Enriched cells from forest soil in Barre Woods Harvard Forest LTER site, Petersham, Massachusetts, United States -... | ecosystem: Environmental > Terrestrial > Soil > Temperate forest >...
TTGCTTCAGTCCCGTCTTCGAAAACGGTCTGTGTCAAAAAGATTCATCAACTAGGGACTTGCCCTCGTTGATGCTTGGAACGAGTTCATTGATTTTATCATAAGCATTCATGAACCTCAGTCCCTTCTCGGTGAGCACGTACAGCTGGGATCCCGCCTCGTATTTGATAAGTTGTCTCTCCTCCAGCAGCTTGAGATACTCCTTCAGCTGAGAGTAAGACATGTACGCGCGGTACATAATGTGAGTCTTCGTAGCCCCGGATCTGATTGATCGGAGCATCGAATCGATTATTTCCGTGCTGCTTCTGTACTTCATGGCATGTGTGTTTTCCACAAATGAAATAAAAGATTTATGAAACAATCTTCTATTTTTGGCCTACGAATCAAATTTTTCTTCGATCCGTCGATTTAGGGCGTTCTCGTATTGGAATTCAGCGTCTTGCGAAATTTCTCTAGAAAATTCTTTCTTTACTCTTTTTAGCATGTTATATCCATTCTCCAAATGGAGAAAATAAATGTCCAAAACGAACGTGAATCTCGGCCAATCAATAGACAGCATAAAGAGCCAGCTTACGAATTACGGAACGCAAATCCAGGAATACCTGAAAAATGTAAACGCGACGGTTGAAGATTACAAATTCTCGATTGAGAAGAGGGAAAATGGCGGCCTGTCAATAGACATCGAATTCAAGGCGACAATCCAGGGAATGCAGCCCTAGAGGGTTTGCACTTTCTCTCCTCCTTTTTTGATTTGAGAATTCAGCACCCCATATAGCATGAAGGTTCATTCAGCCCTCCGTTTTTTTTGAGAGTTGATGAATCTTTTTGACACAGACCGTTTTCGAAGACGGGACTGAAGCAAGCCGGATTCAAGCCGGTCTCCGGAAGCTAACCAGCCACTATCCCAACGCTTTTCGGGTTGCAAAGTTTGCAACCGGTAGCGGAATAGGATTTCTTGATAGCGAAATTGTACTCGCGCTGGGGACCTATTTGCTTTACCGCCAACTCAGCCCGCCACGTGGAGCTTTTTTTTCACCACTTTTTATCGCCATCAATGTTATCGCGTTTGTGGTAGGGGTAACAGTTGCCTTCTTCATAAACGAGTCCCTAATAGCTCGCGGGGAAGGACGTAAGATAAGCTACAGTTTTCGCTCCGTGCTGGTAAGATTGGGCAAATTTCAACTGATTTTCTTAGCTGGAAACCTTGTAATGGTGGCAGTCGAATTAATCTTGTTAAAGTCATTCGGTTTTCCGGCTGAATTAGGTTTGATTCTAGGAGCGATAGTCTCGTTCCCAATAAGCTATTTTTTCTCAATGAATTTTATTTGGGAGATCAAGGCTGAAAAAGTAGTCATAAATCGCGGCACGAAGGATTTATCCCCGGTAAGATCAAAAAAGATTAAACTGCCCCAACTTTTTCCTCGGAATCCGATTTCTACTCTACCAAAACACCTCGTGACTCCGTATGGAAACTATGATGTTAAAATTCAAGAGTACAGGTTTGATGTTTATCCCGTAACCGGACATGAAGATACGACGACTGGGATCGAATTTGCGCTAAAAGTGGACGTCGAGCCTGAGGGCTAGACAGTTATACTAAGATTCATCTAAAATTTAGTTTCTAAGCTTTTTTTTCGATTTAGCTGAAAATAATTCTCAAACTTTCAGACGGAGAATCCTTCTACGCTTAGGTTACTTTCGCCTCAAATATTGCCGAGCTAGTTACTTCACTAAAGGATGCACGGATAAGATGCGTTCATTTCAGAAAAAGACGAAGCTCGAAGAGGAATTGGATCGCTTAGAAGAGGACTTTGAGGCAAAGCCTACTCAACAATTGCGGATCATCGGTCACACTATCAGTTGTAAAAATTGTCTGAAAGAATTGGCTGCATTTTATTGTCCTTGTGGCTCGTTCCTTTGCGCTTTTGATATGGCTTCGCACAAGTGTCTGATTACATTAAGAGAAAGCTTTGCAGATGACTTGAAAAGGGCTCTGCGCTAGTCTGGACATTTTTTTCTGCAATCTTTCATCTTTAGGAAAGAGAATAGAGTTCCATGGCAATCCCGATTGCTCTAGTCGAGTTGTGGCAAACGTCCTTCCGTCAAGGGAAAGCGAAACAGCAAGGAGGGTTGAACTTTTCGCCAGAGCAAGTGAAAAAGTATTCGGAATTCTTCATACATTCATGTTGCATACGCCTTCGAGAATTCATTGGTCCAACTCGCAGAGTTCTCGAGTAATGTCGTTCAAGTAAGAGCGATCGGCTTCAAGATAGTCTGACCTCCATTCTTCAAGATCATTTGATACCAAAGCGCGGTTACGAGATAGATGATTAGGAGAATCGAGAATCGCTTCCAGGATACCGGGCAATCGCGCCTGATGTTTTTGTACCCATGTTATGGGTTGAAAGAATGAAACTGAAGCCAAGGGACAAGGTAGTTGTATCGAGACCCGCGGCAGAATATTCGATCCCGCCGCCAGCGGTCTTAGACGGCAAGTTTGAACTAGAACTTTCTTCTCGTTGATTTCCTCAATTAATTGAAATATCGATGTTCTTTTGACGGGGAGACCATGGCCAACCAAAAACTTGTTGGACACAAGTTAGCAGGAGAAACTCGTGAGGAAGTTCTCGACTCCTCACAGAAAAATGTAGTCTACGCTCCTTGCATGAGTTGCAGGAGACATCCGCATTTTCCGCATATCGCTCCCGTTACCCGTCATATCGAAGGTATCTGCGCGATTTGTGGAGCATACTCTGATGCGGCGCGTTGAGGATTCGTGGAAATCCGTGAGCGATACCAGCGTGAAACCCGAAAATGAACACATGAATCGGAAAGAAGAGCCCACAAAAGCTCCCACGCCCGATAAGCTGGACCGCTCGATGAAAGGCGCGAAGGATCGCAAGCCTTACCCCTTGACCGAAGAGGAAGCAACGCCGAATATTCCGGGATCGCAAAAGTAACTAAACAAGGACTAGAAGAGTCAACGACACCATATTTCTCGAATTCAGCACCTCTTATTGTTCGTTGAAATCGCGCGTGAGCGCGCCGGCTGTTACCGAGCAAACTAGCCTAACGCCAAATTCGCAGTCAACCAGGTTTGACCCGGCAGTCTCTGGACTGAGGGGTGTTTCTGCATTTGGCGTCGCGTTGTTTCACGCGTCGTCCTCAATCACAATGCCGTTCTTCGCAATCACCAACAACCTCTACCTTGGAGTGCCTGTTTTCCTCATGATGAGCATGTCACTGCTCTTGCGACGCATTGATTTTCGGTCTCGCGGGACTTTTGTACTCCGTAATTTGCGCATTTGCGATAGAATTTTCATTGCGCCCTCAAGAGATAATCCGGCGTCTTAGCAAAAGTTACGGTCCATTCAGATTGCGATCGAGATCTCGCAGGAAAATGCCTCCATACTCAAACTATGGAATCGAAAATTAGAAGTCAGCGCCTAATTGTATCAGGGATTTCTATAGAAGTTAGAGTGCACTCATATAGACAACCACCGAGTATCCAAACTTCGATAAGACATGGGATTACTCAACCTGGTGGCAGTTATCGTCATACTGTTCATCATATTCGCAGTTCTTGGATTCGGAGGAATCGCAGCGGTGCTTGGAAGCCTGCTGTACCTGCTCATCATAGTCATCGTGATAATCTTCCTCGTAAGTCTCGTCGCGGGAAGATCGTGGTACGGCTTCTAACAATTCGGCCGCTTGAAATCACAAGCCGATAGGACGCCTCAGAGCAGATTGCGAGCTGATCGAAGGGCTCGCAGATTCCAATTTTTACAAATAACGAATTTTTCAAGACCCTGATTTTCGCTTTTTTCTTGGAACTAAAACAAAAAAATTGACGGCCGTCTTTCCTACACGAGATTGCGGAATCGGAAGAGAAAAGTACCGCCTCCCACATTCTCCAGCCCTTAGGTGGCAGGTTTCAGAAAGGGCGAAAACAAAACCTGCTCCACGTTGGGGAGTGGGAGAGGAGATTTATTCCGGGGACGTCCAATCTACAAGGCCTCAGCCAATTAAGTGCGTAACTCTACATTTTTCGAAAAGAAATACACATTCTATTTCTAAAACTCATTTCCTAATGTGAATCTAGAATAGATAACATGGACCCATATCTCTTCCCGTACAAATTCTACCTTTCGACTAAATAGTTCACATCTCACTGTACATTGATCCGAAAATGCCTGAAGAAAGAATCGAAGGCAAAGAGAGAAAGGAGTATGGAAAGGCCGAGGAAAAGATTGGAGAGGGATTCGGCGACGACAGCATGGAGATGGTTGGCAAGGCCGAGAAAGAGTACGGTAAAGCGGAAGAGAAAGTAGGCAAACAGAAAGAGAAAAAGGGAATGTAAGAAAGCAAAGGTGTCATTTTTTTGTCGACATCACCAAACCCGACACCTATCCTTTCGCCCGTTCCAGCACCAATCTAGGCTAGAAGTAATTCTTCTGAAAAAGACGAGTCATTAAATTGCGAGACTTGCGGGGCAAGCTTTGACAGCAAAGAAGAGCTGGAACACAACGAAGAAAACCACGCTGAAGAGCTGAGCTAAGGGCTCAGCTTCCCTCACTGTGGGTAATATTCAGTCATCCGAGCCTTTAGTTTTCTAGAAAAATCTTCTCTAGTGTATATATTAAATCCCGAAGAAAAATCCGGCAATTTATTGTCTTCGACTTTCGATAGACAGAACGAGAAATCCCGACGCTTGTCGGATATTTCGCAGAGTTCCTCTAACCTGCCCCAAGAGACAAGGGTCGTCAACGGGGCGGAAATTACGCCGCTGGCGATTGCTTTTCTTCAACGAGCTACTTCTTCTTACCTTAAGATCGCAACAAATCGGATTACACCGACGGATCGAAAAGCTGGTTTGGAATTTTCAAAAGCGTTGTTTGAATTGAACCCCGGCTTCAGTTACCAGCTGATTACCGATATCCAAGTTGATAATCTAGAATACTACAGATCGCTGGCTGGAATGGGTGTTCAAGTAAGGCACTTGGAGAACAACAAGATTAGCTTCGCTTTTTCTGCAAATGAATACATGACCGCAGAGCTTGCAGCAATTGAAAAACAGACCGCCACGGGAGCGAGCGTTCCAAGCGAGATAATTTGGAGCACGAAATCTGATCTGATCCTGCAGGCTGGCCAAATGTTTCAGATGATGTGGAGCATGTCGATTCCCGCAGAAGTTAGAATTCACCAGCTCGTGTCCGGCTCCGATTCAACCGGCGAAACGAGACTTATCTCCGACATGAACGAGGTATTCAGGATCGGAAAAGAGATGACCGAACGGTGTAGCGAGTCCGCGCTCTTGATTCTGGCATCTCCAAAGACCGTCACCCGAAATAGCGAGAGCTTCGAGAGGTTGACAACGCTTCAAAAGGAGAGACAATTCAGGATCAGGGTGCTCTCTCCGGAGGTTAACACTCCCGTCATGAAAATTCTCCCAGGAGCTGAATGGAGAAAGATAGAGCCGATGAACGTGAGCATCATCATTTACGATATGAAGGACATGTTCATAACCCAGTACGGCGACATGGAGGCAAATTCGACACAGACCGCGGTATTCTCCAACATTTACACCACTAATCGTCATACAATAGCTGGAATGGCTTCAGTCTTTGATGCACTGTGGAAAGAAAGCGAACTAAGGGAAATGGAAGAAAGGAGTAGAAAACAAGCGCAGCTCCTACAGGACATACTTACGCACGACATTCGAAACTACAACCAGATTTCTCGATTGAGCGGGGAGCTCGTACTCGAGCGCCTAAGAGCCGCCGGAGATCTAGAGGGATCGGGATTGGTTGAAGATATGCTCGAGGCTATCGATGGCGCCTCTGCGCTTGCGGAGAAGGGCAAGAAGCTCGGCAAAATTCTATCGGAGGAAAACCCGGAGCTGGGGCCGATCGATCTCATGGAATCAATCGAAAAATCGATGGTACTGGTAAGGCAGGCCTTTTCTGAGAAAATCATCAGAGAGGAAACTCAACTCTTGGAAAAAAGACTGGTCGTAACTGCAGACGATCTTCTGAATGAAGTTTTTACAAACATATTTTCAAACTCGGCAAAGTACACGGACTCTAAAGTTGTCGAAATTGAAATCGATGCCCAGGTCGACGGGCCCTATGCTAAAATATCGATCGCCGACAACGGAGCGGGCATCGCAGACGAAGTCAGGGACAAGATATTCGAAAGATTTGTCGCCGGGGCGAGAGGAAGTGGTCTCGGCATGTCAATAGTTCATGCGCTGGTCGTAAACAGGTACCGAGGAAAGGTCACCGCAGAAAATCGTGGTAACGGTTCCGGCGCCGTGGTCAGAATCTGGCTTCCACTATCTGAATCAAAGGAAAATGTACGAGATTAGGATCGTCGATAATGAGCGAAAAAAACAAACAGATCAGCTTAATGCCTGCCAAGCTCGTCTCGCTCGTGCAAGATGACGAGCCAATGGTGCAAAGATCGGGAAAAATCCCATTGCTTATACGCCGCTCAGACAAAAAGTTCCCGATGCAAGAGGTCGATGGCAGAGCGACTTCGTTAGAAGAGCAGCGGGAAAAAAGTCGGCAAAAATCTCTCACAAAACTGGAAGATATCAGCCCCGCAAAGTTCGGCCATCAAAACGGCAAGAGTCTGGACAAAAGGATAATGGTGGTGGACGATGAAAAGAAAATTGCGGATCTATACGCCATAATACTTAGGGCGGCTGGATTTTCTGTAAACTGGATAGCGCACGACGGCGTGGAGGCGCTCAACGCAATTAGTGCGAGCCCCGAGCGAGGCCCAGACGTCATCTTGATGGATCAAAAGATGCCGAGGATGGACGGACTGGAGGCTTCCAAAAGAATCAAGGGAATCAACCCAGAGATCAAGATCATAATGATAACCGCCTACGACGTCCCCGGAGGCTACAAAGATCTCATGAGCTTTGTTCTTTCAAAGCCGATCTCAAAGCAGGGACTGATAGACGCAATCAAGAGCATTTGATGTTTATTTTTCTTTGTACTCTTCTTCCCTGATCTCGACCCATTGATGTCCACAGTGCTTGCACCTGTACGCATATTGGAATTCATCAACGGCGATAATTGACGGCTCGGTCTCGCCAACTTCGAGAAACGAACCCGCGTAACCCCCGAAGTAGTCAGAATTTACCGGGCGCGACTCTGAAATGTTTCTCGAGTCGATCAGTTTTTTTCCCGTTAGTTGAATTTCGAATCTTCTCCCGCAATTAGGACAACGGCGGAAAAAGGTTTCAATCTCGGGTGACATGGAAGGTTGAACAAAAACATGCTGGCCTATTAAAAAGGAAAACTCCCAGCTTCTCGTTAGATTCTAGAATTCAATGCTATGTAACATTCTACCTTAACTTCCAGAAGCTGAGAAAAATGATTTCGGGGGTCAAAGAATAAATTAGTCTCCGTTGCTTCCGGAAAGGCAAGCTCAAATTGCAGATAACCACCACTGCGAAGGAAGAAAATCGAAAGACGCCGAAGAAATATCAGGAGCTCCAGGCGGAGCTCAGCTCTGCTGACCGGAAAGCAAAGTTCGTCATGTACCTTTTTTCGGAGGGGCCGCGCGAATACGATTTTCTTCTCAAAATATTGAGTATGGGGCGCGACAATTACTGGAGGGATCTGATAGTCCAAAATGCTCGAGTGCCGCCGAGTGGCGCAAAGATTCTGGACATTGCTTGTGGAACCGGGTTAGTTTCGTTTCAGCTAGCTTCAAGTAAGAAAGGCAGCATGGTCGTTGGCGTTGACGTCGCAAGAGAGATGCTCGAAAGGGCAAATGACCTGAATAAGAAAATGGGCGGAGACCTCGACGTAAACTTGATTCAGGCAAGGGCTGAGAATCTCCCGCTTCGAACGGGGACCTTCGACTGCGCGACGATCAGCCTCGCAACGAGAAACGTGTCAAGTGTGTCCGAGACATTTTTGGAAATGAAGCGGTGTGTTTCTTCCGGATCTCCAGTAATCTCAATGGACTTCACAAAGCCCCGAGGCAGTATTTTTGCACCATTTTACAAGTTTTACACCTTCAGCGTTTTGCCCGCACTGGGATTGGTGATCTCGCGGCATTGGAACGGGATATTTTCCTATCTTGCAGGATCAATTGAGCGCTCTAAAACTCCTGAAGATCTATCCAATATCATGGAGGAAGCTGGATTGCAAGGCGTATCGATCAGGCGGATGACGCATGGCGTAACCGCCCTGGTTTCTGGCTACAAGAATAGAGATCCAATGTAAGATGACAGTCCAGAAGCCAGCGTGGTACACTGTCGGCGGGCACGGAGTGCTGTCTGACCTCCTTAACCTTCTCCATCCGCCCTACACGCTGTGGCATCTTTCTTACGTGACAATTGGAATCGCACTTTCCCCCACCATCTATTTAGGGCGATCCATTGCCGTTCTCGTATCCTTTTTTCTCGGACTGGGAATCGGCGCGCATGCTCTGGACGAGACAATGGGAAACCCGCTTAAAACGAGACTTTCAAGGGGGAAACTTTACTTCATCGGATTTTTGTCTCTCGGCGCAGCTGCGGCAATTGGCGGCTATTACGTCCTGACCCTTTCGTTTGTCCTCCTACCCATTATCCTCGTTGAGGTGTTTCTTTCACTCGTATACAACCTGGAGGCTTTTGACAAAAAATTTCACAACACTCTGATTTTTTCAATCTCCTGGGGAGTCCTACCATTCCTAACCGGGTATTTTGTAAACGCTCTCTCCCTTAGTGTGGGTGCCATGCTCACCGCCGTTGCCGTGGGGCTGCTCACGTACGTGCAGCGGACCCTGAGCACGCAGGCAAGATCAGTAAGGCGTGGCGTTGATTCGCCGATCAAAGCTTTGAAACTCGAAAACGGAGAGGAGATTCGGATGACAACGGGGGAGTTTATCGCCCCAGCGGAAAAATCACTCAAGGTGCTTACAATCACAATCTTCGTTTTTGCAATTGCCCTAATCTGCCAGAGAGTATTCTGACCGTCCCGGCAAAAATTCTGTACGATAATTCGACTAAGTCTAAATTACTTTGAGATTTCAATCCCCGTAAGGTGAGCTCTGATTTTTGTTTGTGGGGAGTAGATCGGCAATTAAAAACCCCTTCATAGATCCTGAACAACTGGAAATTGGTTACTGGGCCGCGCAAGAAGAGTACGATACCAATAAGCTAGCTAGATTGACAAAGATGGCTGAGAAGATAGGACTGGAATCTGTACTAACGAGCGATCACCTGCAACCCTGGTTTGACACAAATGGAAAGTCGGGCTTTGCCTGGATGTGGATGGGCGCGCTGGCTGCGACGACGGAGAAGATGGCGTTTGGAACTTGCGTCACCGCTCCCGACCGCTACCATCCGGGTCTAATAGCGCAGATGTTTGCATCGTTCGATGAAATGTTTCCAGGAAGAGGGCTTCTGTGTCTGGGTGCGGGAGAGGCGATAAATTCGCGGCCACTTGGGATCGAGTGGCCCTCAAGGGCCGAAAGAGTCGAGAGGTTGAAAGAATCCGCGGAAATAATTAGGATGATCTGGGATAGCGGCGGAAAAAGAGTGAGCTATGGAGGGCAGCACTTCAGGTTGAATCAAATGAAATTGTATACCATGCCGCAAACACGGATACCGATGTACATCGCGGCAGCCGGTAAGCATACAGCTCGAATTGCGGGAAGGTATGCAGATGGTCTCGTTGTCACCGGCGGAGCCGCTAAAGCAAGAGGCGAAGGAGCTTTATGATGCGGCAAAGGAGGAGGCAAGAAAAGTTCGGGGTAACGGGGCTAAATTAGCACGTCTGGTGGAAATCAGGCTCTCGTTCGACAAAGATTACGACCTCGCGCTAAAGCATGCGAGAACCTGGGCTGCGACGGCGATAGAAAACCCGTTTGACAGAAGCTGGTTGGATCCATTAAAGTATGAAATGGAAGGGCGAAAAGTTCCAGACGAGCGGATGGCCGAGAAATACGGAGTAACTACGGACATTGAGGAATTCAGAAAGAAGCTGGAAGCACTGAAAGCTTTTGGCTATACAAAATTACAAATTCACAGCTCAAGCCCGGATGAGGAAGAGGTTTTGAACGAGATCTCGAAAATACTTCCGTCGCTTAGAGAAAGGCGCTAAGAATAATGCAATCCGGCGAGAAGGAAATCAATGAATCTGCAGAATTGTTTTCTTTTCAGATAGTGAATTCTTATTCATCGCCTTGAAAAGACCGTTCAGCTTGTACATAGCGGAAAAGAATAACCCCGGAATTCCTACCAAGACAATCAGGGCGATTAGAACTGTGCCAAATGTGAAGCCCTCTACGTTCTTTTCCACCTGACTGTAGCTGACAAATATGACAGAACCAAAATAGGCAAAATCTTCGAAGGCGGTCAATGCAAGTCCACCAATTAGCAACGCCCAGGCGCTGAAAAGTCCGGTGATTCTAGATAGACGGTAGGCAAAAATTACCGCAAGCAATGACAAGGCGAAAGATAAGATGACAATTGCATAGAGCCCGAATACCCCGACAGTCACCCACGAGTCCATATTTTCAGAGAAATTTCTTGTCCATCATGCCCTTTAGAAGTTAGGGATTTGAACTCCAAATACGAATTGCTTGCTTTAGTTCCGTATTGCTGTTCCAAATGATTTCCAAACTACTTGATCGGTAAATTGTTTTAGGCTCGTGGTCAGTGTGTAATCGCAACTCCGGAAGACCAGCCTACTACAAGGATAAGATTTCACGATCAGTACCGCAATTTCACACTCGTTAAAGGTTCGGAAGGACCATCTGTGAATGAATCAGGGTGTCGACTTCGACTCCCAAAGATATTCTTGATTTGACGTTCTACAATTGGTGAAAGAGGGGTCCATAATTCTAGAATGACGGATGCTCAAGTCGAGGCTCAAAAATATCTGGATATCATCCTGTCCAGTGAAATAAGAGCTGATCTTGTATCGCTGTTTCGCAAAAACCCGGGGATAATCGATACTCCTGAGGGAATAGCAAGAAGAATGGGCTACCTCCCGAAGGTCATTCAGTCCGATCTTGATGAAATAACCGGTCTGGGAGTGATCGGGAAGAAAAAACTCGGCAATCGGGAAATTTACTTTCTAAATCATGATAGAGATACAGAAGTTCAGCAGACGATCGGCAGTTTTCTGCAAAATCTGAAACCCACTCCATAGATTTTCTTGGTTGAGAGATAGGATGACGCGAATAAAGTCTGGAATAGCCGAGCTTGATCAGATGCTTCGTGGCGGCTTTATGGAGAAAGACGCGGTCTTGCTTGCCGGTTCAGCGGGAGCGGGCAAAACGACTCTGGCCCTTCAATACATAGTCAACGGGATTAAGCTATTTGGTACTCCTGGAATCTATGTTACATTTGAACAGTTGCCGGATCAAATTTACAGGGACGCAAATAGTTTCGGCTGGGATTTACGAAAGCTGGAAGAGGAAAATAAGCTGCGGATAATATGTACTTCACCTGATCTCATTTTATCGTCAGAGGACGGCCAGAGCATTTTGGATTATCCCATCAAGGAAATTCATCCTGGGCGGATCGTGATAGATTCAATGAGCCATCTGCAGATGTATATCGGCGAAAAAAATTTCCGATTAGAAGTTTATCGACTTGTTTCTCAGCTTAAGAGCCGAGGGCTGAGTTCCATTCTGCTCTGGGAAACTTCTCAACTGATGGGTCAGATCAGTTCGATCTCTGACATGGGGATGAGTTTCCTTGTAGATTCGATTATTCTCCTAAAGCCTGTCGAAATCGATTCTACTATACGGAGAGCTCTAGTAATATTGAAGATGAGAGGCAGCGACCATGACAAGAGCCTCAGGGAATATTACATCGACGGCTCGCTCGGTTTCGTCGTCCAGAGTCCGTTCGAAAACTTCGAAGGAATCCTGAGTGGGAGCGCCCACAGGACATCCGGCGAGGCATTTGTAAAAACGTTGGCTGCTATTGGAAGCAGAAAGAAGGAAAAGTGAAGTACCGAGCCAAGTCATCCGGATGTGGCTTCAAAGTATCTCAGATTCTTTTTCGCCAATCTGACATCTTTGAGGACCTACTCTTGCTGCATTCTATTTGACTCTGAGGTCCCGCACGAAAGACATCTGTCGCTTTGATGAAGGGTAACTGCTGGAATCGAAGGATACCTTGAATGTCGAGGGCAGTTATCACAAGAGAAATAATACAGATGATTTGCCCTCATCTGCCTTAGAGTTACTTTTCCTTGATTTGCTTCGAAGGTCTTCACAGGTTCATTTTTCTGGACTTGTATTGCTTGCAACTAATTTCGTCGCTTGAATCAAAGAAGTCCAGGGTAAGTTAAAAGTCCCGCGTATTGTACCCACGTATTGACAATACGCTCACCTTAAGAAGAAATTATCAACATCAACACTGTATCGCTGCCAAGGAATCCAGACTGTCTAGAGATTCGAACAGAAAATGGTCTGGGTTCGTTAAAGAAAATTCAATTGACGATTCGAATGCCCTAAACATAGAAAACGTAGAACAAGAATTATTCTAAATTTTATGAAATAGTTACTAAGCGCGGAGGCTCTTTATAGCAGGCGTATTTTACAAAGGACGATGCCGTCCAAACCACAAATCACATTTCTTTTCGTTGGCGTTGAAAGAAACAATTTAGAAAAACATATTGAAATTTCGTAATGGTGCCGCCATTGATCAAAACTGCCCCAAAAAAAAGCTACAATTCAATTTTGTTTCCAAAAATAGTGAAAATATTAGCTGCCAAATTCGGTGAATGTTCTTAGCTGTAAACACGATGTTTGTACCGGAAATTTGCGCTAAAACATAGTAAATTACAAACATACATTCTTCTACTACTGAGTTCGATCATTTAGTTTTCGACAAATCTTTCAGACATAAATACTCGCAGTTCTCCTGATTAACTTCCACAATGTCTTCCGTATTTCTAGAAGTGTCGAAAAGGAAAAAGCCAATGTTCGCAGTGACTTTAGTCGTCGCCGCGTTTTTTCTAATGTCAGCAGCCCCGGCGCTGGTTTTTGCCGCGTCTCCTGCAGCGGCAATTGCATTCAAAGCGCCGATCAATCTCAGTGCTTCTACTGCAAAAGCTACCACTCCAAACATTTTCAATATAGGCACGCGTCTCTACGTAGTCTGGTCCGAAGGTGGTGGAGGAATCAGGTTCAGGACAAGCCCCGATGGCGGCGTTACTTGGGTTCCACCAACAACCTCTCGCGGGCTAAAGATTTCAACGGGGCTCGGTACTGGTCCACTGATTTCGGCAAATGGTTCTAACGTCTACGTAGTGTGGAGCCAAAAAATCAACGCAGTTTCACAAGTATTCATCGCAACAAGCACTAATTCTGGTACCTCGTTCAATGCTCCGGTTCAATTGACCCTCGGAACCGACGGTGCTGATACAGCCGTTGTTGCAAGCTGGGGGAGTACAGTCTACGTGGCTTATGATGACATTGCAATGAGGACGTCGCTAGTTTTGTCGAGTACTAGTGCAGGAGCTTCGGGAAGCTGGACAGCGCCATTTTCTTTCGGTGATTTCCACGAGCCCCAGGTAGCAGCGTGGCAAAACAATGGTTACGTCTCTTCCAACCAGGGTCTTGCTACAACGCACAACAACGGAGTAACTTGGACGAATGATTCAGTGCCTCCGTTCCAAGGTCAGAACCCGCCTCTACCGACTACACAATCTGAGTCTTGGCTTGCAGCTTATGGTTCGAACGTCTACCAGTTCTATGAGACAAAAGGTACCGCATCGCAGGTCAACTATACCATTAGTCATGATTCAGGAAATACCTGGAGTACAGAAGCACTACTCAGCAAAACTCTTCCCGACTCCTGGGCTCCGATGGTCGCAGCCTTTGGCAACTCGGTCTGGGTAGCAGATCATACATTCCCAGGCGGTTCCAAATCGCAGGTGTACGTCTATACATCAACTAATTCTGGGAGTACCTTCAGTGCACCAGTATCGCTTAGCGGGATGAGTGGAGACACGAGCTTCCCATTCACCGTCGCGACTTCGGACGGAACAAACGTATTCGTTGCCTGGTCGCAGCAATCAAGCTCTAATACTTGGATATTCAGAGTCTCCTACAGCGCAAATGGCGGGTCATCGTGGACCGCGGCGCCTGGAATCAATGTGTCCAACAATCCAACCGGAACATCTGCAGGCACAAACAGTGATCTCGCTAACGGAGCAATAGCCTCATTTGGAACTCACTGCTACGTGGTCTACCAACTAATAAGCGGCGCGACAAACCAGATTTACTTCGCGTCGTCTTAGAATACTTGACCGGGGGTACTATTATCCCCCATCTCCTTTCTTTTTTCAACCAAGAGAATTTTTACTGAATGTCTTCTAAGAGCACCTACATTTGTGGTAAGAATCTGTTTACTCGATACAGAAGCAGTCCGTGGCCAATCGATTGAGAAATCAGAGAATGGCCTTCAGCTACTTCGCTTTGTTTTAGGGTAAATGACTTGAACCTCGGCAGATAGTTTCTCTTCCTCAGTTTGCCCCAGAGGGTAGATTGGTGTTCTCGGTTCACCTACATCGTAACCCCGAATTATCTTCACTAGCGAATAATTTGCCGCCCACTGACCATATTTGCGTGCAAGACCACCAAGACCGGCTATCGTTTTCTGTGCGAGGATTGCTTCTGATAATTTCGCTTCGATATTAGTCGCCTCTATCAAAAGCTCCGGAGCGTAATTGCCGCTACCGGCTACGGAGCCGTTGATCCCGGATCTTACTGCAGCGGTGACAATAGTATCCGGGCCAGAGTAAACAATGAAGTCATTTCCAAGCTCGTACTTGAACGAGAGCATGTGCGCGAGGTCAGGAAGTGTATCTTTTACCCCAATTACATTGCCCCCGTTTTGCAGCATTTTTCTTACGATAGCGGGCGAGATCTCGAACCCAGTTGCAAGCGGATAATTGTAAACGAAAAGCGGGTAAATCTTGGACAGCGTCACAAAATATTTCACGACCCACTCTTCTGTAATTCTTGGAAAAAAATAGGGCGGATACGCAGCAATAGCGTGGATGTTGGACCGCTTTGCTTCTTCAGCCATTCTAATGCTCTGCTCAAGATCTAATGATCCAACTTGTAGTATCAACTGCGGCGCAAACTCTCGCAGTCCGTCGAGCATCGAGAGTTTTTCATCCGGGGTGATCGAAGGACCGAGACCGGTCGTGCCCGCGAGAAAAAGATAGTCCACTCCGTCGTCCAGGAGCTTTCGCGCATGGTATGCCAGTTTCTGGATGTCCGGCTTGTTTGCTCTAAAAGGTGTGACCAGCGGAACTATTCGATCTGTCATTTTTCCTAACTAATTCAGCTTGTCTCGACTAAAATGGGAATCGCTATTAGAAAGCTATTCCGTACTCTAGAAGAGTAGCAATGACCATTATTTTCTTGTGCGAAGTAGATTTGCATGAATTCATCTTGAGATTACAATTCGTTGCAAATCAAATTCATGTCGAAAAAGTGGGCATCTCTTTGCAATTGATCCTTTTTGTTCGCCTATTCGCTTCTAAACGAAGCTTCTTTATGCCTCCGAAATGATGTCCGGGAGGGATTTGGCAGCTACTATCGTCACAGATAATCGCCCTTCTTTATTTGGCGAAAACGAAGATCTGAAAATTGACGTATCGAATTTCAGCGAAGAAAAAATTCAGGATCTTCTTGAAAGGATCAAGCTCGGTGACATTGAAGGTTTTTGCGCGCTCTCAAAAACATCGAAAAACCAAGCACTGCTTGCAAATAAAGCGTTTTACGAGAAGGCTTCTTCCGGTCAGACTGTCCGGAGAATGCTTAGGACGCCTGACTCCCGCAGGCTCGCAAAGGACATACTTGCAATCTTCTCAAGAGAAGCAGCATCTCCGGTTGGGCGCAATGGATTATCATTATTTGATCAAAAGCAGCTGCTTCCACGGGATCTGCTCCGCCAAAACTTCGAAAACTGGCTGCTCGGGAAGAAGGCCCTAGAAGAAGTCGAGACAGTTGGAAAGCTAGAACGATTACGGTCACTCTTTTCGGGAGTGGAACTAACCGGCGTTTCAGCGAAAGGCAAGAGCACCCGGTCTTCGGAAAGTACGCTCATCACATCGGACACGATAGTCTACTTTGTTTCACGCCGGAAAGCGCTCGAAACGCTCCTCACAATCCTTAGCGAGTTTGCAGGTGCAAAGTCAATCATTTCTTTGCTAAGTGGAGTTGATCAAATTGCGATAAAGGAAGTCATCCATCTTCTTGACGGACTCTCGCGTCTTGAAATTCCAGACGCTTATGCATTAATCTCTGACACCGAGCTCGCGATCAACGAGAGATTCCAGAAGGGCGGCAGAGGAAAGGATCAGTATGCCGCGAAAAGCATCATAGAGAATAAAATCAGTGAAATCGCTGCCACGCTGAAAATGAACCTGGATGAAGAAAGCAAACTAATGAAAGCGGTGCTCGGGAACCTCTCGATTCCCGTGGAATTAAGCACCCGTCCCGTTAGAGCAGTAATCGAAGCTTGGCAGTCCAGGCTGTCATCGGAGCTGGAGGGAAAGGTGTCGAAAACGGAGACTGGTTTGAAGAAATACTGGAGTGCTGTCGCAAGGGCAGTTGAGGAGATCGTGAAATTGGATCAGACTATCGCGGTTGCAAGCGTGATGAAAAAATATTCCCTGTCGATCCCGGTAATTGGAATCGGGGGAATAGGTTTTGTCAATGGCCGTAACATCCTGCTCTATCAGGATGATAATTCAAAGGAAATAGTTCCAGTCAGTTACAGCGTGGGTAAAACAATTTCCGTAAAGGTTGTTGCACCGGCGCGCAATGTCGTGATGCTTACAGGAGCAAACAGCGGAGGCAAGACAACTCTCCTGACTACGGTTGCAACAATTCACGTACTAACTCTTTTGGGATTGCCTGTCCCGGCTGATTCAGCTGAGGTCAATCCAGTTCCAATATATCTTTTCAGAAGACGGACGACGAAAAGAGTCGGCAGTCTAGAGCAGGCATTGCGTTCGTTGATTCCAGTTTTTGCAGAGAGACAGCCTAAACTGATATTGCTTGATGAGTTTGAAGCACTCACAGAACCGGGCGCCGCGGGAAGGATAGTTGGTTCGATAATAAATCACGTCGCTACCGGTAGTAGCACTGTTCTCCTCGTTACACATCTCGCCACCGAAATTTTGCCCCACGTAAAGCTTCCAATCAGGGTCGACGGGATTGAAGCGACTGGAATCGATGACGCAAAATCCGGGGATCTTCTCGTGGACAGGCAGCCCAAGTTCAACCATATCGGCTCGAGCACTCCGCAGCATATCATTGGGAGACTATCAAGGATCAATGCTGCAAGGGGGAGGAAAAGCCGGCACGCAAAGCAGATCGCAACTCTGTACGGCGAGATACTCTCGTCACTGTCCGAGGAAACTGAAAGAGGACTTCAGGCTCCATTGAACTTTCCCTGGATCTCGAGTGAAAAGTAATTTAGGAATGGATGAGATTAAGTATTGTTAAAGCCGGTTGTAACTTCAATTCTATATTTTCTCACTAGAGCACTGGCCTGAAGTTAGCGAATCTCTCAACCAGGCTCCATAATTCTTGTGAAATCCGGACTCGCTATACTTTTGTTCCCTAATTTCCTTATTAGCTCCGGTTCACTTTCCCCTGAAAACATGGACAGCATTGTTCACTTCGAAATTCCGGCAGACGATCCGAAACGCGCGGGCGAGTTCTACAAAGAGGCCTTTGGTTGGAACATACAGGCAATGCCTGAGATGAATTACACTATGATCAGCACGACACCTTCAGACGAGAGTGGTACGCCGACAAAAGTTGGTATGATCAACGGTGGAATGCCACAAAGGGGACAGCCAATCGACCACACAGTAGTCACGATTCAAGTTCAGAGTATTGACGATGCTCTCACCAGGGTCGAGAAACTAGGTGGAAAGAGGTTTGGCGACAAAATGCCAGTGGGCGACATGGGCTGGGCGGCGTACTTCAAAGATACTGAAGGAAACACCGTCGGTCTCTGGCAATCTTCCGGTCAGATGATGTAGACCTCCGAAATAGATTGAGCCCACACTGGGTTCAATCTGCACTCTTTATTTTCAGGATAACAAATCAGGTTTTCATTACTACATGCCTCCAACTTGGAAAGTATCGGCTCCTAAAAGTGATGACGAGTATTTTGAACGAATGACAAAAGCAATCTTTCAAGCTGGGCTGAATTGGAAGATGATCGAAACCAAGTGGCCGAACTTTGAAAAAGCATTCGCGAAATTTTCCATTGCCAAGATCGCGAAATATGGCGACAATCAGATTTCGGATTTAATGAAAAACGAGGGGATTGTTAGGAACGAGAAAAAGATCCGTTCGACAATCTACAACGCTCATCAGGCGGCGTTAGTTCGGAAAGAGTTTGGCTCGTTCAAAGACTATTTCCGTTCGTTCGGCAAGGACCACGAAAAACTTTCGGAAGACATTCAGTTACGATTCCAGCATCTCGGACCCTCGAGTGCCCGCACCTTTCTCTGGATGACGGGAGTAAAACTCGAGCCCACTGCAGAAGAAAAGATGTGGATCGAGAAAGAATCCTAACGCTTATTTTTCTTTCCCAGTACTAGTCCGGCAAGGTCGTGCGCGGCTATCATAGCGCGTTCGTACTGGGCTTCCAATCTCCTGACTCGTATCCTGGCTTCGCACAGAGGACACGCGGAAGAACTACTGATTAACGGGTACGAAACCCTGATGCCTTCTATCTCGTGCTCGGTGCAGTCCACATATTCAATTTGAATTGACGACACGATTTATTTCTCCGAGGTTTGACAGTCTTCAGAAATTCGTGCCCAACTATTTAGCATGGTTGGCACCAATCATACGGTTTGAAGAAATTATATCGCGGAGCGAGTCTCTTGGAAATTAGAGCGGCAGGACTGCCTGCCAGCTCTGTACTCGTTTATTGATCCTGGCCATTTACGAAAGTTACGGTGTTGAAGATCACAGTCTCGGTCTGACCCGTAAAAGCTGGATCCAGATAGAGGTTTGAAACCACGCTCTTGTCCCACACTACCGATCCTCCGCCCAGAGGTAATTTGATCGTGCCCAGCCAGATATAGGGAGAATCGTTGTAGATCTGTTTTTGCGCGGCTGTGCAAAGTGAGATTAGTGTAGAGTTTGATGCGCCGTTTGTCCAGGCGTTGACGCAACTCTGGACAGTTGGGTTGCTGTATATTGCATAGTTGCCGGCGACGCTCACGTTACTGACAAACAGGATCCACGAATCCGCTGGAGTTGGCTCGTCGGGTGCCCAGGTTTCAGAACCAAACCAGGTCATTTGGGCGACCTGTTGCGCGACAGGAACGGCTCCGGAGTAAGCTCCCGCGGCGACGTAGGGAAGCGAGTATTCGCTCGACGGTGTGACCTCGATGTTAACTGACAGCCCAATCTGGCTCAAATCGCCCTGGATTATTTCGGCTGCTGAAACGCAAAAGTTACAACCAGACTCGACGCGAAATTCAATGGCTGGAAGGCTGGCAGCATTGATGCTTGCGTTCTTCAAGATTTGTTCTGCCTGCGTAACGTTATACTGGTATGGAGGAAGATTGCCAAGATCGTAGTACTGCTGCTGCGAGGGGTATTCAGGTCCCATGAATGGCACGAGCCCGTTGAAGAAGACCTGTTTTGAAATAGCAGAATAGTTGATTGCGCGAACTATTGCCTGCCTTACAGCAGTAATATTTGTCGGATACCTCAGAGTGTTCATAGTGGCGCCAACAAATGCCATTGAATTGTTGGGGAGAACTGCGTAATCGTATTTTTGGGGATTTGCCTGAATTAACGGCCAGTCCTGGGTTTGGATGCCGGCGATCTGTACTTGACCCGAAGCAAGATCCGCGTATCTTGCGACGTCATCTGTCTTAGCATAGATGATGACGTTCTTAACGTGACCGGGATCAAGGAATGGATTTGCTTGAATTTGGGCCTGAGTCAGATCCTTTCCCCAGTAGGTGGGATTCTGTGTAAATTGGACGTATGCGTTTTCCTGTACTCCGGACACCATATAGGGGCCGGTTCCAGGGATGGGTTTCACATTAAAGCTAGGGTTGACTGATGTAGGCGTTCCATATCCACCGTGGTCCAGAACATACTGCGTGTCATATAGTAGCCCGGTGAAAATTATCTGGGTCTGCGGGAACCACTGGAACGGAGCCCGGAGATGAAACACAATCTGGTTTGCGTTTGGCGCGTAGATCGGCCAAGAGCTATTGCTCATTAACGCGATTCCCTGCGCATTTGGCTTTGCCACCCCAGTCTGGTTCAATAGCGTGAGAGTTGCAGGACCGAAAACTACCGACGACATGTTGAACACGTTGTACGCCGTCATCCAGTTACTGCTGTTACCCGAGAGATAGTAATCGGCGTACATTTCGCCCCAGACTTGGTAAGAGTTGAACGGGTCGCCGTTGGAAAACGTGGTGTTTCTCAAGTTAAACGTGTAAGTCTTCCCATCTGCCGAAACTGTCCAGTTTGATGCGAGCATCGGTTCTGCCACAATAGCACCCGTAGAGTATTCCAGAGATGCGTTGTCGTCCACAAGAGATTGGTAGACCGTGTCTGTCAACCAATTTGGATACGGCTGCCCAACATTCAGAAGCTGACTCAACTCACCGAAGGGCCAAGTCAGGTCATCTATTGAGAGAGTTTGTACGATAGCTCCGCCCGAGGATGATGAGCTCGTTGAAGTCGAAGAAGAGGACGTTGAGCTTGATGGAGGTGACGAGGATGTAGATGATGAGCTCGAAGAGGACGTTGACGAAGATTGCTGGTTCGAGGACGAGGATGTCGACTGTACGGAGGACGATGAGGAAAGAGAAGAACTGCTACTGGAGGATGAAGACGTTGTGGTCGACGAACTCCCTCTCGTCGCAAGATATGCGACTCCGCCAATGGCAGCAACAAGGATTACAATAATTACAATCAATGCGGCGGTTCTAGAAATGCCGGATATTTTGCGCCTTGGAGGAAGCTCCAAAATCTTGACCCTTAATGCGTGCGTTGTGGTGGTCGTTATAAAAGCATTAGCTGCTTGATAAGCGTGAGTTTTTTCTTTAGATTTTCCTCCTGACAGGACGAAGTATTGCGAGTGATGATCTCTCATTCGGTTTTGCTATCGGGTCACAACTTTCAACGACTTGGTTTCTTGCAGCTACTGGTGAAGTGTTCCAGAATGTTAGAGCGATCTCTAAAGTAACCATAGCATCTTGTGAAGCTATTTTTTCCCATTGAGAATGATTCTGACGGAACATCTCAATTGGATATGCAGATAGTCATTGATATGAATCAGTGAGAAAGTAGCGAAGGTCTTCCTTTTCGACATCAGACAAGGATCTTGAGCTGCGCTCTAAGCCTCTTCCTTCGCCGACCTGGGCCATGAGAGCAGCATTCCGGCTCTCACCATTGCCAGAATAATGAGTCGACAGGTGGCTGGCGTATTTTTTGTGATCTCGGAACTTTTTAAGACAGCGTGGGCACTCGACAGTTCCATTAAGTTTCTCACTTTCCTGACTAAAATTCGGCAAGAGAATCTCCTCCGGAACGTTTGCAGGGGGAAGCGACCTGCGCTGTCTCGATTTCCAATCTGAAAATAGTCGCAGGGCTTCCTCTTCGACGGATTGTTTAGTTACCCTCGGAAACCTTCCACGGCTTACTTTGTAGAATTCAGCCTGTCTCTTGGCGGCAGAAAACCGGAATTTTTGAAGCATCTCATTAGTCTTGATACGTTCGATCGCTCTCTGCCTAAGATCTCTGTCTGACGCACTCATCATTTTCAACCCAACTCTCCTACAATTACGGCCCATGCTACCGCTTTATCAACACCGGGATAGCTACCGATTTTTCGCTGTGGTTTTTGTTTTACATAACCTGTAAAAGCTGGGTTTCGCTTGTCGTGAGAGGGCATCTTTTTGAACATCTTTGAGGAAACAATGTGGTCAATTTTTGCCCGTTCTTCGACGGTTGCAGTCGGGAAATGAACCTTCAGGTGAAGACTGTATTTCTCCTGGGATCTGTATCTTGTAAAACATCTTGGACACTCGTAATTATTTTTCAAAACAGATCTAAGCCAGCTCGAAATCCGGTTTACCTAGATAACTACTTCGTCTTGAAGTAATTTGTCCCAAAAGGACAATCCACTATCAAGACTCTTGGTTTTCGGCAAAAGGAAACAGCAGGGAAAAGCGAGATCTTGCATCTCATAATTCATGTTAATGGATCTTGGATCGAGATGTAAGATTCGATTCTATCAATTCGTAGCCTAAAATTTTCGAGGCCAAATTCACACAGATATCTGCGATGATTCATCAAAGCAATAATTAAATTCAGACTGAACTCCCGTTTCGAAAATTATGAAAATGCATCAAATTGATAAGACAAATTTTGTCTTCAAGATGAGTAGCAAGAATCCACCAAAGCTCAAGGTGAAGTCTGGTGATTTGGTTATCGTTGAAGCTCAAGATGGGCTGCTTGACAAGATCAACTCCGATTCAGATCCTTTTCCGCAATTTGATTGGGACAGAGTAAACCCTGCAACCGGTCCAATTTTCGTGGAAGACGCCGAGCCGGGAGATTCCTTGGTCGTTGACATACTTGATATTGAAGTTGGATCTCACGGGGCGACGATCATTATACCTGGATTTGCACCGCTGAAAGAAGATTTCAAGAACTCGTACCATAAAGTGATGCAGATAAAGGATAATTTCATCATTTTTCCCAAGGGAATCAAAATTCCAGTGCGCCCGGTGATAGGAACAATTGGAGTAGCGCCATTGACCGATGAAATAACAACTTTGCATCCCGGTCCGCACGGAGGGAATTTGGATGTATCTGACATAACTATTGGGAGCCGGGTATTTTTCCCGGTTTTCGTACCTGGAGGCCTTCTAGCTTTGGGCGATGTCAAGGCAGCCATGGGCGACGGTGAATCAAACGGAACGGGAATTGAAGTGGCGGTAAAGGTTACAATCAGAATTGATCGCATCAAAGGGAAAAAAATCGAGAGGCCGAGAGTTGAGACGAAAGAAGCGTTCATGACTCTCGCCATGGCGAAGACGCTCGAAGAATCGGTGAGGCTCGCCCTAAAGGACATGATTTCATTTCTTACAAGCGAGACGTCTCTGACTCCGGAAGAATCCTACACTTTGATCGGTGCCGCTGCCGATGTAAGAATTGGAAACGTCGTTGATCCTGAAGTCACAGTTCGCGTTTCGATTCCGAAATCGATCTTGATCCAGGCAAAAGGGTACGCGCGAAATTCGAAACTGTTTGACCATTGATAGTACTTCGTAGATCAAGAGTCTAACGGCGTCTGTACACCTGTATGGAAGTAGTATCCTTGCTCGGAGCGAAATTAGAGTTGCCCGGGTAGTTACCGGAAATCGTTACTTTTCCTGGATCGCTTGGCATAAATTTCACGTGGCAGACCAGATTATTATCCTTGGGCACCGAGACGCAATTCTCTCCAGAAAATGATCCGCCGCTGGAAGACGTGAACTGAACCCTCCCGGTAGGTGTCTTGTTTTGACCGTGGACGATCGCCGTGCACTCTGTAGATCTTCCGAGAACTAGAGTAGACTGACTGCAACTTAGACTGACCGATGTCGGCGATCCCCCTCCCGTCGTGGAAGTGGAGCTTGTTGTTGTCGAGGTGGTACTTGTCATGGTCTTTGTTGTTGAAGTGGTGCTCGTTGTCGTGGTCGTCGAAGTAGTTGTCGCCCTTGATGTAGTCGTAGTTATTGTGGTTGTCGTTGTAATCGTACTAGTCGCAGTCGAAGTGCTGATCGAAGTTTTTGTTATCGTCTGAGTAGGCTGGGTCACGGTCACTGTAGTTAATTTCGTGGTTGTAGTTGCAGGTAGAGTCGAAGTCGTTGTCTGAGAGGTGGTTACAGGTGTGTCGGATGTGACGGTGTTAGTTTGAGTTACCGTGGTAAGAACATTCGTTTCCGAAACGGTTACACTCTGGGTAGAAGTCGTCGTGGGAGCAGATGACGTCACGGTGGTCGGAATAGTAGATGTTGATGTTACAGTTGTCGTACTGGGAACCGTCTCTGTTAGAGTCGATGTACTGGTTGTCGTTGAAGTTTCTGTTGCAGTCTTTGTTATGGTTGGCGTCGTCGCAACCGTCGTGGAAGTAAGAGAGCTAACAGTACTGGTCGTGGTCGTTGTAACTACCGCGACCTGCGGGGTTTCAATACCCGTATAGTACACAGAAGATGTTGGATATGAACTCGGATGGTTCGTAGTGCCTCCCAAGAACTGGCCGCCAACGCAGTAAATGTAAGTGTCCGAAACACAGGACAGGCTGGCGATGTCTATCGGATAGCTCGTCGCTCCCGTCCAGCTTCCGATTCCAGCACTTGAAATGGTGGCGTAGTAGACCGCATCCCTGTCAGGACCTGAAGTACCATCGACGCAGTAGACGTAACTGGAATCTACCGTACAAGCTTGGTTCATAATTGCCGTAGGATAACTTGAGGTACTCTTCCAAGCTCCTACTCCGCTGCTGTTTACCGGCGCATAGTAGACTTGATCGCCCCCAGTATTGTCGCCACCTATACAGTAGACGAATCCGGAGTCCGCTAAGCAGGCCGCTCCACTAAGTTGTGCAGGATAATTGGTTGTTTGAGTCCAAGCGCCGATGCCCGAGGTCGAAACTGGTGCATAGTAGACTAGGTTATCTCCTTGATCGACTGAAGTGATGGAGCTATTGACACCGCTAAAACAGTAGACGAATCCCGAGTACAGAGCACATGCAGCCGGGGATAGGGCGGTCGGATAGCCAGTTGTATTAGTCCAAGCCCCTATTCCAGAACTTGATAATGGAGCATAATTGGAAACGTTGTTCCCGATGCAATACATATCTCCGGGAGATGCAACGCATGCGGAATAGCTAGGCAAGGGGTTGGCCGTTGTAGGCAACCAATTACCGATGCCAGAACTCGATAGGTTAGAATAATCTGCGGTTGAGTTATTTATGCAGTAAATGTAGTTTGACTCGGAAACGCAGGTATCAATTGTAGCGTAGGGTAGACTTGTCGTTGGCGTCCATCCGCTTACCGATTCTGCAGTTGATTGTTTAACGACCGGAAGAATGGCAATCAAGCTGATTAATATCAACGAGACGACAATCCCAACTTTCAATAAATTCTTCGATTTCGAAAATGCCTTTCCGAGGGTAGTACCACTTCCCAGGAATAACAGAGTCGGGAACAGGAAAACTGCTATGGCGAGAATTCCTAGAAATCCAGGAGAGAGGGCTCCGCTGACTGCCGGTTGAATGGTCCCTGCAATTACCGTATCGGTCGCAGTTACTGTGGAAGTGACTCGCGCCGTCGTCGCTGTCGTGGATAATGTTGTTTGAGTGACGGTCTGAGCGGCTTGAGTGTTTGTCGTAGTTCCAGTTACGGTTATCGTCGATCCTCCAACAGTTGATGTAAGAGTCTGTGTGGTCGTGGTTGGTACTAACGAAGTAACAGTATGTGTTTGAGTGACGGTCGATGTTGTCCCCGGTAGTGAAGTCGTCACCGTCTGAGTCACAGTAGGAGTTATCGTTTTCGTCGTAGCCGAGGTTGTAGTAGCTATCGCTGTTGATGTAGTTGGAGAAGTCTTCGTTGTCGTGGATGTTCCTGTGGAAATCACGGAAGTTGTAGTCGTAGTTGTCGCGGTGGCAGGACTGGCGGTAGAGGTTACCGTGCTCGTTCCAACAGAGGTCGTGGTTGTAGTCAGTGTCGTCGTCGATGTGCTTTCAGTCGTACTCGTTGGTGGAAGTATCTGAGTGTAGAATGTCGCACTTATGCCTCCACCCTGTTCGTTTCCTCCAACACAGTAAAGATAAGAACTGTCAGTAGCGCACGCAAAACTGTCCACATTCACGGGATAACTCGTAGTTCCGATCCAACTGCCGACGCCGGTGCTCGAGAGTTGCCCGTAATATATCGCACTCCTATCATACTCGTAACCAGTTTCATATCCAGCCATGCAAATTGCGTATCCCGAATATGGAACGCACAGCTGCGATTCAATTGGCGTTGGATAATTGGTGGTACTCGACCAGGCACCGATCCCGGAACCAGACAGCGGCGCGTAATAGACAGAATTGAGACTCGTACTACCGTTATCTCCCCCGATGCAGTAAATGTACCCTGCTGTCGGAAGGCACGATTCCGAAAAGACGTTCGTAGGATAGTTTGTTGTTGATGACCAACTTCCGATGCCGGCGCTAGATAAAGGGGCGTAGTAAACGGTATTCGAAGGGAGCCCAAAATTTTCGCCACCCGCGCAGTAAATATCTCCGGATGAGGCCACACAGGATAATGAATCTAGTGAGGAAGGATAGCTGGTTGTGTTCTTCCAGGTACCGACGCCGGAGCCGGTAAGCGGGGCATAAGAGGTGAAATTTACGGGGCCTGCAAACGCGCATGGTAGTGCTAAACAGGGTTGATTAGTAAAACCCCCGACACAGTAGATGAACCCACCTGAAGTGACGCAGGATTCTGATCTAATGGGTATTGTGTAGTTATTCGTCTGAGTCCATGATCCAATTCCCGAGCTGGAGAGCGACGCGTAATAGACTAAGTTCGACGCGTCACTCGTGTAATAATTTCCGCCACCAACACAATAAATCGTGCCTGAATTAGTGACGCATGACTGCCAGCCAAGACCGTATACTGGCTGATAAGGACCCGGAAAACAGCAATAACCGTGCAACGGGTAGGTACTTGAAGCAGCCCAGCTTCCAACTGACTCGCCACTTACAGGTTGGATGCCGGCAGAAAGTGCAAAGAGACCGACCAGAATTAGGGCGATCACTATGGATATCCGGACAATGTTCGCCGGCTTGGAAAACGAGTTCTTGAACTTATTTAGAGAAGCGTCGCTACTAGATTGCAAGCAAATATTCACTTTTTTGATCCTTAATTTACTAAAATTCTGTGAGTGTTAATCCGTGGAAAACGAGGAGAGCACCGTAGTTGAGAAATCCCTTTTTAAAAATACCCTGACGAAGATTTCAAAATTCTCTGCTAATGGAAAGTTTTGTGCAATTACTTAGAGCTTTAACAATCTGATCTTAAAGAATCTTTAATGATTTGACTAAATTCGAATTGTGGAGTCGTAAAGGGATACTCAATTCCGACTATAGCTTAGGGGATTCCAGTCCGAATTGCTTGCTAATAGGAAAGTGGCTTCCCCTGCATATACTGGATAGTATTAATACTACCATATTGCTAGTAATTGTAGGGAATTTCAGCGGAGAGTTTTCAGAAAAATGCAAATTGGAATTGATAGTTTTGCGGCAGCACTTACTGATGAAAGTCGAGAGGAAAGCGAGTCTCAGCGTTTATTGAACCTGATCGAGGAGATAGAGTATGCAGATCGTGTTGGCCTGGACTCTTTTGGAATTGGCGAGCACCACCGCAAAGATTTCCTGGACTCTGCACCTCCAATAATTCTTGGAGCTGCGGCAGTAAGGACTAGTCGCATTAGACTCACAAGCGCCGTAACAGTTCTGAGTGCTGCAGATCCCGTCCGAATCTTCCAAGAATTTGCAACGGTTGATCTTCTCTCGAAAGGTAGGGCCGAGATCGTCGCGGGACGGGGTTCATTCATCGATGCCTTTCCATTGTTCGGATACGATCTTGGTGATTATGACGCGCTTTATGAGGAAAAACTTGGATTGCTTTTGAAGATCCGAGATAACGAGCATGTTACCTGGACCGGTAAGTTTCGTCCTAAGCTGACTGGGCAGGGAGTATATCCCAGACCTGTCCAGAACCCTCTTCCTATTTGGATCGGCGTGGGTGGAACTCCGGAATCTTTCGTTCGCGCCGGTAAGCTCGGACTGCCGTTAATGGTCGCGATCATTGGCGGTGAAACATCCGACTTTGGACCCCTCGTTGAACTTTACAAAAAAGCTGCAAAGCGATATGGCCACTCTCCAGATCAGCTAAAGGTCGGAATGCACTCTCCAGGATACGTCGCAGAGACAAGTCAAAAAGCTGCTGACGATTTCTTTCCAGGCTGGGCACGCGCGATGACTGATGTCGGAAAAGAACGCGGATGGAGACCGATGACCCGCGCGGATTTTGATTCTCAACTAGGTCCAGAAGGCTCTATGTTAATAGGAGATCCTGAAGAAGTTGCTGAGAAAATTATTCACCACAGCAAAGAGCTCGGCGGACTATCCCGCGTCACGTTTCAAATGAACGCAGCTTCGCTGCCCCATGAGAAATTAATGCATGCGATAGAATTACTCGGGACTCGCGTCTCCCCTATTGTTCGTGAAAAAATGGGCGAGAACCTAAAGGTCAATCTCAACTAAGATTTTGCTGGCTGGTATTGTTAGAAAGAGATTAACTACTTTTGTTTAATTTTCAAAAGAATCTAAGAGGGGCGAGGGCGTAAATGACAACCGTGGCCGCGATAACAACAAAACTGGACGACGAGGTATCGATAAAATGTCCGTATGGAAGGGTGCTCGAGATTTTGGGAAAACCTCACACGCTTGCGATATTGTATGGTTTCGGCATTGGATCTCCTCTGCGTTTCACCGCGATTCAGAAAAATTTGGATCTTCAACCGAAAATACTCACTGCCAGGCTCCAAGAACTCGTCGGCTTTGGGCTCCTGACCCGAAAAGCCTACAACGAAATTCCACCTCGAGTCGATTACGAGCTAACTGAGAAGGGAAAAGACCTAGCGGGAATGTTCAAAGAATTGCGCTCGTGGTCTGACAAGTACCACGTTACCGAGCAGCCCAGAACGAGAAAGAAAAACGTCCAAAGATTGAGCACAATCTGATTAATCTGATACGATCCAAACTGCGCAAGATTCTTTGGAATGCTCATCTGTTCAGCAGTTAGTCAGCCCTCTTGCGCGATAGATCCGTCGCCTAAACCGCTAGGCTATGACGAAAACTTTTCCGATCGAATCTGTCCTAGAATACTGTCAGCGTCGCTGAAGGACCAAGCGGGAAAGCCTCATCAATCAGATTAACTTCATCCTTGTTCAAGTGGATATCCGCAGCACCGGCGTTCTCGACCACATGTTCCGGAGTCGAGGCTTTCGGGATTGCGACTACTGAAGGATGACGCGTTAGGAAGCTTAGCGCTACCTGACGAGGCGTCGCGTTGTGTGCGTTGGCAATCTCTTCCAGGACTCGACCCTCCTTAGTTCGCGGGCTTGGAAAATCTCCGTGACCGAATGGACTGTACGCAGTTACAGTCACGCCGTGTTTCCCGCACCAAGGAATTAGGGCGTGCTCGATCGCGCGGTCATTCAAATTGTACAGAACCTGATCGCATGCAATTCGCCCCTTTCCAGCAATCTCCAAGGCCTCTTCGAGATCGGGGACATCAAAATTACTTAGGCCCCATGAAAGGATTGCACCATCATGTTTTAGCTCCTCGAAAGCTTCGATAGTTTGCTGGAGAGGATAGGATCCGCGCCAGTGCAACAGATAACAGTCCAGATGATCCGTTCCGAGGCGAGAAAGAGAACCCTCGCATGCGGCAATCGTCCCCGTCCGGGACGCATGCCCTGGCTGTACTTTCGAAACTAGAAAGGCTTCATCCCGCCTTCCCTCAATTGCCTCACCGATTATCTTCTCCGACTTGCCGGTTCCGTACAACTCGGCGGTGTCAATATGGTTGATTCCAATATCAAGGCCCCGTTGAATTGCAGAAATTGCCGTAGCTTTGTGACTCTGCTCAATGTACCAAGTACCCTCGCCTATCACAGAGACCTCGCGCTTCGTCGGACCGAACGGGCGATGTTCCATGTCTCTCGATTCTACCTCGATATTGAATGTGCTGATCGAACTTCCAGCATCTAAAGTTATGATCTGCCCGAGGGGAACACCATTTCATACTCTACTTGCAGGCGGGGCAATGAGCATCACCGTTGCCAATCCTGCTCAGCGACTTGAACCGGTAACAAGAACGACTGTGTTTTCGAGAGCTTCGTCATTATCTTACTTCGAAAACGCGCGCGTTCTTGGGTATTTAGTAATGAAGAGTATCGACGGCACACCCCAGATGGCTGTAAAGTATGTCTACTAGAGTAGAATTGTGATAAAATCTGAAATAATCGCCCGCATCCGTTCCTACATCATGATGACCGATTTTGAGAAAGTTGCAGAAGTTTCAGAAGTACCCGAGGGAACAACCAAGATTGTAAAAGTTGGAAGTGTCGAACTATTCGTGGCGAATGTCGGGGGATCGTTTTACGCGCTTCCAAACAAATGTACTCATGTTGGCGGTCCACTGGGAAAAGGGAAGCTCACGGGTAACATCATTCAGTGCCCATGGCATGGATCGAAGTTCGATGTTACCACCGGAGCAGTCGTTGGCGGCCCCGCGCAAAGACCTGAACCCACATTCGAAGTAAAAGTTGATGGCTCAAGCATATGGGTGAAGAAGCCAAACTAGCTTGCTAAACTTTTAGGGCGTGGATCAAAATCTTCACGCAACCTTACGAATTCATCCCATCAATCCTTTCGGAGAGTAAGCCGGGGGAAGATTTCTCTTCCCCGGATGCCTTACTTTTCTTAGCCGATCACTTTCGCCGAAAGCACGCTTCCGGAGCTTTGTGTGAAGATCGCCGAGGAAGCACCCGAAGTTGGTTGTCCGGTGCTTGAAGCCGACGACGAAACATTGCTAGGGAAGTATGCCATACAGCTTTGCGGCGCGCCGCCCTGATTCAGGTGCTGCACCTGTAAGAGCAGGTTGTTAGCCTGGATGATCAGAGATTGCGCATGCTGGGAGTCTATCTGCTGTCCCCAGAACTCGGCTCCTTCGAGTGCTTTGCTAATCTGGGTGGCCAGAGAGTTCCTCGCGTTAGTGACGCATGCAAGCTGGTTTTCGAGTGCGTTGTAAGTTGCGGGATCTGAACTTCTCATGGCTACTGTGGAAATGTTCAGACTATCACGGCCAAGCTGACCCACTGGCGAGTTGATCTGTCTGTATACTTGCTCGAGGTATACGAAGGTACTCTCGCTGTTTCGGATCGAGTTGGGTAGTGCCCAGGGTTCTATGTACTGTGCCAAAGCATTTCCCTCGTGGACATAGTCGTCCTTGAGACCGAGGACGAGAAGCATTGTTGAGCGGATGTCGACATGCTCAGTGAAGGTGACGCTGTCAATACCGATCGGAGTGATTCCGGGTCCGACCAGTCCCAGCCAGGTGGTGGTGATCTGTTTTTGCACGTCGCCGTGGTTCCATGCAAAGCCGCTATCAAAGAATGTACAGCCACCAGTGCAGTTGTCTCCAAGGGTGAGCATGTAGAGGTCCGGATTCCCAAAGAGGGTGAATGTTGGAGTCCTCGCCGGATCGGCCGTGACCATGTGCAGCAAATTCTCCTCGAGCGGATTTGCGAGATACTTTGTCACGGTGAGATTCTTTCCGGTGTATGGATTGTACGCAGTCAGGTTTCCCGAGGCCTGCTCAAATGTGCGCGTAACACTATCATTGGGACCGGGGTTGCCGTTGATGTAGATAGTCGGCGCAGAATCATAGTGTGCCTGGAACGGCGTCGTGACGTTGTGCTCTACTGCGAGTATCCCCTGCAGGTTCGCGTCGATTTCTCCAATCTGGCCATAGGTGCACGGAATGGACACGCCGTCGCAATTTGCTGGAGTCGGTGAACCGCCAACAAAGTGGTCGCCCTCGTCGGAGGTGATTACAAAGAGAGTGTTCTTTGTCGTTATGCCGTCCTTTTCCAGCCTCGCAAAGAATGAGGCGAACGCGCTGTTGTAAGCGTCGAGCTGCGCGACGTATCCCGCCTCTCCCGGACCGTATGCAGTTCCGTTGACATGGTTGTCGTGTGCATCAGCAATGTATGCATAAGTTACCGGTATTCCATGCTCCTGCATCGCTGCTACATACGCTAGAGATACGGCTGGAGTCATGCTGTCATAACCCGGGAATCCAATGTCGCCATTGACGTCCTGGATGGTGTTTCCCGTGAGGTCCTTCAGGTTACTGCCCGGACTGATTACTTTGTCAACGTACTTGCTACCGAATAGAGCAGAGAATCCGTCGTACCCTCCGGGCTCGTCTGGTAGGATGTCGGAAACTCCGCCGTTCTTGTTAGAGCAGATCGCATCCGACTGCGCGCAGTGAACAGCGATGCCCTCAAAGTCGGCACTTGCCTGGTAAGGGTTGGTGTTGGCAAGATTTGTCTGGGAAGAGTTTGCACCAAACACCGTGGGAATGTCCGGGAAAAGGCTCTCAAGCTCGGTGTTTGCCGTGGCTACAGAACCAAAGTTGCAGCCAGCGCGAGTGTATGGAACCCAAGGAGCTGGCGCGTTAAGGCCCTGGGATGTTAGCATGTTGTATGTTGTATCAGTGCCATTCGGGCTTCCGAGCGGATTCAAGCGATCTGTCCAATACGAGAAAGATGATGCAAAGTTTGCGGATCCATTCTGATAATATCCATAAGCGTTTGCAACTGGAACCCCGTGCTGGTCACCATAGACACCGGTTATCGAAGTAAGAATGTCATCCGCAGTGTGCGAAATCAAAGGAGTTTGTTGATTTGTGGATATTACCCCGTTTTGCTCGATGAAATTGAGCAAGGCAGGCATCTGTTCAAGATCTGACGGAACGTTGGGATTATCCCGCACAAAGTGCGTGTTATCGAATTGTATGTAGATCACGTGCTGGATTCCGTTTGCCAGCTGACACGGGTTTTTCGACGAAGAGGACGCCGAAAAAATTGTTCCCGGAGCTACGAGAAGGATGAAAGAAGACACGAGAAGGATTGCTACCAGAGAAATATGCCCTAAATACTTTGATCGATGCAAGTTAGAATCGCGGTGTCAGGCGCGACATTGCTAATTTGTAATTATCCTATGAAGATCGTATAGAAAATCTTCGTCTATTGTGAATTCCAAAAATAGAAAAGAATTCTATAAGATTGTTTAGGCGGCAGGTAATTTCTAACTATAGAGTTGATCGTTCTTGATTTCTCGCGACTAGCTGGAGTGTTTCATCCTGAGCGCTGGCCTTATCTCTACCACCGAGAAAAATGGCCAGCACCTCAAGTTCCATAGGTGCTCCGTATTCCATTTTGACGAGCATATCCTGATTCAGATCGGTCATCTAATCGCAGATTCCCAAGCGTGAAGCTAATCCATTACATCCTTCCATTTCAAGCGTCCGGATTTGAGTTTCTATCATCGTTAAGAAGAGAAATCGAGAACGAAAATCTTCGAAAAATACGGAATCGATTTACAAATTTGATCCCTGACTATCTTACTCTTGTGACGGAATCAACCGGCATCCTGGTTCTGCTGATTTTTGTATTCTACGCTTCTCGGATGCTCGCATCATTCAGAAAGGGAATGCTAGAAAGAGGCTGGAAATTCGTCACGACGGGGGCAATCTTGCTTGTAGCCGCTCAGATTCCAATTGTGTTGGGATCAGTCAGTACAGGTGTTCTTGCTTCGATCCTAGTTAACATTGCAAACTTCGGTCGTTTTGGCGCTATTCTCTTGCTTACCTTGGGATTCAGGGACCAATATCAGATATGGCGGGTAGACGGGAAAGTTAATACACAATTTGCAGAGTCGGCGGATAGTATCGCTGATGTCCAGAATCTAAGCTCAGCCTAAGAGAATCGACGATGACACGATTCTCTCAGTGATATCAGGGTGCGCTCGAATTTCAATTGGGAAGTCAAGCTCAAGGTATTGGCTTATTCCAAGACCCCGAATGTAGGAAAAACTTGCCGTTTTGCTACCAAACAGCTCTAGACTGTTTCGGAAAATGTTATTCTATGATATATCTGGGGTTTGCGCCAACATAATTCACGAAGCGTGATCATTACACATGGAGATGTACGATTTGCTTCAATGCGTGGACAGGGGACTGGACACTTTCGGCTCAAACATGAAACAGGCTGTATACTGGGCGCTAATGTCCAAGGAAGCTCTATCATCTGATAAAATCCTCTCGAATCCCGAAGCATTCGTGCGTGCTCTAAAAGAGATATTCGGCAATGGATACCCGCTCGCAGAAAGATCTATCATCAGAGAAATGAAAAAAACGTTCGAGCTTGAAATGCCTTCCAGATCTTACAATATTCTCGAAGCCTTTGACATTGTCAGTAAAGATATCACTGATGTATCTGAACCTGCAGTAATGTCAAGAAATTTCTAGTCTTCCATTCCGGGCCTTAACTTGGTCTGAAACTATTCTGTTATACAAGAATTCCTTTCTTGTGGCCACTCATCGGAGCAATTTCATTCCTCACAATCCTGAATTTTTCGTTAAAAACTCTACTCCAGCAAGGGCATCGGAAGATCGATGCTACATTCGACCTGCCTTGAACACTCTATTTTGATTTTAGGATCATTTGAGTGGCTGTTGCTCTTGCAACTTCCTTGCCTTCGCCGCTTTTCAAGATCGATTCTACCAGCGCAACAGTCCGACCTTTGTGGATAACTTTCGCTTCGCCGCTCAGCTGTCCTTCAAAAACAGGGCGGAGAAAGTTGATCTTCAGCTCGAGTGTCGTGAACGACTCATCATCCTCAAGTAGGGTCGCAATCGCTACTCCCATACAAAGATCGGCCAGGTCTGTCATAATTCCTCCGTGAAGCGTTCCCATCGGATTGTGGAATCTCTGATCCACGTTCATGACGGCAGCCGCATGCCCCTCTCCAAGCTCGACAACATTTATTCCAAGTGTTTTGGCAATCGGAGGCGGCTCTTCCTTTCCATCCTTGATCGCTTGCATTCTGTCTTTTAGCGAAACCATTTCATCTCTCTTCCCTAACGGACTTCAATCGCCGGCACAGAAATCTCCAAGCGAGATCTCTCGTTATTCATCAGCCATTTCCTACCCCACTTTTTCAACTCGAATAGCGAGTCGCTCAGCTCCTTGCCCATAGGTGTTAGCGAATATTCGACTGAGACCGGGGAGGTGTCGAGTACCTTTCTTCGGACTATTCCTTCGGCGGTGAGACGCTTCAGCGTCCTCGACAGGGTTTTAGATCCTACGTCTCCGATCTCTCGTTTTAGCTCATTGAACTTCATCGGCCTATCATGAAGATATCTGATTGCAATCATGTTCCAGTCATTGCCCAGAAGCTTCATTGTCGCAACGATTGCACACTTTTCAGGAGTGTGATTGGCGCTCATTTTTTGATACTTGGTGACACCACGAGCACTGCTCAAGTTTTATAGTTTCCTTTTGTCACTTAGAGGCAAAGCGATACCCCGACCGTTCGGGAAAGTGGGACGGTCTGGCAGC
>Ga0207060_10002_pt2 | contig 35237 bp, 36 predicted proteins | sample Alteio_BWMinCont_30_FD_153270 | JGI IMG/M metagenome (GOLD analysis project Ga0207060, IMG submission 153270) | Enriched cells from forest soil in Barre Woods Harvard Forest LTER site, Petersham, Massachusetts, United States -... | ecosystem: Environmental > Terrestrial > Soil > Temperate forest >...
TCATTTCCCACTTGTCCCAGGTCTTCGTACCTTCACCGCATGGAGATTTCAGAGTAGATATCTGCAATTTCTTTGTTGGCAAGGGCTGCGGACCGAAAAGAGCGGGTAAACTAAGATGGCAACTTTTGCGCGTGTTAAATTAACCAGTACGAACCTTAGGGGATTGGAAGATGTTTGCAAGGAAATTAAAGATATTACAGAAAAAACCGGCATCAGGGTAAAGGGTCCGCAGCCCTTGCCAACAAAGAAATTGCAGATATCTACTCTGAAATCTCCATGCGGTGAAGGTACGAAGACCTGGGACAAGTGGGAAATGAGAATTCACAGGCGCCTCATTGACCTTGACGCAGACGACAGAACGATGAGGCAGCTAATGAGGCTTCGAGTTCCGGAAGACGTTTTCATCGAAGTAAATCTAAAGCCGCAGTAGAAGCCATCTAAGCGAACTTTTTTCTCTCAATTGCTTCTAGAATCCGCTTATTTTCGCAGCAATAGCTTGAGACAATCCTAAGTACTCAGTTATTATTGTAAGCGATTGAGCGCAGAAAGGGGTTTGCTGGGTCGAGTACCGCTTGCTTTGCTGGTGGTAGCTGTTGTTATCACATCGACCGTCGGGGGTGGAGTCGTTGTCTACTATGATTTTGGTTCCCATACTTCAGATATGACGACGCAAACAGTGACTGTCACTTCTCTTAATACAATAGTCCGATTAGTTACGAGCGTTTCCTCGCAGGATGCGGCTCCCGTAGCTGTCCAGCTCAATGGAACCGTCGAAAGCGAGGGAAATTATCCTATCGCGGTTGAATTTTGCAGTCTGACAAGACAGATACTGCAGCATCGTAATTCCACCTCCTTGCAGAATGAAATCAGCGGCATAAGCTGCGGCTCGTATTCCGCGCCGATCCAGGTTACGAATCAGACGCAAGAAAGGTTTGGGAGCTTTAATCAAACCTATTTCTTTGGAACCTATTCAGCAAAACTTCCGAATAACGCGACTTACCTACTCCAGGTAAGGCTGTTACAATCCTCTGCAGGTCCCGGCTTTGAGGAAGAAGCTGGCTGGCTGCCGTTAAACTATACGTCATCATCTCGAATTTTAGGATACGGAATCGCATGCTTCAAGATCTTGGAAAACAGCACACTGGTCTTTCAGTGTAGTAGCGGCTTCGGATAAAAAAAATATGTGAAACTGGTATCAGTCTCGAAAAAAGTTACCTCTGTTTTTTCGTTTCTAAAATAACGGTGAAACCCAAGGCAGGTTTCGCCTTTTTTTCAGATGATCAGAGGGCTATTTCTTGGTATTAATTGTGCTACTTTTTGGAAGATAGCCACCATTCGAGATATTCGCTCTGCTGCGCTCTCTTTTTCCTGGACTCGTCCATCTGGTTATGCAGTTTATCCCTGATGTTTACGAGCTCGTCTTTAGTAACGTACAGACCGCAACCCTTGCAGGCATATCTCTTCGTTGAAGTATCATAGAACAGCGAAGCCCCACATTCCGGACAATTTTGCTCTGGCATCGCACTAACCAATTCGGCGAATTCCGAATTAAAACCTTTCCAGATAGAGAGGAAAATGTATTCGTAATCATCATATTATCCGCTTGCCCATTGCTGAGAGAATAAGCTCGACAGCGAGCTCTGCTGTTGCGTTTTGTTGATCTAGAATTGGATTAACCTCGACAACTTCTAGCGACCTCATTAAGCCGGACTCATGAATCATTTCCATTGCAAGGTGAGCTTCCCTGTATGTCGCGCCACCCCTCACTGGCGTTCCCACTCCCGGGGCATCAGATGGATCCACGAGATCTAGATCCAGGCTCACATGAATCTTGTTATTCCCGTTATCAGAAGCGTCGTTTATTGCATCCTTCATCACGGCCATCATTCCGACGCGGTCTATATCCGACATCGATAGAACCTTCACCCCGGATTTTTTCAGGTTCACCTGCTCCTTGGGGTCGAGCTGTCTTGCTCCCACGATGACGATTTTCTTTGGATCTACCGATCTCTTAGGCCACGGCGGCGGAAACCACTTGGATCCCTGACCGGCCGCAAACGCAAGGCTCATGCCGTGAATGTTTCCGCTCGGAGTAATATCGGGCGTGTTAAAGTCGCCGTGAGCATCCAGCCAAATTACTCCGAAATCCTCTGAGCTTTCTTTGGAAATTCCGTTCCGGATACCGGCCAAAGTTCCAATCGCGATTGAATGGTCGCCGCCGAGTACGAGAGGAACTTTTCCGGTACGAACAGACGAAGCCACTTTTTTTGAAAGGCTCAAACACACGTCTCTGACCTTGGACAGATATTTGGCGTTTGGTAGCTCGATGTCGATTGCCTCCGCGATTGGGGCGTCAACGTTTCCGCGGTCTTCGACCCTTAATCCCAAACTCTTCAGCTTTACAGACAGTCCAGCGTACCTGATTGCCGAAGGTCCCATGTCTACGCCGCGTCTGTCTGCGCCGAGATCAAGCGGAACACCTATGATTTCGATTTGGCCAACCAACTAAAACACATTCGCCAAACCAAATCCGATTTCGCAATTTATGCAAATCTAAATTTCAGCTAAGAACGTCATTACCTTAGAATAACATAAAATCACCAATAGGTTCCGATTTTTCACAAGCCATGCCTAGATCCAACGTAATCAAGAAAGACACTTTCCATTATCTGTGGAGCAAGTCTCACAAGCCCGTTTTGAATATCAAGCCGGGGGATCGGGTTCACTTTGAAGTTAACGAAGTGAACTCGGGTCAGATTTCAGAGAAAACCACGGCTGAAGATCTTTCGAAACTCGATCTTTCTCGACTTTATCCTTTAGCCGGTCCAGTTTACGTTGAAGGCGCCGAGCCGGGAGACGCCCTGATCGTCAAAGTAGAATCAGTCAAGCCAGCAAACTGGGGCTGGACTGCTGTAATTCCGGGTCTGGGCCTTCTGGATCAAGAGTTCACCAATCCCGACTTGTTTGTCTGGAACTTACGCGGAGCGAGTCGACGGTACGCAAGATTTGTGAAAAATATCCAGGTACCACTCAATCCGTTTTGTGGTGTTTTGGGAGTCGCTCCTCCCGAGGATGGTTCATTCGAAGTTATGCCGCCGGGAAAGCACGGAGGAAACATGGATATCCGACACCTCACCGCGGGTTCGACGATCATGATCCCGGTCTGGACGAAGGGGGCTCTATTCTCCACAGCTGATGTTCATGCCGCGCAGGGTGATGGAGAGGTCTGCGTCACTGCTATCGAGTGTCCCGGAGACGTTACTCTTTCGTTCGACTTGAAAAAGGACGCGGATCTTGAGACTCCTTGCTATTATTCAGGACGAATGTTCGGATCGAATACCGGCTATTTTGCGACGACCGGCATTTCGCCCGACCTGATGGAAGCGACAAAGCAATCGGTGCGGGGCATGATTTCATTCCTGGAGGAAAACCTCGGAATTACACGAACTCAGGCGTACATGCTTTGCTCTGTAGCTGGCGAGCTCCGAATTCACGAAATAGTTGATCGACCTAACTGGGTCGTCGGAATGATGATGCCACGGAGTTTGATAAAGGAAGAGAGGAAAACAAGCTCGAGGCGGCGTTCCTAGACAAGATAAATTTCGTCGCCCGGCTCTACGATTCCCGGAGAAATCACTTCGGCGTACACTCCAAAACAACCGCCATGCCTTGTTTTGATCGTTTCAAAAACAAGAGGATTCGGAACCGAGCTGAATGGGTCCAGTGTTGGTATCACGCACCGCGAATCTTTCTTTACGATTCTTAATCTAGTACCACGATCGCCTAACTTGAGATCCCTTCTGAGAAAAGCGTCTTCGACAAATGGCTCGCCGCTTTTCCAGTTGACATAGATGTTTGCCCGGAATCGCTCGGGCGCCAGCATTTCAATTCCGGTTTCTTCTCCAAGTTTCGTGACAGTCTGAAGGCCAAGAATCGAGACCGGTTTCGAGTCTTGGCACTCACCTTCGGCATGCTTCAAGGAAATTTGATAGCCAAATTTGTTCTCGATCTGCTCTTCCAGAGCTCTATCCAGAATAGAATACTTTGATCCGTCTGGACACGTGACTTCAATATCAGTTTCGGAGATAAATTTCGGCTTGTTCAGAAGCATCTCGCTTCCCTGTCTCGCGGTCATCCAGGGAAAGCTTGGGTTTGGCGCATCATCCATTACGTAAGCAAACGATCTGTCGCCCAAAAGACCAAAGGGACGGATCGTCGCACTAGACAGATCTTCACCCTCATGCTTTTCACCGGGTAGCGTCTAAGGCGCACAACCGTACCTATTCCATTCATCATCTCAATTTTCACTTTGTTCTCCTAGAACCGTTTTTTGGGAAGAAGCCACGTTATTGCTATTCGAGTATACTCAAGTTAAAGTCATTCCCGGTTTCAAAAACTAACTTCCCGAATACAATTCTTTGATAGATTCCTCTTCATTTTCGGTCTTTTCAAAAACTCTGATCAGTGGCTTTCCTTCGACGCAGTACACCGGCTCACCGAATTTGTCAAATGCGTTCATCAGCCTGAATGCCCTGTTTGCGACAAAGATTATCTTTGCAAAGCAGGCCCCGCCGTCAAGAGAGTATTCGTTCCATTTTTCGTACCGAAGAAGAATCGGGCACTCCCATCTAGGGACTCCTTGATATGATCCCTGAACGAACTCCCCCGGAGTTCCTTTAAGATCCTCAGGAGCTAAAACAGTCGTCACTTTTTCATTGTGAAAACTCAGCGGACCAAACCGGTTCTCCTCGATCACTGCAGTGAGAATTAGCCTTATCCTGACGATCACATTGTCGGAAAAAACATACTCGTTCCAGGCCTCGCGCAAAAGATTGAAAGGAATTGTCCCGGCGCCGTCTCTTCTAATCATTGACGGCCGAAGGAAAATGGAGACTCGGCCTGAAAAAGATTACTGTAATATTACAGTAATTTCGTTCACAATATTAATACCTTAGTTTCTTTACGCCTTCGGGATCAAGGAGAAATGTAGTCCACTCCTTGTTGCATTTCGTGCAGCTATACCTAACGACAACGCCGCTTTCTCCAAAGTCGTCAAAATGCGCGAGAATCCAGGAGTGGCTGTCGATTATCTTCCTGACTTCGGAAACTTTTCTCAGATCGAGCAAGCGTTCGTCCAAGCACGACACTGAAACCAACCCTCGGGCGCGAGCCGGAACGAATGCATAATTTGACCATTCTTAAAGTAATATGGAGATTGTCGTCGCATAGATTTGGGGCAAGGTTCTAGTAGCGACTCTTGCGAGCCCGTCGACCAAAAAGCCCTAACAAAAATTATTGACGAAAATGATCAAAAAACTGCAAACATTCGGACAAAATAGCCAAATACTACTTCGGTCATCGAATAGTCGTGGTTCTTTTCGCTCTGCCATTCAAGATCATTGCAGCGATTGCAAAACCGATCACGATCGATAATCCAAATCCGATGAGGACGCTCGTGTAAGTAGTAGATGCGGCTCCGTGGATAGATGCCGCGACCGCCGCGATCGCGATTCCGATCGCGAAGACAAGTATGGTAAACAGAGCTACGACCGACTCGGAGCGCATTGCCTTTCTTATTCCGATAATCTCAACTTTTATTCATTTTTGTGTCATTCCGGGCTCTTTTCCATAGAAACGTTAAGAAACCGTCGTCCTAACCCCTTCGCCGTTCTCCCCAAAGATGAGCAGATTAGTAACGGTTCAACCAGATAGAAGCGAAGAAGAGATAAGCTGTCAGAGGTGCGGCGACAAGGTTTCCCGCGACAAAGCTGCTAGCATCTCTTTCAGAAAAAAGACCACGTTTTTCTGTGATGGATGTTTCAAGTCAGTTTACAAGTACGACGAGAATCTGAAAACGGTTACCCAGATCTGGGAAGCTCAGGGAAAGGCGGTTCCCTTCATAGTCCGCAGCAATAACTGGCACAAGTCTTCGTTCATGAAAATCAAGGACGTGAAGAACTCGGAGGCTTCTGGAGGAAGGACCAAACTCATTTTCATCGGCGACATGTACTTGCGAGGCGAATTAAAAGAGCAGGACCGAAACGTTGGAAAGGCAAACCACTTCATATGGTTTCCTTGGAGCGAGGAAATCGCGTCCAAGTACAAAGAATCTGCGCAGGCTGCTTGATTCACACTTTCGATACCTGCCGTCAACGGATAGTTTTGAAATGAGGCCCAGAGTCGCAGGTATTCAGTACCTATATGACAGTGGAGAGAACGTAAATTCTTGATTGGCGAAGTCAGTTGAATTTCTAGATCGTACTTTCAGTAGCTTGAGACCAGTAACAAACAGAGCTCGTTTCAAGCTCTTCTGTACAGAAAAGTGTGTCCCCTTGCGATCGCGCCGAAAATGGAATAATAAAGCAATGCGAGAAACATGTACGATACAAGCTAGCTTGTATAATACAAATGCTTCAATTGAGGGCTCTTAATGGATCCATCAAATTATGATTTCACGCACGCGCGTGGGGTTGCGCTAGGGGGGTCGGTTCTAGAGCTAATACAAAAACGATTGGCCACATCTTTCAAGCCTGTTGAAATGCATGAAGCTTTACGAGAGTTTAGGGCGATTGAATATCTTGGTTTCATTAATAGTCTTTGAATCGTCAACTCATATCTCGCCTAGAAGGTTCTTGATGATTCTCAGAGTCATCCCCCACACAACGTATTTTCCCATCACGACAAATGAGGGAGTTTCAAACGTCACCCCCCGTCTTGAAAAACTGTAGACGCTGGAATTCTTCTCGTCTGAGAAAAAGTTGAGCTGAACCCAGAAAAAATCAACTATTTCGTCACGATCTATCTTTACCTCGGTGTCTTCCGGAGCTATGAACACAAACGGAGTTACCAAGATGGCCCGGTTTCCCGGATAAATCGCCGGCATCACGCCGACGATCTCGAACCTGCCTAGATCGATTCCCACTTCTTCCATGGATTCTCTTTTTGCAGTTTGAAGCAGTGATTCAGCCGGTTTCGATCTTCCCCCTGGGAATGAGATCTGACCCGACCAGGGATCTCTTTCGACTTCCTGCCGTCTTAGCAGTAGGATGTCCAAGGTACCACCTTTCGCCGGTCTCAAGATGACGCTTACCGCGGCGGTTGAAATTCCCGGATTCGCAACCAACTGGTTAATGCCGTTTCTTTTTCCCCACGCTCTGATCCGATCCAAAATAGGATCAGAACCGCCCACTGATCCTTTGCCATCAGCAGTCATAAAATGGCATCACTCTATCGAATCTTTCTCACCGAATCTGATCCATTTCAGATAAGCTTTTGAGGGGTACAAAGAGGATCTTTCCTTTATCGCTCGACTTTTTCTGGAGAAAACGTACCTTCCCATGTCACTTCTTCTAGTTTCAATCATGTCTCTCGGTTTATTGCTTCACGGCCAGCTCCTTGATGTCACTTCTCTGTTTAGCTTTGCAGCAGGACTAGTCGCCTTTTTCTTTGTAATCGTATCAGTACTGATCTTCATCTTTGTTTACGACAACTTGAGAAGACAGCGGAGAACCGGCGCCACTACAGCGACCTAGTCCATCCGGAAATCCGGATTTAGGTCGTCCAAAGAGTTAAGGATATTACCAACCTCCTTCCTCTGTACAAATCTTCGGTAGATTTCAACGCAGACGTCACTCGGCTCAGTCAAGACACTAGATTCTCGCGTAGAGGAAAGGTATCGCGAGATAGGCTGGGCTGAACTCACACCGATCCAAAGCAAATCCTTCAGGTTACTGGTCAGAGGCCGGAGTGCACTACTCGTTGCTCCGACTGGTTCGGGGAAAACAGAGGCGGCGGTAATCTCCATTTTTGCAAGACTCGCAGCGAACCGAGATCCATCTCTTCCAAGAGGGATTCGGATGCTATATGTTACTCCGCTCAGAGCCTTGAATAACGACATTTTCAAGAGATTGATCTCTTATGCCCAAGCAGAGGGCCTCCGGGCAGAAATCAGGCACGGAGATACCAGCTCTTACGCGAGGCAGAAGATGCTCGAATCCCCTCCCGATATTCTGATCACGACTCCGGAAACTTTGGGGATACTTCTCGTTAGTCGCAAATTCAAGCTACACCTAGCGCAGCTAGAGTGCGTGGTCGTTGACGAACTTCACGAGCTTCTTGGAAATGAGCGAGGCGCGCATCTTTCGCTCAGTCTCGAGAGGCTGCAAAGAGTCTCGACGAGACCTGAAATCATGCGTGTGGGTCTGTCCGCGACAATTGGCGATCCGGACGAAGCTGCAAAATTCCTCGTCGGGGTTCAGGGAAAGTGCGCGATCGTCACAGACACGGAAGCTCGCGGGTACGACGTTAAGGTAAAGTTCATCGAGGGCAATCTCACTGTGCTTGCTCAAAAGATTCTGGATTACATCGCTGAGGAAAAGGGTGGGGACAAGAGTACGCTCGTCTTCACAAATACTAGAGATGAGGCGGAATTTCTAGGAGCTGTTTTGAAGGCAAAATCTCCGTCAGTTCCCGTAGAAGTGCACCACGGCTCACTCTCAAAAGATAGCCGGGAAGCGACCGAGGTGATGCTGAGAAGCGGCCAGGCAGGAATTGTGGTATGCACTTCATCACTGGAACTGGGACTTGATATCGGGGCAGTGAATCTGGTCGTTCAGGTGGGCTCTCCCAGGCAGGCAACTAAGCTGATTCAAAGAATAGGACGCAGCAGACACAAGATGAGAATTAGGGCAGTGGGTGCGGTTATCGTGAACAAACACGACGACGAGCTCGAAAGTTTAGCGCTTCTCGAGAGGGTTGACAAGCACTCGCTTGAAACGATAACGATTCACAAAAAACCGCTGGATGTCGTTGCCCACCACCTCGCTGGCCTAGCTATGGAAGAAAGTACTTTTCCGACAGAGAGCGCTCTTGCACTTTTCAGAAGGTCATATGCATTTGCAGACCTGACGAAAGAGGATTTGGACGGAGTCGCTACTATTCTTGAGGGTCAAGGGATACTCAGGTTTGATGGCGAGGCTGTCAAGCGAAGAGGCCAGAGAACGTTCGATTACTACTTCTCAAACCTCTCGACTATTCCCGATATTCAGCAGTTTGAGGTTCACGACATTACGACGAAGAAAATTATAGGTCGACTGGATCAAGTGTTCGTTGGCGAGTACGGAGAGCCAGGCAAGCCGTTTGTGCTTAAGGGAAACTCTTGGAGAATAGTGTCGGTTGAGGACGACAAGAAAATTCTCTTCGTCGAACCAATGTTCCGGGACCTCAGCACCATTCCATACTGGGTGGGAGAGTTGATCCCGATCGAGTACGAGACCTCGCAGATCGTTGGAGAACTCAGGCGCCAGATTTCGACCGGAAAATATGCGTCCACTCGACCAGTTTCTGCTTCACAAATCGAGAGACTTCAAAAGGCTTACAGACAGCTATCGGGAGTTCCTGATGAACGCTCGGTGGTAGTGGAGAAGCGGAGGGGTTCAGCTGCAATAGTCGTCCACGCATGTTTCGGAACAAAAATTAATCAGACTCTCGCTACAATGCTCTCGACTCTTCTCTCAGCAAAAATTGGCTACCTCGTCGAGACAAAGTCGGATGCGTACAGGATCATTCTTTCGACAAACGGACCTCTTGAGACTAAACACGTCTCCGAGGGTTTGAAAGAATCGATCGATCTCAAGGAAATATTGACTGCATCAATTGTTGGCACTCATCCGCTGAACTGGAAAACCTGGTACGTCGCAAAGAAATTTGGAGTTGTCGACAAGACAGCGCAGTATGACCGCCGCGCGGCAAGGTTGATTCAGGAAAGATACAAAGGCACCCCACTTTACGAGGAGATCCTAAGAGAGCTTTTTCAAGAAAAGTACGATATCCCGTCGACGACAAAGATCATGGGAGATCTCCGGGAGAGCAGGATTCCAGTTCGAATAGCTGAGGTTGAGGAATTTTCAGAGATCGCACGGCCGATTCTGGAATATACATCCAGTTTCGCCGCGATGCCGCTGACGATGGACAAAGCGATTCTCGATCTTGTGAAGGAGCGAATCGGGAACGCAAAACACAAACTGCTCTGTTTGAGCTGTGGAAGGTACGAGTCCGTTCTCAAAACTAACGATGTTAAGGAACCGTTGATCTGTCCACTTTGCAGGTCTCGTTTGATAACAGAAACCTTCGCATCAGATCTTGATCTACCAAAAATTATTCAGAAAAAGAAGAAGGGGCTCGAACTGAACGAAGATGAGGAAAAGAAATACAGAAGGGCCTGGAAGACTTCCAGTCTTATTCAAAACTTTGGGAAGAGGGCGATCGTAATTCTATCCGGGTTTGGAGTCGGTGTGGATACTGCAGCAAGAATCATCAGAAGAACCGCCGATGAAGACCAGTTTTACAAGAACATTTACCTTGCGGAAAAGAACTACGTCGCAACTCGAGGATTCTGGCAGGACTAGGCGGTTATCGGTTTCTTTTCAACCGTGGAATAATTTTTCAGTAAGAGAAACTTTCTACCTTCGAAAATCTGAACCTCTACTGCATTGAGCAAGATACGGTCTCCAGCGGAAAATTCTTCGAGTTGCTTTGAGAGGTTCCTCCAGCCAAATACCTTCACTTCTCCCGTATGGTCTGCAACTGATATCTCGCTTCTCTTCACAAGTCCTTCCTTGGTTTGAATTTCCCGACTTACTTGGTCGTTTAAGCAAATTAATTCGAGCGAGACAACGGCGCCTTCCTCGGCGGGAAGATCTTCCACTTTTACAACAAGCGAGGAAGAAAGTGGTATGTCGGGTCTTTTTGATACAACCTTGGATATTGAATTTGCTGACGAGCAGCTTGCCCTAAGTGTTGACTGATCAAAGGCTTCAGGCTTGCAAATGATTACGACATCAGTAGTAATTTCATTTTCGCCAAGGTTTTTCGCTGCATCATCACTTGCGGTGACGGAAATCTTTCTTTTTTGGGAATCTAAGAGAAGAAGATGGTATTTTTTATCTCCAGAGTTGTATCGCTTGGAGATTATTCGACCCACAAAAGGTAGCGGACGAGACGGAGTTGTCGTTGCACTTTTCTCCTTCGCTGACGATCCTCCTTCGGATGGAGCGAATTCTTTTGTTCTTTCGATAAGCCATTTTTGGGTCTCGTCAAAACTTTCCCGAATGCAAGTATTTTCGTCGCCATGAATTTCAAGTGCGGTCGAATTCTGAAAAGTGCTTATTTTCGCCCGAACGTTCAGAAGCGTTATGATATCACCTTCGCGAAGATTTTCGAAGTTTGGACTTGAATTATTCCATATGACTACTCTCATCGCATTTCCGGATCCCAGCTCATCTGTCATTGAGAAGGAAGTCAAGGTTGAAGCACTACCATCGCTTCGGGAAAAGCTTGACTTGCGAACTTCGCCTGCAACTTTTCCTCTAATAACGAGGAATTTGCCTCCATCCGAAACATTCGACGGCAGGATTACGAACCTGTCGATTGTCTCTATCTTCTTGACGTTTGGATCGCTTTCATCTAACTTTTCTACGCGACCCTTTTCGCCTACGTTAAGCTCAGGCTTGCCATCTAATCCCGGTTTGGTATATGCTTCGGAGATTTTTATCGTGTCTCCTGGCTTGATCCCAAGATTAGGATCCAGTATTTTAGATGTAGCAGTGTCCCATAATGTCACAATGGCTGGGGTCGTCGAATCATATATGATCAGCTTTCCAATCATTCCTTTTGTGGAATCGCCTTTTCTTGTAAATATCTTGGGTACTCCTATGGATAATATTCTTCCGAGTACTGTAACAGACCGCTGATCAAGTTCAAGGTGAGAAAGAGAGGCAGGTCTCTGATGATCGTAATCCATACTCACACCGAGATCCGATGCTACGAGAAACAGGGCTCCCTGATCGGTAAGATAACCTGCGCCTACCTTGGATTTCTTCTCTTGAATCAGTTTCAGAAGGGTTTCTCGATCAGAGTTCGCCCTGACAGAGAGATCGGATATTAGATCTTCAAACCGGCTATCGCCAACAACGGTCATAGAAAGAATGAAACACCGGTATCATAGAAAATTTCCGAAAAAAGCTCAAACGACCACAAAGGTGCGAGTGATTCGGGTAATAACAATTTTGTGAACAATTCTGGGGCTCGATTTCTGGTGGAATAATCTGTATTGAGGATTTGCCGAGTAATGTTGATTTGAATATTGACCCTACGTTAACCATCGAAATGCAATCACAGAAGAAATCCGGGATTGCTCTCCGCCCGTCGGTTATTCCCCCTAATGAGATTGTGAAACTAGTGAAGGTAATCGACCAGTCAGTTATCTCGCACATATTCATTCCAGACCTTCCTGGTGGTTTCGATTCATTGGAAGTCAGCAGCGCCTGCCTTGGAGTTAGCAAAGGACTTCGGATAGGTAGTGGAGTCTTCAGACTCCTTGAATACGATATACTACAGCTGGGGAGGCGCGTTGAAACTCTCCAATCTGTCTCGGACAATCGCTTTATTCTCGGTATTGGGACGGGTGATCCTGGTCAGAATCCTGCTCGAAAGATCAGTGATTTGTTGCAGCGAGTCTCGGAACTCCGGAATAATTTTAGCGAAAAAAATGTGGCTTTTCCGGAAACCTTCGTGGCAACTTTGAGAGCCGGGATCGCAAAGCGAGTAGCGGGAAAAGTCGATGGCATTTTGTTGAATTTTTGTCCTCCCGACCACGCAAAGAAAGTTGTGGAATCAGTTAGAAGATCGTTTGCCGGAAAGATCGAAACTGCTTGCTACCTGAAGGTGTTCTTTTCGGAATCAGTATTGACCGCCAAGAAGCTAGCAATTGAGGAATTTGTAAAGTATGACACTTTAGGTCATTATCACAAAATGTTCGAATTGAGCGGGCTCTCGGACGAAATCAGAACGGCAGCCAGATCGTTACAGGATAAAGAGATGTATTATTCTGACAAGTTGGCAAGAACATCCCCGGTGAATCCAAATAAAGTGGAACTGCAGAATTATATCAAGAAATTCCGGGAGGCCGGAATTACTTTGCCCTGCGTGTATCCGTACTTTGCACCCTACGAAGGCTTTGAGCACAAAGTGAATACTATCCAGAAAATTATCTCGGCAGTCGAATGATCGTGCCCCGTCGTCGGGGTGGGAAGGCTAATCTACCTGAATCTACCAAATTCCGGAACCATGAGTTCCATCGAGTTTGTTCAGAAAATGTCCCAGCTCTCGGAGCAGGGAGTAAACTTTGCTACTGCAACAGTTGTTGGAACTAAAGGTTCCACTACTGGCAGGATCGGTTTCAAGATTCTCATCTCGAACGACGGCGCGATTGTCCATGGCAATCTTGGAGGCGGTTGCTCGGAAAGTGTTGTCGTAGAACAGGCGTTAGAGTCGATAAAGGAAGGCAAACCGAGGACGATGTCCGTCTTGCTTGAAGAGGAGGAGAAGGGTGGAATCGGGGCAAACTGCGGAGGCTCGATGGAGATCTACATCGAGCCCTACGTTCCAGGATCGTCTTTAGTTGTTTTCGGTGGCGGTGGTGAGCGAAGCATTGCGGGTCCGCTCGTTCGGATGGCGAAGGTACTGAACTTCAATGTCACTGTTGTAGATCCAGGAGCGAGCAAAGAGATGTATCCTGAAGCCGACGTTGTAATCCCGGAATTTGCAGACAAGGCAGTTAATCAGATTAACTTCGGAAGAAGCACATCAATCGTTATTGTGACAAAGCACAAGTACGACGAACCATCTGTTAGGGCAGTAGCGGGTTTAAATGTTCCCTACATCGGACTGGTAAGCAGTTACCACAGAGCGAGTACTCTTTTCAAAGAGCTATCAGAAAAAGAGGGGATGAAAGTTGACGATCTCAAGAAAATTCGTGTCCCGATCGGAATCGATATTGGTGCCCAATCTTACGAAGAAATTGCGTTATCGATTTTAGCGGAGATAATCAAAACTCTGAAAGGTGGAACAGGTCGTTCAATCTCGGACTACAAGGGAGTATACTCCAGAGTCCGGGAAGACGTTGCTCCGAAACAGATGGCGTAGGCTCTCAGTTTTCTTTCTTTTTCTTTTTGAGACCGAGAATACCGGTCTTCACGGTTGTGCGGAAGAAGCGCCACATTTCTTTAGTGTTGAGCTTCGTTTCGCCTGCCCTTCTGATTTCAAACTGATAGGGTACCTCTGCAAACGTCATTCCCAATTTTTTGTACGCGTAGAGGCTCTCTACCTGGAAGGAATAGCCCTTGCTTGATAGCTGGAACTCGAAGAGGCCGTTAATTGCTCTCTGACTGATCAGCCTGTAGCCCGATGTAGCATCCTTGACTGGCACACGTAGAAAGATCTTGGTAAGGAGATTCGCACCCCTACTGACCAACCGCCTACCAAGTGACCAGTCAGTCGCACCTCCCCCCGGAATGTACCTTGAAGCAACCACCACGTCTATTCCCTCCGATGCACGTTTCACCATGTCATCAAGGGTCTCGGGAGGGTGCTGGAGATCTGCGTCCATTTCACCCACGTAATCCGCATTGAAATTGGAGATCGAATAAGCGAAACCATCCATGTAAGCTGACCCGAGTCCCATGAGCCCTGGCCGCTGAATCAATTTTATATTTCCGAATTTCGCCCCAAGTTCCTTCACCTTTTCAGCGGTGCCATCTGAGCTGTTATCATCAACCACGACTATCATCAGGTCAAAGGGAAGATTTTCCCTAAGGTTCTCAATCCTCTCTACGAGAACGGGTACGTTTTCCACTTCATTATAAGTCGGAATTACTTGGCACAACAGGAGTTTTGTTTTGGTTCTTGGTTCGGGTGCTTGCATCTCGAATGAGACCTTCTGAAAAGCCGATTGACTGGGCTCGACCATCTTAGCCAATTAAAAACACGTAATAAAGTGTAAGAGCCGAGCTTGAGATTATATCATTGTGAAGCTGGGATTCAAGTGCAGGATCCATAAAATGAGAGTTGGCTTAATATAGCCCGGTCGTTGCCTTGCCAAACTCGAAGCTGGCAGGCGTTAGAAGGATATGTTTCTGAAACAAGCTGAAGCAATGAAGCAGTACACACGCGCGTTCATTCTGTTACAAACAGAACCGATGAGGGAAAAGGACGTTATCGAAGAGCTCCTGAAAATGGACGAAGTTATTGAAGCTCACATGATTACAGGTGAATATGATGTCATTGCTGTTGTCCAGGTAAAAAGGCTCTTTCTTGAAGCTGACTACGACAACGTCTTCAACTCTGCCATAGCGAAAATCGAAGGAGCAAAATACGTCGTGGACACAAACACAGTAATTGGAATGGCGTCGAAAACGAAGATTTTCGATAGTACCTAAGCTTCGGTTACGACCTTTGGACTGACTTCCGAAAGGTCGTCCACTCCACAGAGAAACGCGGTCCGAATAAGCTCGTCCTTCAATATTGACATTATCCTTTCTGCTCCATTTTCTCTGTCAACAGTTATACCGGAAAACATTGGACGCCCAATCAAGCAGCCCCTCGCCCCGAGAGCGAGAGCCTTCAGAATATCCGTTCCTCGCCTGATTCCGCTGTCAAAGAAAATCTCGGTCTTTCTGGTAGCTTTCTTTGATTTGATTTGCTTGACGATCTTGGGAAGTACTTCGATCGCGCTCTCGCCGCTGTCCATTATCCGGCCACCATGATTCGATACCACGATTCCGTCAGCACCGTTCTCTACCGCAAGAACGGCATCTTCAGGTGTCATTATTCCCTTTACAATGAATGGTAGAGAGACGGAATCTCGTAGCTTCTTAACTTCCGAAATTCTGGTAACATGGAAATCCCTGTCCCTAACCTCCATAGGAATTTCATTGCCAAGCTTGACGTTGAGATCTGCATCTACCGTAATAACAAGCCCCTTGTAACCGTAACGCTCCGCGAGCTTCGCGCGCTTGAAGATTGTGTCATAATTTTCGTTAAAAATGTAAAGCTGCCAGATCAGAGGAACGTCTGAGGGTACGAGAGAGGGAATCTCACTGGCGTCCAAACCACCGTTCACTGCAATGTCAGAAACGAAAATCGGCACTTTGAAACTCCTTGCGACCTTGAGTATATCCAATACTGCCTTCGGATAGAGCGGAGAAGTATTAACGCTGGCCGGGAAAAACGGCAGTTCGCTCTTTATCTTTCCTCCAAAGTAAGAAATTCCAGTTTTGACTTCCTTTTCGATGTCGCGGAGTACCCTTCGCCTGAGCAAATAGTTGCCAAAAGCCGTCCGGTTTCTTTCAAGCGTACTTCCAGTCTCTGTTCCGCCGTAGACGTAATTTACAAGTTCCGGGGAAAGAATCCTTCTTGCTTCACGCTCGAATTCATCTAGCGAATTTAGTTGAAGTTTCGTCAAAGGCTCGATCATCGCGCGCTGACTGGCCTGACCTCGAAATCAAGCTATTTCCATGTTTCTCTGGGGAAGCAAAAAATCTATTACTCCGCTGAGCGCATCACATTCGCACTTTTTCATTTCTAGTTGTCTTCTTGGTAAGGTTCAGCGGAAACATGTTTCCAAATACTCAGCCACATCTGAAGAAGGGACGGCACTCTCAGTACTTGCCCATGACCAGGCCAGAATCGTGGGCGTTCATAAAAAATCATTTCAAAATGGTGCTTTGCTCCCTTGATTCCGATGGATTTCCGCACGCTGCGCCCATTTGGTTTGTAGTGATGGATGAAAAAATCTACTTCCGCGCTCAACCGTACAAAAAGAAAATCAAGAACATTATGAGCCGACCCCAGGTTTGCGGGGTTATTGAAGATGGGGAAAAGTACACTGAACTCCGGGGCGTCATGGTGCGGGGACTGGCGAAAATCGTTGACTCCGACAAAGTGCTGAGAAAGCGGGTGTTCGAGCTTCTTGCCGAAAAGTACTCTGCAGTTAGGAATACAAACAAGTTTCCCGAATCGTGGCAGGAAACTTACGGGAAAGAACACCGTCTTGTCGTAGAGTTTAAGCCCACGAGCATTGTTTCCTGGGATAACAGGAAATGGGTTTCGCACTCATCGGCAAAAGAAAAACAATCCGCGTGAGACGAACGCCTTAAAATCGCCGGGAAGTGCGCATTGTTTTCGCGCCCAGCCCAGAGTAGTTTTTGTTTTCCTTTGAAACCTCCTTCCAAGAATCAAGTCCAGCGTTATCTCGCCTCCATTTCTATCTCCGGGGATTATTCCAAAGGAAAAAAGAAAATTCAGATTGAATATTTTGGTCTCCTAGATAAGTATGGAAAAGATTCGGCTGAAGGCTCCGCTGAAAAAAATAAAGACATTAAGCAATTGGGATACGGATCTCCGTACCTCCTAGTTTATCAGGAAATATTCCCATCCGGGAAATCTTACCGAAAGAAGGCAATACTTTCCACTATGAGGATTGGGCATGGGTTCGGCCACGACTATCGCGCCGATCGAGTGGACAATACTGTCCTTGCTTTCGATAGCTGGAACTCTTTGCCGCAGCACTGCAAGGTATGGGACATTGGCGCGTTTAACAAAAAAGATTCCTCCCTCCTGTCGCTCGGCGAAGCTGGAGAATTCTTCTTACTCAGACCCATGATCGAAGGAGTCGAATACTACAAAGATCTCGATAGAATTTTTCGTACGGGAAGTCTGGACGAACTGGATCTCGAAAAGGCACACTCTTTGGCTGAGTACCTCGCTAAAGTCCATAGATCGAAAAAGTTCGAGGGACCAGGTCAGCGAGATCTTTACGCTAGGAAAATACGTGACACCGTAGGTCACGGGGAATGTATCTTTGGACTTTCGGACAGCTATCCATCCCAGTCGAACGACTATATGCGACAGGGCGAACTGGAGGAAATTGAGAAAAAATGCGTGACTCAGAGATGGAAGCTTAAGGACCGATCCGAAAGGTTGTCTCGGGTTCATGGAGATTTTCATCCATGGAATATTCTGTTTCAAGAAAAGAGAGGAAAGCCAACAAGTAAATTTGAGCTTCTCGACAGAAGTAGGGGCGAGTGGGGAGAATCTGCGGACGACGTATGTGCCCTCTCAATAAATTATCTCTTTTATTCGCTGAGAAAATATGGCGAGGTAAGAAACGAGTTTCTCGATCTCCTCAATAGCTTCATGGAAACGTACGCTAGATCAACTGGCGATAATGAGCTCTCAAAAGCGATGCCACTCTTTTACGTATTTAGGGCACTTGTTATAGCTTCGCCTGTTTGGTACCCTGATCTGAGTAGCGAAGTCCGAAGAAAAATATTCAATTTCTCGCAAAACATCCTGGACGAGGGGAGCTTTGATTATCGGAAGGTTAACAATTATTTTCGAGGGGTTAATTGATGAAGAGAAAGGATTGGTCGTTAGTTTTACGAAAGGCAGGAAATGCCGGTCGAAAGGCAATTCTCCGAAACTACACTGAGACGAGTAGGCACAAAATATTGGGAAAAGGGATGGGCGGAGACATGACTCTTCGAATAGACGAGGTTTCGGAACGCGCAATTTACAATTCACTCAAAAGCAATCTCGGAAAAGAATTCGTGTTTCTTTCGGAAGAAATTGGAGAAGTCTCCAAGATCCACAATGAGGCTTCGGATGTACCAATAGTTGTGTGCGATCCTCTGGACGGTTCACATAATGCAGAAGTTGGAATTCCACTATTCTCTCTTGCACTTTCTGTCATTGAACCTAACATTGAGGTTCAAACATCTCCACGAGCTTTCGGTAACATCGTCGCAGGGCTAATTACGAGTATCAAGACAGACGATGAGTTTGTTGCTTCGAAAGGAAAGGGATCGTTCCACAATGGTAAGAAAATGAAACCCAGTCGCGTGAAGACTTCACATTTGATTCGCACTCTGCTAATTGAGACAAGTGACCTGGAGTACCTTAGGGAAAAAATACTCACGAAATTATCGAAGGAGCAAGTTAACAAGACCAGGCTGCTTGGAAGTGCCGCAATAAGCTATAGTATGCTCGCCTCCGGGTCGGCTGATGCGTTGATCTTCGCTCAGCCCGGCGGGGCTCGCACAATCGATTCCCCGGCAGGGTTTCTCATTGCTCGAGAGGCGGGTTGTGTTTTCTCGAACGTAACTGAAGGCGTTCGCGAAAACTCAGTGGAAAATATAGATGTCGGCTTCTCATCTAGGGCCAACCTCATCGGAGCCGCAAATACCGCGATTCTGTCTTACCTGGAAGAGACGCTGGTAAAGCTCCCTTGATCTACCAATCGAGCAATCCTGCTTTCGCTGTCTGGTTCTGCGGTCTTCCCGGTTCGGGCAAGACGACAATTGCCCGCGGCGTCTATGAAAAAATATTGCACCGCCATGGAGAAGAAAGTCATCAACAAAACATAGCACTCATCGAGATGGATTCCATACGAAAGAAAATCTTTCCACATCCATCATATTCTGACGAGGAAAGAGACACAGCTTACCGGGCTTTTGTTTTGCTTGGAAGTACATTGTCACAAAAAAGCATCGCGGTTCTCCTTGACGCCGTCGGCCATAAGAGAATATGGAGAGATATGGCACGGCAAGAATGCCCTAAATTCGTCGAGGTTTATGTAAGGTGCCCGATCGAAATCTGTATTCGAAGAGAGACTGAACGAACTGAGAGCGGCGAAGGAATTAGGCAGAATCTCTATCAGGATGCTCTTCTCCGCCTAAAAACTGGGAAGAAAATAGAGGGGTTGGGCAAGGTCCCCGGGGTGGATGAGCCTTTTGAAGAATCGCCTCATCCTGAGGTAATTTTAGATTCCGCGAACGAAAAGGCGGAAACTCTGATCGAAGAAGCAATCAAGGCACTATCAAAGTTCGATCCACCGTTATTCTATATCGGGAAATAGAATTGAAATAATTTGTAAAATTTCAATGAAATCGACGAACTTTTGCGTATTACTTGAAATTGTTTGCAAAGAGTTAAATCGGAAACGGGCAAAACCAATCAATTGTTTTGAGCTCTGAATCACAAAATATCTTACAGGTCATTCTCTCGGATGGCCAGCCTGAGGAATCGCTGGATCCCAAACTCTCTGAGACAGAACTGAAGCGAATCTACCGAGCGATGACCCTAACACGTGCGTTTGATATTAAGAGTCTAAGCTTGCAACGCCAAGGAAGAATCGGGTTTTATGCACCGGCCGCCGGCCAGGAAGCCGCTCAGATCGGGAGCACTTGCGCTTTGCGCGAGGATGACTGGGTTCTTCCTACATACAGAGATGCTGGAGTCGCCATTTTCCGAGGTGTTCCGATCCCGCTGCTCTATGCGCACCTACTCGGCAACAGCGCAGACATCATGAAAGGACGGCAAATGCCAAATCACTGGGGCTACAGAGAAACCAATTTTGTCAGTATTGCCGCGACAATCGCGGCACATTTGCCCGTCGCAACCGGAATAGCCATGGGAATGAAATACCGCAAAGAAGACAAAGTCGTCATGGCTTTGCATGGCGACGGCGCAACATCCGAAGGAGATTTTCACTCCGCATACAACTTCGCCGGCGTTTTCAAGGCGCCTGTTGTGTTCATCTGCGAGAATAACGGTTGGGCTATATCTTTACCTTCTTCCAAACAGACTGCCTCGCATTCGTTTGCAGAAAAAGCCGAAGCCTATGGATTTGGCGGGGTAAGGGTCGATGGGAACGATGTTCTAGCAGTTTACAAAGCTTCGAAAGAAGCGGTGGATCGCGCGAGAAAAGGAAAGGGGCCGAGTATGGTAGAATGTATCACGTACAGAATGGGTCCTCATAGTACAAGTGACGATCCCAACAGATACAGGACAAAAGAAGAGATCGAAGAATGGAAGCGGAAGGATCCAATAGAACGCTTCCGTTCCTATCTGGAAAATAGAGGGATCTGGACGAAGGATTTCGGAGAGACAGTTTCGAAAGAGAACGACAGCCTGATAGTTAATTCAATAAAGGAAGAAGAAAGAGTGCCCCGACCGGAGATCAGGACAATGTTCGAGGATGTCTATGCCGAGATGCCTTGGAATCTTAAGGAACAAATGGCCTACGAAGAGGAAGAGCAACGAGGATATTCCTAGAATGCCGATCATCAACATTGTTCAAGCCGTAAACCAGGCTCTAAGAGAAGAGATGAGGCGGGACGATCGGATAATAGTCTTGGGCGAAGATGTTGGTAAGGACGGCGGCGTGTTTAGGGCAACAGAAGGTCTCTACAATGAGTTCGGTGAAAACCGGGTAATTGATACCCCACTGGCGGAATCCGGGATTATCGGGACCGCAATTGGAATGGCGGTTTACGGGTTGAATCCTGTTCCGGAAATCCAGTTTCTCGATTTTATTTATCCAGCTTTCGACCAAATAGTCACGAACCTCTCAAAACTGCGCTACAGGTCGGGCGGGCAGTACTCCTGTCACCTTGTTGTAAGGGCGCCATATGGCGGCGGAATCAAAGGAGGACATTATCACTCGCAGAGCAGCGAAGCATACTTTTGCCACACTGCAGGACTGAAAGTTGTAATCCCATCGACGCCTTATGACACTAAAGGTCTTCTACTTTCGTCGTTAAGGGACGAGGATCCAGTGATTTTCCTCGAGCCAAAGAGAATCTACAGGGCTGTTAAGGGAGAAGTTCCCGACGGCGAATTCACAGTTCCGATAGGAAAGGCAAGAATAGCGAGAGAAGGAACCGATGTCAGCATCTTTGCATACGGGGCAATGCTTCACGTAGCGATGGAGGGAGCAGAACTTGCAACAAAGAACGGACGGCAAGTTGAAGTTGTAGATCTGAGGACACTAGTCCCGCTCGATATCGACGCAGTCTTGGATTCGGTAAGAAAAACGGGGCGAGTCATTATCCTTCACGAAGCTCCTAAAACCGGGGGATTCGGCGCAGAGATCGCTGCCCTAATTGCCGAAAAGGCTATTGACTATTTGAAAGGACCGATTATTCGAGTCGCTGGATATGACACTCCCTTCCCGTACACGCTGGAGGAGCAGTATATGCCCAACGCGCAGAAAGTTCTTAACGCAATCAACAAGATTATGCAATACTAGCTTTCGGATATTTTGACGATCTCGTCCCACTGTTCCTTTGTCACGGGCATCACCGAAAGGCGAGAGAATCTTACAAGAATGAAATCCTTGAACTTTGGGCTCGACTTGATCGTGTGAAGCGAGACCGGATTTTTCAGTTTCTTCACGGGAGTCACTTCGACAGCTACCTCTTTCGACGATCCGAGATCCACTCCCTTCTCGCTTGAGTATGCATCGGATGAAGCTTTCATAATCCCGACTACGCTCTTTTGATCTCCGGTTTGGTAGAAGAATACCGTATCTCCTTTCTTGACTTGCCGAAGGTTCTTTAGTGCTAGATTATTGTGGACTCCTTCCCATCCGGTCTTGCCATCTTTCTGGAGTTGCTCGAACGTGTAGCTCTCCGGATCTTCTTTGAAAAGCCAGAGCAAATTATTTTCAGACGTATCAGGAATTCAAGATCGAAAAAAGGCTTTTCCCGAGTTGTATCAAATCAAAAGTTCGGCCAGGTCTCTGACTGCCGAGGCTTTCAATTCCTGGGGCGAAATTTTGTCGTCTTTCCAAGCTTGCTCCAGATCCGGGTAATTTGAGAACTCGTTCTTGCCGAAACTTAGGCGGCGATCGAGTACAGGGAAAAGCAAAGCTTTGTACCACCCGAGAATCGGATTTACTTCGACTTCTTTGGGGGCGCAGTACGCCTTTCTGATTTTGGTCTCAAGAGAATCTTGCGTCTCATCAAGGTTGATAGTATTTCCGAAGGATTTGCTCATCTTTCTTTTACCGTCTATGCCCTGCAATATGATCTTCGAGTGTATTGCCACAGGAGTGGGGTAGCCGAGTTTTTTCAGATTCTCGATCGCAAGGACGTGCACTTTTCGTTGATCTATCGCTCCTACGGCAACATTGACACCGAGCACGCCGATGTCGAGAACTTGCATTAACGGATAGATCAAAGACGAAGTCATCCGGCTGACAGATGATTTGCTGATCTCATCCATGCTTTTTTCAGCTTCGGTGAAATTGATAACGCGAGACAGCCTAAGCATCTGGATGAAGTACTTCTGGTCCTCAAATTCAGTGCCGTACCGGTACTCCAGTTTTCCTCCGATCCCCATTTTTTTCGCGACTTTTTCGAACATCTGCTTGTCCGATGCAGCAAAATTCTGGATTTCGCTTATCTCTCCCTTGTCGTTTGCGAGCGCATGCAGATCAGCAAGGAGGATTATCGCCTTGAAGCCGTGCTTTGCAAGTTTGAAAACCGGAATTGATGCGCTGAGATTTCCAATGTGAATGACGTTGCTAGGTTCAAGACCGATGTAAGTGACGGGGTTTGGTACTTCTTTGATTACTTTCGTTAACCTTTCTTCGGTGAGGATTTCTACATCCTGTTTTCTCAGGTCGGCGATAATTTCCTCTGGATTCACTTTGATATCCGGCTAACAAAATCACTTTTCGGGAAATGCTATTTAAAATGACTCGGCATGTGTGTGACAATTATTGCGAATCTTGTCAAGTATCGGCGTGTCGGATTTACGAAAGTTCCTGGTAAAGTGCCAAGACATTTCCTGAAGGATCTCGGAAATGGGCAGTTATCTCCGGAAAATCAGCTCCGATAGGACGGACGATTTCTCCACCGTTTTCGACAATTTTTTGGAGAGTATCTGCGACGCTATCGACCATTATCGAGATCACGATTCCCGGCTCCCTAGATGCCTTGCGATCAAGAGTCCACATTCCACTTACTTCTCCGATTGCGTCATCGAAGGAAACGCGTCCACTGTTATCTCGTCGAATATTCCAATCGAAAATCTTGCGGTAAAATTCCGAAGAGACCGGAATATTAGTGGATGGAATTTCGAGATAGCAGATCTTTCCGTTTGCGTGTGTGTATGGCATTTTCTATCAATACTGGGTAGAAGTACACAAAAGAATTCAAATGGTCTCCTTTATCGTTACAAACGAAGTACACGTTAGCGTTCTTTCGACCCCCTTTACATTTCGTATTTTATCCAAGACAAGTTCGCCTATGGATTGGATCGATTGTCCCCTCGCTTTCGCGATGATATCCCAGTCTCCAGAGATTACGTGGACCTCGTATACGTCTTCGATCTCAGCTATCTTCTGAGCAGCTTCTTTCTGAGAAACGCCGGTTCCGGCGAGAAACGATACTAGAATGAATGCCGTTACCGGTTTTCCAATTTTTGAATAGTCAAGCTGTAGTGTGAATCTTTTGATAATACCACTTTGTACCAGTTTTTTGATTCTTTCCTGAACAGTAGTCCTTGGCAATTGAAGTTCCGATGCAAGTTCCGAAACAGGCTTGTTCGAGTCAAATCGGAGCTTTGAGATGATTAACTCGTCCTTTTCTTCCATTTCAAATTGTCAGACTGACGATATTATCGGAAGTATAAAGGCACTAAGCTGTCATTTTGGCAGAACTTAAGGCAGATTGCTTAAATCAGACTTTTTCGTTCTCATGTTCTGTCCGGTTTAGGGAGCTGGTCCAAGGGCAGGATTCCAGCCGGTCTCGCTGGAGGTGGCGCGTTCGAGTCCGCCGTTCCCTATTTATTCTTAATTGATTTTTCAAAAGGAATTTGCACAGAATTTGTTGGAATGGCAGATTATTTCCCCGTAGTTCCATCTCAACATTGCCATTTTGCGACGTATGAAATGCTGACTGTTCAGCGAAAGTGTCGGGCGTGAACCCTCCGATCCTCCCCCTTTTCGCTGAATTTCTCGAAGCCGAGTTTAGCCGCTCCAAGTAGGCAAACGTCCGGATTCAGCACGAGGTAGACCGGGATGTCCGCCAGAAGTTCGCTCTGGCGTCCTTTCTTCGTTATCGCCTCCACAAACTTCCCGTCCTCCAGCGCGGATCTAATTCGCGGGGGAATTCCCCCCGCAATGTAGACAGCGTTGGTCGCGAATATTTTCAACGCGAGGTTGCTCGCTTCGGCGCCCATAATCGCCACAAACGTGTCGAGGGACTTTTCGCACAAATCGCAGCGCCCTCCCCCGAGCGCAGCCTTGACGATGATCGGGACCGGGTCGTCAGCCTCGGTTATGATTTTTGAAAGTTCAGCGTGTCGCTCTCGTGCATCTACGATTTTGTGGTAGAATGTGTGAATCTCTTTTAGCCCGGGTCCAGAGCACACACGCTCGTAACTAACGTGATCAAGCTTTTGTAGCATGTACTTCAAAAGCTCAATTTGGAGCACGTCTCTCGGAGCGAAGTCGGAGTGCCCTCCCTCGGAGGCGAACGCACGGTACTTTTTTCCATCCCAGATTAGGAAGGCTTCCCCGAGTCCCGTTCCCGGGGCAATCACAGCAATTGTCCCGTGTTGAACCGGCCTGCCCTTGTTGAGGACTAGATAGTCCACATTAGGATTCAGAAAAGGTACAAACGACGCCGTCGCGACTAGGTCGTTGATCAGCAGCACGGAAGAAATTCCGAGGACGCGTTTGATCTGCCTTTCGCTTATCACCCAGGGCAGATTGGTTATCGAAGATTTTCCGCCGATGACCGGGCCTGCCACGGCGAAGCACGCCTGGTCGATCGAGTACTTGTTTTTGGACAGGAATTCAAAAAGAAGGGATTCGATGTCTCGGAACCTTGGGCTAGAGAAGGTCTTTTGCGCGAGTGGTTTGCGCAAGTTTCGCTTCGATGAAAAAACGGCGATGGAAGTTTTCGTTCCGCCCACGTCTCCCGCCAAGATCATTCTCGAGTAACCATCCCTTCGACTTTTTACGTTGGGTAGTTCTTAGTTTGCGGAAATAGTTTTTCGACGACTCTCCGGACTGATTTGCTTTCAGTCCTCAACGTTGAAGTCATAGGTCTTCCTGGCCGACTACTTGCCTCATCGATTCTACGTACTTGTAATAGTCCCTTCTTTTGAGCTTCTCCGCTGCTGCATCGTCTAAGAATGCCGTGACCGTCGAATGGAGTTGCAGCGCGCTCGCTGTTATCTCCGAGGTAACGGGCCCCTCCAAGGCCTGCCTTACCGCATCCGACTTTTCCACGCCGCTAGCGAGAAGAACGATGTGGCGTGACTCGAGGATCGTCCCGACCCCCATCGTAATCGCAAATCGCGGCACCTCGTCGAGACTCCTGAAGAACCTCGCGTTGTCGGAAATCGTTTCTTGGGCTAGTGTCTTGAGCCTAGTTCTTGATCCGAGCGACGAACCGGGCTCGTTGAATGCGATGTGCCCATCGCGCCCGATGCCAAGCAGCTGGATGTCTATCCCGCCGGCTTGTCCTATGGAGGCTTCGTACTCGGAGCAGGATGCCTCAATGTCCTTTACAAGTCCGCCTGGGATGTGTACGTTTTTGGGATCGATGTTCACATGCCTGAGTAGATTCTCGTCCATGAAGTAACGGTAGCTCTGAGGATGTTCCGGCGCGAGGCCGTAGTACTCGTCTAGGTTGAAAGTGCGTACCCCCCCAAAGTCGAGGCCTTCCTCCCTGTGCATTCGCGCAAGCTCGCGGTATATCCCAAGCGGGGTGCTCCCGGTAGCGAGGCCGAGGACGGAGTCGGGCTTCCGTCTCAATTGGGCTGCGATGAGCTTAGCCGCAGCGTTACTCATTTCAAAGTAGCTCGGCGCGATCCGGACTCTCAAATTCAGTCTCTTAATCTCATGCGTGGTGCGGATTAAACTTTATCCGACTATTCTGGAAATCTGGCGAATCCCGAATGTTTTGGTGAAACATTTGCATCTATGTGAACTTGGACTCCAATTGTCAAAGAGTTTTGCTGAATGCGTAGACTATTTTCACAGGCGAGATTAATCCTCCAAAGTATTATCTCGGTTGACCTCACTTGAGGGAGCGCTTTAAACTGGTTTCATTCCCACCAACGTAAATACCACTTTGATTCTACGCCGTTCAAATATGGACATTTTTAACATATTACAGAGTATCCACCGTTCCTACAATCACTCTCAAGCTGGTTCTGCCTAAACTTTGATTCTGTTTTGGATTTATTACCCAGAAAAATTAATACTGCAAGCATTTCAGCTATTTACAGACTCGTCGTTCTTTCGTTGAGAATCTTAATATCTCTCGGATCTTATGATTGCTAAACGGAGTAAAAAAACCCACAGAGCAATTGAAACCCCTGGACAATTTGCCCTACTCGGTGACGAGTAGGTTTACTCCAACATTTCTATGCGTTTGTTGCGCAGCCAAAGATTTTCTGAAGTAGGGCAATGAGTTCCGAAAGTACCTGTAGACCTATTGGAAAACAATTGGAAAATGCGGAAAAAAAATCTTGGAAATTATACTGCCAATTCAGATCAGATTCTACTGCTATTCATTTTCGTTTCTTCATTAAATCTAAGACAACTCAGTAGCTCTATCTAATAGATCTCAAGTTGAAAAAATTTCACGTACACGCTAATTCCGGATCCCCATCGGAATTACTTTCGAAGATCTTGTTCCCGGAGGAGCTCTGAGCGCTGGGAAACGGCATCTCTTCCACCTTTCGCTTCGCGCAATCACCTTCGACCCGGTCTTTTTCAAGGATTTTTCCGGCATAGCGATTTACAACAATGGCGAAGACTATCGATAGCCCCAGACCGCTCAGGTGAGCGATCTTCAGATACAGCGCAAACAGTCCAGGTTATCTGGGGTAAATGCAAAAATTATAGAGGGAAGGCGAATTCTGTAATCTACCATGAACGCAAAGGTAGCTTCGAATGTCACGGCAGAACTGGGCGAGGGTCCGAGTTGGGACGCAAGGACTGGTATTCTGTATTGGGTCGATATTAAAGGAGGTCGAATTTATGCCCACAAACCGGGTAATGAATCAGACGATATTGTTGCATCAACGAAGGGCGTAAGCAGCGTTGTCCCGCGGGCTGGAGGCGGTTTTGCCCTAACTTCGAGACATGGATTCTACTCGTTGGATCTCAAAACCGGGAGAATCGAACCCCTTACAGAAGAGGTCGAAATAGATCTAGAATCTAACAAGTTCAATGACGGTAAATGCGATCCGGCCGGTAGGTATTGGGCTGGAACGATGGATCAAACCGAGAAGAGCCCGTCGGGATCACTATATCTTCTCGAAAAGGGAAGTAAGCTCAAGAAAGTATTGTCTAACATAACCGTCTCAAATGGGCTGGGATGGAGCCCGGACCACAAAACGATGTATTACATCGATTCCCCAACGAAGAAGGTACGGTCATTCGATTATTCGTTACCGACCGGGGAAATTTCTAACCAGCAAGTAGCAGTAGATTTTGTACGGTCCGGTCAGATCGGTGATCCCGATGGAATGGCGGTAGACAATGAGGGAATGATCTGGGTTGCACACTGGGGAGGAGGAAGAGTAACGAGATGGAATCCATCAAAAGGGGTATTGTTGGACACCCTTCAAATTCCAGCGGACCAGGTGACGTCAGTTTGTTTTGCCGGAGAAAATCTGGACGAGCTTTACATAACTACTGCCCGTGATGGTTTGGATGAGAAGACGCTTGCGTCCAAACCGCTTGCAGGTAGTTTGTTTGTTTCCAACGTGGGTGTGAGAGGTCTTCCAACTTACCCGTTCGAGGGTTGATGTAGTTAGTTACTTTGGGGCTTCATTTTTTCCAGAACCTTGATCACGCTGGAAGAGTCGACGTTTCCTAGACCTGATTTTACAGCTTCGGAAAAGACCTCAGAAGATGCCTTTACACTTACTGATGGCAAGCCAAGTTCTTTCTCGGTCTGAAGAAGAATTCTCAGGTCTTTTTCAAGAAGCCAAGTTTGCCACCCCGATCCAAAATTCTGAGAGGCAATCTTTGGAGCCACACGTCTGAACGCAAAAGAGTCACCAGCACTCGTCTTAATTACATCTATTATCTGAGTAGAATCAACACCCAGTGCGGCGGCAAGCTGCATGGCCTCTGCGCTTGCAAGGGTGTTAGATGAAACAAGAAGTTGGTTTACTAGCTTTGCTCCCGTCCCTGAGCCAGAAGATCCCATATAGAATATGTTTTTTCCGAGCGCTCTAAATACGTCATTGCCTTTCTCGAACGCGTCTCGATTGCCTCCAACCATGAAAGTCAGAGTCGCATTAGTCGCGCCTTCTGGACCTCCACTAATTGGAGCGTCAAGATATTCGATTCCAATTGTCTCAAGTTTTGAATAAATGTTCCTCGTTGATTTCGGGTCGATAGTACTCGAATCTATGATTATCCGGATCTTGGTATGATCACCCAAAGCAATACCTTCATTTCCAAATATCACCTCAGTCACATCTTTTGGCGTTGGGAGGCATAGAAGAACTGTCTCAGACTCATCTGCGACCTGCCTCGGGTTCTCGCAGAACCTGGCCCCTTTTTCCAGCAAGGTACCAGCTGCATTCTTGTTCCTCGCAAAGATATTTAGGGCATAACCGGCAGTCAACAGATTCATCCCCATCGGCATTCCCATCTGCCCGATACCGATGAGACCTATCGACTTCATGACAAGAAATTCCTAATTGGAGTTATGAGAATTCAGTTGGGATGCAAAGTGTTTTGAGACTCAAATCAATTCCGGAGATCTCGCTTGCTTTCTGATTTCTTTGTGGCGGAAATGATCGAAAGTACGTCTCTATCCTTGAGTTGGTAATCTACCGGAAGTCTCAGACCGGTTCGCGCATCAACCGCATAAATTAATCCGCGAGCAAGATCAGAATGTATCGAGTGTGCAAGGTCAGTAACCGTTGTTCCGCTCTGCATCAGGAATACGTCGGGCAGTATGTTTCCGGAGTTATCTGAAAACTTTGTAGCGTCTGAAACTGGATAGACAGCATTCATCCTAAGAAGCTTAAAGACTCCAACATTGATCGCAAACTGGACACCGGTTCGCATGTACTCTCCAAGTATTGCTTTGCTAATGTGAGAGAGCGCCCACTGCTGCTTGTCCGTCAACTTGGCTCCTTTTACTAGATCAAACCGCTCTTCGCCTGGAAGGTAAGTTATCGCTCCGCTCTGCTCGGCCCTTCTCAAGGTGAGCTCGGACTCTGCGCTACAAGGGACGACGATCATATCATGGTAGGCCTCTCTGATTTTCTCGAAATTTTTCGTCGCCTCCGGCACGTCTATCTTGTTCGCGACTATCAGGGTTGGCTTTGAAACCTCCCTCAAAGTCCAGGCAAACTCTCTCCGCTGGTCGTCGGTCCACCTTTCCGCTTCTTCACCGTAGAGTTTGTGCTTGCTCAGCGCCTCTATGACATGCGACCTGCGGACTCCCACGCCCTGCATTATTTCACTCACTGTTTCACCAAAGTCAGACGTTGGAGATCCCTTCATGGTCCGGATAATTCGGTCGAAGCTGTTATCGAGAATCTTCAGATACCACATTGCCAATTCCTCTTCAATATCTGAAATGTCTGCAACAGGATCGCCAGCGCCTGGACTTGCGATCTTGCCATCTGCATCGATACTACCAGAAGCATCGACGATATGAAGGAGGGCGTCTGATTGTGCGGCAACAGAAAGAAATTGATTTCCGAGCCCGCGTCCCTGCCACGCTCCTTTGATTAGACCGGGGAGATCGATTATCTCGATAGGAATGATCCTCCATCCATCCGTGCAGGCAGAATTACGAGGGTTGTCGGTTTTCATTCCAAGCTCTTTGTGAACGCAAAGAGTAGCCGCATGACCGACGCCTGTATTCGGAGCTTTTGTTGTGAACGGATAGTTACTCATTTCAGCGCTTTGAGTGGTCGCCGAGTTGAAGAAAGTCGTTTTCCCGGTGTTGGTCTTTCCAATCAGACCGATCTTAACCATTGGCATTTTTTCGACAGCTGAGTTACATTGTTCTAGTCCATGATAAAATCATTCGCTATCAGAAAAAAGGCCAACATCTTTAAGAATCAATTCGTAGCTCCTCTTGCGACTCGCGCATATCAATTTCTGGTGTGGCAGAGAACTTTTCGTAGTTTGCTGGGGTAGAATCGAAGAAAGACATGAGAGAGACTAAAACTCAGAGCGGAATTATCATCCGAAACGGAAAGAAAATCACAGTCTCACATCGAGGAGGCATTCTCGTTAAAACAGGGTCTTACTCATTGGCTCTCGATCCGAGAAGGGCTTCAAAGTCAGATTATTCGTTTGTCTCCCACGCTCACATCGATCACGTGCACAATCCCGACGGTAATTCTAAACTGATTGCTAGCAAGGAGACGGTCGAACTCGCAAAGGTCCGAGGGTATGATCTGAAAGGAGCGGTTGAAGGAATAAACGGAGTCGATTTAGTAAACGCAGGTCATATTCTTGGTTCTCGGGCGATTTTGATCGAGGACAGCGTTTTCTACACCGGGGACTTTTCCACCAGGGACAGAGGGTTTCTGAAGGGTTCGCCGGGCGTGAAATGCGATACCCTGATCATGGAGACCACCTACGGAAATCCAAGGTATGTCTTTACTGATACGGAGAAAATTGTCTCGCAAGTGAGCAGGCTAATCGCGGATTGTTTTCACAGATGCCGCCCCGTTGTACTTACAGGATATACGCTCGGAAAAGCCCAGCTGATCACCCACCTTTTCAGAAATTGGGAGCCGATTTATCTTCACGAGTCTGTTTTCAAGATGAACGAGGCTCATATCGACCTCGGCGTAGGTATTCCGAAACATGATTCATACAGTGCAGGCGGAAAACGTCACTCGGTTCTGACAAAGCGCCCCTGGATTATGATATCACCCGCGTCCTCGGGCAGATCTCAATTCATCAAGACCCTGCGAGAAGAATACGGGGCAGTCGTGATCGCTTTCACAGGCTGGGCTGTCGATCGAGGCTATAGTTACATGATGGGTGTTGATTATGCTTTCGACCTGAGCGATCACTGCGATTTTACGGAGCTGGTCCAACTAGCCAAATACTGTAACCCGTCGAAGATCTATACCGTGCACGGATTTGCGGCAGAGTTTGCGGAACACTTGAAATTTCTAGGGTTTGATGCCGAGCCGCTAGAAGGAATCGAACAGAGTACTTTGACGAGCTACGCCTAAATTTTAGACACTTGCTCAGGAAACGTCTATGCGAATCTTGGTACCATCGATTTCCGCTTCCGTCCAGGACTCACTTTCAGGTGGTAGATCGGGGAATAGTTCGACTTTCTTTACTCTCACAAGGAAAGCGAGTTCCTCTTTTTTCGATTCCAACAACTTGACCGTCTGATCTCCGAGTCCAGCAATCTTTGCCGAATTGAGTACGTCTGTCGGATTGAACCCTTTTTCCTTGCGAAGTGATTGGAGATTTCTAGCTATGTCTCTCGTTGTGCCTTCAGCAATAAGTTCATCGTCCCGAGATACGTCCAGCGCTACAACGACGCCGTAATTTTCAGATACAACATATTTAGGATCTGCAACCGAGAATTCGAAGATAACGTCAGACTCTGTAATCTCAAAATCCTCCATCCCAGCAAGTTTTACTTTTCCCTCTCTTGCCAGCTGGCTAAAGAGAGAAGCTGCATCGGTAGATGCGAGTTTGGCTGCGACCTCGTTCATTCTACTCTTCGCTCTGGGGGCAACGAGCTGGAAATTTGGTTTCACAGAAACCTTGATCGGGGTTTTCTTCGGATCAGTTTCAAAATCGGCCGCAGCGAGGTTTACTTGCTCCAGCAGTATCCCCTTATCCGGAGAGACCAAGTCAATCTCTGCCTCGCCCATCAAATAAACAGCCTTTCGTAGCGGCCATCGCCGCTTCACTTTTCCCTTCATTCTCGAAGAGTTTGTGAGCGATACAAGATTGGACAAAAGGTCGAACTCCGCTTCGAGATGATCGTCCCGGAATTGCGCCTCGGATTCGGGCCAAACACGAAGGAGAAGAGCATCGACTCCGAAACATTTGCTTGCCAAATATTCAGTAACAAAAGGCGCTACAGGATGCAGCATCACGTCTATTTCATAAAGAACTAGTCCGAGCACAGAATAGATAACCTGTCTTCTCCGTTTGCTCTCGTCGGTTTCCTCCAACATCTCACCACGAATAATTGGAACATAAGTCTGGCTGAGCAAATCTATAACGAAATTCTCAATTGCCCTAACTGCTTCAGAATACCGAGCGTCGTTGTAGGTTTGCGTGCACTGGTCGATCAAAAGTCCAAGCTTGGACAGTAACCACCTGTCCTGCTTCCTGAAAATAGTATCATCAACCTTTTTCAGGTGCTTCACTGCGTCCTCCGGCGAAGAAAAAAGGAACCCGTCAAAGCTAGCATTCTGCAGGTAGAAGACATGCATGTGGTAAAGGGTATTCAATATCTGATAAGGCCGCGTGACCATCTCGGCCTTGCTGAAATTTATCGAGTCAATGGGACTGGCTTTCCAGTTCAGGTAGAGCCTTACGAGATCGACAGAAGTTGCTTTCAGCAGCTCTCTAACAGGAACGAAATTTCCCTTGCTCTTGCTAAGTTTCTCCCCTTTCTCGTCCAGAACGTGCCCCATGAAGAGAAATGCGCTGTACGGAGATTGCGCCTTCATCGAGAGAATTACGTTCTCGATTAGCAAACTGTACGCCCATCCCCGTGTCTGATCTATTCCTTCGGTAAGAAACGGCATCGGAACGAATTCGTGATACTCTTTGTCAGTGTGACCGGCATAAGGCGCTGCACCACTGTTGTGCCAAGTATCGAGGACGAAAGGCTCTCTTGCCATATCGGAGCCGCACTTTGGACAGGGAATGATTATTCGGTCTATCCAGGGCCGATGAAGCTCAAAGTCTTGACCATCGGGCAGAGACTTTGCCCTTGAAACTATCTCGCTTCGAGTGAACAATCCTAGTTTCTCCTGACAGCTTGGGCAACGCCAGATCGGCAGAGGAGTTCCCCAGACTCTTTCCCGAGAAATACACCAAGGCCTCTTCTCTTTGACGATCTCAATGAATCTGTTTCGCGGGGCATCAAAGAAATATTCAACGTTAGATGCACCGTCCACTGCAAGATCTTTCAATCGCTCTACGAAGTAAAAGTACTCACGTCGAGCAAGCCAGACTAACCGATCACCTGACCTCCAGCAAACTGGATATTCATGTTTCAGCTTCCCATAGCGTAGTAAAACACCTTTTTCCTTTAGGGCATCAGCGACCTTCTGGTCAGCATCGCGGACAAAAAGGCCAGCAAACGCGCCTGCCTTCTCTGTGAAGACTGCTTGATCGTCTATTGGATTGAATATTGGAATACCTCGCTTTCTCGAAACTTCAAAGTCGTCTTCTCCGTTTGCCGGCGCCATGTGAACGAGACCGGAGCCCGTCGTCACGTCGACAAACTCCTCAGCTACGATCGAGTGAACTAGCGTACTCTCGAAGTCAATTCCACCCTGCTCTGGAACGAGATCTGCAAGTGGATAGTCGTAGCGCAATCCCTCCAGCTCTTTGCCACGGACTTTCCTCTTAACCTCAAAGTTCTGTATCTTCAATTCTTTCATGACTGCTTCGAGCCGATCAGCTCCCACAATCCAAGTCTCCCGGGTCGGCTGTATCAAGACATAACAGTAATCGGAATCGGGTTTTACCCCCACAAGTTCGTCCGTGATTACCGTGAAAGGCATGGTCGTCCATGCCACGAGATATGTGGACTCTTTCTCGCGGATCTTCATCTTGAAGTACATCGACGGGTCTTCGAGATTTTCATACCCTCCAAGGGCTACCTCTCCAGCACTGAGTGAAGTCTGACATTTAGGGCAGAAGGGGGTCACGCGATATCCTTCCGAGAGGATCTTATTTTCCCAGGCAGACTTCAATATCTGCCACTCTCTTTCTATGTACTTGTCGTGATAAGTCCAGTAAGCGTTCTCGTCATCGATCAGGAGGCCTATCTGATCATCTGACTCTCGCCAAACAACGTGATAGCGCAAGACCATCCGTTTGCAAGTATCCACCAGGGTTTCCATTCCGATTTTCTTGAGATTGGCGGTCTTGTTCCCTGTTAGTCCGAGTTCCTTTTCAGCTTGAAGCTCAACCGGCAACCCTTGAGTATCCCAGCCACCCCGGAAGTCAATGTACGTGCCTCTCAACGTTTCAAAGCGATACCATAGATCCTTCATTATCCTGCCGCGCAGGTGGCCCATGTGAGGCTCACCGTTCAACGTCGGCGGACCATCAACGTATCCGACTTGCTTTGTTTGCCTTTGAGAGAATTTTTCTCGGATCTTCTCTCTAATTTTCTCAGTTCTCCATTTCTCGCGTACTGCGTTTTCGATTTCTTGCCCATTGTACGAGTTTGAAAGGAGACCTCCTTTCTCAGTAGATTTTACTTGCGAGTTACTCAAAACTGGAGGCTCCTAAAGAAACTGAGTTGATTCGCAGGCAATCTTCGGGTAGTTTTTCCAAGAAAATAATGGTGGGCGGGGAAGAAAAGCAAAAGGATCTATCA
>Ga0207060_10089_pt1 | contig 35210 bp, 28 predicted proteins | sample Alteio_BWMinCont_30_FD_153270 | JGI IMG/M metagenome (GOLD analysis project Ga0207060, IMG submission 153270) | Enriched cells from forest soil in Barre Woods Harvard Forest LTER site, Petersham, Massachusetts, United States -... | ecosystem: Environmental > Terrestrial > Soil > Temperate forest >...
CGCGGGAACCGCACTTAGCCTGCTCTATAGGTTTAGCTGAATAGCTTGCCGTCCTTCTCTTCCAGGCTGAGCAAGTGGGCTTTCGTCTCCAGTCCACCCGCGAAGCCGGTAAGTTCTCCGGATGATCCAATGACGCGATGGCAGGGCACAATGATTGATACCGGATTTCTTCCATTCGCGGCACCGACAGCTCGTGTCGCCTGAGGGTTTCCCAGTTGTTTCGCAAGCTGTCCATAGCTTCTCGTCTCCCCAAACATGTCGTTGGGGACTGTGTTTCCATGAGGATTGGATGTTGCTCATCCGCTACTAGATCACCGAGACGTACACGACGGGGACTGTCCTTTTCCCACAATATGGCGGCAAGGCCTTTGTCACTTGCGATTAGTTTCAGCTTTCCTACCGGGGAATCGATCATCTTGTAGGCGAGACTCATGGTCTTGTCCTTTCTGATTGAAATAGGTGGCGTATGACTTCAAAAAGTCTGAACGATCAAGTTGTGACGCGTGAGTGGCCTGCGGCAGCGTTTCCACCAGCAGCCCAAAGATGCTGGGCCGCATAGGCTCGCCACGGTCGCCAAGATTCGGCGCGATTCAGGAGATTTGCAGGCGTCACTTTTTTCCCATTCGTGGACGTCGCGCAGCGGAGCAGTCCAATGTCAGTCGCAGGGAATGCGTCCATCTCGCGGATGGCGCGAAGAGCGATGTACTGGGCGGTCCATTCGCCAATCCCACGAATTGTTCGCAGGCGCGTTACCGTCTCCTCAATACTGCCGAAGGGGCGGAAGAGATTCGGATCAGCCAACGACGCCTCGGCTACTGATTTCAATGATGTCAAACGCGCAGCTGGCATGGCTAGCCCGATGGAGGAAGCTGAGGCCAACTGCTTCGCTGTGGGAAACACGTGAGACAACTCTGGGTGGATCAGGAAAGACTTTGCCACGGAGCGACCGTGCAGAGCGACGAGTTGGCCCGCCAATCGACGTGCGGCAATCACACTGATTTGTTGGCCAAGGATTGCTCGTACTGCTATCTCGAAGCCATCCCAGCCGCCCGGAGCCCGGAGCCCTGGACGTTGCGCCACCAAGGGGGCGAGTACCGGATCGCCGGAGAGATGATCGTCGATGGTCTCGATGTCCGCTCCAAGATCAAACAAGCGGCGTACACGAGCAACGATAGAGGGCAACAATCTGACGTCGGAGAAGCGGATGCTGACTCCAAGGCTCTGTCGATCGGGCAGGTGAGTCACCTCGATACTTCCAATCTTCCCGTCGACCTCAACCGTCCGCAGATAACGCCCGCCGTCTACGATTTCGACGCCCGAAATCGCGCGGGCCCGCAAGAATTCGAGCATGCAGTCCCAGTCATAGGGTGGACGGTAGCGAAGCCGAAGTGTGACGTCTTTCTCTTCGTGCTTCGCGGAGTTCTTTCTGCGCAAAGCGCTCGGGGGACGATGGAATAACTCGCGAAATGTTTCGTTGAATCGCCGTAAGCTGCCGAATCCAGCTGCGATTGCGACTTCAGTCATTGGCATCCGAGTTTCGTGTATGAGCTGTTTTGCGAAAAGCACTCGCCGCGTCTGTGCAACGGAGATAGGCGACGCTCCCAGATGCTGAAGGAACAAGCGCCGCAATTGACGCTCACCCAGGCCCAGACGTTCAGCGAACCTATCAACGCTGTTACCGTCGCCGTCGAGTGTGCCTTCAGCGATAAGTGCCAGGGCACGAGAGACTGTATTCGAGGTTCCACGCCACGAAGCTAGGTCAGGAGCCGTCTCCGGCCGGCAACGAAGGCAAGGACGGAAGCCGGCATCCTGCGCGGCTGCGGCTGAGCCGAAAAAACTGCAATTCTCAAATTTTGCAGTGCGAGCTGGACAGACAGGCCGGCAGTAGATACCCGTCGATGAGACGCCGACAAAGATCAAGCCGTCAAAACGGGAGTCCCGGCTCTGCAGAGCGCGATAACAGACTTCACGATCGGGCAGTTCCATGTATTGATTTTCGCATTTGCGATGGCATGAACTAGCGGTTTTCGGACATCATCATTTACGCGTAGGAATCAAAAGTATCCTACGATGCGGCCGACTCCCAGTCGTCCTCTGCGGTGATCGTGCCTTTGGTCCATACCCATTCAATTTTCTGGTAGGTGAAGCTGACCTCCTGGAGCAGGGGGAGCTTGGCTTTTGCGGGATCTTCGTTGTCGGGCATGTACTCGCGGATCGAGGCGATGCTCGCGTTCATCAGCGTTATGGTGTAGATCTGGGTTTCGAGACCGTTTTTCGTTGCAGGAGCCCAGAATTTTAGTTGCCAGGTGATCAGATTTTCGTTGTTTACGAGCGCAGTCCAGAGAAGCGGAGAACTCTGGTCGATTTCTTTGAGAATGTGCACGGGCCGGTGCTGTCTCTTGCCGGTGGGCAAGCCTGACGCGGGATCAAAGGGTTTGAGGATCTCCTGGCTAAAGGAGTGAACCAGAATACTGTGTTCGCGGCCCTTCTGGGTGACCCCTCCTTGAATGTCGCCTTGCTTCTGGCCCTTCAATGTCAGGTACGCGTTGAGCGCCATAGGGTTGCTCCTTCGCCACCGAGTCTACACCGCAAAGAGATGTTCGTCAGTTGTCGTTTGCTACTGGAAGGATGATGTGCGAGGGGTGCTCGGCTGATCCGTAGATGTGCTGCGTGGCCGATTTGTAGTCGGAGGGCGCGGCGGTCATGATGTTGGGCACGAAGATTTGCGGGTTGCGGTCGTAGAGCGGGAACCATGTGCTCTGGATTTGCACCATGATGCGGTGGCCTTTGAGGAAGGCGTGGTCGGCTCCGTGGAGGCTGAACTTGAATTCCTCGGGTGTGTTGGCGGGAATGGCTTCGGGGTGCTCGTAGCTCTTGCGGTAGCGGCCGCGGAGGATTTCATCGACGATCATGAGCTCGACTCCGGACATTTTGCCGAGGGCGGGGTCGTTGGGGTAGACGTCGATGACTTTGACGATCCAGTCGGAGTCGGTGCCGGTGGTGGAGGCAAAGAGGTCGGCTACGATGTCGCCGGTAATGGTGACAGGCTTGTCGAGGACCGGGGTTTGCCAGGTGGCGACGTCGCTGCGCTTACCGAGGAATTTTTGGTCCTGCACAAGCCAGGTGTACCAGCCTGATCCGGTGGGCGCGTAGGTGGCTTCAATGGGGCGCTTGCGGTAGGGGACCGGGTTGGAGGGATCGGATGTGTAGGCGGTGAAGGTGGTTGCATCGTCACCTGTAGGCTTGGTGAAGCTGAGGGTGCTGTCGGCGTCGAGGTAGAGATTTTTGGTGGCAACTTCTTTTGGAGGCCATGCGGTGTAGCGCATCCAGCGGTTGGTTCCGGTCTGGAAGCTGGCCGTGTCTTTGAGGTCGAAGGTGTCTTCGTCTTTAAGGTAGTGGGCGAAGAAGGGGGCTTCAATCTGCGCGCGGAACTGATCGCCGGTGGCTGCGCCGAAGTTTACGTCGCCGAGGAAGCGCGTGGTGCGCGCCCACTGGCCGTGGTTCCAGGGGCCGAGGACCATGAAGACTTCGCTGTGGGTGTCATGCGGCTTGAGGGCAAAGTATTCGGCCTGCGGTCCCCACATGTCTTCCTGGTCCCACCAGCCACCTACTTCCAATGTTGGCACCGTCACTTTGGTGAGGTGGGATTCGACGGCGCGGATCTGCCAGTAGTGGTCATAGACGGGGTGGTCGATGAAGCCCTGCCAGGTGGGGAGAACGCCGAAGCCCGACTTTTTGATATCTCCAGCGAGGGAGCCGGCGTCGAGGAAGAAGTCGTAGGCATCACCGTTAATTTTGCTGAAGGCGTTCTCCTTGCTGGTTTCGAGGCCGATGGCGTAGTCGTATCCGTAGCTTTGGCGCCAGGCGCCGTTGTGGAAGAAGTCATCGCCGATCCAGAGATTGGTCATAGGGGCCTGCGGCGAGACGGCCTTGACCGCGGGATTGGGGTCGATGGCGGATTCAATGGCGAGGAAGCCGGGATAGGAGACGCCCATGATGCCGACGCGACCGTTATTGTTGGCGACGTTCTTGATGAGCCAGGCTACCGTGTCATAGGCGTCGGTGGTTTCGTCGATGCCGTTCGAGTCAGAGGATGCTGGGTCGTGGTGATCGACGATGGGGCGGTTCATGATGAACTGCCCTTCGGAGCCGAAGCGGCCGCGAATGTCTTCCATAACGAAGATGTAGCCGCTCTGCGCGAGCTCGGTATAGCGGGCGTTGAGTGAGTTGGAGTTCGACTCGTCGACGCCGTAGGGTGTGCGTTGCATGAGGATGGGCATCGGTTCGTTGGTATCAGTTGGGCGAAGGATGACTGCGTGCAGGCGGACGCCGTCGCGCATGGGAATCATGAACTCTTTGCGATCATAGGCGCGGAAGTGGTTGTGCTGGGGCTGGTCGCTGATGCGGGTGGCTTTTAGCTCTTCTTTGCCTGCGATGCGGTTGAGGCCGGTGACTCTTCCGGAGCTATCGCTCAAGAAGATATAGCGGGTGCTGCCGTTGGCGGTGGCGAAAGTGTCCTGGGCGAAAGCATGCAGGGGCGTGTGCGGTATGCGGGTGGATTCGACTGCGAGCTGGTTGCCGTCGTGGAAGAACGAGAGGGTGATGTCGGGCTCGTCGTCGTAGCGGTACTGGCCGGCGTACTTGTTGAGGGTCGCGGCGTCGACTTTGACTTCGGATGGTGCGGCCTGTGCGAGGGCCGGAAACGTGGTCAATGGGGAGAGGATTACGAGGGTGGCGAATAAGCGGAGGGCAAAACGACGAGCTGGCACGTATTTGATCCTAAAAGGCGATGATTCGATGGGAATCTCCATCAAGAGCAAAGGAAAACATAGCAGAATGGAGGGTCCGGGGGCAGCGAAATTACGCGGGTCCAATCATTTTGTCATCGTTACGGCGACAAAATGCCGCGAACCGGCTGGCTGCAAATCTTGCACGGACCACCGGAGCCAGGCTGGTTCTTGTTTATTCGTCAAATAAGTATTTTTAATATTCCATATTCACAAGTTCATATCGGTGTTTAATTTATCCAAATCAGATTTTTGTAAGGCGGATCTGTAATTGATTTTCATGAGGTGTGATTGACCCAGCCGAAATGTGTTGAAATTCGGCGGCGATGAGCACAGAATGGAAATCCAACCAATACCCACGCTCGTTTTAGCAGCAAAAATAGCAACGAATTACAACAACCTAGACCGCCGCACGATGAGCGGTCATGTTTCGTTTTCTGGAGGAATCTGTGGCCAAGCGATACGCATTTTGCGTTCTCCTACTCCTGTTTTCCCTGACCCCCCTAACATTTGCACAGACTGCGAACACTTCGTTGCGCGGATCGATTAAGGATCCGAGCGGAGCGGTTGTGCCGGGCGCGGCGGTCACGTTGACCGACAGTACGACTGGAACGGTATTGCAGGCGACCTCAAACGCCGGTGGTGAGTACCAGTTCAATCAAATTCCGCCCGCGAAGTACAACATCAAAGTTTCCGCAACCGGTTTTGGCGACCAGACCAAGGCAGCTGAGCTGCTCGTGAATCAGCCAGCCACGATTGACTTCTCGATGTCTGTGCAGGCAAGTACCGAGGTCGTCAACGTCAGCGCTGAAGCGCAGAGCCTGAACACTACCGACGCCTCGCTTGGTAACTCCATGGGTAATACGATGATCCAGGCGCTGCCCAGTGAGGGCCGTAATGTGCCCGATCTGCTCTCGCTGCAACCCGGTGTGCTTTATCTTGGGTCAGATTCTGGCAGGCCCAATAATTCGCAGCTCATGAACGATCCTCGCAGTGGTGCAGTGAATGGAGGCCGTTCTGACCAGGGCAATATTGTCGTTGACGGACTCGACGACAACGACCAGGTGAATGGTTACGCCTTTACGGGCGTACTGCGCGAGACCCAGGACTCGGTGGAAGAATTTCGTGTGACCACCGGACTCTCGGGCGCTGATCAGGGGCGCTCATCGGGCGCGCAGGTGAGTATGGTCACGAAGTCCGGCAGCAACAGTTTTCATGGGGCCGTATATTGGTACAACCGTCCAACGCTGACGGTTGCCAATGACTGGTTCAACAAGGAAGCGCAGCTGAACAGCGGAGAATCCAACACGCCTCCCAAGCTGATCCGCAACAACTTCGGAGTTGCAGTCGGTGGTCCGATCCTGAAAGACAAGCTGTTCTTTTTCGGGAACTATGAAGGCCAGCGACAGGCGGAGAATCAGATTGTCACCAGGACCGCTCCTACGGCCAGCTATCAGCAGGGGATCGTCTCTTATTTGAGCAACGGCCAAACTGTTTCGATCACGCCTGCACAGGTAACAGCGCTCGATGCAGGCTGCCAGGTATGTGGTACGTCCGAGTATCCAGAGGGACCTGGTCCCAATCCAAATGTGCTTGCTTACCTAAACATGTACCCCGCGGCCAATGGCACTGCATTGGGCGACGGTTTGAATACCGGCTCTTACACGTTCTCTTCTCCCCAGCCGGTAACTCTGAATACCAGCATCGGCCGCATTGATTTCGTTCCCAACCAGAAGCAGCGCATTTTTGTACGCGGCAACCTGCAGAAGGACACATTTGGCGCTGTCGAGCAGTTCCCGGGGCAGCCGCCGGGTTACCAACAGACTGACAACACGAAGGGCATTGCGGGCGGCTACACATTCGTGTTCACCCCGAACCTTGTCAACGACCTGCGCTATGGTTACATTCGCCAGGGTTACGGCCTGACCGGCGGCGGCACCGGTGAGTACACAGACTTCCGCTTCATGTCTGACCTGACCGATGAGACCCGCAAAACGATCTACAGTGTGCCGGTGAATAACATTGTCGACAACCTGAGCTGGACCAAAGGCAAGCACACACTCCAGTTTGGCGGAAACTGGCGGCTCGTTCATCAGAACCGCGGAACCGATGACAACTCGTATAACAGCGCAACTTCGAACCCATATTGGCTCGCCGGCAACGCTCCTCCGCCGGAAACCGCCGGTGGTGCGCCACTAGACAACGGATTCCAAAATTCTTTCAACATCGCCTATGCGAATCTTATCGGTACCATTCCGCAAATCACCGTGGTACAGAATTACGCAATCTCCAGTCCCACGAGCGGTTCGCTGCTCCCAGAGGGAGCGTTCATCAATCGAAACTTCAAGGCGAATGAATTTGAGTGGTACATTCAGGATGCGTGGCACGTATCTCCTAAATTCATTCTGACCGTCGGCTTGCGCCATACGATTCTTCAGACGCCGTGGGAAATTCATGGCCAGCAGTTAGCTCCGACGGTTGACACGCACAACTGGTTTTTGGAGCGGGCAGCGGCAGCAGCTCAGGGAGGGGTTTTTGAGGACGACCTGAGCTTCGCCCCAAATGGACCGTTTTATGGCAAGCCTGGCTACTGGCCGAAGCAGAAGACGAACTTTGCGCCTCGCTTGTCCTTCGCTTATTCCCCGGATCAAAAGACCTCGATCCGCGCTGGTTTTGGGTTGTACTACGATCACTACGGCCAAGCACTTGTGAATACGTTCTCTCAGCAAGGTTCTTTCGGGCTTAGCAGCCAGCTTTCTAATCCGGCGGGTGTTTACGGTTACGATACGTCGCCGCGCTATATCAGCCGCACCACTCTTCCGAACATCAGCGTTCCGTCAGCGCCGTCTACGACAAGCTTTCCCTATTTTTATCCGGAGGGAAATTTCGCGATTCAATGGGGTCTGGACAGCAAGCTGAAGACTCCTTATTCCGAGTCGATGGATTTTTCTGTGCAACGCCAACTGCCAGCCGGATTCACGGTTGAAGTGAACTACGTTGGCCGCTTGGGCCGCCGTCTCCTGCAAAGCCTGGATATTGCCGAACCAGTGAATTACGTCGATCCGCTAGGCGCGGGCGACTACTACACGGCAGGCGCCAAGCTCTCCCGGCAGGTGGATCTGAATGCCGGAAATGGGCCGTACAGCGGCAATGGTCAGGCCGTGAATGTGCCGGCTATTCAGTATTTCGAGGATGTATTTGGATACATGGCTAACGCGGAATACCAAGGTGAGAGCGCGACGCAGGCGGTTTACAACCTCGAGTGGGCTCCTTTCCGATCGAACCTGGGAGCAACCTCCGCTCTTGCCGATCTGGACTTTTACTGCGGCAGTCCGATTACCGGGCAGTCATACTCCTGTCCAGGCGGTCCGCGTTTCTGGCAGGACCAGTTCTCGTCACTCTATGTGCTGTCTTCCATGGGCACGAGCTATTACAATGCCGGTCAGATTATTCTGCGGCATCCGACCAGTTACGGCCTCACCCTCGATTTCAGCTACACACTGTCCAAATCTATCGACATGGGCTCGGATACGGAGCGTGGAACCGAGTTTAATGGTGGCGGCGGGAACTTCAGTGATATCACCAACAGCTTTCATCCAGAGTTCAGCCGTGGTGTATCGGACTTCGACGCGCGTCACTTGATCACTGCTGACTGGGTTTATCAGCTCCCCTTTGGCCGGGGGAGAAAGTTCATGAGCTCCGACAGCGCCGCTGTCGATGCTCTTATTGGAGGATGGCAGTGGTCGGGTATCAACCGGTGGGCCAGTTCTTTGCCCTTCGGCCTTTTTGAACCAGGCTGGACAACTAACTGGCAGATCGAGAGCTACGGAGTGGTGACCGACAAGGCAGCAATGAGCAAGCTGACGCATAAAAACTATGCTGGTGGCGCTCCGCAGGTGTTTACCGATCCGAACGGCATCAACAATGGAACAGCTACCGGCAGCCCGATTCGTCTTCCTTACCCGGGTGAGGCCGGAGAACGCAATAACTTCCGCGGCGATGGAATTTTCGGTATTGATTCGGGCCTGTCCAAGGCGTGGCATTTTGGGGAATATGGAGCTCTAAAGTTCGACTGGGAGGTCTTTAACGTCACAAACAGCGTCCGCTTCAACAGCAATGGAGTCTTCATGGGGCAGGGGCTTACGGGAGGAAACCTGGGCGTCTATAGCGCCATGCAGAATCTGCCGCGACGCATGCAGTTCGGCCTCCGCTACGACTTCTAAACGTAGCCAATCAAGGGAAGCCCGCCGGTTATCTGGCGGGCTTTTTGTTTTCGGGAGTGCTATTCGCTGCTCAACGCCTTAACGAACTGGTAGTAGAAGTCAACGCCGCGATAATAGGAGTCGATGGGCAGGCGCTCGTCTTTGCCGTGCGCACGGACGTCGTTGGTTTCGAGCGCTATGCCTGAGATGGCATAGGTCGGCATGCCAGCAGCATTCGTGAAGACGCCATCGGAGGCCCCGGTGGACATCGTTGGGATCACAGGAATTCCGGGCCAGAATTTATTGACAAGCGCTTCCAGCGGTTTCTGTACTTCAGGGTTCAGCGCCGCAGGCGGCAGGGCCTTGCGGTCGGGGGCGGTGTCGAAGACTTCGCCGCCATCCGTTACGTAGCGCACGGTGATCTTCGGGTCGTTGAAGATACGGATGAGGTCCTGACGTGTTTCTTCCAGCGAATGGCCGGGCAGGATGCGGCAGTTAACGTTGGCCTGCGCGGTCTGCGGCAGCGCATTGTTGGCGTGACCGCCTGAGAGCCGCGTGGCGACGCAGGTGGTGTGCATGATTGAGTTGTATTCCGCGTTCTCGGAGAGGCGCTTGATGGCGGTTTTATCAGGCGGCGTGGCGAGAATGGCTTTCATGTCCTTTGCCGTCTGGCCGGATTCGAGCGTGCTCATTTTGTCGAAGTAGGCGCGCGTGATGGCGTTGAGTTCGAACGGGAACGTGTAGTTCTGTAAGCGCTCCAGCGCGTCGGCGATGTGGTAGATGGCGTTGTCGGGTACGGGGAGCGAGCTGTGTCCGCCGGGATTGAGAGCGGTCAGCTGGTAGTCGCCGTAGAGCTTTTCGGTGGCGTCCACGTCCATGTTGACGGGCTTGCCGTTCTGGACATCAACGCCGCCGCCGTCAGGATTGATGACGTATTCCGCGTCGATGAGGCTGCGCTGGTTTTTAACCAGCCAGTCGACGCCGTTTGATTTGCCGCCTTCCTCGTCGGCGGTGAGCGCGAGGATGAGATCGCGGTCCGGCTTGTAGCCTTGTTTCTTGAGGCGGACGAAGGTGGTGACGAGAATGGCGTCGCTTTCCTTCATGTCCTGCGTGCCGCGGCCATAGTAGAAGCCGTCTTTCTCAACGAACTTAAAGGGATCAGTGGTCCAGTCTTCACGGCGCGCTTCCACGACGTCGAGATGACCGATGAAGAGGATCGGCTTTTTCTGTCCCGTTCCTTTCAGGCGAACGACGAGGTTCTTCTTGCGGTCGTTCGGGCCGCCGAGGAACATATCTTCTTTCGAGAATCCGGCGTCGAGAAAACGTGCCTGCATCGCTTCGGAGGCTGCGGTGACGCTGCCTATAGAGTCAGTGGTGTTGATCTCGATGAGTTGCTGAAAGATGTCGTGGGCGAGTTGCTTACTTTGGTCGTCTATCTGTGCTGAGCAGTGGCTGGGATGAATGGCAGATGTGAAGGCGCAGAGCGCAAGCAGGCTGAGCGCTGTGGAACGGCGCATGGAATTCCCCTTTCCAGTGAAAATCAAAAAGTAACAGATCGTGCCCGTATTTTGCGAAGAATCCGCATGCTGGAATTGCTTGGAGCTGCGCGTGCGCGGATGTTATCGTCAACCAGAAATCTGTTTGCGGAAAAAGGTTATAGAGAGTGAAGAAAACTGCCGCCGCCGTGTTTTTTCTCTGCGCGTCGATTTGTGTCGCGCAGAAGTCCAAGCCAATCACACTCGATGAATTCATGAATGCGACTGAAGTCCGGGAAGCGAGAATCGCGCCGGACGGACAGGCTGCGGTTGTCTGGACCTCGTCGCCGGACTGGCAGCATGATCGGTTTCGTGATGATCTGTGGCTCTGGCAGCAGAAGTCGGGAGCGACGGTACAGCTGACGCAGTCGGGCTATGACTCATCGCCGGCTTGGTCGCCGGATGGCAAGTACGTCGCCTTTATTTCGTCGCGGGCTCTTGCGGACGAAGATGCTGACGCCAAGGACGATGACAAGGACAGCACGGAACGCTTGTGGTTGATATCCGTGGCTGGTGGGGAAGCAATTCCTCTATATACGGAAAAGCTCGATGCGCATGCGATTGCGTGGTCGGCGGATGGGACGAAGATTTTCTTTTCTACGCAACAGCCCCTGACAAAGGCGCAGGAAGACGCGCGTAAGGAAGAGTGGAAAGATGTGATCCGGTGGCGCGAGCATGAGCGGGGCGATGTTCTGCTGGCGATTCCGGTGCAGGATGCGATTGCCGCATCACAGAAGATTCCCGGGCCCAAGGCCTCTGCAAAGAAGGAGAAAGAGGACGAGGACTCGCCATTACCCAAGCTGGCGAAGGTGCTTGCAAAGAATGATCGCGAGATTTCCGAGATCGCGGTTTCTCCGCAGCAGATTGCATTTGAAACCGAGTCGGTGTCGCATCGCATGGAGGGGCCTGCGGCCAACGAAATCTTTCTGGTGGGTGTGGGTGGAGGTGAGGCGAAGCAACTGACGCACAATCAGGCTGTCGAAAGCGGTCTGCGATGGGCGTCTGACGGCAAGCTGCTCTATTTCAACGTGCGTGCAGCGGCGGGTTCGCCTGAAGGGAAGTATCAGGATGTGCAGGGACGTCTATATGTTATCGATCCCGTCAGCGGGAAGGTGGATCGGCTGGGCGCGGAGTTCAAGGGATCGATTGAGGAGTACACGATCGCGAGCGATGGAGGCATTATCGCCGAAGGGCTGACGGGTACGCAGCAGCAACTCTACAAGATTGACGGGAGCAAGGCTGAAGCTCTGAAGGGAGTTGAGGGCTCGTACTCTGGGCTAGATGCTGCGAAGAATGGCCGCGGGCTGATTGTGCTGCATTCGACGATCAATGATCCGACTCAGGCGTTTTTTGCTGATGCTCCGGGCTCGCTGGAGGCAGCGAAGGCGGTTACGAACTTCAATCCGATTTTTCATGAGCGCGCGCAGCCCGAGTGGACGACTTACAAATGGAAGTCGGATGACGGCACCAAAGTTGAGGGCGTGCTGATTTATCCCCCCGGAAAGAAAGGGGCGAAACATCTGCGCATGCTGACGTTCATTCATGGCGGGCCTGCGGACGCGGATGGCAATCGCTTTGGCGCGGATTGGTATGACTGGGCGACGCTGGCAGCTGCGAATGGATGGCTCGTGTTTCGCCCCAATTATCGCGGGTCGAGTGGTTACAGCGACGAGTTCATGCTGCAGATTGCGCCGCATCTGGTTTCGGTTCCGGGGAAGGATATTCTTGCCGGCGTGGATGCGCTCGTAAAGGATGGGATTGCCGATCCGAACCATTTGACGATTGGCGGATACAGCTATGGCGGCTACATGACGAACTGGATGATTACGCAGACGACGCGCTTCAAAGCTGCTGTGACGGGCGCGGGCGCAGTGGAGCATGCGGCGAACTGGGGCAACGACGATGAGACCTACGATGATGCGTGGTACTTGGGCGGCACTCCGTGGGAGAAGCCGGAACTGTATCAGTCGGAGGCGGCGTTGTTTCAGTTCGACAAGGTCAAGACGCCAACGCACCTTGTGGGAGGCAACGCTGATGTGCGCGTGAGCTTTCTTGAGGATGTGCTGATGGAGCGTGCGTTTCAGCAGATCGGTGTGCCGCATGCGTTCCTCGCGTTTCCCGGCGAGGGGCATGGATTGGATAAGAATCCGTGGCATGGGTACATCAAAGTGCGTGAAGAACTGAAATGGCTGGATAAGTATGTCAATCAATAGACGCTTTGCTTTTGGTCTTGTGGCGTGGCTGATTGTTGTTAGCTGCGTCAGCGCGTCTGCGCAGCAGCAGAAGGTCATTATCGACACCGATATCGGCGACGACATTGACGATGTGCTCGCTGTCGGCCTGGCGCTATCGAGTCCGGAGCTCAAGATTCTTGGTATCTCCTCAGCATGGGGTGATACGGAGTTGCGCAGCCGCATGCTCGACCGCCTGCTATGCGAAACCGGGCGCGGCGATATTCAGGTAGCGACCGGAGTGAAGACGACGACCAATAACGCCCTTACTCAGGAAGTGTGGGCCAAGGCTGGAGAAGTGCATACGCATGGCAATGCGGTCGACTTTTTGCTGGATCAGATACAGAAGAATCCCGGCGAGATTACGCTGATCGCGATTGGTCCTCTTACGAACATCGGCGCAGCGATTGATCGCGATCCAACAACGTTCAAGAAACTGAAACGCGTGGTGCTGATGGGCGGGTCGATTCGCCGGGGCTATGACGAATTTTTTGGCTTAAGGGACGCGCGTCCTGCAGAGGCTGAATACAACATCGCAATGGACCCTGTCGCGGCGCAGAAATTGGTGAAGAGCGGCGTACCGATTTACATGATGCCGCTCGATTCGACGCAGCTGAAGTTCGACGAAGTGAAAAGGGCGATGCTGAGCACGGTGAGCACGCCGCTTACCGATTCGCTGCAGGTGCTGATTGCAGAGTGGCAGCATGGTACGCATCAGATTATTCCGACCATGTTTGATGCTGTTGCCGCGGCGTATGCGGTACAGCCGGAAGTGTGTCCCATGACACCCTTGCACATCGCCGTCGACGATAAGGGCTTTACGCGTGAAGGCCCGGGCGTGGCGAATGCGAATGTTTGCCTTAACTCCGATTCCGATCAGTTCTTTCACTTCTTCATGCCGCGGTTGCTGGGGCAGAAGCTGGCCGGTACCTCATCCTGCGTTGCGAAATAGCTTCGCTTACTGCGGCGTGACGTCGAGCGTCAGTACTTCAAATGGGGCGAGTTGGATTTTATACGGGCTATGTGCGCGTAGCTCGATAGTTGGCTTGCTCGCATCGTCCTTCCAGGGGCTCTTTGCTGTGTAGCCCTGCGGCGCGCCTGACGGAAGCTCGAAAGCTTCCTGAATATCTACTTTGAAGTTTTGCGAATGATCGCTGGGGTTGCGCAGAACGAGGATGCCCTTCTTGGCCGACCATGAAGCCCATCCATAGACTTCAAGCCATGTGGGGTCTCCGCCGATCCAGTGCGTGTCTTTCAGCACATCCGCATTCGCGCGTGACCACTTTGCAGCTTCAGCAAGATCATCCCAGTTCGCAGATGTGAGCAGGGAAGGAGTGATGTACATCTCCTGCAATTGCGTGCCGTTGCCGAAGTAGTCGCGTATCTCGTTGCGGAAATCGTTGTTCGGATCTTTGCCTAGGTCCTTGTGGTGCTGTGCGTAAATCATTCCATGCAGCATCAGTGAGTTCAGCGGATAGAGCGGTCCAGCCTTCACGATATGATCGTAAGTGTCAGCATCGCGATAGGTGATCCAGCGCTCGCGGTAGGAGCCAATGCCGGCGACATCGTCGTCTTCGCCACCGCGCCAGGTGGAATCCGCATAAAGTAACCAGAACGGTGACGGATAGGTGCCGGTGGTGAGGTTGATGTAGATATCTGGCTTGACCTCGCGCAGCTCGCCGATGAGGTGTATGGCCGCGGAGAAGTCGCTGTCAAACGCGCTTCCGGGAAAGACGCTGTTGGCGTTTCCGGTTCCGTCAAATTTGAATTGATTGACGCCGTGCTTGCGGATCATGTCCATGCAGACGTCGCGGAAGCGCGCGTAATACTTCGGTCCGGAGAGCGCAAAGCCGTTGTCTACGATCTCGAAGCCTTGTTGCTTGCCAAATTGAATGCGCTCCTTCTTCGGACCGTCGTAGCCGCCCCAGGGCGACATCCAGATGCCCGGCGCCGCTCCGTATTTATTTGCCGCTTCGCGGACCGGGGTGAATCCGGTGGGGAAGCCCTTGTTGAAACTCCAGAGCGAGGCGTGGTTGTCCCAGCCGTCGTCGAACATGAAGGAGTCGAGCGTTACGCCGCGCTTCTCGTGCAGTTCGCGGCCGAAGGTATTGATGCGGTCGAGCGCACCTGCTTGGTCATATGGGTTGAAATAGCCAAGGTCGTACCAGGAGTTGTAGTGCAGAAAGGTGCGGTAGGGATGCGCGCGCTCGCGTTCGAGGTAGCTGAGGAAGTCGCGGCGCAGCTGGCCTGTTTGCGCGATACCGATGACGGAGGAGTAGGTGACGGATTGTCCGGCCTTGAGCGGGAGATTGCGGTCGATGTAGGCGGTGGCGCGGTCGGCGGACACTTTGCTGTCAGAGAGCGGGTGCTCAAACCCGAAGAAGAAATTGCCTTGCACAATGGGCGAGCCTTTGACGGAGCCTATTACCTGCGCGCCGGGGAGATTCAGATCGATGAGTTGCACGCGGCTGATGGGGACGTCGCGCGCGCCGGCTGTGGCCGTGATGAACTGGCGGATGTAATGCGAGTCGTCGCGCAGAACGACCGACCAGGTAAGGCGCAGGTTGCCGTCGCTGCAGGCCAATTGTAGATTGAATTGCTTGCCGGGAAGGCGATCGGAATAGCGTGATGCATCGGGGTTCGGCGTAAGATCCTGCACCTGCGGAGGAACTGCGACTTGCAGATTATCGATCTTGTAGAGGGTTCCGTCTTTGAGGAGGATGGCGAAGGGATTGGCGAGCAGCAGCAGCGTTTTGTCACGTTTATCTGTAACTGTAACGGTTTCTATTTTGTTGTTTGTGACTGCAATGCTGGACGCAATGACATCGTTGGACAGGGTGTAGTTATCGCCGTGCACAATGGCGGTGGCTTTGCCGGGGTCTTGAGCATGGGCTGCAACGGCGTGAGCAAGAAATGCGAGCACGAGCAGGAAGATGGACGCCCGGAGGGCACCCGCGTGACGCTCAATGTTCATTTTGTGTTGTGCCTGCCATTGGGGGAGTAGATCTTGACGTGCGAAACGACGCGGCCGATTGCTCCGTCACTGGGCGTGTCGGGCGTGATGCCGTTTTCGATTGAGAAGAAAAGAGCGAGAAGCTGGCCGACGATGACATCCAGCGGCGGACGGAAGAGGTCGGGGAAGTCTGACGGAGCATGAAGGGTGAGAGCATGCTGCGTCAATTTCTCGATGCGGTCGCTCGCATGCGGCGTGACGACGACGATTTCTCCGCAAAGATCTTTGCTTTGGATTTCTTCCAGAAGGTCGAGCTCGTATTGGAGGCGGCGGTCATCGCCTGAGAGATATGCGACGACAACGGTCTGCTTATTGAGGAAAGACATGGGGCCGTGCCGCAGTCCCAGGAGCGACTCGGCAAGCGTTGCCACCTTGCCGGCATTGAGCTCAAGGACTTTGAGGGCAGACTCCTGCGCGACTGCCTGCAGCGCCCCCGTGCCGAGGAAGCAGGCGCGGGTGAATCCTCTCTTTCCGAGAAGCGTGGCCATATTGGCGGCGTTGGGCAGGAGGGAATCGCCCATGCTTGCGAGGCTTTCGACGAGGGTTGCGTATCGATCCGGCGCGTGGATGCAGGCGAGATATTGACCGGCGATGACCATGTTAGAAAAAGAACTGGTCATGGCGAGACCGCGGTCGTTGACGGCGTCATCGAGTTTGACGGTGAAGACTCCGGGGAGTTTCGCCATCTTGCTGGAAGCGTTGCAGGTGACGATGAGGTGACGAATCTGCGTCGGATAGAGATTCAGAGCCTGTTCGACGACGGCCACTCCTTCAGAGCTTTCGCCGGAGCGTGAGAAGGAGATCATCAGGTACGGCTTGCCGGCAAGGATGATGTCATCCATATTGGTTAGCAGCTCGGTGCTGGGAATGGCTGAGATTTCGCAGTTCCATTGCTGGCGGAGGATGTCCTTCAGGGCGCGACCGATATAGTCTGAGGTCCCGGCGCCGGTAAGTATGACGGCAGGCTGGTTGGCCGAGCCGGGACCGATGCCGAAGCTCTCGAGAAAAGCCTGAAGGCTATCGCGCAGTGAGGAAAGGCGGCGCAGGGTGCCCAGCCAGGTTTCCGGCTGCTGATGGATTTCTCGTGGCGTGTCGATGAGGCCGCGGGCTTCTTTTTCCTGTTGCGGGAGAGTGAGCAGAGCCGAAAGTGCGTCCTGCAATGGGAACTCCTTGTTAGAGTGGAATCGATTCTAGTACAGGGGACAAATCTCGTAACTAAAAATAATAAACCGAAATATATCGAAAACCGCAAGCTCGTGCTCGAATTTTAACGGCCAACACAAGCATTTTTCGGTTCTGCTTGGAGTAACCAAGGCCTGAGCTGGGTGAGGAGTATTGATATAGCAGGCGATCTGCGGGAGATTTTGCCTTGGAGACGGAACGATTCGTATTTCGTTTCGCAATCATTTATTGACTTTTGATTTCGATTGATGCGTAATTGGGGAGCGCGCTATCCTATCGGCCTATCTACATGTTTGACATTACGATCGCTGGCGAAATCAATCTGGACTTGATTCTTTATGGCCTGCCGCAGGATATGCCGGTGGAACGGGAATTGCTGGCTGCTGATTTTCAGATGACGCTGGGGAGTTCGTCGGCGATTCTTGCGCATAACCTCGCAGTGCTGGGGACGAAAGTCGGGTTTATTACCCTGGCTGGCAAAGATGAGCTGGGGAAGGCTGCACTGGCTCGGCTGGGTGAAAGCGGGGCTGACCTGAGCCGTGTTGCTTTTACCGCGAACGGAAAATCGACGGGCGTAACCGTGCTTCTTCATCATGGGAAAGAACGGCATATCCTGACGTATCTGGGCACGATGAGCGAGATGAGCAGTCGCGATCTGGATGTCGCGTATTTGAAGTCGTCGCGTCATTTTCACCTGTCGTCTTTGTTTCTGCACCGGTCACTGACAGCTGATTTGCCGGAGCTTTTTCGCGAATTGAAGAGCGCGGGGCTCACGATCTCTCTGGATACGAATGACGATCCGGAAGACCGGTGGGGAGGCGTGCTGCAGGAACTGCTGGACCTGGTGGACCTGCTGCTTCCGAACGAGACGGAGATCTGCCGCATTGCGAAGCGGGATTCGCTGGAGGATGCAATTGCGGTGCTTAAGCGGAGGATTCCGTGTATTGCGGTGAAGCTTGGTTCGCGCGGCGCTTTGGTGCAGGCTGGGGAAAAGAGATATACGGCAGTCCCGGTTTCGGTGTCCCCGGTGGACTCGATTGGCGCGGGCGACAGCTTTAATGCGGGGTTTCTTTCTGCGTGGCTTCGCGGATTGCCTTTGGAAGACTGCGCGAGGGCGGGCAATATTGCAGGAGCTCTGTCGACCCAGCGTCCTGGGGGAACGGAAGCGTTTCGCGATCGCGAATTTACAAAGCAGTTTTTGAAGCAGCACAACTTTCCGGTAGCGCGGTAGAGAATGAATTTCGCAACCATCGATTGGGTCATTGTCGTGGTTTACCTCGCAGCTTCCATGCTGATTGGGCTGCTGGGGCGCAAGTACGTTGGGAACACGGCGCATTTTCTGGTTGCTGGCAGAGAGCTTGGGACTTATATCGGGATTGCGACGCTCGCGGCGACAGAGATTGGCACGATCACGTTCATGTACAACAGCGAGCTGGGTTATCGCTACGGCTTTGCTGCATTCTCGGCGGCGCTGATCTCTGGAATTGCGATGATCATTGTCGGCCGCACCGGGTTCGTGATTCGCAGGCTTCGCGAGCTGCGATTGATGACGGTTCCTGAGTACTTTGAAGTGAAGTACAGCCGTGGACTGCGCATTGTTACTGGCTTCCTGGTTGCGCTGGGCGGCATTTTGAATATGGGGGTCTTCCTCAAGATCGAGGGGGAATTTCTCACGGTGATTAGCGGGCTGAACCAGAAATATCTGGTGGCCACGATGATTGCGATTCTGCTGCTGGAGCTGATCTATACGACCGTCGGGGGGATGATCTCAATTGTCATCACCGATTATCTGCAGTACGTGCTGCTTTCAATTGCAACCATCATTATTACAATTTATGCCGTGCACTTTGCCGGATGGCATGCGATGGTAGCGAAGGTGACGAGCGTGATGGGTTCGAGCGGATTCAATCCCATTACAGCGCCTAAGTTTGGGTTCAGCTTTCTTGTTTGGCAGCTGCTGCTTTGGCTTTCGATTCATACGTGCTGGCAGACGACTGCGATGCGGATGTTTTCGACGAAGAACCCGGAAGTTTCAAAGCGGGTCATGACATGGACGGGGTTTATTTTTCTCGGGCGCGGGATGCTGCCTATGCTTTGGGGAATCGCGGCGCTTACTTTGCTTGGGCACGGCGCGCTGCAAGGCGGAGTTCCGCAACCGGTGGTGCACGGGCAGACACTTGCGCCGATTGATGCCATGCCGGCGATGCTGGCAGTGCTGTTGGGGCCGGGGATTCGCGGGATCGTTGTTGCTGGAATGCTGGCAGCAACGATGTCAGTCAACAGTTCGTACTTGCTCGGCTGGAGCGCTGTGATTTCGCAGGACATTATTGCTCCAGTGCGGAAGCAGATGGGGCGGCCTCCGGTGAGAGACGCGACGCAGTTGCTGATTAATCGAATTTGTAATTTTGCCGTCGGGGTGTTTCTGATCTTCTGGGGGCTACTCTATACGCCTCCGGGCGCGGTGTATCTGTACCTGAATATAACCGGGACGATTTTTCTTGCGGGCGCGTTTATCTGCGTGATCGGCGGGCTCTACTGGAAACGTGCGAATACTACTGGCGGCTATTGCGCGATGTTGATGGGCGCGGCCGGCGCGATCATTCCATTTTTCTTTTTGCATAAGAGCGAGAGTTTTGCCGGGTTTGCGGCTTTCGGATTATCAGCGGTGGGATTGCTGATCGGGTCGCTGCTTGGGAAGAAGGACGCGAGTCCCATGGTGCCTGAGCTTGCGGTGCAGAGCGGGGATGCGTCATGAACGGGTGGATGTATTTCTGGGCCGCGTGGCTCGTCATTTCCGGAGTGGCGTTTGCCGCGATTACGTTGATTGTGGCTGTGAAGGGTTTTCGCGATCTGCGGGCCATGTTCGCCGGTTTGAGCGTCAAGAGACAGGTTGAGCATGACTGATCAGGACAAGTTTGTGGCGATGGCTTCGGCGAAGGCCGAGGTGAGCCTGCCATTGAGCGATTTTCAGCCGAAGTCGATGGTTGTCGCCGAAGAGCATCAACTGGAACACGCGCGGTTTCCTGTCATCGATTACCACAATCATCTGGATTCGCTGGAGCCTCGCGATGTTTTGCGGGTGATGGATGCGTGCGGGATCGAGAAGATCGTGAATATCACGATGAAGACTGGTGATGAGGCTCTACGGATGATCGATAAATTTCATTCTGCGGACCCGCAGCGCTTTGCCACGATTGGCTGGATGGACTGGTCGGATGTAACTGAGCCGGATTTCGTCTCGCGAACATTGCAGCGGCTGGAAACGCTGGTGGAGCGCGGCGCCGTGGGAATCAAGTTCTGGAAGGACTTTGGCCTGAGCGTGCGTGATGCCGGAGGCAATCTGCTGCGAGTGGATGATGAGCGGCTGGCGCCTCTTTTCGATAAGGCCACGGAGTTGGGTATTCCGGTGATGTTTCACACGGCTGATCCGGATGCATTCTTTTTGCCGATTGATGCGCAGAACGAACGGTATGAGGAATTGGCAGCCCATCCGGACTGGGGATTTTATGGAGCGCAGTATTCGAAGAGTGAATTGCTCGACCAGCGCGACCGCGTGATTGCGCGGCATCCGAAGACGACCTTCGTTGCGGCCCATGTCGCTGAGAGTGGGGAGAACCTGGCTCGCGCGTTCAGGCTGCTTGAGACTTATCCGAATGTTTCAATCGACATTAGTGCGCGCGCCTCAGAACTGGGACGGCAGCCTTACACCGCGCGGGATTTGTTTCTGAAATTTCCTGATCGCATTCTTTTTGGATCGGACTTGCTGCCTGAGGAGCAAATGTACCGGCTGTATTTCCGTTTTCTGGAAACGGCGGATGAGTACTTTGAATACCCGTCGCATGCCTCGCGGCAGGGTCGCTGGAATATCTATGGACTGCACCTGCCGGACGACGTGCTGCGCAAGGTTTACCGCGAGAATGCCCTGCGGCTACTTCCGTCTTAGGCTTCTGTTCCTATCGCAACAACAAAATACTGTGCCGGCTCCTGGCCGGTATTGTGGACTCCGTGTTCTTCACCGGAGTGGACGAAGGCGGCTGATCCCGGACCCAGCGTTGTGCTCTTTCCGGCGCTGGTGATTTCGATTGTTCCCTTGGATAGAAGGAAGAGTTCTTCGTGAACATGGTGATGTGGCGGGTGCGGCATGGCCCCTGGAGCGAGGACGGTTTCGTGTACTTCCAGATGGGTTCCGGAATGTGTGATTCCGTTGAGAATGGGACGCGCGGTATTGCCGCCATTCGTGTGCGCGGTCATTTGGTCGAAGGGCAACGCAAACGATGGAATTGGCTGGTTGTTTGTTTCTTGTGCGAGTGAATCGCTTGCCAGAGCGCTGATGATGAAGGGGAGAGTCTGGCACAATCCGCGCCGCGATACATTCATGTTTCGTCCTCCTTGAGGGTCCTTGAACAAGCTAGCACTGGAGCGGGAAATGCGGAAGGTGTTGCGGTCGGCATAGAATACGACGCAGGCGGAGTGATGTATCTGGAAGCGGACGTCAGAGATCGGCAGGATGAGATTGCCACGGCATTTGCAGATGTGCGGGCGGAATCAGGCCGCACGTTGCTGGCACTGGTGGATACCGGGCCCGTGCTGCTGATCTTTCTACGCCATTTCGGATGCTCGTTTTGCAGGCAGGCTATCGATGACGTTTCGCAGATTCATGGTGCGTTGACTGGTCGGGGAGTACGGCCGGTTTTCGTGCACTTGGGAACGCCTGAGAGGGCAAAGCCCTATTTCGATTTCTACGGGCTTTCAGGTGTGGAGCGGATCAGCAATCCCGATGGTTCGTTTTATCGCAATCCGATCTTTGAGCTGGGGCACGTGTCGCTGGCGCGGCTTATTTTTCAGCCGGCCGTGTGGAAAGGCTGGCTGCAGGACGCGATGATCAAACACGGCATCGGCTTTATCCGCGAAGATGCTTCGCAAATGCCCGGCGTCTTTTTTCTGCGGGAGCGCGCTATTGTGCGGTCCTTCCGGCATCGCACGATTGCGGATCGCCCTGACTATTTGCGCCTAGTTGCCTGACGCTGACTCCCGATTTCCGATAGACTTTGCTTTCGACGATGAACCATTCAGAGATTCAATCCGCTCTCCGCGATCTGAAGCTAGACGCATGGCTCTTTTACGATCATCACCACCGTGATCCGATCGGCGAACATATTCTCAAGCTTGATCCGCATGCACATATTACCCGCCGCTGGTACTATGTGATTCCGGCACAGGGGGAGCCGCACAAGTTGGTGCATCGCATCGAGCAGGCGCGCCTGGATTCCCTGCCAGGAGGGAAGACGCAGTACTCGTCGTGGCAGGAATTGCAAGGTGGACTGGAAGCGATACTTGCCCCTTACCGCCGCATTGCGATGCAGTATTCTCCGCGCAACGCGATCATGTATGTCTCGATGGTGGATGCGGGGACCGTAGAATTGCTGCGCGAGATGGGGAAGACGATCGTCAGCTCGGCTGATCTGGTAAGCCAATTTGAGGCCGTCCTTTCAGAGGAGCAGATCGCCAGCCACTATGAAGCGCAACAGGCACTCGATGAGATTCTGGCGGAAGGATTTCGTGCGATTGATCGCAGGCTGAAGAGCGGCATCACGGAATACGAAATGATGCTCTGGTTTCAGCAGGCGATCGAGCGGGCCGGGATGGTGACGGAAAACGGTCCGAATGTTTCGGTCAACGAGAATTCTTCAGACTCGCACTATGAGCCAACGGCGGCGCGCTCACGGAAGATTCAAAACGGCGATTTTCTGCTGATCGATATTTGGTCTCGCCAGAACCGTCCGGGAACATGCTGGTATGACATTACCTGGACGGGCGTTGTCGGGCGCGAGCCTTCTGAGCGCGAAAAACAGGTATTTGAGACGGTGAAGAATGCGAGGGATGCGGCGATCCGATCCGTCCAGGAAGCCTTCGCGCAGAAGAAAGCGATTGCCGGATGGCAGGCTGACGATGCGGCGCGCCATGTCATTCGTGAGGCGGGTTTCGCGTCCTTTTTTACGCATCGCACCGGACATAACATTGGCACGGAATTGCACGGAGGCGGAGCGCACCTCGACAACCTGGAAACGCATGACGAGCGTCGGATTCTTCCGTTTACCTGCTTCTCAGTGGAACCGGGGATTTATCTGCCGGAGTTTGGCATTCGCAGTGAGGTGAACATGATGACCTCACGTGACAAGGCCGAGGTGACGGGGCGGATTCAGCAGGAGTTGGTGCGGATTTAGCGATCAGGTTGAGTCGTTTTGCGGCTCCGACCCTGACTTCCTTCGACTTCGCTCAGGACCAGGATGGGGCACCCCTTTCGTGCAGATGCGGTGAGAAGGGATGAGCGTCGCCTTCATCAACTGCATCAAAACAAATAGTCTGGTGCGGGCGAATTCTTACATGATCTGGTTTGTCGGCGCGGTTGTTTGGTGGATCGACGCTGCGCTTCATCTGCATGCTGGCTCGCGCAATCATGCGCTGCTGGCGATTGCGGTTTCACTTCTCTTTCTTGCCGCGGGCATGGTTTTCCGCAAACAGGCAATGCGAAAGTGATCAGACCTTTAGCTTGGGATTTCTTCGACGACGACTTCATAAATGGCCACCCGCTGATCGAAGCGGGAGAGCAACTTTCTCCCGGCTTCAGGAATGATGATGTAGCCAAATTCTTCTCCGGCGGCCGTGCGCACTGATTCGAGCGAGTCAAAGTGCGTCAAGGCGACGAATTCCACTTCCTGAAAGAGGTTGCGACGCAGGAGTTTGCCGCCAAGGAATCCACGGACTTCGTGGAGTTTCGGAAATACATCCATGCGAATGAAGGATTCGTACGCATCAGCGTTTTCCGGGGTAGTGTAGCCCTGCCACAGACGTGTAATCATGCTTACTCCTCCGGTGAGAAGGATGATACAGATGGTCCGATCGGGGGAGGGGCCAGAGATCTCGCGATCTCTGGCTTGATACGTTAAACAGCGGAACTGGCGAGCGCGCTCGATGTTAGCTGCTCGGTTTCAACCAGCGAAATGCACTCTTCCAAAATGTCGAGCGCGATCGCGGCTTCGTGTTCATTTGCGATCAAAGGCGGTGCGAGGCGAATAGAGGTCTCGCCACAACCAAGGATCAGAAGACCACGTCCGAAAGCCATCTCGACAATACGGTCGCGCCATTGCCCGGCAACTTCGCGTGTGGTCTGGTCCTTGACGATCTCGATGCCGATCATCAACCCGCGTCCGCGGACATTGCCAACAATGGGGTGTCTGGCCTGCCATTGGCGCAGGCGGTTGAACATCTGCTCGCCAAGGCTGGCTGCATTGGCAATGCCTTCGCGGTCAAGGATGTCCATCGTAGCGAGCGCGGCAGCGATAGAGACCGGATTTCCCCCGAAGGTGGAGGCGTGCGAGCCGGGCTTCCAGTCCATGATTTCGGCGCGTGTCATGCAGATGCCGAGAGGCATACCCGAGGCGATGCCTTTGGCCATGCAGACGATGTCGGGTTCAACGCCGGAATGCTCGATGGCCCACCATTTGCCGGTGCGGCCGGCGCCCGACTGAACTTCGTCGGCGACGAGCAGAATGCCGTACTTGTCGCAGATGCGGCGCAGCTCCTGCAGGAAAATCGTCGGCGCAACGACGTAACCGCCCTCACCCTGTATCGGCTCGACGAAGATGGCAGCCACTTCTTCGGGGGCGAGTGTTGTCTTGAAGAGCTTTTCTTCGATGTAGCGAGCGCAGCCGAGCGCGAACTTTTCTTCTTCCTGCGGGCCTCCGCTACAGCCGCGATAAGCATATGGATAGCGCACGTGCGTGACGCCGGGGACGAGCGGCGAGAACCGGCGGCGCTGCTGCGGCTTCGAGGCAGTGAGCGACAACGCACCCATGGTGCGTCCGTGAAAGGCGCCGAAGAAGGCGATGACGTGCTGGCGCTGCGTGTGGTAGCGGGCGATCTTCAGGGCGCATTCGACGGCTTCCGCACCGGAGTTGCCGTAGTAAAAACGATGCGGCCCAGGCATGGGAGCCACGGCCGAAAGGCGTTCAGCCAGCGTGACCAGGGACTCGTAGTAAAAGTCGGTGCCGGAAATGTGAATCAATTCAGCCGCCTGTTTCTGGATGGCGGCGACTACCTCGGGGTGGCAATGGCCGGTCGAGGTAACGGCAATACCGGCGGCAAAATCGAGGAATTCGTTGCCGTCTACGTCTTCAACGCGCAGACCGCGGCCGCGCTTCGCCACCATTGGATAGGAGCGGGTGTAACTGGGCGAAATGAGGCGGTCATCGTCTTCGACAATGCGCTGTGCGTTTGGTCCGGGCAGGGGACCGTTGAGTTTCGGTCCAAATTTGCTCAGGATCTCATTCGACTGCATGGGGTTCTCCTTTTAGGGCCGTTTAGGCTTCAGCCTTGTTTTCGTTTCCTAAGAACGCCGCGTTTGAGGCGATTCGGCTGCTTTCGGGAGGAGTCTTCTTCTGGCGATGACACTGACGCGGCTGGGGGCTTGTTTTCCGTACCGAGTGCGCAGTCGAGCGTCACGGCCAGCGGCGACTAATCGCTGCCGAAGAGGCTAGGTCGCGTCCGGGTAGGCAGGACGCGGAGATGCTGGCGGGGTGCAATGGCGCGCGCAAAGGCCTGACTCCAGCGTCTGGGGCTGAAGGCGGGGCTCACAACGGCGATGTGCCGGTCGGTGCGCATGCTCTCCCTGTGTGAGCTGAGGATAGCATGCGCATGGATGAGGCGGAAAGCAGGAAGTGATACTGCGCCTGAGTAGGCAGGGGTGCGATTTGATCAGGGTGGTCATCTTGAGAACAGATTGTCTCTATCTGGACAATCTATCGAGCGAATGAAAGGGAGAATCATCTTTCATTCAACGCTGCACTTTGCGTGCTGTGTAGGATGGAGGCACCCGCTCATGAATCGCCGCAACACAGCTTCGCTAGCCATTCCGTTTGCGTTTGGCTGCGTTTATTTCTTTTGGGGCTCGACCTATACCGCGATCAAGATGGGCGTTCAATATCTGCACCCACTGGTTCTTGGCGGCATGCGGTTCCTGATTGCCGGAACCTTGATGCTGGCGTTCTGCAGCCTCCGTGGAATGCGTATCTTGCTTCCGGCACGTCAGATCGGCTGGCTTTCTGTGATTGGACTGATTCTGCTGGGCGGAGGAAACATTGGACTCGTCTTCGGGGAGCGCTATATTGCCAGCGGCCTCGCAGCTTTGCTGGTTGCGGTGATGCCTCTGTATGTCGCAGTGCTCAGCATGCTGCTGCCTCGCGGCGAAAGGTTGCAGGCTCGTGGATGGGTGGGTCTTGGGCTGGGCTTTGTTGGCCTCATCGCGCTTATGTGGCCGGCGTTAGTGCAGAGGGTCGAAGGACACCACCAGCAGGTTTTGGGATGTGCCATCATGCTCGGTGCGGCGTTCCTATGGGCGGTTGGTTCGCTTCTCTCGCGCGAGCTGAAGTTGCCTGTAAATCCAATGGTCGCAGCCGGATGGGAGATGCTGGCTGCGGGGATTGCCAGTTCGGTTGCCGCGTTCACAGTCGGCGGCTGGGGTGCATCGCACTGGACGCGTGGAGCTGTGGGCGCAGTCGCGTACCTGGTGACATTCGGTTCTCTGGTGGGGTACACAGCATTTGTGTGGCTGCTGGAGAATGTTCCAGTTGCCAAAGTGGCAACGTATGCGTATGTTAACCCCGTCGTTGCCGTGATTCTTGGGGCAATCCTGCTGGGCGAGCACCTGATCCCCACCGAATACGCCGGAATGGCTGCAGTTGTGATCGCGGTTGCCCTGGTCACATCGTCACGCATGAGAGTCGAAGAAAAATGCCTTGAGTTGACGGAGGCAGAGGCTGTCGAAGTTTGAGAGAATCTGCGTAACTTGCAGCACCTCATGAGTTCATAATGGAAAGAGGAGGTGATTATGCCGAACACCATAGGTGTACTCCTTCTATTTGCAGTTGTATTTGTGGGTGGAATTCTCTGGGCGACGCGCGGGCATTGCGCGGATTGCGACGGACAGGGCGACGTGACCGGACATCCGGGCAAAATGTCATAAGGGTGCTGATCTTTTGATTCCCGCCTATATATAAGCTGTGGACTTCTCCAGCCTTCCTTTACAGAAGTCATTTGGGGCATAACTGTGCTTGCGGGTAGAATTTAGCCAAGGCCAATACCGCGATTTCGTTGCAGAGCCAAAGTCAAGGCCGTAGAAGCGCAGGGAATGAACACAACGACTACCGAGATCCGAGATCAACATTCTGAGACGCTTCCATCCGAGGCATCCATCGCACAGAAGGACGATGAAATATCGCTCCTGGATATTCTCATTATCCTGGCCCGCCGCAAGTGGCTGATTTTCAAGATTACGGCAGCCTTCATGCTCGTTGCGCTGGTGACTGTGCTCATTATGCCAAAGATCTACACGGCTACCACGACAGTGATGCCGCCGCAGCAGAACTCATCGCTGAGTTCTGCGCTCATGTCGCAAATTGGAAGCCTGGGTTCGCTCGGTGCTCTTGCCGGAGCGAGCGTGGGGTTGAAGAATCCTAACGACATGTATGTGGCGATGTTCAAGAGCCGCACGGTCGAAGACGCCATGATTCAACGGTTTGGGTTAATGGCCGAATACCGGCAGAAATACATGTCTACGGCCCGAAAGTCCTTCGAGAAACACGCGACGGTAGAGAGCGGCACAAAAGATAATCTCATTCATATCTCTGTAGAAGACAAAAACCCTAATCGCGCGGCTGAAATGGCCAATGCTTATGTGGACGAATATCGCAGACTCTCTCAGCATCTGGCGATCGGGGAGGCGGCACAACGGAGGCTGTTTTTCGAGCAGCAACTGGAACAAGCCAAAGACAATCTGGCCAACTCGGAAGAAGCGTTGAAGGAAACGCAGCAAAAGACCGGGATGATTCAGCTTGATAGCCAGGCCCGCGCTCTGATTGAGTCTGCCGCCATGCTTCGTGCCCAGATTAGTGCGAAGGAAGTCCAGCTTCAGGCCATGCATACGTATGCCACAGGCCAGAACTCAGATGTAGTACAGACACAACAGGAATTGGAAGGCTTGCGTGCGCAGTTGGCAAAACTTGCCGGGAACGGTGATGACACTGCTGGCCTGATTGTGCCTAAAGGACAAGTGCCGCAGGCGGGGATTGAATATGTTCGCAAGTATCGCGACGTGAAATATTACGAAACGATCTTTGAAATTCTAGCGCGCCAGTTCGAACTCGCCAAACTGGATGAAGCAAAAGAAGGGGCTTTGATCCAGGTCGTAGATCCGGCGATTGTTCCGGATTACAAGTCATCGCCGAAACGGGCTTTGTTAACTATAGTCGCAATCGCAGCTGGATTTTTTATCGGCGTCTTTGTGGCCTTGTTCCGTGAAGGCATGGAGCGATTGCAGCAGGACCCGGAACAAAGTGAGCGCCTTAGTATCCTTCGCAAGGCACTCTGGACGAAGAAGACAGCCTAAAAATGATGAATAAAGAAGATTCGATCCTGGTAACGGGTGGAGCTGGGTTTATCGGCTCGAATTTTGTTTTGACCTGGATCATGGAAATCGGTTCGCCGGTCATTAACCTGGATAACCTGACATACGCGGGCAATCGTAATAACCTGCAGTCCCTTGACCGCGATTCGCGCCATATCTTTGTTCATGGAGACATAGCCGACCAAGCCTTGGTGTCAGACCTCCTGCGGGAACATAAGCCGAAGGCAATTGTCCACTTTGCTGCAGAAAGCCATGTAGACAGGTCGATTGTAGCCCCGGATGCTTTTATCCGAACCAATGTATTTGGCACATTTTCTCTCCTGCAATCGGCTCGCGCCTATCATGCGGAACTGAGCGCTGATGAACAGAAGCGCTTCCGCTTTCTCCATGTTTCAACCGATGAAGTGTACGGATCGCTCGGACCTGACGATCCGGCGTTTTCTGAAACCACGCCGTATGCGCCCAACAGTCCGTATGCTGCTTCGAAGGCATCGTCTGACCATCTGGTTCGCGCCTATTTTCATACCTACGGCTTACCGGTTTTGACCACGAACTGCTCAAACAATTACGGTCCATATCACTTTCCGGAAAAACTGATTCCGTTGATGATCCTGAACGGGCTTGAGGGGGAACAGCTGCCAGTCTACGGCGATGGCAAGAATGTTCGCGACTGGCTGTATGTGGAAGATCACTGCTCAGCGATCCGGGCGGTGCTTGACTCCGGCAGGCCCGGCGAGACATATAACGTTGGCGGCTCGAGCGAACGCCAGAATATCGATGTGGTTACGACGATCTGCGATTTGCTGGATGAGTTGGCCCCCAGCGACGCGATTGGTTCTCGGAGAAAGCTGATTACCTACGTGACGGATCGTCCCGGCCATGATCGTCGCTACTCAATCGACGCTCGCAAGATCAGGCAGGAGCTTGGCTGGGAGCCAGCTGAGCGATTCGAGTCGGGAATTCGAAAAACCGTCGAGTGGTATCTCGCGAACCAGAACTGGGTCGAAAACGTGCGCTCCGGCGCTTACCACCAATGGATTGAAGCCAACTACGCGGAGCGTGTCGCGCGATGAAGGGAATTGTGCTCGCAGGCGGTTCCGGGACGCGCCTCTATCCGGTAACGCACGTTATTTCAAAGCAGCTCTTACCGGTTTACGACAAACCGATGATCTACTATCCGCTGACAACCCTGATGCTGGCGGGTATCCGCGAGATCCTCATCATCTCAACGCCACAGGATATATCTCGCTTTGAGGACCTGCTCGGCAACGGCGCACAATGGGGACTTCAGTTTTCGTATGCAGTACAGCCGAGCCCTGATGGTCTGGCCCAGGCTTTTATTATCGGCAAAGACTTTATCGGGTCAGACCCGTGCGCGCTGGTTCTGGGTGACAACATTTTTTATGGGCAGTCGCTTTCCGCGCAGCTGGTGAAAGCAGCGAGCAAGACGCTAGGCGCAACGGTCTTCGCCTACCCCGTCCACGATCCGGAAAGATATGGCGTAGTTGAATTCGACAAAGGTGGCCGAGCCATCAGCCTTGAGGAGAAGCCGCAGATTCCCAAATCACGCTATGCGGTCACCGGCCTCTATTTCTATGACAATGATGTGGTGAACCTAGCATCTGCACTCAAGCCGTCGCCGCGCGGTGAACTCGAGATTACGGATCTGAATCGCTGTTACCTTGATCGCGGCACCCTGAACGTTGAACTCATGAGCCGCGGAATGGCATGGCTGGATACGGGAACCCACGACTCGCTATTCGAAGCAGGGCTTTTTATTCAGACGATTGAACGGCGACAGGGATTGAAAATTGCGTGTCCTGAAGAGATTGCTTTCCGTTACGGATATATTACGGCGCAGAAGCTTGAGGCTCTCGCGCAGCCTGTGCGCAAGAGCGGCTATGGGCAATATCTCCTGTCTCTTGTCAATGAACCTAATTTCCCGTCCTCTGGCGTTTAGAGAATGAACATAATCAAAACTGCATTGCCTGAGGTTCTGATCCTGGAGCCAAGGATATTCCAGGATGCGCGCGGCGCCTTCTGCGAGACATATAACGAGCGTCTTATGGAACAGACGGGACTGCCGACACGATGGGTGCAGGACAATTTTTCGCTGTCGAAGAGAAACGTAATTCGCGGCGTTCACTATCAGATCCGGAATACGCAAGGCAAACTCGTGCGCGTGACGCATGGGGCTGTATGGGATGTGGCGGTTGACTTGCGGCGCAGTTCGCCAACACTCGGAAAGCATGTGGGCGTTGAACTTTCTGGCGAAAATGGGCGTATGTTCTGGATCCCGGAAGGATTTGGACACGGATTTGTCGCATTGTCGGATATGGCCGGCTTTGCCTACAAAGTTACTGAATATTACTCGCCTGTCGATGAGAGAACCCTGCTGTGGAATGATCCATCTCTTGCCATTCCATGGCCGGTCTCTGCGGAAGAAGCCGTAGTATCCGAGAAAGATCAACAGGGACGGATACTTCATGAGGCCGAACTTTTCGCATGAGCAAGCAGCGGCTCATTCTGATTCTCGGAGCGGGTGGCCAGGTTGGCACCGAACTGCAGCGGAGTTTTGCTGACGCCGGAGAGGTAATCGCATGCGACCGCAAAGCCGCTGATCTTTCCAGGTCGGAAGAACTGCGGACTATCATCGCTCAACTTCGACCAGCAGTCATTTTGAACGCCGCAGCATACACCGCAGTCGACCGGGCGGAATCCGAGGCAGAGCTAGCCATGACGATCAATGGGCATGCCCCTCGTGTGCTCGCAAAAGAGGCGGCAAAGCTGGACGCGTTGCTCGTACACTACTCAACGGACTACGTTTTTGATGGGTCGAAGAAATCGCCGTGGGTAGAGAGCGATGCTCCAAATCCGCTGAATGTTTACGGACGAACAAAATTGTCCGGCGAGAACGCGATTAGAGAAGTTGGCTGCAAATACCTGATCTTTCGCACGAGTTGGGTCTATGGACCACACGGCCATAACTTTTTGCGCACCATGCTGCGGTTAGGCCGCGAGCGCGACCAACTGAAGATTGTCGATGATCAATTCGGTGCGCCGACTTCGTCCAGAGCCATTGCAGAAGCTACTCGCCTGGTTGTTGATGGAGTGGCCGCAATGAATTCTGGACTCGGTTTGTATCACATGACATGTGGTGGTGAAACGACCTGGTGCGGGTTTGCTCGAGAGATTTTTTCACGGAAGCGGCAAGAAGGACCTGATAAGGTGCCAGAGGTCATTCCCATTGCATCAAGTGAGTATCCGACACCTGCGAAACGGCCTGCCAATTCAGTTCTTTCTAATGAGAAGCTGCGGTCAACTTTTGGGGTATCTTTGCCTGACTGGCAATCAGCCCTTGCAGCCACGACGAATATTCTTGCCCGCAGTTGAAGCCAGAGCCTCAACTTATGCAAACGTGAGAGGCACGGATTGTCTACGTTGCTGTGTCTGTTGGTATTTGATCTGCTGATCGTTTGGTTTGATGCGAACGGTCCCCCCTCACCCAAGGCGCCATGCGGCTCCGCTGTGCCAGAGAACGGAGATTTGAACAATTCTGTTCCGCAAGAATTCTTGCGCAGGTCCCAAAGACGCGCGTTGGTAGAGTATCAACACGACAATACTGGCAACCACACTCACCACCAATGCCGCCGACATCCAATTGCGGCAGCGGGCAAACACCGCCTGCATTTTCTCGTCGTTAAAGGTTAAATACAGTCCTAAAAAGGCGAGAAAATCAATTTCCGGGTAGAACTCCATGCGGTAGCGGTGCGTCATGGAAATAGCCGTCAGCATCAGTATGCATGGGACCAATAGGCCAGCGGCGATGGCGGTGCATTGGCTTACTGGCGGGAGCATGCCTGAACGGCGCTTCACAAGCGCAATAACCAGAAAAGCAATGAAGCAGAATGGAAGCAGATCGGTGAGGAGAAAGCTGCTCGGAGGCAACTCGATAACATCGAACAATCGCATCTGCGATTGTTCAAAAAGGAAGTGTGCGCTGCTAGTTCGCAATATCCAGACGGGGAAGAAGTAATAGATCAGTCCGAATGGAATTCGAGAGACATTGAAAAGACCGTACGTGCTTTCGCGCGGAAGCCGATCGGGCCAGATATTGTTGCCGATATAAAGCCTGTTATCGACGAAGGTCATCGGGTCTCCCCAGCGGAAATAATTGACGGCCCCTGTTACGGCAATGCACAGGGCGAGAATTCCCAAGGGAATCAAGGTACGCCGACTGCGGAGAATATCTTTCCATTGCCCGAGCACGAGCCGGCGATTCGGCGCAACGGGACTGGATTGCACCGCTAGGGTCAGCAGTAGAAGTCCTAGCGCCAGAATGAGACCGATGCCAGTGGACACGCGCGTGAGCAGTGCGAGGCCGGCGCTCAACGCCATCCAGCACAGCGTACACAGGTCAAACTCGCGGCTTAGCAGGCCCTTGATTGCGAAATAAACAAAAATAGCGGCAAATGCAGCCGCCCAAAACATCACTTCCTGGAAGATGATTGCTCTCAGGTAGCTTGTCTCGCTTCCGCCCATCACGATGTAGACCAGCATCAAGTCGGTCGCCGACTTAGCAGTTGGGCTTTGCGGGCCATACCGCCGCAGCAGGAGCACTGTGCGAAGCTTCGCTATGCATGCGATGCAAACAGCCGCCAGACAGGACCACACAGTCATGTCAATGTCCATCCGGCTAAGGATCCAGAGCGGAAAACGCAAAAGTGCACACCATATACCCCAATAGGCATAGACGTGGCCATTGCGTATATACCCCTCATTGCCGACGATATGGGGGTCAACGTCAAATTGCCCGTGGAGAAGGTGAGTGAACATGCTGTTGAAAGTGAGGTCGTCTGCCGGCCTATGTGATATGGGCCCTCCCGAGATCCAAAGCCAAAAGCCGCACCAGACCACCATGAACGCAAGCAGCAGCCGCAGACCACTTTTATCGATATCATGGGCGCTGGCAGTTAAAAGGCCGCATTTAGGACCAATGCTGTCCCGACCGGTATTGGTCTCGTTGTTATGTGATTCCTGAATTATGCCGCTGTCGTTACTCATACTCACCATGACGGACACGGTCTCTCTCCGTTCCAACTCAATGCAGGTCTTCGCCAAAGACTGTTTCTCTGGTCGAAAGCAAAAGATTGGAGGGCCAGCCAGCCAATGTCAAACACGCTATTTTGAAGTTCTCCATTCCTGCTTCTTCGGCAAGTTGCCTTAGGTCCGATGAAGACAGAAGGTTCAGATGATCTTCAGAGGCAAAGATGTCGAGACCTCGCATCCTGCATATTTTGCGAAATGTGTTTTCTGGAAGCCAGTGTGCGAACGGCATGATGGTATGGAACTCAATTGGGAACCATCGATTTGGTGTGGTGATGAAAACTCCCTTTCGCGCGACGCGCAGGGCTTCACGAAGAAATGCTCTCTGTTCTTTTCGACTGCCCACGTGCTCCAAGACAGCACTGGAGTGCACATAGTCAAATTCCCTGTTTGCGAATGGAAGATTGCGCCCATCAGCCCGAACGAATTTCAGGCCTGCATACATTTCTTCAAGAAATGTTGCGTCATCCAGGCCGCACGCTGTAATGCACTGCTTGTACGGATACCAGAGCTCGAGGTAATTTGAGTGGCTATAAGATTGATCGCAGGTGACTCCGACGTCCAGTACTGTGTCATCCTGGCGAATCCCAGTGTCGGTAAGAAACCTCTTGAACATCTTGCGTCGCTGGTGCGCTGCTATCTTGATGTGGATCGATTCCGGTTCAGCAATGTTGTATTGCGCATTTATCTTCATCTGGTCACAGCTGAACAGGGTATCAGCGCCTCCGTAGCCCCAGGATGCTGAGGAAGAAGCTGCTGCAAACGACCTGTAAACCCAAGGTCAGAGAGAAGATGGCCGGCGTGACGATCCGCAGCATGTCCTCGGAATTCAAAGGCCCGAATCCTTGCCTCGACCAGCTACCCACCGCAAGAAAAGAACAAGCAATGCCGATCAATATAAGTACACCACCCAGGCCCAGCCCGGTTTCTAACGTAATGTAGCGGAATGCGTGGTTGAGTCGTGGGTCTTCGGGCAATAAACCCTCGGAGATGGCGAATATCTTTGTAAAGACAGCGAACGCGGATAACTGGAATCCGAGCAGCACCGAAATGAATGCGTATAGCAGTGTATGTACATCAAACACGATGCCGTGAATTTCCTTCGGCCCCGGCAGCAGCCAGGCGCTTCCGGCTAACCCGAGTGCCATCAAAAAGCCCCCGGGATACAGAAAGAGCCAACGCGGACTGTGCAGCAGCATAAAACGCAAATGTCTCCAGCCGTCGCGGTAGGGTCGAAGATGCGGAGGCCGCGAGCGTCCGTCTAGGCTTAGAACGGTCGGGACCTCGGTGATCTTTAGCCCTTTCAGTTGGGCCTTAATCACCATTTCGGATGCAAATTCCATTCCAGTAGTTCTCAGATCCAGTGAATCGAAGGCGGTTTTTGAAAATCCCCTGATGCCACAGTGAAAGTCTCCAACATGCGAACGGAAAAAGAGCCTCCCAACAAAGGACAAAACTGGATTTCCGAGGTAACGATTCTTCCAAGGCATGGCTCCCGGCCTGATGCCGCCTTTGAATCTGTTTCCCATCACAAGATCGTAACCTTCGCGCAGTTTCTCGACGAAGCTTTCCAATTGCTCGAGGTCATAGCTTGCGTCGGAGTCTCCTATAATGCAATAGTGGCCTTGTGCCGTGTTGATGGCACCATAGAGCGCTGCTCCGTAGCCGCGAACCGGTATATCTACAACGCGAG
>Ga0207060_10091_pt1 | contig 35141 bp, 32 predicted proteins | sample Alteio_BWMinCont_30_FD_153270 | JGI IMG/M metagenome (GOLD analysis project Ga0207060, IMG submission 153270) | Enriched cells from forest soil in Barre Woods Harvard Forest LTER site, Petersham, Massachusetts, United States -... | ecosystem: Environmental > Terrestrial > Soil > Temperate forest >...
TGCATGGTGGCCACCGTCGACGGTGTCGAACGCCTGCAACAGGTCTCTGCCGAGAGTTAATTCTTTTTCGTCTGTGGGGAGCGGCATTGCTGAGTTCCTCCGGATAATTATTGGGAATAGCCTTCACTGTATCCGCAAGTGATGCAGGGCGTGTTACGAGGTCGCAAAATCTGGTGCAGCTAAAGAAAATGACCGCCTGAGTCGCCCCTACTAAACGACTTCATCTTTACCCATGGCCGCAGCTGGCGTTGTTGGCTTTCGGAGTTGCGAGGAATGTGATGCTCGCAGGTGCAAATGCGTGGTCTATGCGAGTAAGCCGAGGGTCCCGATTGCGCAGAATTGACGGCATGAATGCGTGCTCATTCGTTAGGCTAGGCCACCAATTGTGTGCAGTGCGAGCAACGCTTGGCTTCGAGGGGAATGTCGCTGAGGCATTGCGGGCAGGGGCGTGTCGCTGCCCTTGGGGGAAAGAAGCGGGTCATGAGATTGTTGATCGGTAATACGAAAATGAAATAGACGGATATGGAGATCAGCAGGAATGCAATGAGCTGGTTGAGGAAATTGCCGTAGGTGATCTTTCCTCCATTGATCTCCAGCACGAGGTAGGAAAAATCGGGTTTCTTGAAAATTGCGGCGATCAACGGATTGATGAGGTCCTTGACCAGCGAATTGACGATGCCGGTAAAAGCCGCACCGATCACGACTGCTACTGCCAGATCAACTACGTTGCCGCGCAGAATGAAGTCACGAAATCCCTTTAGCATGCCTGTTTCCTCCGGTATCGCAATACGCTGACATCCTACCGCACAAAGGCGTCATTCTGTGAACGGGAATCTGTTTCGAGCTGGAATGTGATTCATGCGGCTGGAGATGACTCTGTGGTTTGTCGGATGAGTCGCGCGTCCAGTATTCTTCTGATTGCTCCAGGCGAATCGGGGCGTAGAAAGAGCAGGACATGGTTTGAGGAAAGTGGTAGCAAGTGCAGACGAGGCGGTGCGGGACATTCCTGAAGGCGCGACGATTATGATTGGCGGCTTCGGCTTGTGCGGGATCCCTGAAAGTCTGATTGCCGCGCTGGTGCGCCTCGGCGTAAAAGGATTACGCACCATCAGCAACAACATGGGAGTGGACGGCTTTGGCATGGGCCGCATGCTGGAACTGGGCATGATCACTTCGCACACAGGCAGCTACGTGGGTGAGAATAAGCTGCTCGAAGACAAGGTTCTGAGGGGTGAACTGGATTTGACACTGGTTCCGCAGGGAACGCTTGCAGAGCGCATTCGCGCGGGTGGAGCAGGGATTCCAGCCTTCTTTACGCCCGCCGGCGTCGGAACGCTTGTAGCGGAAGGAAAAGAAACGCGCGAGTTTAGCGGCAAGCCTTACATTCTAGAGGAATGGCTGCGGGCCGACTTTGCGCTGGTAAAAGCCTGGAAGGGCGATACCGCAGGCAATCTGGTCTATCGCAAGACGGCGCGGAATTTCAATCCGATGATGGCAACGGCGGCGAAGGTCACGATCGCTGAGGTGGAACATCTTGTTCAGCCGGGTGAGATCGATCCAGATCACGTGATTACGCCCGGAATTTATGTGCAGCGCATCCTCGAAGGCGAGTTACAGGAAAAGCGGATCGAGCGCAGGACGCTGCGCCGGGCCTGAAGGCCGACGCAATGCTGCTGTTTAGTTTGAAGGCGTGTGCATCTGCCGAATCTGCTGCTGCAACTGTGAGCAGAGGCCGCGGTACTTCAGGACGAATCGGGCGTCGGCGAAGAGGGTTGTCGCTGCTATAAAAAGCGATACTCCTAACATCCATTTCTGGCTCTTTCCGACAGCTTTGGGCACCTGCCGGAAGCACAATGCAATGGCGAATGCCGCGAGAGTGGCACAGATCGTCATAGACGGCAGGCGGTCGCAATAGATTCCTTCTGACCCGAAAGCAAGCCACGCGGAGGCGGTTCCGATGAGAACAGCGAGGACGAGAGTGACAAGAGTTCTGGATTTAAGCTGGGCCATGGGTAAAGATGAAGTCGTTTAGTAGGGGCGACTCAGGCGGTCATTTTCTTTAGCTGTGGGCTGATCTTCAGCTTTGCTTCCGTGGCCTTCTGCACGTCATCGATGGTGAGTCCGGGGGCGATCTCGTCGAGCACCAGGCCGTCGGGTGTTACGCTGATCCAGGCCATTTCTGTGGCGATGGTGTTGACGACTTTCAGGCCGGTAATGGGCAGGGTGCAGTGGTTGAGGATTTTGGGCCGACCGTCTTTGGTGGTGTGCTCCATGGCTACGATGACGCGGCGCGCGCTGGCGACGAGATCCATGGCTCCGCCCATGCCTTTGACCATTTTTCCGGGGATCATCCAGTTGGCGAGATTGCCTTCCTGGTCGACTTCCATGGCGCCGAGGATGCTGAGGTCGATGTGGCCGCCTCGGATCATAGCGAAGGAATCGGCGCTCGAAAAATAGGAGGTGCCGGGGATTTCGGTGACGGTTTCCTTGCCGGCGTTGATCAGATCGGGATCTTCCTGGCCCGCGACGGGGTATGGACCGACGCCGAGCATTCCGTTTTCTGATTGCAGGACGACTTCCACGCCGGGCGGGACGTGGTTCGCCACCAGCGTTGGCATGCCGATACCGAGATTCACGTAGTAGCCGTCCTGCAGTTCCCGGGCAACGCGTTTGACGATCCGCTCACGTTTCTCTATTTCCTGCTGTTTGCCGGTCGGCGAAGTGGCTGGGTTCGATAGAGTAGACATAGTGGTTGTTTTCGAAATGCCTCCGGCGTTTTTCAATCTTCGTTCGCGGTCGCTGGTGCGCGGAACTATTTTAGTCCTGGGTAGCCTGGTGATGTCGTTTCTGATGTCTGGCTTTCCGAATGCGCGGCCTTCGCTCAAGCTACTGGTCCCCGCATTCCTTGCCCTTTACGGAACATACGACACAGCGCGCTGCCTCCGATTACGCTGGAGTTTTTATCACGGCGGCGTGCTGCTTTTGCTCTACATGGACGTCATGGCGCTGGCGATGATCTTCTTCCTTTTACTCTACCCGTATGAGGGTTGGATTCAGTAAAGAGATAAATTACTTGCACACTACGAACTTCAATTGCAACACGGAATTACACGCCTATCGTGTCAAAAATGCATGGACGGACAGTAAATCCTACAACGCCGGAATCAGCTTATTTGGCGTCTCTCGTACCGCCCTGCGGTACGGATACCAAGCCTGGGGTGACTCCAGGGGGTCAGTGGGGGGAAAAGTACACTAAAACGAGTCATTCCCAAAATTGGAACACTTTCTAACTATCGAAACATCAATAGATTACCGGCATAGATTACTAAAGTTATAACAATTCGTACCGATCATACCTTTGTGCTCAACAAGTTGTTGTTTTCAAAAGAGTTCTGCGCATATATTTTTTGGCATACCGAATGCATCCAGTGAGTCGTCCACGTGTCGCCAGGGAGCCTAGGCTCATTTCTCTGCGTTCGCTTAGTCCCCATCAAAAGGAGAGTTTTCTAATGAAAGCCTGGGCCCGAAATGTGTCATTTTCTGCCTCTGTTTTGATTCTTAGCCTTGTATCCCTTCCAGTTCATGCCGGCATTACAGGCACTGATCCGCGTCCGCCGAAGACTTCCGTCGTAGTCGCAGGGATCACAGGCACCGATCCGCGTCCGCCGAAGACTTCTATCGTAGTTGCCGGGATCACAGGCACCGATCCGCGTCCGCCAAGGACTTCTATCGTAGTTGCCGGGATTACAGGCACCGATCCGCGTCCGCCAAGGACTTCTATCGTAGTTGCCGGGATTACAGGCACCGATCCGCGCCCGCCAAGGACTTCTGTCGTCGTCGCCGGGATTACAGGTACTGATCCGCGCCCGCCAAGGACTTCTGTTGTCGTAGCCGGGATTACAGGTACTGATCCGCGCCCACCAAAAACTTCTGTCGTCATCGCAGGGATTACAGGCACTGATCCGCGTCCGCCGAAGACTTCTGTCGTCGTCGCCGGCATTACAGGCACTGACCCACGCCCGCCGAAGACTTCTGTCGTTGTCGCAGGGATTACAGGTACTGATCCACGTCCGCCGAAGACTTCTGTCGTTGTCGCAGGGATCACAGGCACCGATCCGCGTCCGCCGAAGACTTCTGTCGTTGTCGCCGGGATCACGGGTACCGATCCGCGCCCGCCAAAAACTTCTGTCGTCGTCGCAGGGATTACAGGCACCGATCCGCGCCCGCCGAAGACTTCTGTCATTGTCGCCGGGATCACGGGCACCGATCCACGTCCGCCGAAAACTTCCGTTACTACAGCCTAAGTCTATTTACTGCTGAACTATTGAAAGCCCCGGAGTAATATCGTGCTGTGAACGTAACGCTCACAGCTAAGCTCTTGTGGGCGGCGGGCTTTATCGAGCACGCTGCCCTCCTGTTCGTATTGATACGATGTGGGCGCTGGAGAACGTTTCCGATCTTCACGACGTTGATTGGCTACAATGCTCTCCGCACGATTCTGCTGGTATCCCTGTGGAAAACTGACCATATCTCCGGGTATTCGCGTGTTTATGATGTCGGAACTTTCCTGGATCTGGCCTTCCAGCTGGGTGTGATCCTGGAACTGGCGCGAGTCGTCCTGAAACCTGCAGGGACGTGGGTCCGCGACGCAGGAAAAAGATTCGTGCTGTACGGCATTGCTGGAGCGGCGGTTGCGGCGGGCATTGCCTATGCCATCAGTCCCAGCGTTGAAACCAGTATCGACTTCTGGCTGGAGAAGGGAAATCTCTTCTCGGCTATGCTGACTCTCGAGCTTTTTGCCGCCATGCTCTTTGCTTCCGCACAGCTTGGCCTGGTGGGGAGCAGCCACGTGATGCGGCTTGGTCAAGGATGGGCGATCTGGGCCATTGCCGATCTGGTTGCCGAGGGCGCCTATAGTCACTTTGGGAACAGCTGGGAAGGAAGCCTGTTCGACTATATACGAACTGGTACATATTTCCTAGTCGTTATTTACTGGATAATTACCCTATGGCGTCCGGAGCCAAAACGTCGTACACTATCTCCTGAAATGCAGTCCTACCTGGACGGCCTTCAGCAACAGCTGCAGTCGGAACTGAAACGTGTAAGCGGTGTTGAGAAGCAATAAACTTGCATATGGCATATCTCGCGTTTAGTGCGTTTGGTTTATTGGCGGTCATTGCGCTTATTTATGCGCATACGCGATCGCACAAGCTGCTTTCCAAGGACTGGCAAACGCTGGTCACATCGATTGAACCCATGCACATGCGCGGCCTCGAGATGGTCGCTCTTGACCACCTGGAGCCGAAGAAGAATCAGCTTCGACTGGAACCCGATGAAATATGGGGATTGGTTGGTGGTAAAGAGGGTCTGCGGCGCATGGAGCACAACGCCGATCTCATGATCGCGCTGGCTGCCTACGTTCGGAATTGGAATCACGATCAGGCGGTTATTGTGGCGGAGCGGATTCGTCAGGATTCGATCCAGCTTAAGCGGGCGTTACGGCACATTCGCTGGAGCGCGTATATTCGCCGCGGTCAGATCAGGGTGCCATTCTATGTGCACCAGGCAGCTGCTTCCTATTACTTGATGACACGCAGGCTGCTCGCTCTCTACGAGACAAGCCAGTACATGCTTTACCCCGTGCTTGCAGAAGCCCTGTAATCCCACTTTAGGGATTACAGGACCTCTCGGCCTTCCTTTATCTTGCCGCTGGTGCTTCCAATTCAGCCAGGGATTCTTTGTACGGAGCGCGGAGCACGCCGCGTTCTGTAATGATCGCGGTGATGTATTTCGCAGGCGTCACGTCGAATGCAGGATTTTCTATGCCCACGCCGTGAGGCGTAAGCTGCTTTCCGGCATGGTGCGTGACTTCGATTTCTGCGCGCTGTTCGATGGGAATGCCGTCGCCGGTGGCTGTGGCTAGGTCGATGGTGGACCAAGGCGCGGCGACGTAGAACGGAATGCCGTGCTCCTTCGCTAGAATCGCTACGCTGTATGTGCCGATCTTGTTGGCGACATCGCCATTGGCGGCGATGCGATCTGCTCCTACCACTACGGCGCGAATTTTTCCCTGACGCATGAGGCTGGCGGCCATGTTGTCGCAAAGGACAGTCGTCGGGATACCGTCGTGCATTAATTCCCATGCTGTGAGGCGGGCGCCCTGCAGGAACGGACGAGTTTCGTCGGCGTAGACGTGAATCGCGTGGCCGCGTTCTACAGCGGCGCGGATAACGCCGAGAGCGGTGCCGTAACCGCACGTGGCAAGGGCTCCGGCATTGCAGTGCGTGAGAACACCACCGGTTTCCGGCAGCAGGGCGGCTCCGTTTGCGCCCATCGTCTTGCAGGCGACGATGTCCTCGTCGTACATGAGCTGCGCCTCCTCAATCAGGGCCGCCGCAATCGATTCACGAGTGGCGCCTGGTTGGCCTGCAAGGGCTGTATACCGGTCGCTCATGCGGGCGATGGCCCAGAAGAGGTTCACGGCCGTGGGGCGCGTGGCGGCAAGCGTGCGGCAGATTGTGTCGAATTCTTTGGTCAGATCGGAAATTGTTGCCGCGCTGCTCTGCTTCACTCCCAGGGCGACGCCCATCGCGGCGGAAACACCGATCGCCGGAGCACCGCGCACGACCATCGCGGTAATTACGTCGGCTACCTGCAGATAGCTGGTGGCGAGCACATACGTTTCTTCTAGCGGGAGCTTCGTCTGGTCGAGGAAGCGGACGCCATCCGGGGTCCATTCAAGTGTGGGAATCATGTTGTTCTTAGTTTACTAGGATTGACTGCTGCGACGCAGGCGGTGGTTTCGCAGCCACTTCGCTACACCCAGCAGAGAGAGCAGGAAGCCAAAGGGCAGACACATCAGAGCAACGATGAGGGCGAGCCATCCTGAATTGGTGTGCGGACCCTGAGGGCCGATGCCGCCGAAGACGAACTGCGTGAGAGCTGCCGCCAGAATGCCGGTCGCAAGCGTTCCGCCGCCTGATTGCAGAAGCTGCCGCGTGCCGTCGCCGCATTCCGGCTGGACAGGAAGTGGCTCGCTGTTTTTTGCCAGCGGCTGAGGTTCCGGCGATTGTTCTGTTACAAGCGGCATCCCTATTCCTTCAGCGCCATGCGGCCAGCATGGCATACACCACGACTCCGGTGACAGAGACATACAGCCAGATCGGGTAGGTGTAGCGGGCAATCTTTTTGTGTTGTGGAAACCGGCCCGACAGCGAAAAGAAAAATGTGATGAGCACCATCGGCAGCGCGACCACAGACAGCAGCACGTGACTGATGAGCAGAGCAAGATAGGCCGTGCGGATCGGGCCGTGCCCGGGGAAACGCATTTCGCCGTGCAGGGCGTGGTTGGTGATGTAGCTGACCAGAAAGAGCGAGGAAAAGGCAAAGGCTGTGAGCATCGAAGCGCGGTGCGCAGCGATGTTGTGCTTGCGGATGTAGGAATAGCCGGTCACCAGCGCGGCGGCGCTCATGGCGTTGAAGAGCGCATTCAGTGCGGGCAGGAAGAGCAGGCGTGAGGCGTATTCCTGCGATGGTGGATGCACGTAGACCAGCCAGAGCAGAAAGAGCGTAGCGACGACGCTGATTCCGATGATGGTAACGATGGGTGCCCGGCTGGTTGTCTCGGTGGCTTGCATTCTGTATTCGTTCCTCAGGCGGCTGGTTTGTTCGTACGGCGGTTGACGATGGCCCAGGATGCGGCGAAGGTCAGCGCGCAGAAGGCGATCGTTACGGCCAGGTTTGTGGTCAGTGAAAACTCGGTGTGTTGTTCGGGGAAGAGCGCGATGCGCAGCGAGTCAACTCCGTAGGTCAAGGGATTGAGCTGCATGAGGGTGTGCAGCCAGCCAGATGCTCCGCTGGCAGGGAAGAGCGCACCGGAGAGCATCCAGAGTGGTAGCAGGATCAGGTTCACGATGGCGTGGAAGGCCTGCGGCGAATCCATGGGCCACGCGATGGCGAAGCCGAGGGCAGTCAGTTCGAAGCTGATCATGAGGATGGTTAGGACGCTGATGGCGATGGCTTGCAGATCTGGATGAACGCCGATCAGCGGCGTGAACACGAGGAAGACGATTCCCTGAATGGCAGCGAGGGTGGCTCCGCCGAGGACTTTGCCTAACACGATCGACGAGCGGCTGACAGGCGCGGCAAGGACGGAGAGCAGGAAGCCTTCATTGCGGTCCTGGATCAGCGACATCATGCTGAAGATGGCGGTGAAGAGCACGATCATGACAACAGCGCCGGGAAAAAAATATTCCAGATATTGACCGGAGCCTGCGCCTACGCGAAAGCTGCGCCCGAAGCCGGAACCGAGGACGAACCAGAAGAGCAGGGGCGATGCGATTACGCCTACGACGCGCGCTTTCTGGCGGTAGAAGCGGACAATTTCACGCAGCCAGAGGGTATAGGCGGCGGTCCAGATGCCGACTTTTTTCACTTGCCGGATGCGGGGTGTGGGAGCGGTTGTGGCGATGGTGCCCATGACTATTCCTGCTCCTTTGCGGCATCGCGTGCTTCCGTCCAGAAGCGGTGTCCGGTGTGTTGAATGAATACGTCTTCGAGACTCGGCTTGGCCACCGAGATGCCTTCTACGAGTCCCGGAAAGGCTTCAACGACATCGGTGACGAACTTGTGACCTTGCTCGCGTTCGAGGCGGACGGTATTTCCCAGCACTGACGGCGAGACGATGAAGCGATTGGCGATCTTCTGCGCGAGAGCCGCTGCGTCTGTTTCACTTGCCGTTTCGAAGGTCACGACATCGCCGCGGATTTCTGATTTCAATTCGAAGGGCGAGCCAAGAGCGACGAGTTTGCCTTCGTTCAGGATGGCAAGGCGGTCGCAGTGCTCGGCTTCTTCCATCAGGTGCGTCGTGACGAGCACGGTCACGCCTTCTTCATCGCGAAGCATGCGCAGGTACTGCCATACATCGCGCCGGGCGCCCGGATCAAGGCCGGTGGATGGCTCGTCGAGCAGCAGGACCGATGGCGAATGGATGAGGCCCTTTGCCAGTTCTACGCGGCGCTGCATGCCGCCTGAGAGCGTTTCAACGGAATCCTTCGCACGGTCAAGGAGGCCGACGCGCGCGAGCACCTCATGGATGCCTCGTTTCAGTTCGCCGCCTTTCAGTCCGTACAGGTGGCCCTGATGTTTCAGATTTTCGGCAACAGTCAGCTTCAGGTCGAGGCTGCGCGCCTGAAAGACGATGCCGATCTGTTGGCGGACTTTGTTGGGCTCGCTGGCTACGTCGAAGTTTTGAATATAGGCGTGGCCGCCGGTCGGCACCATCAGAGTTGAGAGAATGCGGAAGAGCGTCGTCTTGCCGCTGCCGTTGGGACCGAGCAATCCGAAGATTTCGGCTGGATGTACGTCGAATGTCAGATGGTCTAACGCGAGACGCGAGCCGTAATTGTGCGAAAGCGTTTTGAGGACGATCGGCGCAAAAACAGCACCGGTCGTGTTCTTGTTTGTATCTGGTGCGTGTTCTGCGATTGCTGCCATAGATCACTTCGTAAAGTCTGGTGTTACCTCAGGGGCTAAAGCCTCTTATCTATTTGCCGAGTGCATTTAACATGAGCACTGTTAACAGCATGGGAAGGTAGATCACGCTCACCTTCAACAAATCGCGTGCGTACATTTTTGATTCGACGACACTCCGCGCGCGTGTGATGCGTGCGAATCGGATGGTATACGCGAGATACACGAGACCGAGCACTACAGCGGTTACTCCGTAAATTTTGCCGGCAATGTGCAGGTAGACCGGCAGCAGGCTTACGGGAATCATGAGCACGGCATAGGTCAGCGCCTCAAGCACGGTCGACCAGCCATCGGGCTGCACTACAGGCAGCATGCGGATTCCGGCGCGGCCATAGTCCTCTTTATAAAGCCATGCGATGGCCATGAAATGCGGAAACTGCCAGACGAAGAGAATCGCAAACAGTGCGACGGCGGGCCATTCGATGGCGCCGCGCGCGGCTGTCCAGCCCAGTAAAGGAGGCATGGCGCCGGGGAAGGCTCCGATGAACGTTGCTAATGTGGTGCGCCGCTTGAGCGGCGTATAGACGGCTACATAGCTGAATGCGGTGATGAGCGTCAGCGTGCCAGTGACGAGATTCGTTTCGTAGGTGAGCCAGAGAGCGCCGCCGATGATAGCGATCATGCCGAGGAGGACGCCATGCGGCAGGCTGATGCGGCCAGACGCCATGGGGCGCTGCGCGGTGCGAATCATCTTGGCATCCAGCTTGCGCTCGAGTGCTTCGTTCAGCGCCGCGGAGCCCGCCGAGACGAGCCCGATGCCTACGAGGGCGGCGATCAGCCCCGGTTGGATGCTGCTGATGCCGCTGTGCATTGAGCCGAGATAGAAGCCCGCCCACGCGGTCATGACTACCAGTGATGTAACGCGAAACTTGAAGAGTTCGGCATAGTCGGCGATACGGGAAGCGGTTTCACCGGCGCGCAGATGCGGGTGTTCGACGACGGCTGCAGCGGTTTCGCTCGGTACAACCTGATCTTCGATCACAGGAGAAGCGGAGGTCATCGGGGATGCGGGAGCGGCTGGAGTCATGATTGTGCCGCTCGCAATCGATTGAGTTGTGTGCTTGGGGCCACTCCTCATGATAGCAAGCGACAGACGATTGGGAAGCATGCGCGCAGAGGCGCGGCAAAAGTTTTCAGTTTACGAATGGAGCTGGCTGACTGGCTGTGGTTTAGCGATGATAGGCTCGGGCTTCACTGCGTATTCATCGAGTAGGACCGCGACCAGTACGGCGGTGGGGACCGCTACCATAGCGCCCACGATTCCGTCGAAGGCTGCGCCGAGCAGTAAGGCGACGATGATGGCGAGGCCGGGGAGATCGACGCTCGAGCGCATGATGCGCGGCGTCAGGAACGAGGTTTCGACCTGCGCGTAAATGGCGTAGAAGATGGCAACGCCGAGAACGCGGCCCCAGGAGTCGATGGCCGCGACGAGTATCGCGAGCGTGACGGTGATGATGGCCCCGGCGATGGGGATGATGTTGAAAATGCCCATCAGCACGCCGAGGGCGTAGGCATAGCGCACGTCCAGCGCCAGGAAGAGGATCGTGCTGGAGATGCCAAGAATCAGCATCAGGGCCCCCTGGCCGAGTAACCACTTGCCCATGCGGATTTCGGCGCGCGCCAGAGTTACATCCAGGCGTTGCCGCATAGCAACGGGAAAGAAGCTCAGGATCCAGTGATAGGCGGTCTCGCCTTCGAGCATGAAATAAACGGTGAGAATGATGCTTGTGATGATGTCAAAGAGCTTGCTCGCCCAATTGCGTATCGACAAAAGCAGATAGGTGGCGAAGTTTGCAGCGAAATCCTGCAGCCTTGCATTGAGATTGGCTATATCTGCGTGTTGCATGAGCGGAAGGTGACGTACACGCTCTAACAACTGCGGTCCCCGGGTTGGCATCTCGTTGATGAATTGTCGTACGTCGCGGACTACCGGTGGGAAAGCGAAACCGAAAAAGAGCGTAGCGAAGCCTCCGACGGCAAGAAAGAGGATCAGGATCGCAACACCGCGGTTCGGTTGCCACCTGCCGATGCGCAGCTTCATGATGCCGTTGACGACGGGCATCAGCACGACTGCGAAAAGCGCGCTGACGTAGAGAAGAATGAGCACACTGCGCGCGAACCATGCCAGGTAAAGGCCGATTGCAAGTGCGAAGGCGAAGACGATGTCGTTGCGGAGGGACCGAGTTCGCTTTGTCGTCGCATCGGCCTGGACGGCGATTGGGGGATCGGTCATGCGAGGGTGTTTTCCTTGAGAAGAGCGCTGACAGCTTTGAGGATCTGCTGCGATGTTTCTTCCGGTGTTAGCGAAGCTGTTTCTATTACGAGATGCGCGGTCTGATAATGCGGGAGTCTGGATTCGAAGCGGCTGCGCAGGCGTTCGCGGTCGTCCAGGACGGGGCGAAGGGCTGCGCCAGGTTGTTGTTCACAGCGCGCGATCACGATTTCAAGCGGGGCCTGAAGGAATACGATGCACGTCTCCAGACTTTCAAGCAGTGCATTGCGAATAGCTGCTGTTTCGACTGCACCGCCGCCGAGGGCCAGAACTAAATGGGTTTCTTCGAGAAGCTCACGAATGACATTGGCTTCACGTGATCGAAAGTCAGCTTCTCCGTGACGCGCGAAAATCTCGGCAATCGAGATACCCGTACGATCTTCGAGCACAGTATCCGCGTCGAGAAAACGCCATTGCAGTTGCTGCGCCAGGAGAGCGCCAACCGTCGACTTGCCGGCGCCCATGAATCCCACGAGCACGATGCGGGCGATACAGGCAGGTAGGCTGGGTTTCATCTCCATGCGTTCTCTGCATTATATGAACGCATGCCCTTACAGGCTATGACCGTTTGCCCGAAGGTGCCGGAGAGTTGTGATCCGTGTCGCTGCGAATCGCCGACTGAATGTTGTCCCAGACCGTAGGGCTGGGGTCATGGATCGGAAGCAGGAGCTTTGCCTGCGAGGCGATGTATTCTAAATCACGTACAAGAGCAGAGCAATTTTCGCAGCCGACTACGTGTTCATCCTGGCTGACGTTTGCGCCCGACTCGAAAAGTTCGGGCAGTCTTTCCTGAAATTCCGCGCAGTTCATTGGCTTCCCATCTTGCTGGTAGCGAGTATCGCTCATGCAATCGACTCCTCTTTCCGCTGGCCGGTGCGGAGAAGATCGCGAAGCTTCATACGCGCTTTGTGCAGTTGCGATTTGCTGTTGCCGATGGAGCAGCTGAGCATGTCGGCAATCTCATTATGTTCGTAACCTTCTACATCATGCAGCACGAAAACGAGCCGGTATCCGGGAGGCAAATTTTCTACGGCGCGCTCAAGGGCGACGCGGTCGAGCGAGCCGGAGAGAACAAGGTCCCGCTCGCCGAGATCTTTCCGAGGCCCATCTTCCTGCGATGGTTCAAGCGTTTCTTCGAGCGATACCTGCGGCAGGCCCTTCTTCCTCAGGTGCATGAGCACAACGTTTACTGCGAGGCGATGCAACCAGGTAGAGAACGCCGAATCGCCGCGGAAGGTCCCGATTTTGCGATAGAGTTGCAGGAACGCTTCCTGTGTCAGGTCTTCAGCCTCGGCGACATTGCCGAGCATTCGCAGACACAGAGAATAGACGCGGCGCTTGTGTAGCGAATAGAGAATCTCAAAAGATTGCGCGTCGCCGTCCTGCGCCTTGGCGATGGCTTCTGCTTCTCCGGCAATCGGGGGATTTCTGCGCATATGTTGCACTGGCTTAGATTGCGTTGGTCCTGTGCTCATCCGCACTTCACCTGTCTTGAAAATTCCACGCTTTGCGTCTCCCGTCAACCCGTTGCTCGATTTAGTCTGTACTGCAAGATTCATGGAAGTTCATCTTCCTTGAGTATTTTGAACGATTTGTAAGTGGGAGGACGATTCGACGCAAATGGTTGCCAGACCATAGGTTGCCAGCCATATTTAAGAGCCTATAAAGCGTGCATACAGACTGCGGGCCTGGGTAATGTCAGTTGTTCCCTGGATGAGTGCCCGGCCGTCGCCAAAGATGGTGATGACGTTGTCGCCCCGCTCGAAGCGGAGCAAAAGATTATTTGAGCGGACTTTACCGTGGGGCTTGAGTTTTGTTTCCAGTTCAGCGAAGTCGACCGGGCGGTGATGTTCGTGAATCTGTACCGAATTGCGGCCGCAGAGTGTGATGTGAGGGCGGCCTTCGCCGCGCAGATGTGCAAAATTGCGCTGCTGGCAGACCTCGCAGTCAGGTCGAGGATGAGCGGTTGCGATTTCGGATTGCTCGTTTGTCCACAGATCGAAGGAAAGAATGCTGCGACGTAGCTTGTTCTTTGCGCCGGTGAGCAGCTTGAATGCTTCGGTTACTTCGATCGAAGCGGCGAGATTGACGGCGGAATTCAAAATGCCGGCTGTGTCGCAGGTTTCCACCGTGCCCCCGGGTGGTTTCGGAAAAATGCAGGCGAGACAGGCCGTTTCGCCAGGCAGGATGTTCATGGTGACGGCGTAGGCCCCGATGGCAGCGGCGTAAATCCAGGGCTTACCCTGCTCGACTGCATAGTCATTGAGCAGGTAGCGGGTCTCGAAATTGTCGGTTGCGTCGAGAATCAGGTCAGCGCCGCGCAACAATTCGTGAATATTAGCCGGGATGAGGTCGGCGATTTGCGCGCGGACGTTGACTTCGCTGTTGAAGAGAGCAATTTTCCGGCGCGCGGCCTCTGCCTTGGGCAGAGCCAGGCTTGCGTCGGCTTCATCGAAGAGGACCTGACGCTGCAGATTGCTTTCTTCGACGAAGTCGCGGTCGATCAGGGTGAGTGTTCCCACTCCGGCGCGCGCAAGCAGACTTGCCGCGGCTGCACCAGTCGCTCCGCAGCCTACAATTGCAACATGTGCCGCTTCCAGTTTTTGCTGTCCTTCGGCGCCGATTCCGGAAAACAAAATCTGGCGGGAGTACCTCTCTGTTAACTCTGCGCTCGGCATCTGCTTATTTCGTCTGTTCCTGATTAGTATAGAGAATTGACAGAGCCTTCATCGGTTATCGAGATGTGGGGGTTTCTTTGAAGTGCGCGGGGCTGCATCTCATTCTTTCGAGGAATTCGAGGGGCTGATTGGATTTTCGCTGCAAATCCTGGACAAGCAACTGCTGGAAAACGATGCGCTGGTTCAGCCTCGTGACATTCGCGTGCCTCGCGCTCAGCGCCTTATCGGGCGCGTGTGAGGTTGCGCAACAGCAGACGGCCTCAACTGCAAAAGAAAGCGCCCAGCAGGACATCACGCTGCGCAGCTGGTCCGGTCTGCAGGTCGAAGCCGTTCAGTTCAAAGGCATTCCTTCTGAAAGACTGGCGCCATTGCCGGATACTCTGGCGTTGCAGCCGAACCAGAAGCTCGATCCACTGAAGGTTCGTGAGAGCCTGCGGCGTCTTTATGAGACGGGCCTTTACAGGACGATTGTGGTAGAAGGGCTGCGGCACGGCGACGCCGTGACCATTATCTTCAGCGGCGTGCCCAATCTGTTTGTCGGCCGCGTAACGGTAAGCGGGGTTAACAACGAACGACTGTCCGGTGTACTGGAGCGTTCCACGCGTCTGAATGCGGGGACGGTCTTCAGCGATAACAAGCTTCTGCAGGCGCAAAAGCTTCTGCAGGAGACGCTCGAAGAGAACGGCTACTACCAGTCCAAAATTTTTGTCAGCACCAATGTTGATGCGGCAAATTCTCAGGTCAACCTTGCTTTCCAGATCGAACAGGGCAAGCAGGCACGCGTAGGAGACGTGGCGGTAAAGGGTGACAGCGGCATGACGGTCGAGAACTTCCGTAAAAAGGGCAAGTTGAAGGAAGACTCAAAAGTATCGCGCGATACAGTAAGCAACGCGCTGACCCGCTTGCGCAAAAACTATCAGAAACAAGACCGGCTGGAAGCAGCCCTCAAGCTGGATTCGCATGACTACCAGCCGCCGGCGAACCATTTGAACTACGCATTTTCCGCGGATCGCGGACCAGTGGTCGTGGTCAATGTCGATGGCGCTTCGCTCAGCAAGGGAAAGATCAAGAATCTAGTGCCGGTTTATGAAGAAGGTACGGTGGATGATGACCTCTTGCACGAAGGCGACCGGCGCATCCGGGACTATTTTCAACGTGCCGGTTATTTCGATGTGAAAGTGTCGCACACGGAACAGCTGAAAGATCCGCAACATTCCGTCATTACGTTTACGGTCGAGCTTGGGGTAAAGCATGGAGTGACTGCCGTGACCGTCAGCGGAAACAAATATTTCGGCACTGACACGATCCTGCCACGGTTGAGCGTCGTGAAGTCGAGCATTGTGAACCGTCACGGCATGTATAGTCAGGCGCTGGCGCAGGCGGACGTGAACGCGATCACAGTCCTGTATCAGAGCAATGGCTATAGCAACGTAAAAGTGACTCCCGAAGTGAAGGACATTGAGGCGAAGACCGCACCCGGAGAGAAGAAAAAAGATGCGCAAATCAGCGTGAATTACGCGATTGAAGAAGGCGTGCAGCAACGCATAGGCGCTTACGTTATCAACGGAACGAAGCAGGTACCGCTTTCCGACCTGACGCCTTTGCTCAATACGCAATCAGGGCAACCCTACTCCTCGCTCAACGTCACGCAGGATCGTGATTCGATCCTTACCTATTACCTGAGCCACGGTTTTAATAACGCTCAGATCAACTTGTTGCAGCAGCCCTCGCCGCAGGATGCGAACCTGATCGACGTGACCATGACTGTTGCAGAGGGGGATCAGTTTTTTGTGAATCGCGTACTGGTCTCCGGTCTTCACTACACACGGCCGAGCACCGTCGAAGATCGGGTACTTATCCATCCGGGCGATCCGTTGAACCAGACAGCCCTGCTGGAAACGCAGCGCCGGCTCTATGACCTGACGCTTTTCAATCAGGTCAACACAGCAGTGCAGAATCCATCAGGCGATGAGTTGCGCAAGAACGTTCTGCTGCAGTTCACCGAGGCGCGGCGCTGGGACTTCAGCTATGGGTTTGGATTCCAGGCGCAGACGGGCAATCCGGAGACGAACTGCAATAACCTTACGCCACAACAACTGATCCAGCTCGGGATCAATCCTTCAACGTCCCAGTGCAGCCCGAATGGCAAGACAGGCGTGAGCCCAGCTGTTCTGTTTAATATTTCGCGCATCAACATTCGCGGGACGGATAAATCCGTCACGCTCAACTCGACTGTCGGTTCACTCGAGCAGCGCGTGCTAGCGAGTTTTTCGAACCCGCATATTTTCGACAACCCAAAGCTTAATTTGATTTTCACCGGTGGCTATACCAATGCGCAGGATGTGACCACGTACGCCTCATCGCGTCTTGAGGCTGCAGTGCGCTTAACGGAACGTGTGAACAAGCCGAACACGCTTATCTATTCGTTCAGCTACCGGCGAGTTAAGGTGGATCCGAACAGCGTGCAGGTTGCACCCGATCAGATTCCGTTGGTTTCGCAGCCGGTGCGCGTCGGCGGCCCGGGACTCACTTGGATTCGCGATACTCGCGTGCCCTCGCCGCTGGACGCGCACAGCGGCACCTACAACACGGTTCTTGAGAGCTGGGCAGATTCACATTTCGGCTCCGAGGCAGACTTTAATCGGCTTGACGGGACCAATTCGAGCTACTACAAGTTCGGCAAGGTAAATACCTGGATAGTTGCACGGAGCACGCGTATAGCTGCACAGCACGCATATGGAGGATCGACCTACGACCTGGTTCCACTGCCTGAACGCCTGTACGCAGGCGGAGCTCAATCGCATCGCGGTTTCGGCATCAATGGAGCAGGTCCACGCGATTCGATTACAGGATTTCCCATTGGCGGCACAGGCGCGCTCGTCAACAGCACAGAATTGCGCATGCCCAATCCGATGTTGCCGTATGTGGGGAACAGCCTGGGGTTTGTGCTGTTTCATGACATGGGGAATGTCTTTGAGTACGCATCGGACATCTGGCCCAGTTTTCTCCGCTTCCGACAGCCGGACAGGGCAGGATGCAGAAACCTGAATGAAGAGGTGCAATCCGTACCGCATCCGAATTCACCCATCGGTGCGGCGGGAATCTGCAGCTTCAATTATTACTCGCACGCGGTTGGGCTGGGCCTGCGCTACCATACGCCAGTCGGCCCTATACGTCTGGACTTCAGCTACAACCTGAATCCACCGATCTATCCTGTCATCATCGACTACTCAAGCACGCCGACGAACCCGATACCGGCTCATGTCGGCGAGGCGGGGCACTTCAACTTTTTCTTCAGCATAGGGCAGGCATTTTGATGGAGAGACACAGGCAGAGCGGAAAATATGCGGCGCTCGCTGCGATGTTGTTCTGCCTGTGTGCCCGGAGCATTGCGCAGGACACCTCCCCATCACTGCAGCCACAGACGGGTGGTGAGACTCCGATTGTGCTTGATCGGGTGATCGCTATCGTGAACGGAGATGTCCTGCTTGAGAGCGATGTGCGCGCGGAGATGCGCGTTGCCGTATTGCAGCCAATCACTGTTCCTGCAGGCCAGAATACTGAAGTGAATGCTGCGCAGCGTCTGATCCGGCGCGCGCTGATTTTGCAGCAGATGCGGAGTCAGCAGGGGATCAACTATTCTGTCAGCGATGACGAGGTGAAGAAAAGCCTTGCTGAACTGCGCGCGCAGATTCCAATCTGCAGGCAGATTGGCTGCTCAACTGAGCAAGGCTGGCAGGCGTTCCTCAAGAACAACGACATTACCGAGCAGGAGGCTGAGCAGCGGTGGCGGCAACGGCTTGAAATCCTGAAGTTCATCAACGTTCGCTTCGGCGCGGGTATCCGCATCTCGCGGCAGGATATCCGGAAGTATTACCAGGAGACCGTTGTACCCACCTTTGAGAAGATGAAGGAGAAGCCGCCTACGCTGGAGAGCGTAACGCCGCGTATTCAGGAAATATTACTTCAGCAACAGGTAAACTCCCTGCTGCGTGACTGGCTGCAAAGTCTGCGGAGCCAGGGAACCGTGCAGATTATCGATCCGAGATACGGGCAGATTAGCGATTCGGAAGAAGATGACGGAGGTGGAGCGTGAGCACGCAGTCGTTACCGACACCGGCGCCATCGCAACCGCCCGCTCCAAAGCGCAGAATATGGCTGCGTGTGCTCGGGGTTGTCTTCGTTTTGATACTACTCGCGATTGGCGGAATCGTCTGGTATGCCTCTACGCCGCAATTTCAAAACCTCGTTCGCGAAAAGCTGATCGCCACACTGGAGCAGGCAACCGGCGGGCGCGTAGAGCTCAATGCATTTCAGTGGTCCGTGCGGCATCTTGCCTTAGAAGCCGATGACCTCACGATTCACGGTCTTGAGGGCGCGAATGAGGTTCCATACGCGCATGTCGACCGTATTTATGTGCGGGTGAAGATCCTCTCGTTCATCCGGCCCAAAGTTGACTTGAATTATCTGGAGGCAGATCACCCGGTCTTTCATCTCATTATTTATTCCGACGGCTCGACAAACCAGCCTCGCCCCAAGACGCAGAGCAGCGGCAAGTCCGTCAAAGACACGATCTTCGATCTCAAAGTCGGTAGAACGGAAATCAACAATGGCGTGGCGCTGATCAACCAGCGCGCAATTCCTTTTGATCTGGCTGCGAATGATCTTGGCATCGTTGTAACGTATGCGGCGCCGTTGGATCAGTATCTGGCTACACTGCACGCTGCCGATATCGCGGCGCAGCGTGGGAAGAATCCTCCTATCCAGTCAAAGCTGGATCTTATGGCGGATATCGGTCGCAACATGTTGAAGGTGTCGCAGCTGCAATTGCAGACCGGACCGTCAGTGTTGAAAGCGACTGCCAGCGTGCAGGATTTTGCCAATCCACACTTGAACCTGACCGTGCAGGGCAAAGTGGACGTCAGGGAAGTGATGGCGCTCGAGCCTGTGGACGGTGTCGATCGCGGTGTCGTCGATCTTGATCTGAAAGGGCAGGGTACGACAACTCAGTTCGCTCTGGATGGCCATGCAAAGGTCGCAGGCGCGGCCTATCACATCGACACTGTGCACATCACCGGAGTCGATGTCGACACCGCAATCCATGCGACAGAAGAAGACCTGATATTCACCGACGTGCGAGCGCGCATTGGCCGCGGAGGCAGTGTCGATGCTGAAATGCGCGTCGCGCATTGGCTTGGCGCGATGTTTGCGCCGTCAGGTCAGCCGGCGTCGGCGAGTATCAGGCGGGGGACCATACGTGCAAAGCTGCGCGGAATCACACTGCGGACGGTGATGGCGTTTGTTGCGCCTCGTCAGTATGACGAACTGGGTTTCGACACGGTCACATCCGGAGACGGCTTTGTCGACTGGACGGGCGATGGCTCAGATCTTTCAGCGCGAGCGAATGTGACGATGGCGCCCTCCGTGCACACGCCTGATGGCGAAGTACCCATGTCGGGCATGCTGGACGCGACCTACTTCCAAAAAAGCGGCAGCGTCCAGATTAGGCAATTGCAGGCACAGACTCCTGCTACGCTGATCCAGGTCACAGGCGGATTGGGCGTTTATCCCATCAGCCGTCCATCGACGCTGCAGGCAACAGTGGAGACGACAAATCTCGGCGAATTCGACCAGGCGCTGGCGGTCCTGGGCGTTGCAGTGGGAGACAAGAAGGGCGTGCAGGCTTTGCCAATACATCTGGCGGGGCATGCGCAGTTTCAAGGGACAGTGTCGGGAAGCATTCCGGATCCAGATGTGAAGGGACATCTCACTGCCAACAACTTCGACGTGCTGATCCCGGTCGAGCCAACGCAACCGGCGGCCGCGGCAGAGCCAGTAAGCACGTCTGCGCAGCCGACGGCTGAGAATGCGGCTGCACAGCCAGCGCCTGCTGCTACAGAAAGAACCATTCACTGGGATTCGCTCGAAACCGACGCGGAATATTCTTCGCAGCTGATTGCAGTGCAGGATGCAACACTGACGCGCGGCAAGACTTCGATTCACGCTTCAGGCCAGGTGCATGCGCATCGCATTTCGCCACGCCGCAGCGCTTTCGATAACGAGTCGGCGATCAACGCAGAAGTCAAGGTGCAGGACGCGGTGCTCGATGAGGTGCTTGCGCTTGCAGGGCAGAGTCTTCCAGTGACTGGTACGTTTAACCTGAACGCGCATGCAGGAGGAGAGATTGGAAACCTGAATGGCGGCGGACACCTCGCGATTCAGGGCGGAGTGGCCTACGGCGAGCCCTATCGAAGCCTCAACGCTGATCTGAAATTTGTCGGGGAAGAGATCGGCGTATCGAAACTCATACTGTTACAAAATGGCGGACAACTCACTGGAAACGGTGGCATCGGCATCCGCACGAAGCAGTTTCACTTCCAGGCAGAAGGCAAGGGCTTTGACCTGAGTCATAGTGAGCGCTTCAAGAATGCAAAGTATCCGGTGAACGGGCAGCTTGTTTTTTCCGCCGATGGTTCGGGAACACTGGAGTCTCCGTCAATCCATGCCAATGCGCACCTGACAAAAATTACGGTGGGCTCGGAAAAGAACGGCGCAGTGGACGTGGAGGCACACACCGATCACGGGAATGCGCTCATTACGGCCAGCTGGCATCTGGGCTCAGCGTCCTTGCAGCTGAATGGTCAAGTGGCGCTCTCCGGCGACTATACGACGCAGGCGCATGCCGCGCTTACGAATCTTGACGTCGACCCGTTCATGGAGATGTTTCATGTCGAAGGCGTTACCTGGCATTCGTCGATTGCCGGAGAGTTCACAGTGTCGGGTCCGTTGCGCCAGTTGCGGCAATTGCAGGGAGACGCGCAGATCAGCCAGTTATCACTTGCGGTTGCGGGCGTTCCTCTCAAAAGTGAAGGGCCGCTGCATGCGCAATTGAGCAACGGCATTTTGCGTCTCGACGTGCTACATATTACCGGCGACAACACTGACCTGCGCGCCCAAGGACGGCTAGGCGTCTTTCGGACGAATCATTTGATCAACGTGGATGCGCAGGGATCAGTGAATATGAAGCTCCTGCAGACACTCGAGCCAGATGTGACTTCATCCGGGCAGGTCACCTTCAACATGAATGCGGGAGGCTCCTTCGATCGCCCTGAACTGACCGGCCAGGTAAAACTAAGCAACGTGGCGATGAGTGTTGAGAGCTTGCCGAATGGCATGAGCCAGTTGAACGGCACATTGCAGTTCGATCAGGATCGCCTGCAGGTGCAGAACCTTACGGGAACAACCGGCGGCGGCCAGGTGAGCATTACAGGGTACGTCACCTACCAGCAAGGCATCTATAGCGACCTCACTGCGACGGGCACCAATATTCGCATTCGCTATCCAACTGGAATCAGTTCCATGGTGAACACGAAGCTGCGTCTGCAGGGGGCGCAAAACGCTCTATTGTTGAGCGGGAACGTATTACTGACGCGGTTTACGATCAATCCGAATCTAGATTTTGCCAGCTTCGCAGGCCCGTCGAACGGTGTTACACCGCCTCCGGATCCGAATGCATTTGCCAACCACGTCAGGCTGGACATTCATGTGACGTCGGCGCCGGAACTCGATTTCCAGAACTCGTTCGCGAAGCTTGCAGGCGATGTTGATCTGCGCGTGCGTGGCACGGTCGCGCAACCAACGGTGCTGGGTCATATCAATGTCACCGAGGGCAGCGCGACCTTTGCAGGAACAAAATATCAGTTACAACACGGAGATATATATTTCAGCAATCCAGTGCGCATCGAGCCGACCATCGATCTTGACGCAACGGCACATGTCGAGGACTACGACATCACCATCGGACTGCATGGCACGCCCAGTAACCTGACGCCCTCGTTCCGGTCCGAGCCTCCGTTGTCGCAACAGGATATCTTCTCACTGCTGGCCATGGGCCGTACGCAGGAGGAGCAGCAGATCTATTCGATGCAGTCACAACAGGCCGGAGTCAATACTGCTGCTGATGCATTGCTGGGCGGCGCGCTGAATGCAACCCTCAGCAACCGTATCCAGAAGCTGTTTGGTGGTGGAAGTGTCAAGATTGACCCGACGTGGGTAGGGTCTGTCGGCAACTCGACGGCGCGTATCACTGTGGCGCAACAGGTTTCAAAGAACGCAACGCTCACGTACGCAACCAATATCAACTCGACCGCGCAGCAACTCATTCAAGCCGAAGTCAACTTGACACCTACGACGTCGGTGCTGGCCGTTCGCGACGAGTCCGGTGTATTCAGCCTCATGTTCAAGATACATAGACGCTATCGATAGTTACTAAAGAATTTCGCGAAAAACCGCATCCAAATGCCGGTAGAATGTGTCCGATGTAGGTATAAGAAGCTGCAATCAGGCTCTGACGGCTTCAACTAGATAGCTATTCAGAGATTTGCAGCAAGTGAGGAGAGCACGACAATGAGAAAGATTTTGCGCGGTCTTGTTCCCGCTGCAGCGGCAGTTTTGCTAATAGTTGTTCCTTCTGCTGTAGCGCCGCATTCCGCAATTGCGATAGCCCAAAATGCTGACGCGGGTCCGGATAATCAGATTCTCGCGGATGTCCAGAACAAAGCCCTGAATAAATCCCAGTACAAGAATGTGAAAGCCAGCGTTGCGAATGCAATTGTCACGTTGACCGGAACCGTGGATGTTTACGATCAGAAAGCGGACCTCGACAAGCGCGTTCATCGGATTAAAAACATAAAGGGCGTGGAGAACGAGGTTGAAGTTGCTGGACCGGATGTTCCCGATGCTCAATTGCAGGACAAACTGGTCAGGGCGATCCAATATGATCGCGTGGGTTACGGTACGACGGCGTTCAACGCCATCGGCGTAAGCGTACAGAATGGCGTTGTCACTCTGTCGGGTACAGCCTATGGTCCGGTGGACGCTGATTCGGCTGTTGCCATTGCTTCCAATACGAAGGGTGTCAAGGACGTCATCAACGAGATTCAGGTGGACCCGGTCTCACCTATGGATGACCGGATCCGCACGGCTACCTACCGCGCGATCTATGGCTTTCCGAGTCTGAACAAGTACGCCATCGATCCGGGCAAGCCGATCCGTATCTCCGTCCGGAATGGCAACGTGACGCTTTATGGCGTTGTCATAAACCAAGGCGATAAAGATGCTGCCGGTATCCGTGCAAATTCTGTTCCAGGCGTCTTTAGCGTGACCAACAATCTTCAAGTCGCAGGTGCGCCAGAAAAGAATTAGCCTCGGACTTCACAACGAACACGCGGCCTCGCATCCAATGCGGGGCCGTTCTCTTTGTGCGCGGCAATCGTTGGCTTAGACTGTTGGAGGGGAATTCACTCATAGAGATGGCACTGCTGCGCAGCATTGGCACGACACTGGAAATGATCAAGTGGGAGCATTCGATCTTTGCGCTTCCATTCGCGCTAACGGGGGCAATGCTGGCGGCTCAAGGATGGCCGCATCCGCTGCAGCTACTGTGGATCGTCATATGCATGGTCACGGCACGCTCGGCTGCCATGGCTTTCAACCGCTGGGCCGATGCCGATCTTGATGCTGAAAACCCGCGTACCTCCAATCGTGCGATTCCCGCAGGACTGCTCACGCGTAGCTTTGTTGGAGTCTTCACGCTGGTCATGTCGGCACTCTTTGTTCTATCGGCGGCGCAGCTGAACCGACTGACCTTGTGGCTTTCACCTGTCGCTCTTGCGATTTTGTTGCTCTACTCCTACACGAAGCGGTTCACGCGCTGGTCGCACATCTTTCTCGGACTCTCTCTGGGAATCGCGCCCGCTGCCGCCTGGATTGCGATTCGCGGCACTCTTGACCCGCGTATTTTGGTGCTCACGGCCGCAGTCCTTTTCTGGGTGGCAGGATTTGACGTGCTCTATGCGTGCCAGGATGCAGAGCACGACCGCAGACACAGCCTCAACAGCATCCCTGCGGCCTTTGGTATTGCAGGAGCCTTTTGGGTGACGCGCTGCATGCACGCCATCATGCTCGCACTTCTGCTGTGGCTGGTACATTTGTTCGCGCTGGGAGTAGTAGGACTCGTAGGCATTGTCGTGGTGGCAGCGCTGCTGCTGTATGAGCATCTGATCGTGTCGCCCAAAGACTTGGGGCGTCTGAACGCAGCTTTCTTCACGATGAACGGTGTGATCTCCGTTGTATTTTTCGTCTTCGTCGCAGCAGCGTTGCTTTTGCATCGCTAGAAAAAGAAAAAGCCCCGCGAAACCGCGGGGCTACTCTTAAGCTGAGTTTAGTTATGCCGGCTTGCGGTGCTGGTCAATCTTTTCGTTCACACGCTCTTTCATATCCTGCACCTTATTCGCGATGCGCTCGCGTGTATCGTTCGCGTTTCGCTCCGCTTCGCGACGATCTGCGTCGGCATTCTCATGAGCAACTTCTTTCGCGTTGCCCCAGGTCTCCTTTGCCGCGCCCTTTACCTGGTCTGCCAGGCCTTCATTGGCAAGACGCTGGTTGCCCACCGTCTCTCCGATTTTTTCCTTCACCCTGCCAGCTGCTTGATCGAATTTGCCGCTTACCTGGTCTTTATTCATGATGTAACTCCTCGGGTTTTGGGGCTTGATCTATGAGATCGAGACCCCGTGGTTTGTTTGCTTACAAAGACTGCGTTAGACAACCGGGCGTCTGCCACTGATCAACTGGATCAGGAGCACAACCAGCGCCACAACCAGCAGGATGTGGATGTACCACCCGATCGCATGAAAACTCACCAGACCCACCAGCCACAACACCAACAGGATTACGAAAATTGTCCAAAGCATTTGTGCTTTCTCCTTGTCTCTTGCCTGCAGCCTGAAAAGGCTCACGGTGTGATATGGTGCGCATGATGCCCGTTTGGGTTGCCGTGGGAGCGAAAACCTTTAGAGGGAAGTACACAAAATGCAAGTAGCGATTCAAGGCGAGCCGGGGTCATTCAGCCATGAGGCTGCAGGAAAAGTCTTTCCTGAGGCAACCATTTTGCCGTGCACCCTCTCGCATGACGTCTTCCGCGCGCTGTCGCAGAAGGAAGTCGACGCGGCCGTCATCCCGATTGAGAACAGCCTGGCTGGCTCTGTCGTAGAGCACTATGATCTTTTGCTCGATCATGATGTCGCGATTGAGAGCGAAAGCCTCTTGCGCATTCGGCATAATTTGATCGCTGTTCCGGGCTCAAGTGTCGAACGCATCCAGCGCGTTTATTCGCATCCCGTTGCTCTTGCGCAATGCCGCAGATTTCTTGAACAGCATCCCTCAATCGAGGCTATTCCTTTCTACGACACGGCAGGAAGCGTCAAACAACTCATGGAGCTTCGGGATCGCAGCGGAGCTGCAATAGCAAGCGCCCGCGCGGCCGAGTACTACGGTGGAGAAATTCTCGTCAGTGGCATTGAAGACAACGCCGAGAACTACACGCGGTTCTTGCTGATTCGGCGCCGCGATGCCGTGCCGCCGAATCCTGAAGCAGACAAGGTAAGTCTCGCGTTCACGGTCGAAAACCGCCCCGGAACCCTCGTGGCGGCTCTTGAAGTGTTTGCCGGCCAGGGAACGAATCTGACCAAGATCGAATCACGCCCGGTGCAGGGAAAGCCGTGGCAGTACGTCTTCTACGTCGACTACCAGCTTTCAACGCAGGCGCGGGCGGATGTCGCGCTGGATATGCTGCGACAGCACTGCTCCATGGTCAAGGAACTGGGAAGATACCGCGCTGCGCAGCGTCCCGAATAGCGCTTACAGCGTCAACTCGTACGGGCCCTCGCCGATGAAAGATTCGAGAGGAACCATTGCATGCCTCGCTCCCATATCAGCATCCAAATAGAAAAACAGGGCTATGAGAATAGGACTGTCTGGTTCGATGCAGGAGTTAAGCCTCGAATCATCAGACACTTACGATGTATTGAGCAGATTTGCGACTTTTTGAGAGTAAACGGAATCAAATACTTACAAATTAATCGTATTCAGATCATATAATCTGACAAGAAGGCACTCATGGCTAGCGACTTTCTCAGCATTATCCAGCCCAGCGATCCTAAAGAGCGTGAAAATCGCCCCGAAGGGCGCGTTTTACCCGTCCTCCCGGTGCGCGACACGGTACTTTTCCCGCACGCGGTTCTTCCGCTCACGGTGGGACGCGAAAGCTCCATTCAACTTATCCAGTCGCTTGGCGAGGAGAAAACTATCGTTGTGGTCGCGCAGCGCGATGCACACCTTGATACTCCGCAACCCGGCGACCTGTATGCGTACGGCACTCTGGCCACTGTCCATAAGGTTGTGAAGATGCCCAACCAGAGCCTCTTTGTCTTTACCGAAGGCACGGAGCGCGTAAAGCTGGGCGAGTTCACGCAGACAGAGCCATTCATGATGGCAAACGTCGAGTCCGTTGCTGAGACGGTCGCACCGAAGGGGCCGGAACTCGAAGCTCTGCAGCGGAATATTCTCTCGCAGTTCCAACAGATCGTATCGGCGTCGCCAACACTCTCCGATGAACTCTCGACCATCGCCGGGCAGCTGGACGATCCCGCGCGCCTCAGCGACTTTGTTGCGTCGAATCTACCGTTCCTCGCGACTGCAGATCGCCAGGAGTTGCTGGAGACGCCAGATGTCATCGCTCGCCTGGAGCGACTGAACAAGCACTTGGTCAAGGAGATCGAAGTACAGCAGCTGCGCAACAAGATCCAGTCCGAGGTTCAGGACCAGGTTCAGCAATCGCAGCGCGACTACTATCTGCGCGAGCAGCTGAAGGCTATCCAGAAGGAACTCGGCGAACAGGACGAGAGCCAGAAGGATATCGAAGAGCTGCGCCAGAAGATCGAAGACGCCGGCATGCCGGAAGAGACGAAGAAAGAGGCGCTGAAAGAACTGAACCGCCTCTCGCGCATGTCTCCGATGGCCGCTGACTATTCATTGACGCGCAACTACATCGAGTGGCTGGCTATCCTGCCGTGGGCGAAGTCCTCTGGCGAAGAAGTCGATATCTCCAAGGCCAAGGAAATCCTCGACGAGGATCACTATGACCTCAAGAAGGTCAAGGAGCGCATCCTCGACTACCTTGCTGTTCGTCGTCTGAAGCCGGACATGAAGGGGCCGATCCTTTGCTTTGTCGGGCCTCCAGGCGTAGGCAAAACCTCGCTGGGCCGCAGCGTGGCGCGTGCCCTGGGACGCAAGTTCCAGCGCATCTCGCTCGGGGGCATGCACGACGAGGCTGAGCTTCGTGGTCATCGCCGGACCTACATCGGCGCGCTGCCGGGGCAGATCATTCAGAACCTGCGCCGTGCTGGCACCAATGATCCCGTCTTCATGCTGGATGAGATCGACAAGCTGGGCCGCGATTTCCGTGGCGATCCGGCATCGGCGCTGCTTGAAGTGCTTGATCCGGAACAGAACAATACTTTCCGCGACAACTACCTCGATCAGCCATTCGATCTGTCGAAGGTGCTCTTCATCTGCACAGCGAACATGCTGGACACGATGCCTGCACCGCTGCTCGATCGTATGGAGATCATCGATCTGCAGGGCTACACAGAGGAAGAGAAGCGGCACATTGCATTCCGCTACCTCGTACCGCGGCAGATCAAGGAAAACGGCATCAAGGCCGAAGACATTGAGTTCCCGGACGAGGCCATTTCCTATATTGTGCGCCACTACACGCGCGAAGCTGGCGTGCGCAAGCTGGAACAGCTGATCGGTACCGTCTGCCGCAAGCAGGCGCGCCGCATCGCTGAAGGCAAGACCGAGAAGCTTGTCGTCACGAAAGAAATCATTCACGAGTTCTTGGGTGGCATCAAGGTTCGCGTCGATACCGAGATTGCCGAACGCACCAAGCGCGCAGGCGTTGCTGTGGGCCTGGCGTGGACACCAGCAGGCGGCGACGTGCTCTTCATCGAAGCTAACAAGATGAAGGGCAAGGGTGGGTTCACCATGACCGGCCAGATTGGCGAGGTCATGCAGGAATCCATGCAGGCGGCGCTGACCTGGGTTCGGTCCAACGCGAAGGCCATCGGTCTCGAAGAGGACTTCATGAAGGACATCGACCTGCACATCCACGTGCCGGCTGGCGCTATCCCGAAAGACGGCCCGTCAGCGGGTGTCACGATGGCGACCGCGCTGATCTCGCTGCTGACCGATACGCCGGTGCATCCGCTTACTGCGATGACCGGTGAAATCACGCTCAGCGGAAACGTTCTGCCCGTTGGCGGCATCAAGGAGAAGTTCCTGGCCGCGAAGCGCGCGGGCGTTAAGCAAGTCATTCTCCCAGCAGAGAACAGGCTGAACGTTGAGGAAGACCTGATGCCCGAGCAGACCGAGGGCGTTACTATCCACTACGCCAGCCACATTGAGGACGTCCTCAATGTGGCCCTCCCCAAATCCAGAGAAGAAGCGAAGAAGGACGAAGAGGTAAGGGAAGAAGTCCTGCAGCACGCCGACGCTTAATCGCGTCCCAGGCACACTGGGATTTGCCGCAAAATAAGGCCCGCTCATTGGCGGGCCTTTTCTTTTCGCCATTGACCGTCTGAATTCAAGAATTTGATTGTTGACGGGACCGCTCGCGGTTATAAATCAGCAATGACCCGGAAAATTTTGCTGTGTTGCCTTGCCGCGTTGTTGGCCTGCGCTGCCGCTTCCGCGCAAAATGCGAAACTTATTGTCAAAGACGCAAAGATCTTCAGCATGGCCCCCAGCCAGCGCGAGCCCTTCAATGGCTACCTGGTAGTGGCGGAAGACGGCACGCTGACCGCGGTCGGTCCGGGTGATCCGCCAGCGTCCCTCGCCGCCAAAGAAACGTATGACGCGCATGGGGACTGGGTCATTCCGGGTTTCATCTCCGCGCATAGCCACATATGGCAGAGCGCCTATCGCGGCCTCGCCGCCGACCAGACTCTCACGGGCTGGATCGACGCACTCTACGGGCGCACCGCGCCTCGCGCAAAAGCTGAAGATTTCTACTGGTTCACTCTCCACGGTTCCCTGGATCATCTGGCGCATGGGGTGACCGCAGCATACGACTTTAACTATGGCGGCCCGCAGAGCTACGATTTCGGCCACCCGCCGCCATCCTCGCAATCTCCCGAAGCTTACGAAGAAAATCAGTTTCGAGCGGAAATGGATTCGGGGCTGCGCTTTGTCCATGGCTTCCAGGTCGGCAGGGCAGGTCCGAAATACTCAACTGAAGACGCACGCCGCGCTCTCAAAGCATTCCTCGGCTGGACGGCAACCCAGCCGAAGTCTACCGCATTCCTCAGCGTAATGATCAATGGCGGAACGGCCTTCAACGACACTTACCAGCAAGCAGTAATGGAAAAATCGCTGATGGATGAATTTCATCTCGGCAATGAAACCCACTACCTGGAACCGCCCGAAACCGCTGGCGAGGAGCAGTCAAAGTTTCGCTGGTTCATGGACAGTGGCCTTCTGTCGAAGCAACTCATCTTCGGCCACTTCATCCACACAAACGATTTCATCCTGCAGAAGACCGCTGCGGCGGGAGCGTCCATGAGCTGGAACCCCCTTTCGAATGGCCGCCTTGCTTCAGGCACTGCCGACATTCCCAAATATCTGAAGATGGGCGTGCGCGTCGGCATGGGCGTCGATGGAGAAGCCAGCGCTGACATCGCTGACCCGTTCGAAAACATGCGTACCGGTCTCTATGCCATTCGAGATAAATACGAAAACGCAGCAATCATGAGCCCTTACGACGTGCTGCGCCTCCACACGATGGGGAGTGCCGACGTATTAGGTGTGGCCGATAAACTCGGCAGTCTTGAGCGCGGAAAATATGCGGATTTTCTCGTCATCAGCACGAAGCGCTTCGGGTACGTCTTCGATCCCTACGCAAGCCTCGTTTTTATTGGCGCACAGGGCGCCATTAAGCGTGTTTATGTCGGCGGTGAATTGCTGGTTGAGAACGGCAAGACCCTGAAGCAGGATTTCGACAAGGTCCAGAGCGAAGTGGATCAGAGAGTGGCAGCCTCTGTGAAATAGGTTGTTCGCCTAGGCCTATGCGCTGCAAACGTAATCGCAGACCAGCACAGTCCGGTCGTCGTCCTGAGACGGAGACCAGTCTTTTATTCGCACGAGGATCAGGTCAGCGACCTCATCGGGCGTCAGCTTCGCGCTCTCCTGCAACAGAGCATTGAGGCGCTCATACCCAAACTGCTCATGGGTTGCGTCCTCAGCCTCGACAATGCCATCGGTGTATAGAAGGAGACGGTCTCCAGCCTTCAACTGCTGTGTCGTCGAGGTGTAGGTAGCCGATGAAAACAGCGCCAGCATCAGCCCGTTTTCTTCGATGGACGACACCTTACCGTCTCGCAGGAGCAGCAACGGGAGATGCGCGGCGGCAGCGTAGCGCAGCTCTCCGGAATGCGCGTCAAGATGCGCATACGCTGCGGTGACAAACTGACTCTGCGTATTTCCACAGAGCGTCGTATTCATGCCTGCCAGCAGCTTCGCAGGGTGTTCTGCATCTTCCTTTTGCGAATTGGCAGCCAGCTTCACCATCGAGGCAATCAGTGCTGCCGGCACGCCATGTCCGGAAACGTCAGCGATCAGCAATCCGGCCTTTCCCTCCTGAGCTACGAGAAAATCGTAGAAATCTCCGGCAACCGAAGTCATGGGCACATATCTAGCAGCAACCCGGAAATGAGGCGATGAGGGAAACGCGGGTGGCAGAATGGACAGCTGGATGCGCTTGGCAATCTCGAGTTCCTTCTGAAGCGCGTTGAATTGATGGTCGCGTTCGACTACACGTCGGGCAGCAGCGTACCCCAAACAGCTGAGGAAGATGCCGAACCCGAAAGGCTCCGACTTGTAACCCAATAAGCCCCCGAAGTTGTTCCAGAGAGCAAATGCGATAAAGATGAGCAGGCCATTTCGAATAACAATAAAGTCTCTATCTCGTATCGGGCTTCGGAGCGACTCCACAACGAGCGCCAGGAGCGAGCAAATCACAATAGCGTTGTTCAATTTCTGAAGAGGGTCGAGAGGAGCGCCAAACGCGGCCGCTATGATGACGCAACAGAGAATGGCGATAGAAAGATACGTCACATATTTTCCGAACCTGCCGAGAAAGCCAGTCGCTCGAAAAAAGAAGAATGCCGGAATTGCCACTAGGTAATTAACGATAGCCTTCAGGCGCTCGAAGAATTCCGATGGCGGAATCGTCATCGCCAGCAGCTCCGACCTCATCCAAAGCCTTTGCCCATAAAAGATGGCAAAGAGGGCAAGCCAGAACAGCATTGCATCGAAGCGCCGCCGGATGACGAGGAATGCCAAAATCACCAGCCCGACGGTAGTGAATGCCGAGCCCAGGAACAAAAAGATTTCGTCGTGATGAAAGACGCGCAGAACGTGCGAAGCTGTCAGTTTAGGATCGAGCAGAACCATCGCCAAGGATGGTACATCATTCGCAGTTGGAAAACTCCGCTGAACGCCGCAAGGTTCCCTAAGGATGCAGCTTCTTGTCTCGCAGCCAGATCACCAGTGCTTGGGGATCATCGGTAATAATCGCCTCGACTTTCGCGTCAACCAGCGCCTGCCAATCCTCCGGCTTGTCAGCGGTCCACGGAACCACCTGCAACCCCGCCGCGTGAGCCGCAGCGACGTTCTCCGGCGACACCAGATGAAACTCAGGGCTGATGATCTGCGCGCCTGTCTTCTTGCCGATCGAGACAAAATCCTTGTCGTGGTCCGAGAGTCCCATCATCGCATCGCCCTTCGGGTCGCCAACCAGCGCCGACAGCCGAATCGAAGGGTCGAGTTTCTTCATTGCAATCAGCGTGCGGAAGTCGAAGCTCTGCAGGATGACTCGCGATTGCAGATTATGCCGCTTCACCGCGTCGTCAATCAGCTTCACGAATTCATCGGGGGTCGGCGTCAGTTCAGGATGGCTGGGAAAGCTCTTTGTCTCGACGTTGAAATCGAACGTGCCTTGCGGCGCGAGATCGAGTACCTGATCGAAGGTGGGAATTTTCGTTCCTGGTATGGCAACCTGCTTTGGAAAATTCGCCAGCATCTTCGAGCCGCAGTCGTATTGCTCAACCTGAGCCAGCGTCAGGGTGTGGATCGCCGTATGCAGCGGGGTCTCGGGCCCAACACAGACGCGCTCTCCAGGATAATCGGCCGTAATGAAAGGGAAGTGCGAAACGACGAGGACATTGTCCTTCGTCACTGCAAGGTCCAGTTCCACCACGTCTGCGCCATGCTGAATGGCGTATTCAAATGCCGGAATTGTGTTCTCGGGACGCGTTGCGCGCGAGCCGCGGTGCCCATGCACTAGGATGGTTTGCGCATTGGAGGAAAAGGCTAACACGGTAACAGCAAAGGAGATCGCGAGCGTCCGGAGCATAATCCGAGTGTATTGTGTCCTTTTGCTTTGCTGGTTGCAATGGGATGAATCTCCCACTGGTTTTGCTGGAGCGCGGCTCGTTCGATGAGCTGGAAGTTTCTAATCGTCCGCCGTCATGTAACGGTAATATGGAGCAAGCTGTGGCGGGCCGATGAAGAGACTTTTTGCCATATTCATTCTGTGTGCTTCATGCGCTCTGGCGCAGGTAAACAGTGGAGAGCTGCGTCTTCGCGTCCTTGATCCATCCGGAGCTGGGGTCAAGGTTGGCGTGCAGCTGATGAGTTCCGGGAGCGGTTACAGCAACACATTTGCGACAGACACATCAGGAACAGCGAGCGTCCCGCGGCTTGCCTATGGCATCTATCTCATCAATATTGACCGTCAGGGATTTGTTTCCGTGTCGCAGCCGGTGGAAATCCGCTCCGCGATTCCTGTCGATCTGACCGTGCAGCTTCACGTAGCCACGGTTACGACACAGGTCACTGTCAATAATGCAGTCACACTGATTGATCCGGACCGTCCCGGCTCCGTCATGCAGATCGGCAGCAAGCAGATTGAGCAGAGGCTGGCCTCGCTGCCCGGTCGCTCAGTGCAGGACCTCGTCAATACCCAGCCTGGCTGGCTTTATGAAGGCAACGCCGTGCTGCATCCGCGCGGCTCTGAGTACCAGACGCAATTCGTTATTGATGGCATGCCTCTGACCGACAACCGCTCTCCCGGCTTCGGACCTGAGATCGAAGCCGATTCTGCAGATTCAATGAACATCTATACGGCAGGGATTCCCGCCGAATATGGCCGCAAGATGGGCGGCGTCGTCGAATTGAACACCAAGCGGGAAACCGACCAGGGACTACACGGCCAGGTGATCTTCTCGGGCGGCAGCTACGATACGGCTTCCGGCTACGCCCAGGCGCAATATCTGTGGGGCAAGAATACCTTCGGAGGCTCTGCCAGCGGCGCTCAGACCGATCACTATCTCAACCCTGTCGTTCCCGAAAACTACACCAACAGCGGCACTACCGGCGATTTCTCGACGCGCTACGAACGCAATTTCACGGAGAACGATCGCCTCATTCTCGGCGTGCGCCATGAGCTGGCGCGATACGAGATTCCGAATGAGCTGACCCAGCAGGACGCCGGACAGCTGCAAAATGCCGATAACTTCGAAACCCTCGGCACTGTGTATTATCAGCATATTTTCTCCGCTGATATGGTGGGAAATCTCTCAGGAATGGTGCGCAGCAACGCAACCAACTTCTATTCGCACCCCGAATCCACGCCCATCATCGTTTCTCAGCACAACGACTTTAATGAAGGCTACTTCAAGGGGAGTATTTCGATTCACCACCGCAATCAGGAATGGAAAGCGGGCGTCGAGTCCGACAACACTTTCCTGAATGAGGATTACAGCCACGACATTACCGACCCGGACGATTTCGACCCCAGCGCGCCGCAGCATTTCTCCTTCATAGGCAATAGTCCGGATCTGGAGCAGTCGGCATTTGTCGAGGATCTGATCCGGCTAGGGAACTGGACGGTCAGCGGCGGACTGCGTTGGGACCATTACCAGCTTCTGCTCAATCAGAACCACTTCAGCCCGCGCGTCGCCATCAGCCGGTATTTCCAGTCTGCGAACCTCGTAGCACACATTGCGTACGATAACGTCTTCCAAACGCCCTCCTTTGAGAACATCCTGCTGTCGAGTTCTCCCGATGTAGCGGCGTTAAACGACGACTTCCTGCGGCTCCCGGTTGAGCCTTCCAAAGGAAATTACTATGAAGGCGGAATCACCAAGGGCTTCTCTGACACGCTCAGGCTTGACGTGAACGTATATCGCCGCGATGTGAGGCAGTTCGCTGACGACGATCAGCTCTTCAGTACCGGAGTCAGTTTCCCGATTGCCTTTGATAAGGCGATCATTTATGGCGCGGAAGGCAAACTGGACCTCGTGCGCTGGCACAAGCTCTCCGGATATGTCAGCTACTCCTATATGGTGGGTAACGCCTGGTTCCCAGTGACCGGCGGACTCTTCCTTGGCGATGATGCCGACGATGCCATAGACCAAAAGACCGGCCATTTTCCTGTCTCGCAGGATCAGCGCAATACCATCCGCACGCGCTTTCAGTATCAGCTGATGCGTCGTATCTGGGCTGCTACCGGGGCCGATTATGGTTCCGGGTTGCCCTTTGAATTCCAGGGCACCGAAGACGATGCGCTTGCGCAATACGGTCCGCAGGTCGTCGGACGTCTCAATTTCGACCGGGGGCGGATCAACCCCATGCTCTCGGTCAACGCTTCACTTGGCGCCGATCTCTACACCAATGACAGAATGACGATTCATCTACAGGCC
>Ga0207060_10090_pt2 | contig 35076 bp, 31 predicted proteins | sample Alteio_BWMinCont_30_FD_153270 | JGI IMG/M metagenome (GOLD analysis project Ga0207060, IMG submission 153270) | Enriched cells from forest soil in Barre Woods Harvard Forest LTER site, Petersham, Massachusetts, United States -... | ecosystem: Environmental > Terrestrial > Soil > Temperate forest >...
CTGCCGCACCGGCCAGACCGAGTTGGCAGAGGTATGGAACACCGTTGCTGGTCGTGCTTTTGGCTGCTGCGGTCGTCTACACCATCACGCGAAACTGGAATTCCTGGGAGGGCGGACGCATCGAACAGGTTACGGACGATGCTTACGTTCGGGGTGATGTTACACCGCTGAGCACTAAGGTCGCAGGCATCGTAAGGGGAGTAGAAGTAGCTGACTTTCAGACTGTTCATCAAGGAGACCTCATTGCTCAGTTGGACGACGACGACTATCGCGCGCAGGTCGCTCAGGCAAGCGCGGCAGTGGAAGCCGCAAAAGCCGCGATCGAGAACAATCGTCGCCAGAAGCAACTGCAACAAGCTAAGGTTGACCGCGCGCTGGCAGGCGTAAGCGGGGCCGAAGCCGAGATCTCGGCGTCGCAAGCGGGAATTGAATCTGCCCAAGCCGACATTGATCGCGCTCTTCCAGAGCGTCGTCGCCAGGAAAGCCTCATCGAAACCAACTCGACGACCCGGCAGAAACTCGAGCAAGTGGTGGCCGACGAGGAGCGTTCACGCGCGCAACTCGCCGGCCGTCAAGCATCATTGCAGCAAGCCAAAGCTGCGCTCTCCAGCAGCCAATCAGCCGCTGACGCCGAACGCCGCGGGCTTGACGTATTGAATTCGCAGGAGCTTCAACTCATCGCCGACCTGCATGCCAAAGAGGCTGCCCTTACCGTCACGCAAGTGAACCTCGGCTATACGAAGATTTCCGCCCCCGGCGACGGTAGCGTGGGCGAAAGGCAGGTCCGGCCCGGACAATTGGTGTCTCCGGGAACACAAGTGATTTCGTTTGTCAGCAAAACTAAGTGGGTCCAAGCCAATTATCGCGAGACGCAGTTGACCAATGTCAAAGTCGGAGACACTGCAGAGATCCGGATTGACGAATACCCGGGGAAACTGTTTGCCGGCAAAGTCATCGAGATTGCACCTGCCAGCGGCTCACAATTCGCATTGTTGCCACCCGACAATGTCACCGGCAATTACACGAAAGTTGTGCAAAGAATCCCCGTAAAGATCGCGTTCGACGATTCCGAGATCGCCACTACGTTGCGGCCGGGTCTTTCCGTGATCGCCACTGTGCGCACCAAGCACTGATTGGAACCAACCGGACTGGACAAACAATGGCTTCATCAACGATCACACTTCGACCCACGCCATTCCAACTCGCGAGAGCCACTGCGGCGGCGATACCACAACAGCTCTCGAAGAGTCCGCTGCTCGGAATCCTCGGCGTGATCATGGGCGCGGGCCTGGTAACGCTCACCGGGCGCATGATCACACTTGCCCTGGCTGATCTTAAAGGTCACGTCGGAATCAGTTTCGATGACGGCGCCTGGATCAGCACTGCTTACAACGCTGCTCTGGTATTTATCGGGCCGTTTACGGTGTATCTCGGCGGGCTGCTAGGCCCACGCCGAATTTTGTTCATTGCTGCGACCTCGTTTGCGCTGATTTGCCTGTTCATCCCGCTCATTCACAGCTACAGCCTGCTCATCGTGGCGGTTGTCCTGGCCGGACTGACATCAGGCACGTTCTACCCGCTTACCCTGACCTTTGCTTTACGCAACATTCCGCTTCCGTACCTTCCCTTCACGATAGCGCTATACGCGACCTTCGTTGATGGCGCCGTGAACATTGCGCCATCACTTTATGGCTGGTACAGGGTACATCTCTCGTGGCAATGGATGTTTTGGAATTCGTCGTTAATCACGCCACTCATGATGCTTTGCATTTATTACGGAATTCCCAAGTCCACTGTGGCCAAGAAGCGTGGGGCTGCCCCAAGCTTTGCCGGTTTCTTGTATGCCTCCGCAGGATTCGCGCTGGTATACGCCGCCCTCGATCAAGGCGAAAGACTCGACTGGTCGCGCTCGGGTGTTTTCACTGCGTTGATCGCTAGCGGCTCATTTCTTATCCTCAGCGCATTGATCCGGCGTTTCCGGGGTCCCAATCCCCTGGTCGACATGCCTTATATCCGGCAATGGAACACTATCCTGCTGGGTATAGGGCTCTTCTTCTTTCGCTTCTGTCTGGTGGCCACCATCATTCTGGTGCCCCAGTCGCTGGCTATCCACGGTTTCGAAGCTGATCAGATTGGGCCCGCCGTAATTTGGAGTGCCGCCCCTCTGCTTCTCTTCGCTTTTGTGGCCGCACTCCTGCTCCTGGCAAGAATGGATTCTCGTCTACTCATGGCTGTTGGTTTCGCCTGCATGGCTTTTGCTTCCTGCCTGAATGCGAACTTAACCAGTGCATGGTCGGCGTCGAACTATTACCGGACCGAACTGCTGATGGGTGTTGGGCAAGCGTTCGCGTTCATCGGTCTAGTCGGAACGATTGTCTTACAGGGGATTTTTTCAGGAGGATTATCGAAACCGCAATGGATTCTGACGTTCTCCGCGTTCTTTCATACCATTCGCCTGTTCGGCGGAAACGTGGGCGCAGTGATTATGGGACACTTCATCGCGCAGCGAGAGAAGCTGCACTCGAATCTCCTCGGCCTCCACGTTCAAAACGGGAACTGGATTACGGATGCCAGCATCCGCCAGTTGACTGCGGGACTGTTTGCTAAATCTTCCGGCCTCGTCGCAGCAACGGGCCGGGCAGTTGGGGTCATCTCGGCACGTCTTCGTCTTCAGGCCTACACACTGAGCTTGATCGACGGGTTCTATCTGGTGGCCTGGGCCTGCGTGGCCGCTCTACTGCTGGTTGCGCTGATGCGAAAGGCTCCGTTGAACTACGCCGACCTCACCGCCATTCAGCAGCAATTAAGTGAAAATCAGGAGTCGAAAGCATGAACTTAACCCGAAACCACGCGATCCGCCGGTGGACCTCGGTGGCAGCCTGCGCACTCGCAATGGCGTGCGGGGCCGCGGCCCAAGAGCGCAAATTAACGTTGCAGGAAGCAACTGATCTGGCTACGCGTGCTAACCATGGTTTGAAAGCCGCATCGTTTCAAGTCGCGGCAGAAGAGCAGAACCGGCGCATTGCCAAATCCGGCTATTTCCCCAGCCTTACCAATGAATCCTACGCCCTTCATATTACGGATGTACAGCGTGTCGACGTTCCACCAGGGGCTTTCGGTCCAGCCATTCCGGCCACAAACGTTTTTCTTACCCAGGGACGAGAAACATTCGAAACCAGTGGCACAACTCTGGCGCAGCCGATCACACAGCTCATCAAGATTCACGCAAACAATAAAATCGCAGCTTCAGAATTGAAAGCCTCGCAAGCTTCATTCCAAAAGGCCACGAATGATGTTGTGTTCCATGTACAAGAACTCTACTATCGCGTCCTTACCAGCCAACTGCAGAAACAGGCAGCTGAACTGCAGATCACCTCTGACAGCGAAAACCTGATTGAAAACAACGAGCAGGTCAAGAGGGGATCGCTGCTGGAAGTGTCGCGTGTTGAAAGCAGTGCCACCCTACTCGAAGCCAAGCAGACACTGCTTGCCACCGACAGGCAGATTGCTGATCTCACCATCCAATTGAACGATGTGCTTGGATTGCCGCTGAATACAAAACTCGCCCTCGATCCGAATGTGGACGTCGCACTTGATGTGCCGCCGCGCGAAGAGTCGGTGAAAACCGCATTGAGCGATAACCCTGAAGTCAAAGAAGCGGTGCAGACCCTCGCTAAGGCGCGAGCCGCACATACCGCAGCAAAGGCGGAATACATTCCCGATGTCACGGCTTTTGCCCGGTACGACTATCAGAACAACGTGCCCTTGCTGGTTAGAAACTTCGGCACATTTGGTTTCCACCTGAGCTACGATGCCTTCGATGCAGGCAAACGCAAAGCGCTAGTTCGAGAACGCAGGGATGAAATAGCAGAAGCAGAAGAAAACCTCCAGCGTGTGAAGGACGAAGTCGAAGCCCGTGTGCAAATGATTTACAACCGGCTCGATGTGGCACGTGCGATGGTGGACGTAAAGAAGGAGTATCTTGTCGCGCAGCAAGAAAATGCGCGCCTTTCAGAAGATCAATTTAAGCAAGGAATCACATTGGTGTCCCAGCGCGACGCGTCGCGAGCCCAGGCGGTGAAGGCAAGCGCAGGTTTGCTCGACGCAAGCCTGGCTTATCTCTTGACCCGAGATGATCTAAACCGGACTCTGGGAGGTACGAATCCGTGATCTCGGCAATGTCTACGTTTCAGCTAACTGATTTTTAGCAGGAATTAAAAGAGAGCGACTAACACAAATGCAGCGCAAACAAAACTCGATTAAATTAAGCGCGCTTTTTATCCTCGCGCTCTTGTTCTTGTACATGGCGACGGCGGCAGCCGCCGCATTAGCAGATCCATCGACCGGTATCACAAATATCTTTGCGCCTGCATCAACGCCGGCGAAGATGGTCACTCACCTCTCCGTGTTTGTCCTTGCCATTACCGGGATCATCTTTGTCGTCGTGTTTACGTTACTGGTCTATTCCATCATTAAATTCCGCGGGCGAGCTGTGGATGCCGGACGCGAACCGGCCCAGGTATACGGAAGCACCCAAATCGAGCTGGCTTGGACGATCATTCCAATCCTCATCGTCATCGTGTTGTTCTTGGCTACGGCGAGGGCAATCCATGCCGTTCAGGATGCTCCCGAACCCGCGGGCGCCGTCGAGGTCACTGCCATCGGGCACCAATACTGGTGGGAATTTCGCTACCCGAAGCTGGGCGTTGTTACAGCGAACGAACTGCACATCCCGGTCAGCGATCCCGCGAATCCGACTCCTACGTTCTTGACCTTGCTCTCTGCTGACACCGACCACAGCTTCTGGATCCCGGAACTCGCGGGCAAGACCGACCTGATTCCCAACCATCCGAACGAAATGTGGATGGACCCACTGCGCACCGGAATCTTTCTTGGTCAGTGCGCGCAATACTGTGGGGTTCAGCATGCCAAGATGCTGTTACGCGTCTCGGTAGATAGTCCTGCCGATTTTGCTGCCTGGGTCCGTGGCCAGCAACAGCCCGCAGTTCAGGACGCAAGCGTAGCGACCGGCAGGCGAGTTTTCGAAAGCAATGCCTGCATGAACTGTCATGCCGTGGGAGCAACAGCTGCCAACGGACGCTTCGGTCCCGACCTCACACACTTGATGAGCCGGGTCACAATCGCCTCCGGTGCAGCAACGAATACACCAGAAAACCTCCGTCTCTGGATTCAGAACCCAGACGCGATCAAGCCCGGCGCGTTGATGCCGGCCATGAAATTAACCGATTCCGACCTAGATGCAGTCGTGAGTTATATGGAGACACTTCGCTAGAGGAAGTTGAAGGCTAATATGTCATCGAGTGCGATCACGATTCCGGGCGTCCAGATTGAAGAGAAACCGTGGGTTGACTCTCTCCATGAGTGGGTGACCACGGTTGACCACAAGCGCTTGGGCGTTCTCTATATTCTCTACGCCCTGCTATTTCTGGTTGTGGCCGGTGTCGAAGCGCTCATCATCCGCATTCAGCTGATGTTCCCGCACAATCATTTTGTTTCGCCGCAGGTCTTCAACCGACTGTTCACCATGCATGGCACAACTATGGTTTTCTTTATGGGCATGCCAATCCTGTTTGGCTTTGCAAACTACCTTGTGCCACTAATGATTGGCGCCCGCGACATGGCGTTTCCCCGGCTGAATGCCTTCAGCTTCTGGCTTTCGGCACTGGGCGGATTTCTTCTCTACTTCAGCCTGGTGGGCGCAAATGGGCTCTACGGCGCGGGCAACGCACCCGACGTGGGATGGTGGGCGTACGCGCCTCTAACAGCACGAGCCTTTTCGGCCGGCCACAGCACGGATTATTGGACGCTGGCGCTGCTGGTTTCTGGATTTGGAAGCATTGGAACCGCCATCAATATTATTGCGACTATTCTGTGCATGCGCTGTCCGGGCATGAATCTCAGCCGCATGCCTTTGCTGGCATGGCTCAACCTGGTCATGTCGGGAATGGTTCTGATCTCGATTTCGCCCCTGACCGCGGCGCAGATCATGCTGCTCATCGATCGATATTTAGGCGGTCATTTCTTCGACACGCAGGCTGGCGGCTCAGCCATGTTGTGGATGCACTTCTTTTGGATATTTGGACATCCGGAAGTGTACATCCTCATTATTCCCTGCTTTGCTTTTATGTCGGAAATCATTCCGGTGTTTTCACGGAAACCGATTTTCGGATATCCGGTCATGGTCGCGGCCACTATCTGCATCGGCTTCGTGAGCATGAGCGTGTGGGCGCACCACATGTTCTCAGTCGGAATGAACTCGTACGCAAATAGTTTTTTCACGATTACCACGATGGCGGTCGGTGTTCCTACCGGAATTAAGATCTTCAATTGGCTCGGCACGATGTGGGGAGGAAGGATTCAGTTTAAGGTACCGATGCTGTTCAGCATCGGATTTCTCTTCCAATTCCTGATTGCCGGCCTGACCGGCGTCATGTTGGGAAGCGCCGCCTTCGCTTCGCAGCTTACGTTGTCGTATTTCGTTGTCGCGCACTTCCACTACACGCTTGTAGGCGGGGTTGTGTTCGGCGTCTTCGCCGCCATTTATTACTGGTACCCAAAAATTACCGGAAGAATGTTAAACGAAACACTCGGCAAGTGGCATTTCTGGCTGTTCCTGATCGGTTTCCATCTGACATTCGATCTCATGCACATTCCCGGCCTGTTGGGTATGCCGCGCCGTATCTACACCTACGAGCCTGGCCGCGGCTGGGACACGCTAAACCTGCTCATCAGCGTCGGCGCGTTCATTCAGGCAATCGCGATTCTCATGTTCGTCGCGAACCTCATCATTTCTTATTTCAAGGGAGCCAGGGCCGGTAACGACCCGTGGGACGCATGGACTCTCGAATGGTCTATCAGTTCACCGCCTCCTGCGTATAACTTTGCGACAGTTCCGACGGTCGCGAGCCGCCGCCCCTTGTGGGACCTGAAGCATCCGGAAGACCCCGATAGCCGCTATGAGTGAAGGCGAAAACATATGAGGGCAGTGACAACTTCATTTCCGAACACAGCCGCTGATTGGCAGCTGCCATCTCGCGGGAAGGTGGCGATGGCCGGTCTCATCATCGCCGAATCCGCGATCTTTACCATCTTTGTCGTTGCCTATCTCTTTTACTTGGGGAAAAGTCTGACGGGGCCGAGTCCGCGCGAGGTCCTTGAAACCCCGATCTTTTACACGATTTGCTTGTTGTCCAGCAGTCTCACGATTCACTTCGCTGGAAAGTTTCTGGAGCGGGACAAGCGAGGGACGTTTCTGGGGTTGTGGTTGACCACGATCTTTCTCGGCGGCCTCTTCTTGTACGGCACCGGCCAGGAATGGCATCGTCTGATTTACGAGCACGGGCTGACGATTTCGACCAACCTTTTCGGAACTACTTACTACTCGCTGGTGGGTCTGCACGCCTTTCACGTAACCGCAGGTCTGGTCATGATGTGCATTGTGGCTGCATTCGGTCTGGCAGGCCGGGTGGGCGCGGACCAGTCCCGCCGCGTCGACGTGCTTTCCATGTACTGGCACTTTGTGGATGCCGTTTGGATCGTGGTTTTCACCGTGGTTTACATTCTGGGGCGCTGAGGAGAACAAATGGCAACGCTGTTGGCCGCCGAACAACTCGACCAAAGGTCTCGCGCTCCACGCGAGATTGAAGTTCCCGCGCCAACAGCCTGGCCGTTTGTTTTGGCCGTCGGCTTTGCTTTGTTGTTTGCGGGTCTGGTCACCAGCTTGTCAGTGAGCGCCCTCGGCGCGGTGCTCACAGTAGCGGGGAGCGTTGGCTGGTTCCGGGAAGTTTTCCCGCAGCAGCATGAAGAAGCGGTTCCGGTAGTTCCGGAAGATGTCGTAATCGTGACTGAGCGCCATGTCGTTGAGCGCGTTCCGGTCGCAGCAGATCAGTTGCGTGCGTGGCTTCCCGTCCACACCTATCCGATGTCGGCTGGTCTGAAAGGCGGACTGGCCGGAAGCGTTGCGATGGCCCTTTTGGCCTGTCTCTATGGAGTGTTGAAGGCTGGAAGCATCTGGTATCCCATTAATCTTCTCGCCGCAACTGCCTACGCACAATCCCTCAGGCTCGTGCCGGCACAGCTTTACTCGTTTCATGTCGATAGCTTTGCACTCGCTGTCCTTCTGCACGGCATCGTGTCCGTGCTCGTAGGAGTGCTCTATGGAGCGATGCTTCCTATGTTTGCACGGCGGCCCATCGTTCTCGGGGGGCTGATCGCCCCTGTGCTGTGGTCGGGGCTGTTGTACACGATGATGGGGCTGCTGAATCCTCTGCTCGCGAGCCGCATTGACTGGTTTTGGTTTATGGCTTCGCAGGTTGCCTTCGGAGTTGTCGCCGGCTTGGTCGTGATCAGGCAGTCGCGCATGCCAACGCGCGAGAACGTCTCGTTCGCACTGCGAGCTGGAGTTGAAGCCCCGGGATTGATTTCACCACGAGACAACGGAGCGAAACACCCGTGAACCGATTTCGATATCTTTGCGCATTTGTCGCCCTGGGCGTGATCCTGCTATCGGGTTGCAGCTCTCCACACGGACAGCCACAGAAAGGCTCCGAGACTCAGGCGCCGAACCAGGTCTTGCAGTTCGGCCCTCTGTACGCACAAAACTGCGCGGGGTGCCACGGTTCGGAAGGTCGAGGTGGCGCGGCCATCGCGCTCGCCGATCCGGCTTATCCGGGTATCGCGGATAAAAAGGCGATGCGCAAGATCATCGCCAACGGCGTGCCCGGCACGTCAATGCCAGCCTTTGCTCAAAGCTCCGGCGGAATGCTGACGGACAAGCAGGTCGATGTGATCACCAACGAAATCCGATCGCGCTGGAGCCGTCCAGGAATCCTCAACGGAGCCAATCCGCCCTCCTATGTGCCGAAATCGACGGCCAACGCTCAGCAAGGTGAAGTTGTATACGGAACGTACTGCAAATCCTGCCATGGTCCAGAAGGCCAAGGCGGACCGAAGGGCAGCGCCATAACGAACGATTCCTTTCTGGCGCTGGTCAGCGATCAAGGGCTGCGGACGATCGTCATTGCTGGCCGGCCGGAACTGGGAGCACCCGACTGGCGCGGCAACGTTCCCGGCAAACCAATGTCAGACCAGGAAGTCACTGACGTTGTTGCCTGGCTGGCTTCGCGTCGCGTGCCAAACCCTGGCCAACCTTATTCCGCTTCGAATTTCGCGCAGCACTAGGAGTTGAACAATGTCGAATGAAACTACACTTTCTCGCCGTGGATTCTTTACGAAGATGGGCATTCTGCTCAATGGGTTGGTAGCAGCCGCATTGGCAGTGCCGATGGCGGGATTTCTTCTTTCCTCGATTACGCGGGGCCGCGGCAATGGTTATCTCTGCTGGGTGCTGCTCGGACCAGTCAGCGATTTTCCGGAGGGTGAGACGAGGCTGGCCACATTTCGAAATCCGTACGTGATGCCAACCGATGGCAAAACCGTAGACACTGCCTGCTGGGTACGGCGCATCGCCGGCGATCAATTCCAGGTCTTCGCCATCAACTGCGCGCACCTGGGGTGCCCGGTGCGCTGGTTTTCGCAATCCGGTTTGTTCATGTGTCCTTGCCATGGCGGAGCATATTACCGCGACGGCTCGCGCGCCTCGGGACCACCCGAGCGAGGGCTTTTCGAATATCCGTACAAAGTTCAGGACGGCATGGTCAACATTCAGGCCGGTGAGCTACCCACGCCGGGAGCAGCGATCGCAGCTCTGACTGGAGAGAAACCGTCATGCGCATCATGATTGGCAAAATTGGACAGTGGTTCGACAGCCGATTGCAGTTGGCTGCGCCGATCCGCGAAGCCGTCGAACATCCTGTGCCGCGGAGGACGGCCAGCTGGTGGTACGTGTTTGGCAGCGCTGCGCTCACCGTCTTCATGCTGCAAATCGTAACTGGGATTCTTCTTGCTCTCATTTACGTTCCCTCGGCCGCAGAGGCGTGGAGCAGTCTCCAAGCTCTCAACCACGACGTGACTCTAGGGTGGTTCATCCGCGCGATGCACGGATGGGGTTCAAACTTCATGCTCGCGATTGTTCTGATTCACATGGTGCAGGTTGTTCTCTTTGGAGCTTATAAGTTTCCGCGAGAACTCACCTGGATCGTGGGCGTATTTCTATTGCTCATGACGCTGGGCATGGCCTTCAGCGGCCAAGTGCTGCGCTTCGATCAAGATGCCTATTGGGGACTGGGGATCGGAGCGTCAATCGCGAGCCGCCTTCCTATTCTGGGTCCGTTAATTGTGAGATTGATGCTGGGTGGCCCTATCATCGCAGGGGCAACTCTGTCCCGATTCTTCGCTCTACACGTCTTCGTGATTCCCGGAATGCTGATCGCGTTCGTAGGCCTTCATCTCTTGATGGTGTTGAAGCTCGGGATCAACGAATGGCCGATGCCAGGAAGGGTGGTGAAACGGGCAACCTACGTTAGCGAGTATCACGAACTAACTAATAAGGATGGTGCACCATTCTTCCCCTACGCCGTGTGGAAGGATATGTTTTTTGCCGCGTGCGTCATTATTGCAGTTGCCGCATGCGCGCTTTACTTCGGTCCATTCGGCCCGACCGGCCAGCCGGACCCGACGATTATTCAGACCGCGCCAAAACCGGATTACTTTTTTCTGTGGCTCTATGCCTTGCTCTCGCTCCTTCCCCCATCGCTCGAAACTCCAGCGCTGCTGGTCGGGCCGGTTGTTGTAATTGTCGGATTGCTGCTCCTTCCATTTCTCTCGGGTGAAGGAGAAAAGAGTTGGAAGCGGCGCCCGATCGCAGTTTTGACCGTGTTGTTGATTGCGATCACCCTCGGCACTTTTACTCATCTGGCTGAGTTCACTCCGTGGAGCCCGCACATGAGTGCGTGGAGTGGTGATCCCGTGCCAGTGCGATTGCTGCATGGCACCACCGCACTTGAGCGCCAAGGGGCGCTCGTTTTCCAGGCGAAGCAGTGCCGCAACTGCCATTCGCTTGGGGACAGCGGCGGGCAAAGAGGTCCGGCTCTCGACGGCGTTGCAGTGCGGCTCACGCAGGACCAACTCATCCGCCAGGTGATTCAGGGAGGTGGCAACATGCCTGCTTACGGTAAAAATCTGAGTCCGGCCGAGACCACCGCGCTCGTGGCTTTCCTTGAAACGTTGCATCCGGCGGGACAAACTCCCGCCCGCGATGCTTCGCGCGACGCCGTCGTGCGGGATGTCGGAGAGAGAGGGACCGGCGGGCAACCGTAGGACCGATCCATGCAACATTCGCATCACGTCACCTACGGATCTCAGGCCCTACTTGCGGTAATCATCGCTTTCACTGCGGTGCTATACCTGCGAGGGTGGCTTCGTCTTCGTTCGACCTCCTTGCACGTCATTCCGGTTTGGCGGGCTAGTAGTTTTCTTCTCGGGATGTCCCTGATTTGGGCCGCGGTGGCTTCACCTCTTGCTGCACTCGATCACGAACTACTGACGGCCCACATGCTCCAGCACCTGTTGCTCATGACGATCGCTCCTCCGTTGATCTGGCTGGGTGCGCCCTTGATGTCGTTCCTGCACGGTCTCCCGCGACAGTTCGTTCAAGCGGTCATCGCCCCTCTGTGTCGATCGGCGCGGGTACAACGGCTTCGGAGCGCACTCGCCGAACCTGCATTTTGTTGGCTTGCCGCCGCGGTGGCGTTGGTGGCCTGGCATATTCCGGCGCTATTTACGCTAGGGCTTCAATCCGCAGGCTGGCATCTCGCGGAGCACGCATCGTTCTTTGCGACTGGCCTTCTTTTCTGGTGGCCCGTCGTTCAACCCCGGCCGAGCGCCTCGAAGTGGCCGGAGCTGTCAATTATCTTGTACCTCTTTCTTGCCACACTGCCGTGCGACATCCTGTCCGGCTTTCTTGTGTTTTGCGACCGCGTGGTTTATGCCATGTACTTCTCCTCCTCGCACCCTTTCGGCCTATCGGCTCTCGAAGATCAGCAGTGCGCTGGCGCCTTGATGTGGACTTGCGTCACGGTCGTCTACCTCGTTGCCGGGACTATTCTAACCGCCAAGTCGCTTTCCTCTTTGAGTTCCCGGGAAGACCCTTTGGTGCAATCGGATTTGCGCCGTGATGCGTTGCCGCAGAGAACTCGCGAGAGCCTGGAGGCTGTCTAAGCATGGCCACTGAGCCCATGATTGCGGTGCTCGATATGTCCGCCGTCCAGAGCCGTCACGTTGCCCGTCCCACCCTTTTGTCCGACTACTGGTCGCTAACCAAGCCGGAAGTCAACTTTCTGATCGTGATCACGACTTTCGCTGGGTTCTACTTGGGCCGTGCAGCGTCCTGGCGGGATTTTCCATTCCTGCTAATGATTCACACATTGGCGGGCACATTGCTCGTTGCCAGCGGCACCGGCACCTTGAATCAACACATCGAACGACACTTCGATGGTGAAATGCGCAGGACGGCACGGCGGCCGCTCGCTGCCGGCCGCCTGAAACCCTCACCAGTCCTCTGGTTCGGCATCGCATTGTCGGTGGTGGGCAGCATGTACCTCGCGGTGGCGGTCAATCTGTTGGCGTGCCTGCTAACCACTTTAACTTTGCTGTCTTACTTGTTTTTCTACACTCCGTTGAAAAGGAAAACGCCTTTGTGCACTCTGGTTGGAGCCTTTCCGGGTGCCATGCCTCCCCTGATCGGCTGGGCGGGCGCGTCAGGAAAACTGAACTTCGAAGCCTGGACACTGTATGCCGTGCTGTTCCTCTGGCAGTTTCCGCACTTCATGGCCATCGCCTGGATGTACCGAGACGACTACGATCGCGCGGGTTACTTAGTGCTGCCGCCTGATGGCCATGCGCGTGAGCGTTTTGTCCATTTGCAAACCCTGTTACCATTGCTGGCGTTGATGCCCTTAGCTCTGCTTCCCACCTTTGGAGCTCCGTCAAGCACCTTGTACCGCATGGGAGCCTTTCCCCTGAGCCTGGGATTTCTTTACTACGGAGCACAATTCGTATTTCGCAGATCCAACTCTTCGGCACGGCGGCTACTTGCGGCATCCATCATTTATCTTCCGTTGCTATTCGTACTGATGATCTTTACCAGAGGCTAGAGCTCAGGACAATGGTCAAGAATTCTGGCGTGAACGGGCAACTCCGCGAATGGTTCATTGCCAAGGATTGTCCTCCGTCGGTAGCCCATGTGGCTCTAACAACGGTGGCGATAGTTGCGTCTTACTTGATTGCCCGGCTCTTCCGCCTGCAAGAAGCCTACTGGGCTCCCACGTCGGCGATAATAGTCGTCCAGTCGACACTGACCGCGGCACTGCCAGTTTCCATGCAATATGTCGCGGGAACAGCGGTCGGAGCAGCTGTTGGCGCAGCAACGGAGATTTATTTCCCTGGAAGCGTCTGGGCGTGTGGCGCAGCTATTTTCGCCATCGGGTTGATGTGCGTAGCGCTGCGGATTGAGAGAAGTGCTTTCCGATATGCCAGTATTACACTTGTGATTGTCATGCTCGTGCCGCGATCTACCAGTGCTCGGTTGGTCGCACTTCACCGATTCTTTGAAGTTTCAATAGGGATCGCTGTCGGCCTGGCGCTTTTCAGTACGTGGCAGAAGATGGACCTGGGAACTTCGGCCAAGATGACGCAAACCTCGTCAGTTCGCTGACCTGCACTTCAGGTGACTTCCAGATGCTATGGCGATCCCGGAACTTAACGAAGACGGCCCACAATCACCGTCGCGCCGCCTTTTTCTAGAACCTCCGGGTCGATACCGCACCCGTCATCGTGAATCGAAAGTGCTTTGGGTGGGAGTTTTCCTTGTCTGGCCGTCAAGCCCATCTTCACCTTCTCCTCCTCGCTGTCAAGATCTTGTCTTTTGACCAAACAACTTGGGCTTTGTCTGCGACATATTGTTCGAAGGCTCATTCCCTCGAAGGCACTTGCCGAGCTTATGGGGTGAGTCCTGGTTGGCCCTCACTTTGCATTGCAAAGGTAGTTCCGAAGAATGGAGATCGAGTTGCGGAGAGTCTTGCTATGTTCCGGTCTATAAGGCTGGCATCGACTTTAGCCTTATAGACTCGATTTGCTGCAGCTTGGCTTTCCAAACAGAACACCAATCAGCCGGGGGCACGAACGCAGTGTGCTTATGCAACTCCGCTAGAGACCAGAAGTTCTATCTGCTTCTTCCTCATTTTCGCGATCGATTGAGCATGTTTTTATGAACTGGTTCACGAACCATGCTTTCGGATCCCACGCGGCTGAGTGGCTCGCGCTCGCAACCGTAATCTTACTTGCGCTAGAGCTATGCACTGGGACACTGGAATTCGTCTCCTCGCTTTTTAGCCACGAACGTGACGCAAACAAACCCGAGAAGGACTACTGGCGCATACATGGAGGAGAATGAATGGCTTCGATGCCGTGTCTGGTGAAAAACCAGGGATTCATTTCGTACATCTCCCCAGCCACTTCAATTCACGCTTGACGACAGGTCTCGCTACAACACATCGAAGCCTTTCTGATCGGAAGGACTGTCTTCGCAGACACCATCGCTGGCACTTGACAGTTTCGACACTTCAACACCAGCGCCGATCAGTCTCTCGACAAGATCCCCGCCATCTTCAGAGGATTGGAAGCAAAAACATTTGTCGCCTATTTGGCATGCCAGTTGCTTTTATCGAAAGATACGAACCTGAGTGCCGAATCTAGCGACAAGAATGTCCAGACCGATCGCGTGCAGAAGCGCAGCACATTGCGGGCTTCTCGGTTTGGCATCTGCGTTGCTCTTCCTGTGAGACGTAGAGAGGCTACGGTTGAAACACTTAAGTATTGATTTCGGTGCCACACTCGCTGTGGCGTTAGTCCTTTCGGCGCTGGCCTCAGGCCAGAACAATCAAGCAGCATCGAGAACCGCAACCGTCATGGGAACCGTCATAGATGTTAACGGCGATGTGATCCCGGACGCGACGGTCGTTCTTAAAGAAGTTGAAAATAATGCCCATCGTACGATCGTGACAACCCAGACCGGGATGTTCGAGTTTCACGATGTGACACCAGGCATTACCTATCAGCTCAGCATCAGCGCCAAGGGTTTTGCAGACTGGGTATCTCCCCCGATCACATTGAATCCGGATCAGTTCAAAATTGTGACCGGCATCCAGCTGCGAATTGCAACCGAGCGCACCACTGTCGATGTTCATTACGACCCTGTCGAGGTTGCTACCGAGCAGTTCAAGGCCGAAGAAAAGCAGCGCGTGTTCGGAATCATCCCGAACTTTTACGTTTCCTATGAGAGCGATCCTGCGCCGCTGACGACAGGGATGAAATTCAAGCTGGCTCTGAAGGTCTCTACAGATCCAGTTACGGCTGCGGGAGTCTTCCTTGTAGCCAGCGCCAAACAAGCTGGAAATACTCCGGACTATGGCCAAGGCTGGGGAGCATATGGAAAGCGCTTTGGCGCAGTTGCCGCCGATGGTTTTTCTGACATCATGATCGGAGGTGCCATACTACCTTCCCTGTTGCACCAAGACCCGCGCTACTTCTACCAGGGAACTGGTTCCACCGGTTCCCGAATTCGCCACGCGGTATTCAGTACTTTTGTTGCAAGAACCGACAAAGGAGAATCGCAACCAAACTACTCGACCTTGGGCGGCGTACTAGCTTCATCCAGCCTCGCGAACCTTTACTATCCCAGATCCAATCGTGGTGTCGGGCTGGTGTTCGGAAATTTCGCGATCGGCATCGCTGAACGAATTGGCGCAAGCGTGGCCCAGGAGTTCCTCCTCGGCAAGTTCACCCGGAGAGATGGTCACATGAAGTAAAGCAGCAAATACGAGCAATGCTCGGTTACCCGGAGCGAGAGAACCTCTGGGTTGGGAAGGAAAAGCCGCGACAAAATGCAACTTCCATTCACGCTACTTACTCTTAGCCGAATAGTACAAACTAGCTCGCTGATGATTATCAGTGGTTTCGCACATATTCCTTCAATTGGGACCCGGAGACTACACCCCTTTGGCGGCCGTAGCGAAGTTTCGCCTTGATGTCGATATTCACAATCTGCTGATGGATTCATCGCGGCAGGTGGTCAAGCCCGCGGCGGCAAAGGGGCTGACGCTGCCCGAACCTATATTCTCACAGTATCCGGAAAAGCTGGCCGATCCCGAACCGGAAATAGCTCTCGGATTTATCGTCAACTACGAACGCTACGCAGTCACCGGCGTCCATCAATCGATGCCGGGAGCCCGGCAAAACTAGGCAGTTTTGCTCTTGGCTGTGGTACTTCGATACGCTGTCTTTGCTGGAACCGTTAATTGAACTTCAGTTCCGGTCCCGGGTTGGCTCCAGAACTCCAACTGGCCACCAATCTTCTGAGCGCGTTCGCGCATCCCCAGCAGACCCCAATGGCCTTCACGGCTGCCTTTTTCCAGAATCTTCGATTCGATGCCCCGCCCGTCATCGCGAACCCGCAGGCGGAACTGCTTCGGATCGTATGTGATTCCGACTTCCACATGCTGGCCTTCGGAATGGCTGAGGGCATTCACCAGCGCCTCGCGCCCAATTGAATATGACTCCTCCAACACCACCGGGTGCAACTCCCGCTTCCTGCCGTCAACGACGGTTTTAACGCTTGCTGAGGATTCTTGCTGCATTTCATCCGCCACGCGTTGGAACGCTGATGACAAATCGCTTAGTCCGGCGGTAGAGCGCAGGTCCCGCACACGGTCCCTGCCTTCCGCCACGACCTGATCGCCGTAATCAAGTGCTTTCTCTATGGTCTTGCGACCCGGCACTTCGGTTGGTATTTGTATTAGCCCGGCGTGAACCTTAAGGATCAGTCCTTGGACGCCTTGCAGCAGCGTGTCATGCAAGTCGCGGGCTATCCGTTCCCTCTCCCCCAGCCGTGTTTCCAGGCCCACCCGCACTTGCTGGGTCGCGTGTCTTAGCCGGAAGAGATAAACCAGGTATAGCGCTGCTGACACTGCGGCGATGCACAGCGCCAGGAACCATCTTGTTTGGTAGTAAGCTGGCGCTATGTTGAAATCCAGACTAGCGCCGGCTTCGTTCCATAGGCCGCTGTTGTTGCAAGCTTTCACGCGGAAGGTGTAGTTGCGTGGTGAAAGGTTGCTGTAGAAAGCTTGCCTTCGAGTTCCGGCATCCTGCCAATCGCGGTCATAGCCTTCTAGCTTGTACTGGAAATGCACCTTCTGAGGAACGACAAAGCTCAGAGCGGTATAGTCAATCTCGAGATCACGTGTAAGGGCTGGAAGGCCAACGCGGCTCTGAGGCAAATATGTCTTTCGATCGGCGACCACATCTTCGATGTGCACGGGCGGCGGGATGGGGTTTCTGACCGGGCCATCCGGATCAATCATTTGAGCCACAGTCTCATTGGCGAACCACAAGCGTCCGTCGTTTGACCGTGTCGCAATCGGGCGAAAAGGAGGGAGATAGGACAGGGCGCCGTCGAAAGCATCGAACAGATCGAACTTTACCTTTAACTCGGGATGTTCACGCCACCGTTGCAGGTCGTCTGACTTGATCTTAATCAGACCGCACTCGGCATAGAGCCAAAGATCGGAGTGCCTGTCAGTAACCAGCGCGTAGATTCGGTTACAAGGCAAGCCATTGTTGTTATCGAGGGTACGCTGACTATCACCTCGCCGCTCCACAAGGCCGTGGTTGGTTGCCGCCAACACCGAACCGTCCGAATTTGCCAGTACCTGACTAACTCGCGCGTTTGCGTCCTTGAGGGGAAAGACTTGCACTTGATCGTTTCGATATCGAGCCAGGCCGCCTTGAATCAAGCCTAACCAGAATCCACTCTGCGGATCGGCTGCCAGAGAAACGACGTCTAGCCTTTGGTCTGAAATCTCCTTGACGAATCTGCCATCTCGAAAACAGATCAATCTTGTGGGGCGTCCGGGTGGATTTCGGATTACTGACGCCCAAACATCGCGGTCGATGTCCTCGGTCATCGCCAAAACGATCCCCACGGAACCGCCGTCGGGTCGGAGGATGGGCGTAAACCTGCCGTACTCGTAAACAAATAATCCATTGTCTAATCCCACCCAAAGCCGGCCAGCGTGATCTTCGAACAGCGAGGTGACGTGATCGCCGCGAAGCCCCTGCTTTGGGCCGATGGATGAAACAACGTTCCCGCGCACAAAATTCAGCTGTCCATGGTTACCGATCCAGACGGTCCCGTCACGAGTGGCAAGTATGGACCCGACGTTTTCGCCTGCACCGAGTCCCTCATGTACAGAGAAACTGACAACTGGAATGTCGCGGAAACAATCGACACCGCCGGTCGTGGTCAACCATAAGTTACCTTCGCTGTCTTCGAAAAGGCTCCCGACGGAATCGCTCGACAGACCATCCGCGCCCGCAAAATGATCCACGTTGCCATCGTAAACCCGGTAGATTCCGGTTTCGTAAGAAGCAATCCACAATGCGTTATGCCGGTCCAACCGCAAGCTGCTGACACTCAACCTACTGCCGTCGAGTGCCGGCGTGATGAATGTTTTCCAGGAACTATTTACTAATTGTTCCAGACCCAGCCCGTGGCCGGGGTGCCAGAGGCCCGTCCAAACCGACCCGTCAGGAGCGAGAGCGAGGTCCGATATACCAGCCAATCCTGGGTTTGACTTTAGTCCCGGCAAATCGTATGAGGTGGAAGAACCTGGTTTCCATCGGACAATCCCAGTGGAGTGTCCAATCAGGAAATATCCGAGATTGTCTTTGATCAATACGTTGGCATTGGGCGGTACGCCATCTTTCGGTGCGTAGCACGTCGCTACAGACACCGCGACCTTACAGATGCCTCCGGCGTCAGTTCGTGAACGTGTTATCCAAATCGTGCCGTCATAATCCTCGTAGATCGAGTTCACGCGGCTTGCTGTCTCCGGGAAAGTGAACAATTCCCCGTTTTTCCACTGGGCCAAGCCGGAGGCTGTTCCAATCCACAGGCTCCCGTCCGTCGCTCCCAAAAGTGAAGTCACGGCTGGGTTGGGAAGACGCTTTCCGGCAGGCGGAGCAAAGGGTACAAAGCGAACCCCGTCGAAGCGCACTAATCCCGCAAGGGTCCCAATCCACACGTATCCGTCGGTTGTTTGGGTGATTGCAGAGGGTGTTCCCGCGAAGGCGCCGTCGCGCACCCGCCAGGCGGTATGACGATACTGAGAGATCCGCCGGTCCGGATCAAGCGCGAGGGCACGGGGAAGCGCCACGAGCACCAAGCTGGCCAACACGGTACCCAACACGAAAACGCGTCGTGCCCGTATTCGGACAACCACCGCTTTGTCCCGCATTGTTTGTAGAACCGTCATCAAAATCGCGCAGCAGCAAGCCTGCAAATTTCCGAGCCCGTGACACGAACGCCGGAACTCCCACTGGACCCGACCGATCACGGAATTCAGCGACCGTTGGAAGTATAGCTCCAACTCAGGGAAGTGGCCCGATGTGACGTCGCCATCGGCGTTCCTGGCGGTTGAAGGACCCAACCGGAAAGTCAACTGCTGTGAACAGCATTACACGTTTTGAGAATTGGCTGGGCAGGTCAAATGAGTCTAACCGAAGTTTTCGCCAAACTATCACAACCAAGCGCGTATTTCCCAGCTGCGACTAGGGCTGGACGAGGGTCGGCGCTGGCCTACCGTTCAGCACCGCCCCTACATTGTCCAGGGCCAGCATGCCCATGGCGGTACGGGTTTCAATCGTGGCGCTGCCGATATGCGGCAATAGGAATGTATTTTTCAGCGAAATATATTTCGGGTCAAGCTTTGGCTCGCCTTCAAATACGTCGAGTCCGGCAGCGGCGACCCGTCCGCTCTTGAGAGCAGCGATAAGGTCGTCGTCGACCACCAATCCTCCGCGAGCCGTGTTCACTACGATAGCTCCGGGGGGCAGAAGGCTTATGGCTTTCGAGTTCAAGAAATGGCGGGTCTGAGGAGTCTCCGGAGCGTGCAGGCTCAAGAACTCGCTTGCGCGAAGCAGATCCGACGGATCCTCGTGGTAGATGGCATCGCCTACGATTTCCGCAGATAACTCCGAAGCGTTGGAATAGTGAATCTTCATTCCGAATCCCCGCGCTCGACGCGCCACGGCCTGTCCCACGCGCCCCATTCCCAAAATGCCGAGGACTTTGCCACCGACTTGCCATCCCAAGAGCATGTCGGGGCTCAGGGGCTTCCAGGCTCCTGTTCGAACCAGTTCCTGAGCTTCGTAAGCTCGACGCGAAGCGCCCAGCAAAAGCAACATTGCGATGTCGGCCGTTGCTTCGCTGTTGACACCGGGGGTATAAGCGACCGGAATTTTCCTGCGGGCGGCGGCTTCCAGGTCGATATGCTCAAAACCCACCGAGTAAGTGGCGATGATCTTTACAGTGGGCGAAACCTTCTGGAAAAACCCAGCGTCCAACCGGTCTGCCGGTGTGATAAAGATGGCGTCGGCTCCTTCGGCCGCGGAGAACAGCTTCTGCTGGTCGAAAGGAAGCTGGTTCGGGTTCCGCCGGGCGTTGTAATCGCGGTCGATACGGTCTTCAACGTCTTTTGGATAACGGCTGGTTACGACCAGAATGGGTTTGGTCATGCCCAAGATATCCTTTCTACGTGCTCAGACGATTCCCACGTTTCTCCCCATTTCCTTGATCACCGTATCCAGCCTGCCGCTCAGCACTTGCTTGGCAAAGCTGAGGGTGAACCCCTTGACGGTGTGGAATGGTGAATGCGACGGCATGGCAAGCGCGAACGGATCCACAACTGCGTCCACAACAACGGGGCCATCCTTGTACGCAAGAGCTTCAGCCAGCCCTTCTCGAACGTCCTCGGGTTCCTCGATACGAATCCCTTTCGCGCCCATCGCCTCAGCAACCTTCGCAAAATTTGGATTCTTGAACTCCACGCCAAACGGAATAAAACCGGCCTCCTGTTGCTCGATATGGACGAAGTCGAACTTCTCGTTGTTGAGAATGACTTGAACCACGGGAGTTCGTCGTTCCACCTGCGTCAGGAGATCGCCCAGTCCCAGCATCGTGAAGCCTCCATCCCCGCATAACGCGATGCACTGCCTGCCGGGATATGCCAGGGCACATCCGAACGCGTTCGGTGCGGCATTGGCCATAGACGCCCACGAGAATGAGCCAAAGAGCCTGCGGTTTTTTCCACCATGGATATGTCTCGCAAGCCAGATACAGGCCGTGCCCGTGTCGGCAAAAAACATTGCGTCATCCGAAGCGAGCTCGCTGAGCGTCGCGGCGAGGAATTCAGGGCGGATTGGTTTTATCGCCGGACCTTTCTCGACATAGTGCTGCAGCAGTTGGTGGAAGGATTCCGTGTGCGCAAGCTGCTTCGCAAGAAATGTTCCATCCGTCTTTGCTTTCACGGCTGGAAGCAATGCACTGACCGTCGACTTGATGTCGCCGACAAGACCGAGGTCTAGCGCTGTACGGCGGCCGATGTGCTTCGGGTTCTTGTCGATCTGAACTTTTTTCACACTAGCGCCTGGAAGAAATTCGGAGAATGGGAAATCCGTGCCCAGCATGAGCAAGAGGTCGGCTTCATTAATTGCGTTGTACGCTCCTCCATAACCGATCAGCCCGGTCATACCAACGGCATTAGGATTGTCATGCTCTAGCCATTGCTTCCCGCGGAAGGCATAGCCGACGGGGGCTTTGAGCTTGCGCGCCAATTCAACCACTTGGTCTCGACCCTCTCGGCAACCGTCCCCACCAAAGATCGCCACCGTTTTCGCTTCGTCGATCATCCTCACCAATTTTTCGAGGTCTGTATCGGAAGGTCTCACGACAGCTGGAGCTGCGATGGTCAAGTCGGTGGGCTGGTCTGGAGCGTCGGCGGACGCGACATCGCCAGGTATGGCAAGAACGGTGGGACCCTTTTCCAGAACAGCGGTGCGGATAGCGGTGCCGATGACGGCGCGGGCCTGCTCCGGATTCACCAGCCGTGCGGTATAGAGAGAAGCCGCCTCGAAAAACTTGTACGGATTCATTTCCTCGAGCGCAGACGTGTCAATAATGCTCGACTCTACATCCCCGGCGATCGCGATAATGGGAGCTCCTTCTTTCCGCGCGTCCATGAGTGCGTTGAACAAATGAACAACTCCCGGCCCGGCAGTTCCGCACACCACTACCGGGTTACCCGTGAAATAAGCCTCCGCGATCGCGGCAAACGCTCCATATTCCTCATGACGAACAGGAACAAACTCGATTGTGCCATTTCGGCGTAGTGCGTCCACCACAGGATTCAGTGCGTCTCCGGCGATTCCATAACAGCGCTTGACTCCAGCCTTCGCAAGCATCTCCCACAGTACGTCCGCGACTTTTTTCGACATAAGAGCCTTTCTGGATTCTTTGTGGACCTCGTACGGGTGCGGCGCAATTCACTCCGAGAGTTTAGATCACGACAATGCGTATCCTGAGTCCGTGCAATTCCACTGCCATGAAAATCGCGGTCAAAAACTACGCTTCATCTAGAGCGGGGCGAGCCCACTTCCCACGACTGCGTGACGACCCAAATGACACTTGACGGCCGCCTGCCATGTGCCAAGGCACGTCGCACAGCTGTGGCCTTTCTCATCGATTCGAGGTAAAGTACCGACTCCGACACTTTCCACCTTTGGACGCAGTGGCAAAGTTCTCTGGTGGACTGTTGAAATCAGATGGGACGAGTTCCGCATGGTGCACTGCGCCACAACCATCAATGAGAACGATATGCACGGTCGAGGCCGAAATTAATGGTTTCGAGGTGGAAGGAAGTTGGGAAGTACTTTAGAATCAATTCTGCTAGTCATGTCGGGGCGTAGCGCAGCCTGGTAGCGCACCTGCCTTGTGCGCAGAAAAAGTCTTTCCAAAGCGTCTATCTCGCACCTTGGTTTTTATTATTTTCAATAACTTGGGGAATCTGCTCTTCGTTCAAAGTTAACCCAAATGGCCTCAATCGCGCTCATACGAGCACGGTTCGTGCACGGGTAGCGCATCTGCCTTTTCGAACCGCGGGTAGCCGACGACTGCCGATCACGTCCTCCAGCAGCGAAGTGAGGGCATTGGCGATGGCCGCACCAAAGGCGTTTATGTATTCCGTTTTGAGCTGCTGAAGCTGCGCTGACAGATCGTTGGACTGTTGTCTGGCCGGCACAAATGGGTGTCGAGCGTCAGGCCAAGGAACGACAACTGACCACTCTCTTGACCGACAGTCAGCCTACTTTGTGGAAACCTTAAGAAAGATCCGAGAGCCGTGGCCGCATGGCTTCGCAGTCAGTGACTAGCGCTCCGTCCGAGGTCCGCGTGTCGCACTTGCAGGTGTTACTGGCTCGCTGGCGGCATCACCTTCTAACTGCGCGGGTCACCCTACTCTCCATCACTCGACTGAACGTCCGCCTTGATTTGACCACGACGAATTGCGGTGAGCAAGGCTTCATGGTCCGCCTCGGTCTGATCACCGTAGGCTTCTGCCCATCGCGCCAGAGACTCATCCAGCACGGGCGAGTTTCCGCAGTAACCGGCAATACGTGCTACGTCGCCGACCCGTGCGTGAGCGCGCGCCAGAATTACACCGCACCCCCATGCGTAGAAATTGAAGGATTCTCCCGTCAACCACTCCACCGGAATCGAAGCCTTGAGATTCTTCATTTGTCTGATGTAGAAGTCTCGTCCGTCGATCTTCCGCATAACCAAGCATGGGGTCAGAGGATGCCTGCAGAGCTCTTTGTCCCATAACCACTCGTTTTCCGTTATGTCGAAACTCCGCCAACGCTGGAGGCAGAAAAGGCTGGTGAGCGGGTGCGATCGCCTCTTTGACCTGTAGAAATAGAGGGTCTCGTTCGCCATTCCCGAATAGAAGCGCCAGGTAGGCACGTTTCCCGACGGAACCAACCCCCACGACCCTGTGCGCAACATCGGCGACATGATAGTGGCCCAGCATGACGCGACGCTCACGGGGTAACGTGAGTGAGTAACGGTTGAGTGCATCGATGACTTTTTGTTTGGTTGCCTTGTCAACACGGGTTAGAACGGGAGGATCATCGCGAAACGTCCATGATCCATTGCTCTTCCGGTCCGCCACCTTCGGCATCAATGCGCGGTTGTCGGTGTGCATTGCCTTGGCCAGGGTCTTTCGGAACACGGCTTTCGATTTCGGGTCTGCCTTGGCGATGGGGTTTTCTCTTCCGGGATAGGCGTGCAGGTACCAGATGTCCAATGCTCCCATATCCTGCAGTCGATGAGCATTGAAGCGATAGCCTTTCACGCATCGCCTTAAAGCCGTGGCCCGTTCACCGCGATTCAGTCCATTCTGTCGTCCTGCGACGTTCACGCTGGCAACGAGTCTTTTCAGGTCCCACTCCCACGGCCCAATGACGGCTTCGTCGAAGTCGTTCAAGTCGAAAACAACCTCCCGCTGTGGTACCGTACATACCAAAGTTGTTCAGGTGCGCATCACCGTCCATCACCACGGGAATCCGGCTGATTGGAGTTGTGGAGAGGTCAGCCGCCATGACACAGGCGGATCCGCGCAGAAAAGCGAACGGCGAAGCGGCCATCCGGCCCATGCGGAGCGGAATAAGGTGATCTTGTCTCCCTTTGTTGCTGGCCAATACTGTCGCGACCGGATCAGGCCGGTTCTTAGGTGCCTTCCACTCAGTATGAGATTCGCGCGGAACATCGTCACGCAACGCCTTTCCCTCGGCGCGGCGTGTTTTCCACGGAACGGACTTTCGGCCCAAATCAAACTCAGGCAATCCTTCCAGTTTCGCGATCGTCATCCTCTCCTCCGCGAAATCACTCGGCCTTTAGCGCGGTACGCGCGCGGCCTTTTCGGGACAAAGTATACATCCCTGCTGAGCGTCACCTGGGGATGGTGGTGCCGACGAAAGGCTTGTCCAGGCTGGCCAACAGCGCTGACCGATTTGTGATTATGCCGCAGCGATATCTTGTGCTTTCAACTGCCCAGCGCGAATCGCTTTCACTAGGGTGGCATGATCGCGGTCGGCTTGGTCAGCATATGAGGCCGCAAAGCCCGCCAAAATTGGCGGGCTTTCCCTTCTTCACTGCAATGCTTTGGCAACTGATCCACTCTAATGTTTCGTTTTTCGTGATTGCGAACCCGCGCTGCGATCATCTCGGGACCATCTTACCCAAAATAAGCCGGATCGCCTCCGGTCGATGCTCCCCGGCAGAACCCTCCAGGGTGCATTCGGCCCTGTTATCTTCAACTCCCACCGGTCGTTCGCTCGAGACCCCATGATCGAAACCCGCCAGTCCCCTGACCTATCGGCCAGAACATGTTCGACGACCGCCCGAACCTCTGCCTGTATATTCGGATCTCCAGTGTGTTGCATATCGACTGAAACTGCCATACGGCCCTCATCCGCCAACACAACTATCTCGAGTCATTGTAGCGGACGAGCAAAGGACAGCTGGTGGCCGTCTGGATCGAGCATGTGGAAATAGCGTTCTCCCCAGGAAGCGTCTTGTGGAACTTCTGGATCAAATCCCCTCTCGTTCAGATGAGTCCATAACGCATCCACATTCGACACGTGGAAGATTACCCGTCCCCAGCCAGTCATCGTGCCACCCTGTTCCAGATTGAGGATCGCCGATTTTGCGTCTTTTGCGCGCAGTGACGAAAAACCCGCGTCTTCTCGACCATATAGAAGCTCCATACCCAGAACATCTCTGTAAAATCGAACTGACTCCATCATGTTCGCAACACGCAGAGTGACCGCGGAAATCTTTTCAATCGTCGGCTCCATTCGCCACGAGTTTTACCTCGGCCACCCTTGAGTTTTACGCGACCAAAATTGACCAACCGATCTGGTTTGGAACAAAACAGCGATAGCGCGCGTTTCGTGAGAGTCCCACGGCGTGAGCAAGAACCTAAGCCAAAACAAAACGCCCCAACTCAACCGAGTCCCGGGACGTTAAGTCGAACAGCCCTCCCCCGAAGTCTGCTCAATCACAATCTATCGTGAAGTGTTGTGATGGGAAAGGTCACGTTAGGAACAACCTGCTGGTTACGAGTGAGACTTGCAGCCTTCAAAGCCGCTAGGCAGCCTTCTTTTGCTGCTTGATCATACTTGGCATAGGGTTAACTCGGGTCTGCACAACTAGGGAAATCCCTATATACGATCAGGAGCGGAAGGTGGACCAATGCGGCTCAACGGATGAAATCAGGCCATTACACTCAAAACCCGGGTTGCAGGGCTCAAGGAGTGTAATCGCGACATTACAATAGTTACCAAAGCACGGACAGCCACGTCAGCTTTGGAGAAGGTCCAAAGATCTCGAAGGGTAATCGTTGCGAAGACTATTTCGCTTGCGACTTCGGGCCTTCTGGCCGCCGCCAGATTTTCTTGCCCGTGATGATGGGTTTCTTCGGAATCGTCTCGTAAGCATAGTCCTCTAAAACCACTTCCCCGATGATCTGCAGGTTTGGCATAGTGATTGAGCCGGGCCCAGCCATAGTGAATGTTTCCCTCGATGAAAAACTTCAATCCCAGGTAGCCACTGGCGGACTTTGACCACGGATTACCATGGAAGTACAAGCTGGAAACACCCTCACGATAGGACAATGACTTTCCCGGCGCGATCGAACTGCCTATTGTGCCGCCCATCTCGTCAAAATCTTCCGACGCCGCAACTCGCTTATTGACCCGGGGTTCCGGGCCAGAATGGGTGTACAATCGCTGCCGCTTGAGCTATTTCCAAAAATGCAGGCCGTCGATCAGGGAGAAAAATGATGAGAACCTGGAAATCGCTATTGCTGATACTGGGATTTGTACTGACGTTCTTGCTGGCGGCGACTGCTGCCAATGCGCCAATTTTGACTTTCAAATTCAGCCCGGTCAAGGTGGGAAAGCTGACCACGGAGGTTTGGGGAGTTAACAACGCAGGCGTTATGGTTGGAGATTACCAGGACAAGCCGGGAGACATGCATGGCTTCATGTTGAACGGCAGTAAAGTGACCCGCATCAACCACCCCCATGGTAGCAATACCGTTTGCGTACACATCAATTCCAATAACGCGATTGTGGGCTACTACGGGACCTCCAAAGGCGAAAAAGGATTCGTGTACCGGAAGGGCAAGTTCACCAACATTCCAGGTCCCGCTGGAGCGCTCGGTTCACAGGCTAACGGGATCAACGACAAGGGGTGGATCGTCGGTGGCTACACCACTTCCGGCGGTTCGTCGCAGGGATTCCTCCTGAAGGGCAAGACCTACAAGACTTTGAACGTGCCCGGCGCCACTGCCACGGTCGCGACTGGCATTAACAACAAGGGCGATATCGTTCTGAGTTGGGTGGACGCATCGGGCAATGGTGAATCTTCGTTGTACAACGGCAAAACCTACAAGACAATTAACGTTCCGGGCGCACTGCACTCGATCGCCCGGGACATCAATACGGCAGCCGACGTTATCTATCAATGGTTGCCGGACGACTTCCATTCGCACGGGGCGCTGCTCCATGACGGCAAGTACTACAAGTTCGATTGCCACAACAGTATGAGCACCGCCGGTGCCGGACTCAACGATAAGGATCTGGCTGTGGGATCTTGCCAACCCGTGAACAATCTTGAGCGAGGATTCAAGGCCACCTACTAGATTTACAAGAACAAAAAAGCCTCACCACTTGCGATGAGGCTTTTTAAATCCAAAATCCGACTGATTAAACGGTGAACGAAGAACCGCAGCCGCAGGTCCACGGAGAACCGGGAGTTTGCGGGGAGGGCATGAGTCGGTACGAGATCGATGGCTGATCGTTGGCGAAAAATTCTCTATTACAGTCATTGAGCTAAAAAAGGGAAGATTATGATTGGTGTGTACGCTCGCATCGAGCCCTAGTTGCTGTGATGAAAACGTGATAGTTCCATGTTCAAAACGAGTCAGACTTGATCAGAACGCATCAGAACTCAGTTCTGGTAAGCGGTTGATGAATCAGATACAGTAGAGGATTTTCATAACGCATCAGACCCAACGTCGTAAAGAGATTGATCGCAAATACGACTTTCGTGGTTCGCGACTTACGGATGTGTTGGGGAGACTCTTGTACGAAAATCGACTCGGCGAGGAAGATCTGCGCGGATTGCCGGAAGAGAAGATGAAATCAATCCGTTCTTTCGCTCAGTTTCTCAGAGACGGCGAAGCCTGATCTGCATTTGAGCGCAATGGCCTGTTAACGTCACCCATGATTCGGTACTATTTCAGGAAATGGAAGCGGAGCTAAACTCGCATCTGAGCGACCCCGTGGTCAATTTCGTAAGAGGCTTGCTGCCTTCGGTGGTTGTTGAAGCAGATGCGAAGCAGGAACCCAGCGTTTCCGGGCAGTCTTATCACATCGAACTGCCGCCCCCTTCGGGCGCTGACTATTGTTTCACCCTCTGGTTGGGCAGCGGCGAAAAACAGATCAGCAGTCGATTGCTAAACGCAGACAAAGCTTCATACTTCTGGTACCGTCCTTTCGAGGAGGCCGAATTCCGTTCGGCGGAGCAATTAAGCAAGGCGTTTCTTGAGGCCGTCGAACTCATAGTTCGTCACAACACGCGCATCGAGCAGAAGCGAGGGTTGTTTTCCAATCATTTCAAATGCGAATACGAGTCTGAAAGCGGTTGGAAGCGACTCTATGGGCACTCAGCCCTGCGGTGGATCAGAGCGCCGAAAATTACTGGTCGGCGTCACGTTTACCAATCTCCTCGGCTTGTTCGAGAAATCTGAGCCTCATGATGGCTAGGCAACTGTTGTAACATCCCAATTACGCTCAAAACCCCCTCAATGAGTGAAATGGCCTGTTCTCGACAGTTGACTTTGCGTAAAGGCCTGCCGGGAGTACTATCGGGCATATGAGAAAGACTTTAGCGGCGCTGGCGCTCGTTTTGCTGGCCAACGCTTCCGGTTACGCACAAATTAAGGGCAGTCAGCCGGCCGCCAGCGGGAAATCAGCTCGATGCGAATTATCTGATGGCACAACGATGCTTGCGGGTCATTCCGGCTCGACGATAGGCTCTAAATCGGATGCGTTGGGCGCTCAGATTGACTTCGCCACAAGCGCCAATGTCGTCAGCGTCCACGGGTTACTAATTCCCTTTGGTATCTATAAAGCTAGTACCCTTCACGAATCGAACAATTGGACGCTAGCCATGACGCAAGTCGCCGATGATGGGATCACTCCTGTTAAATCCGGACCAGCAGAGCCGATCCGTTTGCCGATGTCCATTACGAAGACCCTCGCGACCTCGAAAAGTTTAGTGGTTTCGTTCGATCACGTTGGCGAAACCTGCACACTCCATGTGAATTGGGAAAACACACAAGCGTCGGTTGAGTTCGCGGGAAGAACTAAGGATCTGTCAACAAGGTAACTGTCGATAAATCCCGATTACGCTCAAAACCCCCTCAATGAGCGAAATGGCCTCCCTTGAAAAGAGCCGTAACTCACTGCAAACAGGGGATTGGCGTAAAGCCTCTTTTCATGCTTCGTTGTGACCGGAGTCCGGTCATGCTGACCTGATTTCGTCAGTCAACGCTTGTCACTTGCTCTGGTTAGCGGAAAGGAATTGGAGCAATTCTCTCATTACACGATCTGATTGATTCGTTTGAAATAGGAACTGAGCATGAGCCGAACCCTCAAGCACGAGCAGCTTTTTTGGCTGCGGGGCCTTGTCAAACCAAGCTCGTATTCGGGGTAGCCGGAGTCCCTCATCGTTTGCGTCATCCCGCGCGACTATTACTAGCAAAGGCGCCTTGAGTCGTTCCGCGGGACCATTCCAATCTGCCGCGAGCAGCGCCAATCCGTTGATTTCGCCGGGTTGTGAGGTAATGGAGGCGTCCGCCGCCGCACTGCCGCCGAAACTGCCACCGACTATTGCAACTGTCTTCGCGCCGTTCTTGCGGAGATAACGAACGGCGGCCAGCACATCGAGCTGTACGGGGGCTGTATCCATATCTGAATCGCCCGGACCGTGCGATTGGCCGAAGCCGCGGAAATCAAATGCCAGGACGTGAAAACCCGCCCTCGCTAACTGCTGCGCCTGTGGTTGCCAGCTCTCTTTTGTGAAGCGCCCCCCGTGCGCAAGCACTATGCCCCGATCACCTTCTCCGTACAGGTCGGCATAGATGAGCCCACCATCCTCGGTTGCGAAGGACACGTGTTGTACCTTTACCCCAGATTTTCCATCCGAAGGCGTAGCCGATAGAGATAGAGAAGGTGCCCGTGTCTGAGCATCCCCATTGCACAAACAGAGAATCAACAGCAGTGTGAGCACGTGTAGCAATCCGCGTATCATCGTCGTCTCGTACACGTGCAGTATAACTGTCGAAATATCCGATTTCGTCAAGTGAGAGCACCTCCACGTCGGCAAGGCTCGCCAGATGCGGGCGACGGTGAATTTCTTCAGATCAGTTCAGACTGCTTCAGACTGACTCCATGGACGTTTCCAGAGATCGGGAGCATGATCGCACTCACTTGCGGGATTTGCTCACCTCCTCCGCAGGAGTCTGGTGAGCCCAGTAAGCGGGGGTTCGGATAACGGGGGAGTTTCCGCCCCCCCCCAAAAAATACCAATGAAGACCGCTAACCGGAGACAAAATCCCGGTTGGATAACCAGTCAACCAACAGATCGAATCGAGTCCTAGGGGCGTGCTTATGACTACAGACTCCGGGACAAACGCCACAAAGTTGCCAAGAGCGCTGCGCTACGTGCTCGCCCTGCTCGCATTCTCCGTCTTCATCAACTACATCGATCGCGGGAACCTCTCGATCGCCGCGCCCATGTTGAAAGATGAGCTGGGGATGTCCGCCTCCCAACTCGGCGTTCTCCTCTCGTCGTTTTTCTGGACTTACTCGCTCTTCCTGATTCTGTCGGGGTGGCTTGTCGACCGAGTGAGCGTGAGTTGGGTGATGGCCATTGGTTTCTTTCTCTGGTCAGCCGCTACGAGCGCCACCGGATTCTTGCATGGATTCACCGCCTTAATGGTGGTACGGCTGGTCCTTGGCATCGGCGAATCGGTCGCTTATCCGGCGTACTCGAAAATATTGGCGAAGTATTTCCCGGCCTCCCAACGTGCTTCCGCGAATTCAATCATCGCCTCGGGGCTGGCCTGCGGCCCCGCTTTCGGCATGTTGCTGGGCGGCGTGCTAATGTCCCGGTTTGGTTGGCGATCATTCTTTGTAGTCCTCGGTGCCATCAGCCTGGTCTGGCTTTTGCCGTGGTTTCGATGGATGCCGCGTGGACCGGGAATCGCTGCAGAGATGCAAGTAGGGCCCGAGCCGACCACTCTAGAAATCTTGAAGCAGCGCTCGGCTTGGGGAACATTCCTGGGCCTGTTCTGCAACGCCTACTCACTCTACTTCATGACCGCATGGCTTCCGTTTTACCTGGTCCGCGAGAGGCATTTCTCGATGGACACAATGGCGAAAATTGGCGGCGCTGTGTTCCTCACGCAAGCCTTGTCTTCGACCATTTGCGGGCGAATCGGTGATCGTTGGATCGCCGCCGGGGGCACTCGAACCAGAGTGCACATGACGTTCATGACTGCAGGATTGCTTGGCACGGGCGGATGCCTCCTGGCCAGTTCGCTCGTCGGTCCCACACTGTCAGTGGGGCTGTTGCTGCTGGTGGGTGTGTCGCTAGGGTCAACCTTGGCGAGTACTTGGCCGATAAGCCAGACCCTGGCGGGCCCTCGCGCCTCGGGACGATGGACTGGACTGCAGTGCGCCTTTGGCAATACCTCGGGCGCCCTAGCCTCCGCCGTTACTGGTTTCATACTAGACCGGACCGGCGAGTTTTTCTGGGCCTTCGCGGTCGCCGCCGCACTCTGTATCGTCGGCGTGCTGACGTGGTTGTTCCTCGTATGCCCCGTGGAGCCGATCATCTGGACGCGACGAACTTCGGTTGCCTTGGGCAAGGCTAGAGTTGAGCCAGCGTGAGACTCCAAGATGCGCGGCTCGAATGGCGTTTTACTGCGAGGACCGAGCAATCAAACTAACGCCCAAGAGGAGATCAAGCGAGTGACAACCACACCAACGAACGTGACAACAGCCAATTCCAGCCACGACTACGCGCTGGGATATACGAACTCCGAGCACGAGCGCTTGATCAGGCAAGCCGCGCGAATCGCCCCATACACCGAGCGACTATTCAGTGAGGCGGGCATTGGTCCGGGACAGCGTGTCCTGGATCTCGGCTCCGGTGTAGGCGACGTATCCATGCTGCTTGCCCGAATCGTTGGTCCCTCGGGCGAAGTCGTGGGCATCGAGCGGGACGCCTATTCAATTGCACGGGCCAACGCCCGCGTAGCGGAGGCTGGTTTGCGGAACATCAGCTTCATCGAAGCCGACGTGAACCAAGTCGACAGCAACCAACTCTTTGACGCCGCTGTCGGTCGTTTCATCCTGATGTTTCTTCCCGATCCAGCTTCAGTGCTGCGCTCTTTGACTCGGTTGGTCCGACCCGGCGGTGTCCTCGCCTTTCAGGAGCCGACCTGGATTCCTCTGCTGGCCTTCGGTGCGCGGCTTCCCCTCTGGTCCAAACTTCTTCACGCGATCCATGAAACTTTCTTGCGCTCCCGCGTAAACCCGGAGATGGGGCCAGATCTCTACCAGGTCTTTCAGGAAGTCGGTCTACCTGCACCGGCAATGCATACAGAGACACCCTTGGGAAGCGATGCGAATTTTACGAGCTTGATCTGTGACCTTTTTGGCAGCATCCGTCCGTTGATCCGGCAGCACAATGTTTCGCCTGAGGCCCTGGGCAATCTCGATACGCTTTCAGATCGGATCCAGGCTGAGGTTGTTGCGTCGAACACGGTCGTCAGTTTCGTGCCGATGGTGGGCGTATGGTCGCGCAAACCGATGAGCGCATAGAAGCGGCGTCGTTGGCGAAGACAAGGAGAGCGAAAGGCGAGTTTTCATGAATTGATTGTAGTTGTAAGACTGGAGCAGGTTTTCTAATGCTGCCGAGCGATGCACGTAAAGATTCCGGTTTGATCCGCGGTCTTGGCCTGTGGGCCGCCACAGCGATTGTGATTGGGTCCATGATTGGACAGTCGGTCTTTCTGGTTGCTAGCGACATGTCCCGTGAAGTCAATTCGATGTGGAAGGTTCTGGTGGTCTGGATCGTCGGCGGAGCGATCGTGCTTTTCGGAGCCCTTTGCTATGCCGAATTGGGCGCTGCCCTGCCGGAAGCGGGTGGCGACTACATTTACTTGGGTCGCGGAATTGGCCCACTGTGGGGATTTCTTTTTGGCTGGACCAGTTCGATGATTATGAGGCCGTGTTCGGCTGCAGTCATTGCTGCAGGCCTCTTGCGCTTTGTGGGATTTCTTGCGCCGTCCGTGACTACGCCGATTTTTTTCCGAAATCTTCACATTCCATTTCAGTCGCAACCGTACCAGTTTACATTCAGTGCTGCACAGCCACTGGCGGCGGGCGTCGTTGTGTTGGTTACGGCCCTCAATTACTTAGGTGTCCGAACTGTAGGCCGCTTTCAGGTATTTCTAACCGCTCTGAAAATAGCGACCGTAGCCGCGATTCTGGTTCTCGGAATAACGGCAAGTAGCTCAATGGGAGGCCAAACAGCTTTCATCCCGTCACCTTCCCGCGGTGCGATAGCGGCGTTCCTGACAGCCCTCGTCCCCGTCATGGTTGCCTACAACGGATTTCAAAATCTCGGGGCGGTCGGAGGGGAGGTGCTAAATCCGAGCCGGAACCTTCCGAGAGCCGCCATTCTGGGAACATCGCTAGTGATCGTTCTCTGTGTTTTGATCAATTGGGTTTTCTTTCGCTTGCTTAGCTTCTCCCAGGTGGCGCAGTCGCAGCATGTTGCTTCTGATGCGATGGCGCGGCTGCTAGGCGACATGGGTGCGAAATACTTCACAGTGGCAATGATCGTTTCAGCCTTTGGCACACTTCATGTTGGGTTTCTCACCGGGCCCAGGATTCCGTACGCAATGGCGCGTGATGGAAATTTCTTTGGCTTCGCCAAACGAATCCAACCCAGATTCCATACACCCAGCGGTGCTATGGTGTTTCAGGGCAGTGTCGCAATTTTGCTGGTGCTAACTGGCACGCACCAAGAGTTGTATTCCTATGGAATGTTCGCGATCTCGGCCTTCTTGGGATTGGCCGCGGTTGCTCTTATCCGGCTGCGCTCCACTGAACCCGAGCTGCCTCGCCCGTTTCATGTGTGGGGATATCCGTGGACGCCGCTGATCTTCGCTACTGCGTCATTCGCCATCTCTATAAATTTATGGCTGGTCAGACCCGTGCGGTCCTCTGTCGGATTGATGATCATCCTGCTCGGCATCCCCTTCTTCTACTACTGGCGCAGGCGCAGCCTAACCTCTTCGCGCTTGGTCGAAGCCACAACATCCGGTTCGTAGGATTGTAAAGCGATTCGTGAGCGAATTGTTTGGAACGGAAATTGGAACCTGCTCGTAGTTGGCGATAAATCGCGTGGCTGTTGAAAAACTCAATCTCTCAAAACTGGTCGAAAAAACTTGGCGCTAGGACGCCCTACAAACGACTTTCTTAGTTTTCCAGACATTTTGTATCCACCAAATTTTGGCGGTTTGGGAGAAACTGGACTTTTTCAACAGCCACTCGCGATTACACTCATCTGCCTTCCCTGAGGGGATTTGAGTGAAATGGCCTCCCTTGAAAAGAGCCCTAACTCACTGCAAACAGGGGGTTGGCGCAGAACCTCTTTTCATGCTTCGTTGTGACCGGAGTCCGGTCATGCTGACCTGGTTACGACTGTTGAGCGAGAGCATAATACTGGTTGAGGCCGAGGCATGACTGGACAGCTCGTTCTATACATGCTCACGTGCGGGCCTTTGGTACTTACGCTTGCTGCGTGGACGAGACTTTATTGGGCGCGGCAACGGCAATGGCCCAACGCGTTCGCGTTACTGGCACTTGGCATCGTGAGCGCAAATACGGTTTTCGCTGCTGGGACATTCCTCCACTATCAATTCAGACCCTCTCTCACTTTCCTTCCACCTTGGCAAGACCCGCAAATCCTCACGCTTGGCTTGCTGGGCCTGCTTGCCCCTATCGGCATGATTCTCGGCGTTGTGGCGGGCGTACACGGGGCTCCGAAATGGCTGATAT
>Ga0207060_10094_pt1 | contig 34651 bp, 31 predicted proteins | sample Alteio_BWMinCont_30_FD_153270 | JGI IMG/M metagenome (GOLD analysis project Ga0207060, IMG submission 153270) | Enriched cells from forest soil in Barre Woods Harvard Forest LTER site, Petersham, Massachusetts, United States -... | ecosystem: Environmental > Terrestrial > Soil > Temperate forest >...
CCCGCCCAGAACAAGAGACGGGCCAATTTTCCAGACCTGGGTCAGGCTGACGTGCCTCACCGTGAAATCCAGGGCGTCGCCTAGCATTAATCGCATGATCCACACGGCGACCAGGGCGGCAGCCAGCGTGGCCACCATGAGACAGGGAGTAAAACTACTGGTCAGTTCCTCGAAGACGAAGATGGACCCACCGATGGGAGCGTTGAAGGCGACAGAGAGTCCTGCGCCTGCGCCTGCCGCTCCAATAATCCTCACGTCTTCGTCGTCTCTTATGAGAATGTGCGAAATCAACTGGCTAAGCGAGGCGCCCATCTGCACGGTCGGGCCCTCGCGACCGAGCGCAAGGCCGGAGCCCATGGCGAGCAGACCGCCGAAGAACTTGACGGGAACGACGGCAGGAGGGGGCGATGTCGCCTCGCCACTGAAAACAGCTTCTACCCGTTGTATGCCGCTGCCCTCTGCCGTGGGCGCAATCCGAACCACCAGGATGCGCGCCACGGCGGCGCCCACAAGTCCCAGCGCGACCGGCGCCAGCCAGCCAATGTGGGGCCACCTCTGTGCCCATGCGATGAGCGCATCACGCCAGTGATCGGCGGCGATCAGTAAGTAACGGAATGCGCCTCCGACTAATCCGATAAAGACGCCCGCGAGGATGCTGGCGGTTGAAATGCGGATTACACGCGAATTCAGGAGCGTCATGAGAGAGAAGCAGTCGCCAATCCGCAGGTGTCAATTTCCGCACGAGATGAGCGACCCTCTCCTTTCTGCGTTCGACTCTAACATGGACCCCTTCACGGCAGTCTGTAGCCGAACCACGATCGGAACGCGGCGTCGCAGGTGCATGAAAAACGGAGTTATGGTAACTACAACCCGGCAGAACCTTAAACTGACCCACGAGCACGCTAGGAATCGCGCGTCAAGCGTGAAATAATGGAATTTCCAATTCCCGCCGAGGTGAGAGAATGTCCGCCTATCTACTGATCGTGTTCGCCATCCTGAGCCGCATTGCGGTCTCATCGCATCACAGCTGGCTCAACTTCACAGCCATCGGCGGATCGCTGCTCTTCTTCGGCGCACGCCGCCCACTGCGTCAGGCCATCCTGCCGGTCATCGCCCTCGCCGCACTCGACTACTACATGACCGTCTACGTCTACAGCTACCCCTTCGCAGCACAGGACTACCTCATCACCTGGGCGTGGTACGCAGCCGTCGTCGTCCTCGGCCACCTGCTCCTGCGCGACCGCCGGTCTGTGGGTAGAGTCGGAGCCGCAGTCATCCTTTCCTCCACGAGCTTCTTTCTGGCCAGCAACTTCGCCGCTTGGACCGTCCTGCGGGGCATTTACCCCCACACCTTCAGCGGACTGATGACCGCCTACGCCGCCGGCCTGCCCTTCTACAGAAACGACCTGGTCTCCACCACCCTGGTCGCAGGATTAGCCTTCGGCCTCCCAGCGCTGGTCGAGAACTACCGCACGAACGAGATTTCCGCGCACAAAGCCGCGTAGTCCATCACTGCGTGCTTGCCATGTCTGAGCTGATGCAGGAATCTCTCTGCGCCTTGCTTCAGGTTGGTTTGTGACTTAGCTGCTGAAGAGTCGACTTATCGTCCACGGTGCATTTTTTTGGTCGGCATCGGAATCGACCAAGAATCTCCGCGAATCATTTGAGCTGATAAGAATTTCCCGCCTCCGTATTCGCAGCCGGGCGCTCCTTTCATACCCACATGAATGAAAACCTGCGACCGGACTCGCAGTGTCTGCGATCACTGTCAAGTGCACTAATTCCCAGTGACGAATGGCACTTTGGTAACCAGTACAAGCGTTACTTTCTTGTTATGTTGGGGGAATCCCATGAAATAAATCTTCTCCACCAAACCGAAAGGTACGCATGCGTAGAACCCTCCCCCTCGCTCTATCTACATTGCTCCTTGCCGGCGCGGCGACCGCACAACAGCGGGCGTCTCGCTCCTACGACTTCGTGAATTCCATCGGAGTCAATACACATTTCACATACACCAACACCGCCTACTACCAGCAACCGGCAACCCTGATCAACGCCATTCAAAACCTCCATGTTCGCCATGTGCGCGATGGGCTCGCCTATTCGTGGGTTGCTCCGAACCTTTACGCAATTCATGCGCAACTCGCGCAAGCCGGAATTCTTGCCGATCTCGTAACGCCTAACCCGCAAAGCGGCGCCACGGCAGCGCAGTTAGACGCGCTGCTGCCGAATTATCCAGACGTAGAAGCGATCGAAGGCCCCAACGAGTACGACCAGACGAACAATGCCAACTGGGCCGTCGATCTCAAGGCCTACCTGCCGACTGTGTGGCAGGCAGGAGAGAATGCTCACCTGACGGTGATTGGGCCTTCCTTTACTCAGCCGGCATCCTATAGCGCCATCGGCGTCATTTCCGGATACATGAACTTCAATAACCTGCATGCCTATTGGGGCGGCAGAAATCCGGAAACCTGGGGATGGGGCGGCCTCGATGCCCAAGGGCACGCATATGGCTCGTTTGAATATGACCTGGATAAGGAAAATATTGATGGCCCCGGCGTGCCCGTAATCATGACCGAGAGCGGCTACGTTGCCAGTCACACGCCCACGCAAGGTGAAATCTGGGAAGGCACCGAAGCCGTGTATGCGCCACGCCTTTTGCTTCATGCGTGGAACGAGGGCATCACGCGCACGTACCTCTATGAGCTGATGGATGATCCTTCTTCGACCACCGGCTATGGACTGTTGCGATATGACCTGTCACCGCGCCCGGCCTATGCAGCGATCGCCAATCTTACAAAACTGCTTGCTGATGGATCGAGCACATTCGCACCCGAGACGCTCAACTATTCCTTAACCGGGAATACCACGGGCGTCGAAACCACGTTGCTTGAGAAACAGGATGGTTCGTTCTGGCTGGCGATCTGGTTAAAAGGCAGCGTCTACGATGTGAACGCTCTGAAACCAACACCCATCGATCCGCAGGCAGTGCAGCTATCGATCTCCGGCGGCAAAAACGTTCGCTGCATCTGGAGTTTTGACCAATCGGGAAACACGAGTTCCACTTCGGTGAACTCGGCAACCGTGAACCTCTCTGTCAGCAGCACGATCCAACTGCTCAAGATCAGCTAGCGTTGTGGTCCTGCAGCCATACTGGGTGGCGACGAAGCGCGCCCAGCATGGCGTTTCTTACACGGATCGCGAATATCTGCAGCTCATCCAGCCTAGCAAGAGCGGATGGCCGACCCCCTCGGAAGTCACCGACGAGATGGGCGTTTCTGAGGACCTATCTCTTTCGTCCCTCGTGTAGGAGTGCCACATAACATAGATCCGAAAGCGAAAACGGAGCGGACGATGAGAACGGATTTGCTGCGATTCAACGGTAGTGTCGAACGCATCCCGCCATCGATGCGTGGATGAAAGAGCATAGAGGTGGAAATGTCGGCTTATCGGCAGCAATCGATCAGGCACAGGAAGCACCATTACGCTGTTACCAATCAGATCATGCAGGTGGATACCCTGGATGTCTCGTTGTGTTGTCGTGCGAGGTCCTAGGTCTCGATGCGGCAACTCCAGATAACCTACCTAAAGATGCGCTGCAAAGATGGCATCAATTACCTCTCACGCAGGAAGAGTTCCGTCTGATCGATAACAACGTCGCACCCTATGTCGTGAGATGGCTATCAGGTTCCAAATCTACGCCAGGACTTCGATAGGGTTGAGTAAAGGAAAGTGCGTTTTCCGGTACAAACTATTCAGACTGTTGATCGTTCGCGCTGTGGTTTTATACATCAAGTCGATTCGCGGCAGCGACTCGACCATACCAATAGCCGGAATCCTTGATCGTGCGTTTCTGGTTTCGGAAGTCTGTGTAGATCAACCCATATCGTTCCGTGTAGCCCTCTGCCCATTGGAAGTTGTCGAGCAGGGTCCAGGCATGGAAGGCGCGGACACGCGCTCCCTCGGCGATCGCGCGAGCCAGTTCCGCAAGCGTCTCTCGGTACCACTGAATGCGGCGCACATCTGGAATCCGGCCATGCTCTTCTTCATTTGGACTGTCAAGATAGCCGCAGCCGCTCTCGGTGATTTCGATGACGGGATGGTTGTACTCCCTTGAAATTTGGGTCACGAGATCGTATATCCCGCGTGGCCATACTTCGAGACCGGCATCGGTGAGCGGACCTTCTGTGGGCATCGCAGCACGGAAGCGTGTGTAGGGATCACGTCCGCCCGGTGAATTGTTTTCAATCTCGGTGCCGCTGAAATTGCCTCCGCTCTCGAATTTCTCCTTGCTCGCGTCTGACACGATACGGCGTGTGTAGTAGTGAAAACCAACCCAGTCCAGCGGAGCATAAAGGAGTTTTTCGTCGCCTGCCTTGAAGCCCATCACGTCATAGGGCGGGTCTCCCACAAATGCCTTTGGATAACGGCCGTTCATAGCCGCTTCCAGAAAAAGGACATTGTTCATTGCGTGGTACCGAGCGGCGGCGGCGCGATCGTCCTCCGAGTCTGTCTTTGGATACGCAGGAGCCATCTCGTAAGCGCTGCCTACCGTTGCTTTCGGAGAGGCGGCTTTCACTGCGCGGTGAGCCTCACCCTGAGCCAACGCCAGCGTATGTACTGCCTTCAGAAAATCGCTGAAACTTGTCCGGCAAGGGGGAAGTGCACCAGCCGCGTATCCCATGAAAGCAATAGCCCAAGGCATGTTGAAGGGTGCCCACACCGTAATCCGATCACCGAGATGCTTGGCGAGGATACCGGCGTAGTCCCCGAAATAATTCGCCAGGTCCCGGTTGGGCCATCCACCCCGATCTTCGAGAGCTTGAGGAAGATCCCAGTGGTACATCGTGCACCAAGGACGAATTCCAGCCGCGAGAAGAGCATCGACGAAGCGGCTGTAGTGATCCAACCCCTTCATGTTCGGAACACCGGTTCCGGTTGGCTGAATCCGTGGCCAGGAAATGGAAAAGCGATAGCTCTTCTGGTTCAGGCGCTTAGCCAGTGCAATGTCCTGTGGGTAGAGGTGGTACTGATCGCACGCGACGTCGCCTGTCACGCCTCCTCGTACCTTTCCAGGCGTATGCGTAAATCTGTCCCAGATCGATTTGCCTTTGCCATCCTCGTTCCAGGCGCCTTCATTCTGATAAGACGCCGTTGCAACTCCCCAAATGAAGCCCTCGGGGAATCGCGCTTCTTTGATCAACGAGTCAGGTACAGCACCGGGCGTCTGATTTGTGGAAATTGGATTCGTGGCATAGCTACGCCAAGGATAGAGTGCAACGCCCGCGGTTGCGGCCAGAGAGCGAGCCGCGAATTGACGACGGTCCATCAAAAGCTCCTCATGCCAAAGTGTCGTGCTGAAAAGCGTGCCTCCATAAGCCTCGTGGCGTCACTCTCCAACTCGCCCCTACTGCATCGATATGCGATAGACATTCGCCGAATAAGGCCTCAGTTGCACAGCGATCGTTCCCGACTTCACTTTCACGGTCGAACTCTGCGGGGAGATTGCCTTGGGACGGTCGAAGCTGTTCTCGGCACTCAGGTCAGCGCTTTCGAGAGTGATGACTTTCGCCATACCCGACACGCTGGCACCGTCGATGCGAATCTCCGCAGGCACCGTAGCCGCTGTGGTATTGATCGCCTTCACGATCAGTTCGCGGTTGCGCTCATCAATCGATCCGCTGGTGTAAAGACCGTTCGTTGCCTGCGGCGTTACCGGAACAATACGCGTTCCAGCATTGCTGGCGTAGAGCGCCTGAACGTAGAAGTCCGGAGTGCCATAGGAGCGCAGATTGTCGAACCAGATCGCGTCCGGCGTCCATTGCCATGCGTCCACGTGGGCCATGAGCGGCGCATACGAGGCCATCTGCACCACATCCCCGTTGCGCTCGAGTCCCGTCATGAAAGCAGCCTCGGAGATTGCCGCTTTCCAGTTGTTGCGATTGTCCGGCTTCGCCACGCCAGAAGTCTGAGCGGCATATTCGCCGGCAAAGATCTTCGGCCCTGACCGATCGTAGTGATCGTAGCGGCTGGTGTTCGAGAGGAACCAGTCCGGCGCCATGTAGTAGTGCTCGTCCACAATATCGGGCTTCAGCTGCCGCCAGTTGGACCACATGCTGTCGAAGGGCTCGCCCGAGGGCGCGGGACCGGCGCTGACCACCAGCTTGATCTCCGGATGCTTCGCCTTCAACGCTGCCGCAAACACCTTGTAGCGCTCCAGATAGCGCGGCCCCCACTGTTCGTTGCCAACACCGATCATCTCCAGATGGAACGGCGCCGGATGGCCCATCTGCGCGCGCAGCTTGCCCCAGGGCGAAGTCGTCGGGCCATTCGCGAAGTCGATCAGGTCCAGCGCATCCTGAATATATTCGTTCAGTTGGTCGAGACTCGCCGTCTCGCTCGAGTTGAACTGGCAGGCCATGCCGCAATTTAAAATCGGCAGCGGCCGCGCGCCAACATCTTCCGCCAGTTGGAAATACTCATAGAAGCCGAGCCCAAAGGATTGAAAATAGTCCGGAGCCGGCCTCTGGTCGAACTCACTATTCCAGCGATTGATGATCGTCTTCCGCTGCGAAATGTCTCCGACCGTCGTCTTCCAGCGATAGCGCGTCACCAGCTGCCGCCCCTCAACGATGCAGCCGCCAGGAAATCGAATGAAGCCGGGATGCATGTCGTAGAGCAGCTGCACCAGGTCCTTGCGCAGACCGTTCTCGCGATGCTTCCATGTATCGAGCGGAAACAGCGACACCATGTCAAGATCCACAGAACCTTTCTCGTCGACGTAGATATTCAATCGCGCATGTTCGTCCGTCGCGTTGGCGTGGATAACTGTCTCGTACTTCTTCCATGGTCCGTCGAATCCTTCGAGCTTTCCCGCACCGAGCTCGCGTCCATTTGCGTCGGTGATGGTGGCGCGGATCGACTTCGGCCCGTTGCTGCGCACATACGCGGAGAAGCGATACTCAGCACCGCTCGCGACACCCATGCCGCGATAGCCGAGGTTGTAGAAGCTGTACCCTGGTTCGTAGACGCGGGCGCGCAGGTAGTGCGGGTTGGTCGCATTCAGCGGGTTTTCGGTGCGGATGTCGAGTTCGCCTTTCGGCCCTGCGAGCCCGCTCGCATTCACCACCATCGTCTCGTGCCACCCGGTCAGCGCTTCGTCAAATTCAAATGACCGGTTCTTCACGAGCTCGGGATAAAGGCCCCCATCGGCAGCAAAGTTGATGTCCTCGAAGAATATGCCGTACATCTGCGGCGACATCGCTGCTCCCGGATGCGCAGCATCGACGGCAATGATTACGGGATTCGACTGCGCCTGGCTGAGAGGGCCAAGCGCAAGTGCCAGACACAAGAGAGTGGGTCGGATTCCAAGGCGCATAAGGTTGCGCTCATTGTAGTGCCCGCAAAACCGCTGCGTCGCCCAGATTCCGCGCCCAGAAAGTGGGTTGCCCCATTCAGGCCCACTTTTAGCTTGAATGGGGCCGTTCCCACAACCGAAACCAGCCATCCCGCAGCCCGTCCATTTCGATTGAACTCATGCGCGCGCGAACCACGCGCGATGATGAGTACCTGCTACTGCTTGTCGTACACCGCCGTGCTGGTCACCTTCTTGCCGGCCGAATCGGTTCCCATAACCTGCAGGGTACGAGTCTTTCCGTCCGCCGACACGACAATCCGTCCGCTGGTCGTCACTTTGCCATCCTTCTTGTTGGTTATGGTCAATGTATGGTCATCGACCTTTGTATATGACCTCGAATCAGCAGTGGAATCTCCGGTCAACGGATAGTCTTTGCCATCGAACTTGCCTGTCCACTCCGTATGCAATGGCTGACCACTCCTGTCGGTCCCATCCGTGGTCACTTTCACGTTGTCCCCTGCGGCCTCGTAGACAACCGTCGTGTTTTTCATAAATCCCGCCGGTATCTTCGATTTGGCTTCATCCAGTTTCCAGGTGCCCATGTTCGGCGCTTGAGCAAAACCTATAGCGAGTCCCGCAAAACACAGAGCCAGGGTAAATAAAAGGTTTCTTGCTTTCATGTCGTTCTCCAGTCCAGTCAAAATTTCAATTCCAGCTTCTTTCAACTGGACGAGAACTATACGCGCTCGAATACCCAGTGCACAGTTGCCTTATGAGTTATGTCGGTTGGATGCCGGTGCCCCATTCAAGCCATCTTCTGGCTTGAGTGGGGTAGTTCGACATCAGACAGTTCCGCAATCGGAGCCACCCGCTTGATCCAACCTACCGCCCGCCAGAGATGGACACTTCGGGCTGAGCGGCATGCCTTTCACCTTTATCCAGCACTGGTGTTTCCCAGTTGGCCAATCGGATGCTGCGTAATGCATGCGTGCCATCGGTCTCGCTGTCGAATTTCAACGCGACCTTCGCCATCTTGGGGGTATATTCCGCAGGAAAAGCGGTCCACATGAAGGACTTGCTTGTGTCGGTTTTACTGAAGAGCATCAGGGTGTACTGGGCTGACTCAAACTCAACCTGATACTTGCCCGCGGGAAATGCCTTCCCGTGAGACTCGAAACTGAAGGGCACATTGACGATTATGGCGTCTGAAGCAAAGGCCGCAGTCGCGCTTGCTGCAACGGCTGCCAACATGAATATACGAATCATCGGTCGCATAGTTTTACCTCTCTATGCAGACGTACGAATTTCTGCTGGCACCGGCTGTCAAATCGCCGTCGAGTTCTCGTGAAATTTGACGATGCATTCTCGACGCTGGATTGCTATTGAGGATGCCCCAGGTCTGAACGAGACCTGGAACTCAAGCCCGACAGAGCTTCCGAGGTAAAAGCACCGGGCTTCAGAGGGTGCTTGCTGGTGGGAGTCAGGAAAAGAGGTTGGCGATCGTAGCAACTGAAGATCACGAAATGGGTTTGTTCTGATTGATGAAACTGCTTCAGACCCCATGGCATGAGTTAGGTAAGTCCGCGTAACTATCCCACTCAAGCCAAAAAGAGGGCTTGAATGAGCCATTCGCCGGCGGCCAAATGCTAGACAGGCTTCGAGCCTCTTGGGAAATTTGATTGTGATACGCTTCCGAGCGGCCCACGACAATAATGTGACGGAAGTCCGCGCAGCTCGTTGCAGAGTGTCTGAGCAACCGCCTTGCACCAGCGCGCTTAATCTCACCGTATAGGAGATGAAACAATGGTTTACTACTGGGAATGGTCTAAAGTCAGCCTCGGGACAGGTACGGTCGGGGAGGCATATAACCAGATCGCTACGAACCCAACTTACGGCTTTCCATCGCTTGGTTGGACCGGAATAAAGGTCGGCTCAGACGTACATGCGTGGAATGGAAAACTCATCATTGTAGTGTTACTCCTTCCCATCTCTGGATCGGAATACTGGCTGATTGTGAGCTCCGCCGGGGACGGTACTGAAGATGATGCCAAAGCAAACATCAATATCGCCACGGGCCAAATTAAGATCATACTCAACGACTACTTCTGACGCGCTAAGCCGAAGGGACCTTCACACCTCGCTCACCAAAATTGAAGTTGGCGATCGTAACAGGAGAAGGTGAAAAAATGAGTGTGTCTTGATTCATGAAATCGATTCAGGCCCAAGGGCAGAGTCAGCTTAGCCCGAACAAGTGGCCCGCTCGAGCTATGCAAACGCCTGTCCCAGTTGAAAATGCATGTGATCCATGTGGAAGAACCGCTGGGCCGTCGGATAGTCGGGATGAATTGTAAAGCCTGCTTTCATGTTGTGACCGCCCTTGAATGCAGTGGGCGAAATATCATTCGAGCTAAATGCGCATTCCTCGGAGACAAATGAGTAAACATCCAGGAAGAAATCTTTCGCTTGTGGGTTGTAGTAATCTTTGTCGGCGGGAAGCTTTACCGGCTCGTCTTTGGTAACCAGCAACCGGTAAGACGTTTGAGTGTCGTGTCCCCAGCGATCGTAATCGAAACCGGTCTTTGTATTTGCAGCGTGGACTGTACCGTCCTTTAGGTATACAGGACGCAGGTACCAGTCTCTTTTCACGTCGAAGACACCCCCTTGAGATGTGGTGGCGCCATAGAAATCGATACAGTGGCCCTTCATATGGCAATCCACGGCATTTTTCCCGGAGCCCTGGCCAATGCCTCCCCACACGATTTTGGTCGCGCCCCAGGATTCTTTAAGCCGAAGCGCCAGCTTATAGAGGACAACGGCAAATTGAGGAGTCGGGAAAAAGTCTTCAGTCTTGTGCGCACCGACTGATCCGAAGCGGCTGGCTCCATTCTTCCCACTGGCCTGCCAGTATTCGACGCCGGCCATCTTCGTTGCCACCCTCATCTGCCCACGCGGTGCATTCATACTCTGCTTGGGATCGTACAACCCGATTTCCCCTATGCTTTGCAGATGGGAGAGCACAGCGAATGCTTCTGCCTGCGTCAAATCGCGAGCGGGTTTGATAAAGAGCGGGGCCAGATTTTTGCAGTAATTGTCCCCCATCGTAAAACGCCAACAAGCAACTGACATAAGAGAGCAGCCTCGAATTCGTATGTTTCTTCCATCCGCATGGTGTCTCTTTCCATAGCAGCCGTTTCATCCTGATTTTCGGTGGCTTCGATGAGGCTTGAATGGGGCACCGGCTAGCGAAGCAGGTCCTCGAAATAGGTACAGCTAGCCTTCGGGAATTTCATGGAATTCCAATATTGTTGCCGAGTTCGACAAGGCATACACTCTCAGAAAGTAGCCGCCATGGGCGGAATTGTATGACGGCGACTGATAACGAACCAGACCAGCCAGTGCAGAGATGCTGAGGGTGGCAGAGTTGGAGCTGCGCCGGCGCAGCTGATTTTCTTCAGATGACGTTGATTGCGTGCCGGGATTGCCCAATTTCCCTTTAGGAGGCTCCGCATGGCAACGCCGACTCTATTTCGCCGCAACAAGAATGTCGATTCGAAAGGCGTGAAAAAGACGATTCCGTCAAGGCAAGAGATTGTCAGCGGAGCGTTTGACTGGGTCTGCGTCATTCTCGAAGTGGTTGCGGCGCGCCTGCATCATGAGGTTGGCGGCACCACATCGAGCACGTCGACCGTGGCCTTGATCACCGAACTCGGCACCCTGTGCCTGACCAGCCAGCAGAACAAAAAGTTTGAAGCGGTCACGGTCGAAATGATCCACGGCTGGATCGATGAGTTGTCGAAGGTCGACTACGACCGATTCTTGACCACGCTCAAAATCCATCACGTCTATGACCTAAGCAAGAAGGAAGTTAAGAATCTTCATCTCAAATCGGGCCAGAAGACCGCCGAGGGCAGAGAAGCTAAAAGCACGATTGAAACAATCAATTTTGTCTATTACAACCTTCACCCCAGCTTCCTGCGGCTGCAAAGGATCAAACATGAGAATCCGGACTGCTTCCTTTTTGTGAAGAACGTCATCCGCCGGATCCTTGTGATCACCAACGATCAGCTCGTTCCGAAAGGCACCGTCACCTCCGGCCTCCATGGTGAGGGGCGTTTCGTCCGCTATTGTTACATCCAATACGTCTGCGACCTGACGCTGCTTGACCTTCACGTTCTGACTCCACCGGCAAAGGTGGTGTACCCAACTCCCCAGAAGGTATTCGGCAACTTCATGCAGCCAACACGAATCAGAAGCGACTCTAGGAGTAGTTCCATGCCGGTTGAGAGCTCAGACGAGGGGTTCGATCCGGAATCGGTTTACCGGCGATATGAGGAGTGCATGAGCAAGCTGAAGGGCGCGAACATCGAGGTGATGCGACTCTATGTAGCGTCGAGCCAGGGCACCTGCCTGGACTGCCAGAAGATGCTGGGGAGCCTGAAGATTGCGCATAACACCCATCGCTACTCCAAAGATACGGCTTCTGCTAACTGGATTGATCCATTCAGCTGGAGAGACATCAAGTCCCAGGCCGAGCCGGTCGAACGCCTGTCGGCGGTCTCCATGGGTCGCAAGAAGGCCGAGCAGATGGACGTAGAAATGGGCTCTGGCAGCGGCAGCGAGGACGAGGACCATTTCATGGGATGAATCGTCTGACGAGAAATTCAGGCCTTACCGTAGCCGGGTGCCCCATTCAAGCCCTCTTCTGGCTTGAGTGGGGAAATTCGGGCCCGCAGTAGCAATACAGCCACTCAAGCAAATGGCAAATAATTCTTCAGATCAAGCCACGGCGGCTCGACACCCTGCGTCCTCAGCAGCACTGCAATCTGCGCCGTGTGCCGCATCTCGTGAATCATGACGTGCCACAGCAGGCCATCCACCGTGTACGTCTCCTCCGGAGCATCGTGCACAATCACAACCCGCTTCAACTCGGCATCCGTCAGCGAGGCCAGGTACGCAAGGGTGCTCTGCTCCACAGCCCGCCAGTAATCGAGCAGTGTTCGGAGCGCAAAGCCCGAGTAAACCGGAGCCCACGGGCTGTCCCCGAATACCGGAAAGGTATCCAGCACTGGCTTTTCGCGCAGAATGTCCTCGTGGAGCCAGCAATCCTCGACCACCGCCGCGTGAAAGATGAGGTCCTTGATCGAGTGCAGCCGCTTGCCGTCCAACACCTGCCGCGATAAAACCTCGTCCGGCACGCCCTCGAGCGTCGTCCACAAATCCCCGCGCGCGCGAACAAGGTAATCGTAGATTTCCGGAACGGTCATGCGTCCCTCCCACAAAAGATTTCAAGCAATCAGATTCTAAGCGGAAGCATGGGGCCTCGGCCCAACCGGAGATAGCGCGTGCTATCGTCGATGCGGAGGATGAAATGGACGCTGATCCCACCATCCCGTCAGAACCGACACGCGCCGAAGATGTTGTGATGCGCCTCAGTGAAAGGCTGGCGATGACTGCCAGCGCTCGCACCGTCTATGGCGAGCCAGTCCATGCCCACGAACGCACCGTAATCCCGGTCGCCAAATTTGGATATGGCCTGGGCGCAACCTCCGGCGGACGCAACGGCGAAAATGTTGGCGGCGGCTCTGGCGGAGGCGGAGTGGGCGCGAAGCCCACCGGCTACATCGAAATCACCAACCAGGGAACGAAGTATGTGGATATTTCCACCCCGCGCCAGATCCTCATCGGCGCGCTTGCAGGACTGGCAGTCGGTTACCTGCTCTCCCGCTTTACCCGATAACGCAAACGGGCGCCCTTCGATTAGGCCAGGGAAAAACGATGTCAAGCCCCCTTGAGTGAGAGGCCAGCTGCAAATTCCTGCAAACCAACCAGTTAGACGAAAACGCATCCCGCAGGGAATTACCCTTGAATTTGCCAAAATAGAAGAAGCGCCTCTACTTAAATCGAGTGGGAGGCCTTCGTATTTTCGCCGGAGGGCATAACTCCTGTATTTGCAGGAATTTACGGGAAATACATGCCACAAAATCCCCCAACTATATTTAGAATGATTAATTTAGCCGGAATGTAGGGGGAGGGGGCGGCTAATTTTCGAACTCGCCCGTTCTCTTCTTACTGATGCCCTTGCGCACCGCAAGCAAAACCAGCAACCCAAGAATCACGCCGATCCCGACCAGCATGGCAACCAGGTGCTTCTTCGCCAGTTCGTGGACGACGGTAACAATTTCCGGCCCGTAGTAAAGCACCAGCAGACCCTCAGCCGTAAACCGGACAAGCCGGCCCAGAAACACCGCCGCCAGAAAGTCGCGGATCTTCATCTCGAAGACACCCGCACCAAACACAAACAGCTTCCATGGAGTAGGAGGCGGCAGCATCGACGGCACAAACAGCGCAAAGAACTCCTGCCGCTCGAAGCGATCCCTAAGCTGCTCGTAACGCGCACGATCTATGCGCTTTAACAGAAAGAGCTCGCCCCCGGCCCGTCCAAGGTAAAACGGCAGCAACCCGCCAATCGTCGATCCGACGGCGGCCATCAGGCAGTAGAGAAAGAAGTGGCGGCGGTCCGCCCAGACGTACCCGGAAATGATTAGGTCCATCGGCACCGGAATGGTGCTCGAATCAAGCATGGCAATCAAGCCTGCGCCCCAGAAGCCAAGCGGCTTCAGAATGGCAACCAGCCAGGCGCTGAACTTAAGAAAAAGGGAAACCAGATGTTTCAAAATCGTTGCGTGCTTTCTTCAGGATGTAGCGAATCGCCCTTGAGCAGGGTGAGGGCATGAGAAATCAGCGGCAAAACCGCCGTAAGCGAAGTCACCGCACCGCGCGGGCTCCCCGGCAGATTCAGGATGAGCGTCTGTCCCAACGTTCCGCAAAGGGCCCGGCTTAGCGAGGCAAAAATCGTCTCCTCGCGCCCGGCGACACGCATCAACTCCGGCACGCCGTCAATCAGTCGCTCACAGACACTCCGCGTCGCCTCCGGCGTTACGTCGCGCGGCGCAATTCCTGTCCCACCTGTAGTAACAACCAGTTCCGCCCGCGCGGCGCAGCTTCGCAGCGCGTCCTCAATCACCGCCTGATCATCTGGAACCGCGACCTGCTCGACGACCAGAAAACCGCCGTCCGCCAGCGCTTTCGCCACCGTTGGACCGGAGACGTCGACACGGGTCCCGTTGAAACAGGAGTCGCTGACCGTAATAACGGCGGCTGGAGGCATATCTTTCGATTGTAATGGCCGCATACAAGTCCATCATCGGACAGAACTTTTTGCCGCCGGAAACGTCTGAACAGAGTAGGTTTTTTGCCAAGGCGCAGTAGTGTGTATGAGAGAATAATAGATATCCCTGAGACAATCACAGCGGCCTGAAACCGTTTAGCGAATGCCCATAACCGAAGTCCCAACCAGTCCTGCAGGCGCGCCGCCTGAGCCGCCGCGGAAATCAAGAAGAGTACGCTACGAACATCTTGACCACCATGAGCTTCTCCAGGTCATGGATGACCTTCAGGATGAGCGCGCGCGGGCACGTCTGCGCGAGGTCTTCTGGGTATCGATCATCATTCACATGATCATCTTCTGGTTCTTGCTGTATGGGCCGAAGTATGTATGGCATCGCAACATCCGCGTCGTCGATCCATCGGAGATCCTGAAGAAGCGCGAAAAAGAATTGACCTATCTCGACTTGCCCGACGCTTTGAAGCAGATCAAGCCTAAGCAGTCCGACGTCATCTCGAATCAGAACCGCACCGCGGAATCGAAGAAGCCGACACTCGATAAGAAGACGCTCCAGCAACTGGAGGCAATGAAGCGGGCTGGCCCACCGGCGCCCGCTCCGCCAGCTCCGCAGCTGGGTCAGACACAGCCTCCGACACCGCAGCTACCGCAGGCGCAGACGCCTCCGCCGCCACAGCCGATGCCGCAGCGGCAGCCCTTGCAGAACAATCAGCAGGCGCAGCTTGAGGCTCCGAAACCCGCGCCCACGCAGCCGAATTTCAACACCGGCGCCTCCACCGCAGGCCAGGCCGTCCAGCAGGCCGCGCGCAATGCCATGCGTCCCGGCCCGATTGGCGGAGGCGGCGACATGGGCGCAAACGCTCCCTCGCAGCATCCGGGAGTCAACGGCGCCGTTGATATCCTCAGCGACACCATGGGTGTCGACTTCGGCCCCTATATCCGCCGCGTGATCTACGATACCGAACGCTCCTGGTGGCCCATTATTCCCGAGTCGGCGCGTCCGCCACTCATGAAGCAAGGCAAAGTCGGCATCCGCTTCAAGATCCTGCCCGACGGCAGCGTCAAGGAAATGATTCTCGAATTCCCCTCGGGAGACGTAGCCCTCGATCACGCTGCATGGGGAGGCATCACCGGCGCATCGCCTTACCCGCCGCTGCCAAAGCAGTTCAAGGGCCCGAATCTCGAACTCCGTTTCTACTTCCTCTACAACATCCGCCCGGAAGATGAGCAGTAACGCACACCAATATCGCAAAAGCCAGATCATTGGCCTGCTGATCATCGCCGGAGTCATCCTGGGAATCGCGCCCTTCCGCGCACCCGCAGGCACCGTCTTTCCTCACGGATGGTGGCACGTTTGGTAGAAGCTGCACCACCTGACCTGCTGCTGATCGTCCTCGCCGGGCCAACGGCCAGCGGCAAAACTTCTCTCTCGCAGTATCTCGCCGAGCGCTACAACGGCGAAATCGTGAGCTGCGACTCCGTCGCCGTTTACCGCGACATGGAAATCGGCACGGCCAAGCCAGACAAGGCCGACCGTAAGCGCATCCCGCATCACCTCATCGACGTCGTCGACCCAACCGAGCCATACACCGCAGGCGACTACAGTCGCGCAGGCCGCGCCGCGATAACCGAGATCTCTGCCCGCGGCCGCCCCCCAATCGTCACCGGGGGAACTGGACTCTATCTCAAAGCCCTGGTCGATGGCCTCTTCGCCGGGCCGCAGCGCTCCGAATCGCTGCGTGAGCGCCTGAAGCTGAGCGACAAGAAACATGGCCGCGGCTGGCTCTACCAGATCCTGATGCGACTCGACCCGAAATCTGCCGAGCGCATCCACCCTAACGACAAGCCCAAGCTCATCCGCGCTCTCGAAGTCTGCATCGCCGCGCGACAGCCTATGTCGCATGCCTGGGAACAGGGCCGCGAAGCGCTCAAAGGCTTCGGCATCCTGCGCATCGGCCTCGAGCCCGACCGCGACTTCCTCTACCAGCGCATCAACAAGCGCGCCGCCGCTATGTTCCAGAATGGCCTGGTCGAAGAGACGCGGATGCTGCTCGAAAAATACGGCGAGGCTCGTCCCTTCGACTCGCTTGGATACAAGCAGGCCCGCGCACTCCTGCGCGGAGACTATCGCGAAGTGGACGCCATCTCCCTCGCCCAGCAAGGCCATCGCAACTATGCCAAGCGTCAGCTCACATGGTTCCACCGCGAGCGCGACATGTACTGGCTGCACGGCTTCGGCGACGAGCCGCGCATCAGAAAGAAAGCTGTTGAACTAATCGATGAGCAGTCGAATAAGTCAACAGACTAGCAAATCAGCATAATTTGCGTACTGTCATCCTGAGCGTAGCGAAGGATCTGCTTTTGGGGCCGCGAAGCGGCGTCCGCCCGTGCGGCCAGCACCTGATTTATCCTCAAAGAGATCATGTCGCAAGAAGGAATTCCACCGTTAGGCGGCTACGATGAAGCCGAATTGGACCAGGCTTTTGCCGAGTTGACCCACGAGGTAGAAAACTCAGCGCAATCGCTCGCAAACGCAGAGGCGGTCGAGCAGTTCCGCCTGCAATGGCTGGGGCGCAAACAGGGCCGTCTCAAGTCAATCAGTGATGCGTGGCTCAAGTCCGCACCCGTCGAAGCAAAGAAGCTCATCGGCCAGCGCTTCAACCAGCTCAAAGCGCAGATCGAAGCGCGTCTCGACAACGCCACCGGCGCAGGCAGCCAGAACACACTCGACGCCGAAGCCATCGACATCACCCTCCCCGGCACGCGTCGCGTACTTGGAGCCGAGCACCCTCTCATCAAGACGATGAACGAGATGGTCGCCGTCTTCCAGCGCATGGGCTACTCGGTCGGCGTCGGCCCCGAGGTCGAAACCGACTACTACAACTTCGAATCGCTTAACTTCCCGCCGGGTCACCCTGCGCGCGATACGCAGGACACACTCGTCATAGCGAATCAAGAACGTAAGCCGCTGCGCGACCGCCTGCTCATGCGCACGCACACTTCACCCGTGCAAATCCGAACGATGGAGCAGCAGCCTCCGCCAGTCCGCATCGTCATCCCGGGCAAGGTCCACCGCAACGACGCAGCCGACGCCACGCACTCGCCGATTTTTCATCAAATCGAGGGCCTCTGCGTCGACACCAACATTACTTTCTCCGACCTGAAGGGCACGCTCGACCACGCCATGAAGGAGTTCTTCGGCTCCAGCGTCAAAACGCGCTTCTTTCCGTCCTTCTTCCCCTTCACCGAGCCCAGCGCCGACGTGCAGATCAGCTGCCCCTTCTGCGGCGGCAAGGGCTGTCGCAAGTGCAAGTACTCCGGCTGGATCGAGTTGCTCGGCTGCGGCATGGTCGACCCCGCCGTCTTCGGCTTCGTGCAGCACAAGCAACCCGCCTACGACCCGAAGAAGATCAGCGGCTTCGCCTTCGGCATGGGCGTCGACCGCATCGCCATGATGAAGTACGGCATCAGCGACATCAGTTTGCTCTATTCCGGCGACGCGCGCTTCCTGGAGCAGTTCGCATGAAAATACTTAGCTCCTGGCTGCGTTCTTATTTGCCGAAATTTGACGTGATTGACCGTCAACTCGCCGACGACCTTACGTTGCGCGGCATCGCCGTCGAGGGCGTGTTCGATCTCGGCGCGAACGGTTCGCTCTTCGAGATGGACATCACGACCAACCGCGTCGATGCCATGAACCACTACGGCATCGCCCGCGAAGCTGCAACCATCTACGGCCTGAAGCTGCTCGATCTCGACGCAAAGCTGCCCGCAGCTAAGCCCGCAGCGAAACCGTATCCGATCCAGATCGAAGAACCAACGCTCTGCGGACGCTTCACCGCTCGCGTTCTTCGAAACGTAAAAATCGCACAATCAACAGGGATAGTAGCCGAGCGCTTCCGCCTGCTTGAACAGAAGCTCATCTCAAACGCCGTCGACGCCACGAATTTCGTCACGCAAGCGATGGGCCACCCGACCCACGCCTTCGACCTCGACAAGCTCGAAGGCGCCATCATTTTGCGCCGCGCGCGCAAAGGTGAAAAGCTCAAAACTCTCGACGGCATTGAGCACACTCTCGATCCCGATGATCTGGTGGTAGCTGACGAAAGGAAAGCCCTCGCCATCGCCGGAGTGATGGGCGGCTGGGACACGATGATCACGCTCGAGACGAAGCACATCCTCGTCGAAGCGGCATGGTTCGACCCTGCCACTGTCCGCCGCAGTTCCAAGCGCCACCTTCTACACACCGACGCCTCGCACCGCTTCGAGCGCGGAGCGGACTTCAACGCACCGCCCATGGCCTCGGCACTCGTCAGCAGCATCATCCTCGAAGCTGGAGGCGAGATCGAAGGCGAACTCGTCGACGTCGTGATCCCGGAAGCCGAGCAGCGCACGGCGACGCGCCCCGCCATCACCTTCGCGGTCAGCGAAGCAAGAAGAATCCTCGGCGCAACCGAAGACGCGGAAGGCATCACAGCGGCCATCGCAGAGAACATCCTGACCGGACTCGGCTGCGCGTTAAAAAAGAACGGCACCCAGCCCGCGCCAAACACAGCAAAAGATCTCGACCCATCGCGCGCCGTTTCAAGCCCCAGCGCAAGCGCAGCAGACTATCAGGTCACACTGCCATGCTGGCGTCTCGACCTCGAACGCGAGATCGACCTGATCGAGGAAATCGCCCGCGTCTATGGTTACAACCGCTTCCAGAACACGCTGCCCACCTTTGCTGGAGCGGTCGTCGAACTTCCCTGGGCCGAAAAAGAATCGACCATCCGCACGACGCTGCTCGGCCTGGGCTGGACAGAAGGAGTCTCGAGCACATTTTGTTCTGCAACCGACGCAGTTACATTTGCGCTGAGGCCGAATTCCGCCGTCCCGCTCGACAATCCACTGAGCGAAGAAGCCGGCATGCTGCGCCCCTCACTCGCATCCGGAATGCTCGGCATGCTCTCCCTGAACCTGAACCGCGACGTGGAAGACGTGATGCTCTTCGAACTGGGCACTGTCTTCTCTGGTTCAACCGACAAGGTAGAGGAAAAACCATCGCTCTCGATCGGAGCAACCGGTAAGCTGCCCCTCGCAGGCCCACACCAGCCCGCGCGCGAACTCGACTTCTACGACATCAAGGGTAGCGTCGAGACTCTTCTGAACAAATTCTCTACGAAGTCGCTCTACTTCGACCGATTCCCATCCGACTCTGGCCTGATGCCCGGATGGCTGCACCCAGGCCGCTCAGCGCGCGCAGTCATCGACGGGGCAACGGTAGGCTACTTCGGCCAGCTTCACCCGGCAGAAGCCCAACGCCGCAAGCTCAAACAAACCATCTTCGTCGGCGAAATCTACCTCGACCGTCTCTACAAGCAGAGCCTCCGCCAGCCCGTTGTGCGCGAGCTCTCGCGTTTCCAGGCGGTGCGCCGCGACTTCTCCTTCATCCTCGCCGAGTCCACGCCCTGGGCAAAGATAGCCGAAGCGCTCACCGCCCTCGAAATCCCTGAACTGCAGCGCTTCGAAGCAGCGGAAATCCTGAGCGAAAAAGAATCGAAGCTCGTCCCTGCCCGACACATCTCGCTGCTGCTGCGGACTGTCTTCCAGGCGCAGGACCGCACGCTGCAGGAAGACGAACTGCAAAGCTACGCGCAACGCGTCGTTGTCGCTGTAGAAGCCCTGGGCGGGAAATTGCGCAGTTAAACCCAAGCGATACTCAAACTTCGCGCATGCGAAGTTTGAGTATCCGTATCAAAGTAGTTGCTCTTCCCCGGCATTCTCGCGCTTTCCCTAATTTTCCTCTGTGCAAAACCAGCTATACTGCGCGAAGAACAACTGAATTTCCCCCTGAATAAACGAGGTACCTCGATGTCCACCCTTGCTCTTAACAATGCTGAACTGAACCTTACTGCCGACGACTTCAACGCGCTCGAACAACGCGTCCTACGCACGGTCGAACTGCTCAAGAAAGAGCGCGAAGCCCGCGCCACCGCCGAGCAGAATGCAACTACCCTGCAGCAGCTTCTCGACGAGCAATCCGCGCAGCTGACTAAGGTGCAGGATCAGGTCAAGGCCTTCGAGCAGGAGCGCGAAACTGTACGCCAGCGCGTTGAACGACTGCTGAACCAACTGGACGAAATTTCTGCCTGAGCCAAATCGAAACAGGAGTACCCGTAATCCATGGCCGATTCTCAGAATGAAAGCATCGACCCGACACAGTTCGTAACAGTAGACATTTACGACCAGACCTACCGCCTGCGCGGGCAGGACTCGGCATATATTCACCATCTCGCCGACGTCGTCGACACAAAAATGCGCGCTGTTGCTGCTCAGGGCAAGTCCGTCGACTCGCTGCGCGTGGCTGTCTTGGCGGCTCTGAACATCGCCGACGAGCTGTCTGCGCTCGAACAGCGCTACAACGCGCTCGTCGGAACAGAGAAAGAAAACGTGCGCAGTCGTGCCAGCAAACTCAGCGGTTTGCTCGACGCCGTCTTGACGGAAGACCGCAAGATAGGCTAGTTCCGCTAAGTCGCGCCTCTCCAACATTGGCGGCAAGTGTGCCCGCCGTCACTTGCAATCTGAAGCGTCTCCCGCTAGCATCCAACATAGAAACCGGCCTGCAAAGCAGGTGGTAGCGGTAAACGTCGGTTGAACCTACATTCATTGAACAGGGAGCTCGACTCGACAAATCGGCTCGGTGTGCAGTGTCCGCCAGTTCGGAATGCCTAAAGAGCCGCGGAGAGTTCCCACCGTCTTAGGACGGGTTCACCGACGCATCGCTCCACGGCCCCGTGGGTCGGTTTTGCTTTTCAAGTAAGTATCTTGTATCCGCGCCTTTTCCAGTTCGGCCACATCGCCATCCCGACATACGGAGTCTTCGCCGCCATAGCGCTGATCGCGGCGCTCACACTGTCGCTGCAAACGGCGCGACGCCTGGCGCTCGATCCGAATAAAATCTGGAACCTGTCCCTCATCGGCATCTTCACAACTCTGCTCGGTTCCAGACTGTTGTTGATCCTCGTCCACCCGCGCGATTTCCTCGCGCACCCGGTCTGGATGCTCGGCCTCGTGACCATCCGCAGCCGCGGCATCTTCTACGGAAGTGTGCTGCTCGCGATCTGTGCCTGTATCGGATACATATTCACCACTCGTCTGCCGCTGCGGCGCACGCTCGACTGTCTGGCCCCAGCAATCGCTCTCGGCATCGCCATCAGCAACCTGGGAGCTCTTGCCGCCGGCTCCGACTACGGCACACCGACAGACAAGCCCTGGGGAGTCGTCTATAAGCACGCCCTCGCCACACTCTGGTCCGGCACGCCACTCGGACTGCGTCTCCATCCCGTCCAGCTTTATGAAGCATTGGCGGCCTTTGCGCTTTTCGCACTCCTGCTTGTCTGGCTCCCTCGCCACAAACACGACGGCGACCTGGCCGGAGCCTTCCTCTTCATTTATGGAATGAGTCTGTATTTCCTTGATTTCTATCGCGGCAACCGCAGCTTCGTCTTGCACGATGCCGTCACCGTGACGCAGATCCTGGCCATCGCGTGCGTCGTTGCAGGTGCAGCACTCTGGATGCGCCGAAAACCCTCCGCACACGAAGCGCATTCGTTAGAGTATGATTCGCAAACTCAAATCCGGTGAATTTCGTCTCTATTCGCGCAAGAAGGATGCATCGACAGGCAAGCGCCGCAATCTGGGAACGTTCTCCAGCCTAGAAAAGGCAAAGCAGCATGAGCGCGAGGTTCAGTACTTTAAAAAGCATTAAGCGCATAGGTATGTTTGAACCGATGGCGGGGGAGTAGAGGCCCGGGAACAAGGCATCCTTAGCAAAAACGCCCTCTAACGAAACGCCCGTAGACATTGCTGTCTACGGGCGCAAGATTCAGTAGCCCTCCCCCAAGTGCTACTCAATGTCTGAACTTTAACGCGGTCCCATTTATCTTCCTATCCCAATTTGGTTTCTTTGCGCATCTATGTCGTAATCGCGTGCGGTTACTCTTGTGTAATCTGAAACTTGAACACCCGAGCCGATGGCCCACATCAACAGCTTCGTCCGCATCCCGCTACTCGCCATCCGTCAGCGCATCCGCCCGCTGCCGCGTATCGGAGTTCTCGACGAAGACCGCATCCACATGCGCGTCTGGCCCAACGACATCGACTTCAACTTCCATCTCAACAACTCGCGCTACTTGAGTTGCATGGACTACGGCCGCATCCACATGATGGCTGCCTACGGCATCCTGGCCCACGCAATCAAAGAGCGCTGGATGCCCCTCGTCGGCTCGGTCGACATCACCTATCGCCGGTCGCTCGATCTCTGGGCGTCCTTCGAACTACGCTCACGCACCCTCTGCTGGGACGAGAAGTGGATCTACATGGAGCAGAGCTTCTACTCTCAAGACGGACTCGCTTCCGTAGCCAGGGTCAAAGGCCTCTTCCGCGGCAGAGAAGGAAACATCCCGCCACAGTCCATCGTCGACCTGGTTGCACCGGGAACGGTGTCACCACCCGTTTCGGAATCCCTGGCCCAATGGAACGAAATCATAAAGGAAAGGCTCAGCAGTCCCGTCCTGAAGGTCTAGCGCGCTAGAAAGCCTGATCACGGAATCAGCAAGTGGCTAACAAAGCCCTGCAGACTCAGTACCTGAGACAGGCATTCCCCAGGATTGAAAATCATGTAGATCGGGTCATATCGATACGACCGGGCCGGTGCTGTTTCATCGAAGCGGGAGAATCCGAGGAACCTGAACTTCGATGAGTGCTCTTCGATCCGTGCAATCGCCAGTCGAAGTCGATCTTCAGCAAGAACGAACATGTTCTTCTGCCACAGGCACAACGCATGGCCAAAGATCGCAAAGGGATCCTCCGGATCCTTCGCAAGAGCGAACAGCATCCATTGCAATGCATCTTCATAAAATGCGTTCGCTAGATAAGCGAAGCCCCTGTTCACAATCTCGGGAACATCGAGATCGCAGTCCTCAGGGATGCTGCCAAAGTATAGGCCTTCGCGTTTGCCTCCGGGCTGCATCATGTTCTGCCAGTACGTAAGTGGTACGTTGATCTCCGCGTCCACTTCTACCAACGGAATAAGGATTTCGATCGCTTCCCGCCACTTTCCCTCGGCCATGTAGACATTGGCGCGATCGAACGCAACGATGGAAGGGTCCTCCGCCTGCTTTGGAAAGCGCTCGAGAATCTCTTCAGCAAGCGCCAGGCGCTCTCTACGCGGATAATCGACCGCATGCTGCAAGAGTTTTCTCACCTGGAACTCAGAAGGCTCTGTCGACACAAGCAGGTCCTTCATCTCCTGCAGCAGCTTTGCATCCCGTTCCTTCGCGATTCGCTTCATCTCGATCGCCTCCGGAGTGCTGTCGCCACTTGAGAAGAATTGGCTCAACGCCCGCAGCGTCAGCGCGGGATGTCCCGCATTCAGCGCGCATCGTGCACTCATCCGATACCCTTCACGGGCAGCGTTGATGATGGGAGGATCGCGAAACCGGTCAAACCTCGACGAAAAGCGTTGCCACAGGTTCCACGCTTCAAACCACTTGCTTTCTTTCTCGGCAGCAAGAGCCATGTCCTGCAGCTTGATGGCTGCCTCTCGAAAGATGTCATACCTTGTACTGCTGATAAGGTGCGTCACGTCATGTGGAAACTGCCGATCCTGCTTGAACGATTCATCCGGATCGCCCTGCCCATTGGCATACGGCCCGAGTTCCCATCCATAAGCGACGACCACCGCTAAGTCTCCTCAGGCACGTAGTATGCTTCGCAAAAATCATCGAGCCCGCTTTGCACTTCCTTGAACAGCAGACCCGCCGCCGCAGCAGCAACAGCCGCCGTAATATCGGGAAGCATCCCGCTGCCCAGGATCATCTTCGCGACCTCCGAGATAAAAGTCCCGCCGCCTGCGGTAATCAGCACTCCCATCGATTGATTGCCGCCTTTGGGGCGTTCTTTACAGACAAGCCGCGCAAGTTTCGGCCGGAGTCGAAGCCAGATGCGCTGGCCTTCGCGTTTTTTCTCTTCAGGAGAAGGTGCCACAGCATACGATACGGGCTGGATCAGATTATCCAGTTCAATCAGCAGGTCGCCCTTTGAGAGCTTGGCGTATCGGTTCGCCCTGCTGGATAGATCATCTGGATCAAACGTCTCACCCATCAGAATGCCTCTCGAATGCTCGTTAACAAGCTATGCTATTCGCGCTCTCGAAGTCGACACGTATATCGACGACTCCGGACTACAGGCTTCACGTCGCCCGAGAGAGATTCACTGAATCATTCATCAACGAAGTCGTCTCTAACTCGCTTTTGGGAGGTTCTACCTTAGACTGGATGACACTAGCCGATACCGGGCCTACACATCATTTGAGACAAATTGCCTGAAAGGCTAGGTATACAAAAAGGTGAGCGAGAGCAAAGCGATATGAGCGAACAACCTATTTTGGAAAAGCTGAAGGCCGGCGTGCGGAAGTTCCAGGTCGGGGTCCATGCGGAAAATACAGAGCACTATCAGCGGGCGGCATCTACGCCGCAGGCGCCACACACGCTGATCATCGCTTGCGCTGATTCGAGGGTGGACGTGGAGACAATTACCAGCTCGGGGCCGGGCGACCTGTTCGTCTCGCGCAACATTGGCAATATGGTGCCCCCTTATGGCGGAGCAATGGGAGGCGTCACTGCGGTAATCGAATACGCGGTGGCAGCGCTCAAAGTGAAGCACGTCGTGGTGTGCGGGCACTCCGATTGCGGGGCGATGAAGGCACTTCTGCATCCTGAGTCGACGGACAAGATGCCGACAGTGAAAAGCTGGCTGCACAACGGCCACGCTGCGCTGATGGTAGCCGACAGTCTTACGCAAAAGGACGACCGTCCGAGCGAAAAACTACTGCGGTTAACAGAAGAGAATGTGCTCATGCAGTTGGTGCACCTCATGACTCACCCGAGCGTGGCCGGTGCAATGGCGCGCGGCGAGCTGACGACGTCCGGCTGGGTATACGACATTGGTACAGGTGGGGTGCGGATCGCCGAAAGAGGACGGAGGGAATTTGTGCCGGTGACAGCGGCCGGCGGAGCCGAAGGATGATTGTTTCCCAAAAGATTCCGCAGCTGATGATGATGATCCGGGGTTTGGGATGGTCGCTGCTGCTCCTGCTGGGATGGGACTTTGCGATTGTGCTGGGCTACAAAGTCATGCATTGGGGCTGGGTGGGCTCGCGAAACCTGCCATTGGCCTTTTACGGCGTAGCCATCGGCATCGTCGTAGGCTTCCGCAACAGCTCCGCATACGCGCGCTGGTGGGAGGCGCGAACACTGTGGGGCGCAATCGTGAACGAGAGCCGCACACTCGCGCGGCAGGTACTGACGACAATTTCACCCGAGGCAACTGCGCCGGCAATCGAACAAGCGGAAGTTGCTGCCGTACAGCGGCAACTGGTGCTCTATCAAGTGGCATATGTTCATGCGCTGCGCCAACAGCTTCGAGGACTTGATCCAGTGGCTGCCGTGGCTCACTTGTTGCCTGACGAGGACTTGGAGAAGCTTGCCCGCGAAAAAAACCTGGCGCTGGCACTGCAACGTCGAATGAGCGCAATGCTGGTCTCAGCACGCGAGCGTGGCTGGCTGGACCAATGGGAGTGGCAGGCGATTGATGAGAGCATGGCTGGCCTCATGGACGCACAGGGCGGCGCGGAGCGAATCAAGAACACGCCGATGCCTAAGCAGTTTGACTTCTTCCCGCGGTTATTCGTGGAGATTTACTGCCTGATGCTGCCGGTGGGACTGGTGGAAACCCTGGGATGGTTTACGCCGCTCGGTTCGACGGTGGTTGGATTCATGTTTCTGGCGCTGGAGAAGATCGGGAATGACCTCGAGGATCCCTTCGACAACACCATCTATGATGTGCCAATGACCGCAATCACGACGACCATCGAGATCAATCTGCGTCAACTGTTGGGCGAAACTGAACTGCCTCCACCCGAGCAGCCGATCGACGGCATCTTGTGGTGATCGAGCAAGGCGCATTGCCTTCATTGCAGTAAAAGATTACATAACAGCACCGACCTGCCACGGCACGAACTCGTAATTGCCATAGTCGTACTGTTCACTGCAGGTCTGTTCCCCCGAGGCAACCGCTAAGATCTTGTTGAAAATCTGATTGCCTATTTCCTCGATTGTCTTTTCCGCGGTAACAATGCCGCCACAATTCAGGTCCATGTCTTCTGGCATTCGCTGGTAAAGCGGAGTGTTCGTGGCCAGCTTAATACAAGGAACCGGTTTGTAGCCCGTGGTCGACCCGCGTCCAGTCGTGAAACAAAGCATGTTGCAGCCGCCGGCAATCTGGCCAGTCACAGCCACTGGGTCATACCCTGGCGTGTCCATGAACACAAAGCCGCGTTTGGAAATCCTTTCCGCGTACTCGTAAACAGCTTCCAGTCGGGCCGAACCGCCCTTGGCGACGGCTCCAAGAGATTTTTCGAGAATCGTGGTTAATCCGCCCGCCTTATTGCCGTGCGATGGATTGTTGTCAAGATTGCCCTTGTTGCGCGCCGCATAATCCCGCCACCACTCAATGCGATCGAGCAGCCTTTGCGCGATTTCCGGCGTTGCGGCCCGCCGCGTCAACAGGTGTTCCGCGCCATAAATCTCCGGAGTTTCAGCAAGAACAGCAGTGCCTCCATGCCGAACCAGAAGATCTGACGCATAGCCGAGTGCAGGATTGGCAGAAATACCGGAATAGCCATCCGATCCGCCGCACTCCAACGCAAGCACCAGCTCTGACGCGGATTGAACACTGCGCTGCTGTGCATTCAACGCGGGCAGCATCGCTCGCACCGCATCGATTCCGGCTTCAATCGTCTTCCGCGTGCCCCCGGTTCCCTGGATGGTCATCGTCCGCAACGTCGGCCCCGCAGTAAGCGACTGGGTTTCAAGAATCGCCGGGATTTGATTCGTCTCGCACCCCAGGCCAATCATGAGTACCACTCCGACATTCGGATGACGCGCATACCCGGCCATCGTCCGGGTCAGATTCATATATCCTTCGCCGCGTCCATCCATGGCACAACCGCCGCCGTGGGTAAAGGCGGCAACGCCATCGACATTCGGGAACATGGCGAGTTCACCAGACGAGCTGAAATGCCTGGCGATCGCCTGGCAGACGGTTGCCGAGCAATTTACCGATGAGAGGATCGCAAAATAGTTCCGCGTTCCAACCTTCCCATCACTGCGCTCGTATCCCAGAAAAGTAGCGCGCTCTGTTTCCGGAAGAAACTCCGGAGCTTTGGCATCGACGCAGAACTCGTGTTGCAAATGCAGATCGCTGATCGCAAGGTTGTGCGAATGCACATGGTCGCCAGCCTCAATCGTCTGCGTCGCATGGCCGATTACTTGCCCATATTTGATAACCGCTTCACCGGCGGAGATAGCCTTGAGGGCAACCTTATGTCCCGAGGGAATTGGCGTCCTCGCGCTAATGCTGAAGTCCGAAAGAACCGTACTCGCGCCTACCGGCACTATCGCGACAGCGACGTTATCCGAGTCGTTGAGTCGGATCAGCGGAGACTTTGTCGTGGTGATCGAATATAGGCTCGTCGGCAAATGCGTCCTCCAGAACGCCTCGACGCTACTGCTACAGCAATGGCAGCTCGCGCCCGCCAATAACAGGCGCTCAATTCCCACAATCTTACGCCGCATGCGAAAGAGAATCACATACCTACCAACAACAGCCTGTCGAGTCTGTCATCCTGAGCGAGCGGACGGAGTCAAACAACCTGCGGTTTCCAACGAGCGGCACGAGAAGGGGTGCCCCATCCTTTCGCGCTTTTGCGATAGGTGGGGAGGCAATGACCCAACCTAGCAGTTTCTACGTCGTAGGAAACGGCTCAAACTGCAAGTATTTTCCCCAATGCTCAGAAAACCAGTCGCGTGCACGCTCAGAGAAGAGTACCGAGCCGTAGCCTGAGCCTTTGATAAGGTCTTCTCCCTTCCTAGTGCTCAAATCGAGTTGCAGTTCCTTATAGGAACTCACGGTGGGCTTCGGTCGAAGAGCAGTCACGATTTGTGGAACCTCAACTTCCCATAGGTCCCCAAGAGCATTCGCGGTAGCGGGACTGTGCGGATTTGCGAGGATGCAATCTTCAGGTTCTCCCGATTCGGGGTACTCTACGGGTTCTATAGCACCGAGGTCCCATTCTTCCCACCGCAGTTCAACAATGTGGACCTTCTCAATAGGAAGAAAGCTGAATCCGTTTAGCTTTGAAGATTCCAATAGCTTTCGCGCTTCAGCAGTAAGAACAATATCCGAGATGCCAGGGAGCGTAATGGGCGGAATATATGGGCCGGTTCTTTCTAAAGCAATTCTGCCGTTTACTCTCGGTTGATGCATTGACATTCCGTGTTGCAGAACGTCTCCGTAATCTCCCCAGTCTCCCTGAATGATCGAGCGTCCACTCAACTTAAAGAATGCACTTGCCGTCTATGAGTTCGCTTCCATGTCTATTCGCCGAGCAGGAAATAGTCCGATCACTCGAATAACAAATTTTCCATCTAGTCTTCCACCCTGATCGAAGGTGCAGCCAATTCCGTCTCTCTCAACTCCCGCACCCGACCCCCAATCGCATACTTCAGCGCATCCACACCCAACCCAGTCACCGCCGAAATCGCATAAAACGCGAGCTTCTTCCGCTTGGCCATCGCCTGCAGCTTCTTCAGCTTCTCCGGATTCGCCACATCGGCCTTCGACGCCACCACGATCATCGGCTTCTCATCGAGGCCATGTCCAAAGCTCTTCAGCTCGCCCAGGATCACCTTGAAATCCTCAACCGGATCAGGCCGCCCGCTCGAATCCGACACATCCACCAGATGCACCAGCAGCCGCGTGCGCTCAATGTGCCGCAGAAACTGCATGCCCAGCCCGGCGCCCAGGTGCGCGCCCGCGATCAGCCCCGGAATATCGGCGACGACAAAGCTCTCCTCATGAGGAGCCTCGCCAATCGACACTACTCCCAAATTCGGCTCGAGTGTCGTGAACGGATAATCGGCAATCTTCGGCTTCGCCGCCGAAATGCGCGAGATCAGCGTCGATTTGCCCACATTCGGATAACCGACCAGACCTACATCGGCCAGCAACTTCAACTCCAGCCGGTAATTTTTTTCTTCGCCCGGACGCCCCAGCTCATGCTCTCGCGGAGCCTGATGCGTCGAAGTGGCAAAATGCTGGTTGCCGCGTCCGCCGCGCCCGCCGCGCGCTATCACAAGACGCTCGTCAGGACGCGCGAAGTCGTGCACCAGCTCGCTCGTCTCCTCGTCATAAAGGGACGTGCCGACCGGCACCTTCAGCACAATATCTTCGCCATCGCTGCCGGTGCAGTTCGATCCCTCGCCGTGCCGCCCGCGGTCGGCCTTGTGTTCAGGATTGAAACGGAAGTGCACCAGCGTGTTGTGCCGCTGGCTCGATTCCATGATCACATCACCGCCATGGCCGCCGTCGCCGCCCGACGGGCCGCCGCGCGGCACAAACTTCTCACGGCGGAAGGCCATGCACCCATTACCACCGTCACCGGCTTTTACCCGGATTCTTGCTTGATCAATAAACATTTCTATTGTTTAGTTTATCGAATCGCGTAATCTCGCATCACGATTCCCAAAATTGGACAGTAGGGCGGGGGGGAACCTCTAACAAAACGAGGGCCAAAGCAGCTCGTCATTCTGACGACCAAAGGGAGGAAGAATCTCAGCGATGACGGCTAAACCAATGCCGTTAGGGATGCTTCACTCCACGCAGAATGACGCACTGCGATAGCCCGACCACCATCCCGTAAATTCCGCACGGGGCTTTAGCCCCGGGCTTTTCGTTGCGTGGCCTTGGAGATCTCGTGTTGAAGCTTCGCATCGCGCTGCTGTGCGCACTCCTGCTCGTCCCTTGCTGCAGGATCATCGCCCAGTCCACCACCGCCGGAGCCATCGCAGGCACGGTCCTCGACGCGGAAGGCCGAGCCATTCCTAACGCGCAGGTCGCGCTGCGCAACCCGGCTACCGGATTCGAACGTAACGCAAGAACAAGCGAAACCGGCGGCTTCTTCTTCGAAGAGCTGACACCCGGCACCTACACCCTCATGGCCGGAGCCGACGGCTTCGCGCCACTCATCGAACAATCCGTCACTGTAGAGGTAGGCCGCCTCACCCACATCGTCCCGCGCCTCGCCGTAAGCACCGCGCAGGAAACAGTCCGCGTGTCCGACACCGCGCCCATCATCGACACGACGACCGCAGCCGTAACCCAGAACATCAATCAGACAGAGGTCGACGAACTTCCCAGCAACGGCCGCCGCTGGTCCAACTTCGCCCTGCTCGCCCCGGGCGTCACGCCCGACCAGAACGGCTACGGCCTGCTCAGCTTCCGCGGCATCAGCGTCTTGCTCAACAACAACACCATCGACGGCGCAGACAACAACCAGGCCTTCTTCTCTGAAGAGCGAGGCCGCACCCGCATTGGCTACTCGATCCGCAAGCCGCCGTCCGCGAGTTCCAAGTCAATACGTCGAACTTCTCGGCGGAATACGGACGCGCCGCTTGAGGCGTCGTCAACACCGTAACGAAGAGCGGTGGCAACGATCTCCACGGCCAAGTCTTTTTCTACGACCGCGACAACAACTGGGGCGCAACGAATCCCTTCACCACGCTCACCTCGCGCACGAGCACAGGTGACTTCGTCACCACGCCATTCAAGCCATCCGACATCCGCAAACAATGGGGCTTGAACGCCGGCGGTCCCATCCGAAAAGACAAAATCTTCTGGTTCTTCGCCTACGATCAGTACCGTCGCGATTTCCCCGGCGTAGCCCGCGCCGAGACCCCGGAAAAATTCTTCGAGACCCCATCCGCATCGCAAATCCAGACGCTCGCCGGACGCATCCAGCAAACCCCAGCACAGGCCCTCATCAGCTACAACACGCTGCTCAACAACCTCAACAGCCTGCTCGGCAACGTCCAGCGCAACGGCAACCAGGTAATCTTCTTCCCCAAAATCGACTGGCAGCTCAACGAGCGCAACCACGTCATCGTCCAGTACAACCGCATGCGCTGGTCGTCGCTCAACGGCGTGCAAACCGCCGCCTCCGACACCTACGGCGTCGCGAGCTTCGGCAACGACTACGTCAAGGAAGACTGGGGCATCGCCCGCTGGCAATACTTCCTCACCGCTAACATGCTTAACGAGGCCCGCTACCAGTACGGCCGCGACACCGAATCCGAATTTGCCCCAGCCCCCGCGCCCTTCGAGCAGAGCCTGTCCAAAAACATTTACGGCCACGCCCCGCAGATCAATATCGCATCCGGCAGCTCCGGATTTCGCTTCGGCAAGCCAGCCTTCCTTGACCGCCCCGCCTATCCGGACGAGCGCCGCCACCAGTTCGTTGACACCATCAGCTGGATCAAGGGCAACCACGCCATCAAATTCGGCTACAACCTCAACTACGTCACCGACTACAGCAACAACCTCTACGACCAGAACGGCACCTACGATTACTCCAACCCATTAGACTTCGCCGCCGATTACTACTCGCCGAACCACTGCACCGGCACCACAACCGGCGTCGGCACTCTCCCCTGTTACGCGTATTTCCAGCAAGGCGTCGGCTACACCACTTTCCAGTTCCAAACCGCCGACTACGCCGGCTTCGTCTCTGATGAATGGAAGCTCCGCCACGGCCTGACCTTGTCCTTCGGCGTGCGTTACGAATACGAGCAGCTGCCCGACACCAACAAGAACCTCGTCAACCCCGACATCTCGCAGACCGCGATCCTCCCCCACGACTACAACAACTTCGGCCCGCGTCTGGGCCTTGCATGGGACATCTTCGGCAAAGGCAACACTGTCCTCCGCGCTGGATACGGTATCTACTACGGACGCATCATCAACTCCACTATCTTCACCGCGCTCGCCAACACCGGATCACCCAACGGCCAACAGACCTACTTCTACCGCCCGACCGAAAAAGGCACACCGCCCTTCCCCTACGTCTTCAGCGCCAAACCCACGCTGAGCGTCGCCACCAACGCCGTCTTCTTCGACCCGCGCTTCCAGAACGCGCAGATCCACCAGGCCGAGCTCTCCCTCGAACAATCCCTTAGCCATAAAACCACGCTCACCTTCACCTACATGGGCAGCGCGGGACGCGAGCTCCCCCGGCGCCAATGCCGGCCTCACCTTTCTCAGCGAAGCCAACGGCCAGGCGCGTTTCGGCACCATCACCAATGCCAACAGCACCACCCTCTACCGCGAGCGGCAGCTCCGACTCGCCCTTCGCCTACGTTTTTAGCTGGCTCAATCCACAGCTATCCCCGGTTATCATGGAAATAAAGAAAATAGAGCTGTCACAGCACCTGTTTAACCAGCCTGTAAAGCAGTTGTGGGAGTCTGATGATGGCAGTCTCTGGCCCCTTGCGCCCTGTCAAGACTGATGCGCCCGGAGATGGCGAGACAAACGTGCCTGCGTGCCGTAGGTACACAAGGCCATGTATCAAGTTTTCTTAGGAGAGCCAAAATGCTACAACGACTAGGGCGAATTTCGCTCACAGTCCTGTTTGTAACCCTGCTTGCGTGTGCATGTTTGAACAAAGCCCGCGCGCAAAGCTCAGTTGACGGAGCCATTGGTGGCACCGTTCTGGACAATAGTGGTTCCGTCGTTTCCAATGCGACGATTATTGTCCACAACAACGGCACCAATGCAGAGCAAACTGCAACCACAGACACCTCCGGCTACTTTCGCATTATCCATCTGCAGCCCGGCGTCTATACCGTCACCGTAACCGCTTCCGGCTTCAACAGCTTCAAGTCATCTGATCTCACCGTACAGGTTGGCCTGCTTACAGACGTTCAGGCGCACCTCAGCATAGGTACGTCCACGCAAACTGTGGAAGTGACAGGCGATGCGCCGGTGATCAACACCACCTCGCCTGAGTTCTCCGGCGTCCTGCCACAGACCGTCCTCCGCGATCTTCCCGTCAGCAACTACCGTTGGTCGGCGTACTCGCTGCTCACGCCTGGCGTCGTCAACGACTCAAACGGTTACGGCCTGCTCAGCTTCCGCGGACAGAGCACCCTGCTCAACAACATCAACATCGACGGAACCGACGACAACCAGGCCTACTTTTCTGAAGAGCGTGGCCGCACCCGTGCCGGTTACTCATTTCCTAAGGCCGCCGTGCAAGAGTTCCAGGTCAACAGCTCCAACTACTCCGTCGAATACGGGCGCTCCGCCGGTGGTATCGTCAACTCAGTCACCAAGAGCGGCACCAATAGCTTCCACGGTGAGGGTTACTACTACCTTCGCGACTCCGACTGGGCCGCTACCAATGCGTCGGTTACACGCCCGGAGCTCACCTCATCCGGCTACCAGGTCCTTCCCTTCAAGCCAACCGATTTGCGCCGCCAGTACGGCTTCGGTGTAGGTGGCCCAATTCTCCGTGACCGGCTCTTCTTCTTCTTCGCCGCCGACAAGTTCTACCACGACTTCCCCGGCACCGCGACCATCACCGGCACCAGCGCCAACGCCAACTTCTTCAATCCGGCTGACGCCAGCCTGCCCACCGGCAAAACCTGCTCCTCTTCGGGACTTTCCTATCAGGACCAGCAGGTCTGCGCTATCTCGACCAACACTGGCCTGCCATACAGCGGCTCGGGGAACAGCGCTTACAGTGTCTATACCCAGGGCATCGCTAATCTCACCTCCATGCTCGGCACCGTGCCGCGCACTGGCGACCAGACCCTCTACTTCCCGCGCCTTGACTGGCAGGTGAACGCCCGCAACCACGTCACCGTCGAAGCCAATCGCATGCGCTGGACCTCGCCCGCTGGCATCCAGACCAGCCCCGCCGTCGCCTACGGCACAAGCAGCTTCGGCAACGACTACGTCCGCGACAACTGGATCGTCGGTAAGCTCGACACCTTCCTCACTTCAAGTCTGAGCAATGAAGTCCGCTACATGTACGGCCGCGACTTCGAATACGAATTCGCTCAATCGCCAACTACATACGAACAGAACAACCTCATCAATACGCCCAGCGGCTATGTCAACCCGCTTGGCCTGCCCGTCAATGTCTTCCTCTCCGGATTCTTCCAGTTCG